>QWCN01005892.1_pt1 | contig 11687 bp, 9 predicted proteins | sample 1972711 | NCBI WGS metagenome assembly QWCN01 (sample SAMN09866707, study PRJNA288562) | Human gut metagenome isolate term1_stool, whole genome shotgun sequencing... | isolation source: gut | host: Homo sapiens | place: USA: California | reverse complement strand
TCCTGTCGGTTTTGCGGCGAACCATGGGTTCAGCCCCGGGGGTGCCGGGGGCGAAGCCCCCGGCGAAATAAACTTATATCCCCCCCCTTCCCCACCGGGCACCCCCTCTTTTTTTGCCACCGCCCCCCGCCAATAAAAAATTCAGGAAAAGTTCTTGGGGGTTTGGGGGCTTCTTTCAAGAAGCCCCCAACGCATCTTTGCCCCCGGCGCCTTTGATAACGGCAGCGGTGAGCGGGGCGAGCACCATGCCGGGGATGCCGAACAGGCGGAAGCCGGCGTACATGGAGAGCAGGGACAGAAGGGGGTGGATGCCGAGCGAGCGCCCGACGAGGTGCGGCTCCGCGATTTCCCGCAGGACAGAGGAAATCGCGTAGAGCGCCAGGATGCCGAGCCCGGAGCCGGTACTGCCGAGCAGAAGCTCCCCGATCCCCCACGGAATCAGCACGGTGCCGGTGCCGAGAACAGGCAGAAAGTCCACAAAGGCGATGAGCAGTGCCAGGAGAAACGCATACGGCTTGCGCAGGAGAGTCAGCCCGACAAACATTTCCAAAAAGGTGAGCAGAGCCAGCAGGAGCGCGGCGCGCAGGTACCGCCGGAGCGAACGCCCCGCCCCAGCCTGCCAGCGGGACAGTCCGGCACGCCAACGCGCCGGGATGCGGGCGGCAACCAACCGGGACACGCCGCCCGGCTCCGCCGTGAAATAGTAGCAGGAGAGAAGCAGGACGGTCAGGAACAGCAGGACGGAAGGCAGACTGCCCAGCAGCGTCACGGCTCCGGCGGACAGCATCCCGCTCAGGCGGCTGACAAGATCCTGCACCAGCGTCCGGACGGCGCCGTCCAGCCAGTCGCAGAACCGCGAAAAGCCCGGCGTGGACTCAAACCGCCGGAGGAAGGGCAGATGCTCCGAAACAGACCATATATAGTCCAGCGCGCGGGAAAATCCCGGCGCGCCGTCCGCCTGCCCGTCCCCGTCGGCAAGGACGTCCTGCAGGCGCAGGAGCAGGTTTTCCAGCTCCCCGACGCCGCGCCGCACCCCTGCCACGGTCAGCCAGACAACCAATCCGGTAAAGAGCACGACCAGTGTCGCGCTCAGCACCCGGCGTCCGGCGCGGGTGGAGGCTGTCTGTCTGCGGCGTCCGCCGGTCAGGAAATCCACTGCCGGGCGCAGCAGGCGCGCGAGCAGGTATGCCAGCGCAAAGGGCATCAGCACGCCCAGCAGGTATCGGAAAAACAGCCGCAGGGCGAGCACGCCGGCTCCGATGCACAGGGTACACGCCGCCGCCCGTTCCCAGTTGAAGCCGCCGGTTTCTGTCCGGCTCTGTTGCGTTTGGTCTGTCATGGGGTGCCTCTCTTTCTGTTTCCACACGCTTTCTATGCGCCATACGGATAGTATGTTGGGGGGTATCCGTATTTTATGCCGCGGCGGTATCGGCTATCCCTGCCGCTGTGGTGCCCGCAGGGGGGCTGAACCCGCGCGGCACTGGCTATCCCTGCCGCTGTGGTGCCCAGCGGGGGGCTTGCTTTCTTTGTCGCCCGCCGCCCCCGCCTTTAGCTTTCTTTTCTGCCCCCTATCCCCCCAGCCCCCTTCCCCGGTGGGGAAGGGGGAGACCAAAAGTTTATTTCGCCGGGGGCTTCGCCCCCGGCACCCCTGCATTAGACCGTTTGCGGCATTTACAGAGCCTGCCAAGCAAGTGCCAAGCGGGGGGCTTGCCTTCCTTGTCGCCTGCCGCTCCTGCCTTTAGCTTTTTTCTTGCCCCCATCCCCCCGCCCGCGCTCGCAGAGCGCTCTTCCCCTCCGGGGAAGGGGGAGATTTTTTTGTTTTCTTATGCAAGGGGCTCCGCCCCTTGCATCCCCGGCATTAGACCTTTTGCGGCACTTACAGAGCCTGCCAAGCAGGTGCCAAGCGGGGGGCTTGCCCTCTTTGTCGCCTGCCGCCCCTGCCTTTAGTTTCCTTTCCTGCCCCCTATCCCCCCGCCCCCCTTCCCCGGTGGGGAAGGGGGAGACTATAAGTATATTTCGCCGGGGGCTTCGCCCCCGGCACCCCTGCATTAGACCGTTTGCGGCATTTACAGAGCCTGCCAAGCAGGTACCCGCAGGGGGGCTTTCCCTCGGCGTTGGCGGCACCCGGCGAGGGCGTTGCGGTTAGGACGCGGCACTGGTGAACAGTGCCGGCAGCCAAGGAGAGGGGGGACCGGGGGAGAGGAACTTCGGCGTTTGAGATGGTCCTCTCCCCCGGGGCTGGGATAGCAAGTGCCGCGCGGGGGCAACCCCCCCACAGGGCACCACAGCGGCAGGTCAAGCCAGTGCCGCAAGGGGAGCGCCCCCCCCTCCACAACAGTTGTCACCGAATTGCGCGCGGATGCCTTGACTTTATGCGCGGAAGGTAGTATAATAGAGCTGACTGTCCGTAAACGCACGGCGGGTATGATTCAGAGAGGTAGAAAAAAATATTTCAATCATGGCAAAAAAGCAGATCGATATGACGGAAGGTCCCATTCTGGGGCGGATGATCCTGTTCACCCTGCCGGTACTGGCAACAGGCGTGCTGCAGCTGCTGTTCAACGCATCCGACCTTGCGGTCGTGGGGCAGTTCGGCGGCGCGGATTCCCAGATCGAAGTGGGCGCCGTGGGCAGCTGCGGCGCACTGATCAATCTTATCGTGAACCTGTTCATGGGACTGGCGGTCGGGGCAGGCGTCATAGCCGCGCAGGACATCGGGGCAAAACGCTACGAGGCGGTGCACAAACTGGCGGATACCGCCCTGACCGTGTCGCTCATCGGGGGCGTGGCGGTCGGCGTGTTCGGCTTCTTCGCAACCGAGCCACTGCTCCGGCTGATGGGTACAACTAAGGAAATCCTGCCAAGCGCCGTTCCGTACATGAAGGCGTACTTCACCGGGATGCCGGGCTGCCTGCTGTACAATTACCTTGCCGCCATTCAGAGATCGGGCGGCGACACGAAGCACCCGCTGCTCTTCCTGGCAATTTCCGGCGTTGCCAACGTCGGGCTGAATATCCTGATGGTCGCAGGCTTCAGGCTGGGCGCGCTGGGCGTCGGCATCGCCACGTCCGCCTCGCAGTACATAGCCGCCGCCGCAATCCTGATTTTCATGCTCCGGGAGGAAGGCTGCTGCCGCGTGACAGGGTTCGCGCTGGACGGGGAGCGCCTGAAGAAAATGGTGCTGATCGGGCTTCCCGCCGGACTGCAGGGGACGCTGTTCTCGCTGTCCAATGTCATCATCCAGTCCTCCATAAACGCCTACGGCACCTACGTCGTGGCGGGCAACGCGGCGGGAAGCAACCTGGACGGCTTCCTGTACATCGCCATGAACTCGGTCTATACGGCAGCCCTGACCTTTGTCGGGCAGAACGTCGGCGCGGGAAAGTATGCGCGCATCAAGAAGATTTCCTTCCTGTGCGTGGGGCTTGTGACCTTCATCGGCGTTTCGCTGGGCGTTGTGCTGGTGGTGTTCGGGGAAAAACTGCTGCTGATCTTTGCCACCGGCGAGAACAAGGACGCCGTGGTGAAGGCGGGCATGAACCGCCTGCTGGTCATGGGCACGACCTATTTCCTCTGCGGACTGATGGACGTCGGGTGCGGCATCATGCGCGGCATGGGCAAGACTATCCTGCCCATGATCGTGTCGCTGGTCGGCTCCTGCCTGTTCCGTATCGTCTGGATCGCCACCGTCTGCCCGCTCTTCCCCGGCAACATCCTTGCGCTGTACATCAGCTACCCCATTTCGTGGTTCATCACTGCCGCCGTGCATTACGGCTGCTGCATCCACAACTACCGGGCGCTCATGCGCCGGGGTGCCGTGCCGGCAGTCTGAGGCAGCGCCGTAACTGTATCGCCGGACTGTACTGCATCGGCTACATTGCAGCGGCTGCTTGCGGCTGCTTGCGGCTGCAAGCAGCTGTTCCCCCAAAGCCCCCATACTGAAAGGAGTACTATCCCATGCCCGAGATCAATCCGCAGGAACTGAAGGTGGCAGAGAACCGCCGCCGCTTCACCGAGATTTACCGGAGCACCGTCACGCGCGAGGGCGCCGACCGGCTGTTCGCCTACCTGGAGAGCACGGATTTCTTTTCCGCGCCCGCCTCAACCCGCTACCACGGCAACTACGAGGGCGGACTGTGCCAGCACAGCCTGAACGTGTATGACTGCCTCTGCGACATTCTGGCGCGTCCCCGTATGCAGGAGGTGTACGGCATCCGCTACTCCGACGAGAGCATCGCCATTGCCGCGCTCCTGCACGACCTGTGCAAGGTCAACTTTTACAAGACCAGCTTCCGCAACGCCAAGAACGAGCAGGGCAAGTGGGAGCAGGTGCCGTACTACACCATTGAGGACAACCTGCCCTACGGGCACGGGGAGAAATCGGTGTACATCATTTCCGCCTATATGCGCCTGACGCGCGACGAGGCGTTCGCCATCCGCTACCACATGGGCTTCTCCGCCAACGATGACCCCGGCAACGTGGGCAAGGCGCTGGAGATGTTCCCGCTGGCGTATGCGCTGTGCGCCGCGGATATGGAGGCGGCGTACTTCTGCGAGGGATCGCCGAAAAAGTAAAGGAGAGCCGTATGGGACGAATGCTGGGAAGTTTTGATCCGGAGGACGAGCTGGATCGCCCCGACCTGAACAAGTGCCCTGACTGCGGGTGCTATTTTGCCACCGACAACTGTCCCCTGTGCGGCAAAGTCTGTCCGCCGGAAATGCGGGCGGGCGCGCGTGTCGAGCCGAAAAAGCGGAAGAAACGGCGTGCCGGGAGCGGCAGGGTGCAGTTTGTTCCGTGGTACCACACGTGGTGGTTCATTCTGCTCATGATGTTCTGGATGCCGCCCGTCGGCATTATCCTGTTCCTGACCAGCCCCTACCGCACGCGCTGGAAGGTGCTGTTCTGCACGGTCGGCGCGGTGTACATGGTGTTTGCTTACTTCGGGCTTGGCTCGCGCCTGCTTGCGTATCTGACGGAGAAGCCCCTTGTAAACACAAAGCTGACCGAGGCGCAGTACCGGGAGACCTGTCTGAATGTGTCGCCGGAGTATTACTACCGGAGCGGTGCGACCGACGGCTACTACACGATGGAGCTGACCGTTGTGCGTACCGTGACGGACAACGAGTCTGTTTCCGGTGAACCTATTGTCTATTACCTTTGCCGCGATCCGGACGATCCGGACGATCAGCTTGTGCAGATACTTGTCCGGGACTGCCGTGTACAGGGCGGCGGGCGTTTTTTGCGCGGCGACCGCATTGCGGTCTGGGGGCAGCCGCACGGGGACGGGCAGCTGGTCGTTTATGACGATGAGTCCGATCGGCTGCTCAGTTATCCCGGGATCTGCATGGCGTACGGGGCTGTTGTTGCGGAGGAAAGCTCCTGAAGCGGTGGTGGGGGGAAGGGGGGCTTGCCCCGCGCGGCACTGGCTATCCCTGCCGCTGTGGAAAACGCAATGGGGGGCTTGCTTTCTTTGTCGCCTGCCAACCCTGCCTTTAGCTTGATTTCTTTCCCCCATCCCCCCGACCCCCTTCCCCTCCGGGGAAGGGGGAGATTTTTTTCTTTATTTTGCCGGGGGCTTCGCCCCCGGCCCCCCGGCATTAAACCGCCTGCGGCACTTATAGTCCCTGCCGAACAGGTACCCAAGGGGGGCTTGCCCCTGCGCGGCACTGGCTATCCCCGCCGCTGTGGAAAACGCAATGGGGGGCTGAACCCCGGCGGCACTGGCTATCCCCGCCGCTGTGGAAAACGCATTGGGGGGCTGAACCCCGGCGGCACTGGCTATCCCCGCCGCTGTAGTGCCCGAAGGGGGGCTTGCCCCCGGCGGCACTGGCTATCCCCGCCACTGTGGAAAACGCATTGGGGGGCTTACCTTCTTTGTTGCCAGCCGCCCCCGCCTTTAGCTTTCTTTTCTGCCCCCATCCCCCCACCCCCCTTCCCCTCCGGGGAAGGGGGAGATTTTTTGTTTTCTTATGCAAGGGGCTTCGCCCCTTGCATCCCCGCGACTGAGCCGGAGGCGGCACTGGCTATCCCTGCCACTGTGGAAAACGCAATGGGGGGCTTGCCCCCGCGCGGCACTGGTTCGACCTGCAAAGCAGGTAAACGGCGGGGGGAAGCCCGTGGGTTCTCCGCAAAAACGAAAGGAGACGGTTCTCTATGGGCAAAGCCGGCAGCCAAGGAGAGGGGGGACCGGGGGAGATGGAACTATCCGTCGCTAACGCGACGGCGGCGTTTGAGATGGTCCTCTCCCCCGGGGCAGGGCGAGCCAGTGCCGCCGGGGTTCAGCCCCGGGGATGCAAGGGGCGAAGCCCCTTGCATAAAATAACCTTAAGTCTCCCCCTTCCCCGGAGGGGAAGGGGGTCGGGGGGATGGGGGCGAAAAAGCAATCTAAAGGCTGGGTAGGCGGGCGACAAAGAAAGCAAGCCCCCCCCGCAGGGGTTCAAGCCCCCCCCTCCCGCAAAAAAACTTGACAATCCCCCCGGTTCCGTGCTACAATAAGGCAGTCAAGGGAAGAAAACAGGCAGAGGAAGGCAGGAGGAAAAAAGCCATGCAAGATAGCACAGGACAGGGCGCACTGGACAGACTCTGCCCAGCCGGCGTGCAAAACCTGCTGGATATTTTCGCGGAGGCGGGCGTCGGCGCATACCCCGTCGGCGGATGCGTGCGCGACGCACTGATGGGACGCACCCCGCACGATTGGGACATCGCCGTGACCTGCCCGCCGGATCGCACCGTCGCGCTGTGTGCCGCCGCCGGACTGCGCACGGTGCCCACCGGCATCGCGCACGGCACCGTGACCGTGCTGGTTCCCGCCCCGGCAGGCGGACGGATGCCGGTGGAATGCACCACCTGCCGCACCGAAACAGGCTATTCCGACGGGCGGCACCCGGACAGCGTGGCGTTTTCCGACCGCATTCAGGACGACCTGTCGCGGCGGGACTTCACGGTCAATGCCATGGCGGCGGAGCGGGACGCGGCAGGGCATTTCCGCGTGCTCGACCTGTTCGGCGGGCTGGACGACCTGGCGGGACGCGTCATCCGGTGCGTGGGCAACCCGGAGCGCCGCCTGCGGGAGGACGCCCTGCGCATCCTGCGCGGGGTGCGGTTTTCGGTTCGGCTGGGCTTTGAGCCGGAGCCGGATACCCGCGCGGCACTGATCCGTTGCGCTCCGGAGCTGGCGCATATTTCGGGGGAGCGCGTGCGCGAGGAGCTGCGCGGCATCCTGACCTCGCCGGATCCCGACCGGGGCGTCGCCATGCTGTACCGACTGGGGCTTGCACCGTATGTCCTGCCCCGTCCCTCCGGCGCGGCGGAAAGCCTTGCACAGCGCGGCGGGTTCGCCCGGCTGGACGGATTCCCGTCGCGGCTGGCGGCATTGCTCTGGGGGCTGTCCGCGCCGGATCTGGAGGCGGATCTGCGGCGGCTCCGGCTCTCCGGGGAGGAGATGCAGCGCGTGCGGGCACGGCTGGCGCTGTCGGGAGAGCTGCCCGGGGCGGCACTGCCCCTGCCCGAGGCGGCGCGGCGTCTGCGCGCCCGGCTGGGGGAGGATGCCCTGCCGGCGCTGGCTGTCCGGCAGGGGTATGCCGCCGTTCCGGCAGGACTTGCCGATGCGGTGCGCCGCTCGGCTGACGCGGACGATCCGGTCACGCTGAAGCAGCTTGCCCTGCACGGCAGTCATCTGCCGGCGCTCGGCGTGCCTGCCGGCAGGGAAACGGGGCGCGTTCTGGCGTTCCTGCTGGATTCCGTCCTGCGCGACCCGTCCTGCAACACCCCCGCCGCGCTGGCGGCGCTGGTGCGCGGAAGGACAGCGGCGGAGCCGGCGGCAGAGTCGGAGGAAGCAGGGGAAGAAGCGGAAAAAGGTGCTGTTAAGAAACATCGCGTTCCTTAACAGCACCGCAAAAGCCGGCTGAAAACCCGGCGTTATCGGGGTATAAAAACTCGTTTTGAGCTTTTATACCCCCTTTTTTATGTTGCTGACAGCTGTCAGCCTTCGGTTTCGCGGAGGAATTCGTCCAGCACCCACTGCTGAATGGAGCGGAGTTTCCCGGCGTCGCCGCCGCCGACCGGCTGTCCGTCTATCTCCACGCAGCGCAGACCGAAGGCGCTGGAGGAGGAAATAATCACTTCCCGCGCCTGCATCAGGTCGGTCAGCGTAAAGGGCGTCTCGGACACCGCCACGCCGAGGGCGCGGCAGGCACGGATCAGATGCGCGCGCGCAATGCCGGGCAGGATCAGCTCATCCGTGGGCGCGGTCTGGAACACGCCGTCCCGGTTGAGGATATGGACATTGGCGTGCGCGCACTCGGTCACGCGGTCGGGTTTACGGTACAGGATTGTCTCATAGACGCCCGCGCGCTTTGCCATCTGCGCATACATGACGGCAGGAATCAGGTTCAGCGTCTTGATATTGTTATGGAAGAACCGGGTATCCTCGGCTGTGATGGCGCGCACCTCATGGAACACGTCCTTGACCGTCTGCGGTCTCAGCATGATCCAGATATTCGCGTGCATATCCTCCGGGTAAACGTGGTCGCGGGGCTGTGTGCCGCGCGTTGCCTGCAGGTAGACGAACTGCTCGCCGCTGTCCACCCGCCGCACCATATCCAGGATGATTGCGCGCAGCTCCTGCTTTTCGTGCGGGATACGGATATCCAGCATGGCGGCGCTCCGGTAGAATCTGTCGAGGTGTTCGTCCAGTGCAAAGGGGATATGGTTGCGTGTGTAGGTCACGTCGTACACGCCGTCCCCGAAGAAGTGGACGCGGTCATTGAAGGGGACTGTCATCTCCTCCACTGCGCCGAATCTGCCGTTGTAGTACCCGAGATCTTTCATTTGCTCCCTTGCTCCTTCCCCGTTCGCAACGGTGTTTATTTTCACGACATTATACGCCGCCGGCGGCGGAAAGTCAAGGCTTTTTGGCGGATTTTTTTGCCTGCAGGCGCTGTTTTTTTTTTGCGGCGGGGGGAACCCCCCTTGCATCCCTGCGACTGAACCCGCGCGGCACTTGTTCGCCCTGCCGCTGTGGTGTCCGGCGGAGGGCTGAACCCCGGCGGCACTTGTTCGACCTGCCCCGGGGGAGAGGACCATCTCAAACGCCGAAGTTCCTCTCCCCCGGTCCCCCCTCTCCTTGGCTGCCGGCTCTGTTCACCAGAGCCGCGTCTCAACTGCCACGCTCCCGCCGGGTATCGGAACGCTACCCCAGCCCCACCTCGCAAGGGGTAAAGCCCCACTCCGGGCACCCGCTTGGCAGGCTCTGTAAGTGCCGCAGGCGGGCTAATGCCGGGGTGCCGGGGGCGAAGCCCCCGGCAAAATAAAGAAAAAAATCTCCCCCTTCCCGCCGGGAAGGGGGTCGGGGGGATGGGGGCAAGAAAAAAGCTAAAGGCAGGAGCGGCGGGCGGCAAAGAAAGCAAGCCCCCCTTCAGGCACCACAGTGGCAGGGCGAGCCAGTGCCGCCCGGGTTCAGCCCCCCGCCGGGTAACGCGACGGCAGGGACTATAAGCACCGCAGGCAGTCTCCTCTTCAATTACCGCTCCGGCGCATCCGGCTCCTCCGGCTCTTCACGGCGGCAACGAGCTGGCGGAATTCGGGCGTGCGGCGGTTGAAGAGCCAAAAACCGGCGATCAGAACAGCGGCGGTAATCAGGAACAGAGCAGCAAGCCGCAGGCAAGCCTCCCAGCGCGGAAGGGCAAGCGTGACAGGCAGGAGCAGCTTGACGCAGGCAAGCAGACCGCACAGAACAGCCACTTCCCCCACCATGCGCAGAAGCCGGAGGAAAAAGGGACGCGCACTGACACCGAAGCCGTACCGATGAATGATGATGGGATCGTACCAGACGTTGACAAGCAGGCGGGAAAGAGTCGTGGCAATCAGAACGCCGAAAAGCCCCCAGTCGCCGGTGCCGAGGAAGGTCGCATCCCGCCAGAGAAACGCAAGCAGGACAGAAAGCCCGATGTTCAGAACCGAAACAACAATGGGACGGAACCAGCCCTGCGAGAAAAGCCCGAGCGAGGAACGGAAGGTGAACAGAGTGGTCATGTAACCGGCGACAAAGAAGTTCAGCGAAATCGCAACCGCGCAGGCGGCGCTGAGCAGGTAGTCCGGATTGTGCAGCCACACGGTCACAAAGGGATTGAACAGCGTCAGCATGGCTGCCGTCGCCAGCGCGTACAGCCACAGGTTGGCGTAGGTCAGCGAACGGAACAGACTGTAACTCTCCTCCCGGCTCTTTTCCACAAAGTAATTGCCGAGACTGGGCGTCAGAGCCGCCGTAATCAGGCACAGAATGCCGGTCAGCGAGTCCGCAATGAAGGTGTAGTTGGACAGCTGCCCGACACAGACCGTGCCGAGCATGGTCGATATGATGATGTTGTCCGTGCTGTTGAGCGCCACGTGGCTGATGCGGCTGACTGCCGTACTGCCGACGTCACGGGCAAGCCGCCGCACCTCCGCCTTCTCCAGCGGCGGGACGTCCGCCTCGTGCAGGCAGGGGTAGTATTTCCGCGCGCGCAGGGCAACCCAGATATTTTCCGCCACGGTGGCGGCAAGCTGCAGGAGCAGGTACGCCGTGAAGGCGGCGGCGGGATCGCGCCTGCCTATCACCGCCAGCGCCGCAATCTGCAGCAGCGCGCGCAGGATGGACAGGATCGAACGGATATTCGTGCAGATATGCTCCTTCTGATCCGCCACGAACACCGACCGCCGGTAGCCCCAGAACCAGTAGGAAACCGCTGAGTTGAGCAGGAACAGGAGGTAGTAAAAGTTCACGTAGGACACGGTCAGCTGCCGACCTCCGAGCGACAGCGTCAGGTCGCCCAGCTGCATATCCGCCGGGAGCTTTATCAGCAGGTGCAGTACCGGCACCAGCGACAGTCCGATGGCGAAAACCACGCAGCCGATGACGGTATACGCCCGGCGGTACACGCGCAGCAATGCCGCCAGCTTGCGGTCGTCATGCTCCGCCAGCGGGCGGTACATACTGAACACCATCGCCGTGCCGAACCCCAGCTCCGCCAGCGACAGCATATTCAGCACGTTGGAGTACAGCCCGTTGACGCCTAAGTACACCTCGCTCAGGTAGCGGATGAACACCGACCTTGCGATAAAGCTCAGAAACAGTACCAGCGCCTTGGACACGGCACTGCTCATCAGGTTATGCAGGACGTTCTGCGCCCGCGAACGGGGCTGCGTTCCGGCGCTCACGATTCCCGGCGGACGTACTCCGCAGTCGGCAGGCTGTCTGTCTCCACGCCGTTTTTCAGGCAGTATGTCAGCAGTGCCCGCCGCGTGACGATGCCCATGAAAATGTCGCGGTCATCCACGACCGGGACAAAGTTCTGCTCCGTTGCGTGCCGCAGCAGCTCCTCCATGGTCGTGGTGACGCGCACCGGCGTATAGCGGTCGGATATGATATTGTCTATCCGCGCGCGCTCCATGTCCTTGGTTGTGACGCTTCCCATGCTCAGGATATTCCAAAGGAAGTCCCCCTCGTTGATGCATCCGAGGAAGCGCCCGTCCTTGGATATGACCGGCAGGCAGGTGTATCCGTGTCTCTGCATCTTTTCCAGCCCCTGTCGGATACTGCTTCCCTCTCGGATGTATGCGACCTGGCTTTTCGGTGTGAGGAAAAAGGCGATGTTCATGGTGATGATTGCTCCTTTGGAGATTGTGTGGGGAATGGGGGGTAGGGGGG
>QWCN01005868.1_pt1 | contig 11733 bp, 13 predicted proteins | sample 1972711 | NCBI WGS metagenome assembly QWCN01 (sample SAMN09866707, study PRJNA288562) | Human gut metagenome isolate term1_stool, whole genome shotgun sequencing... | isolation source: gut | host: Homo sapiens | place: USA: California | reverse complement strand
TTGCAACCAATTATATGAGAGGGATTCTTATTTTGTCAATCTAATTGTAAGCAGAATAGTATAGATTGGATAAACAATTACCATACTATTCTGCTGTAACATTTATTCTACAATCTTCCAGTTATCGTCCTTATGAAGCACAAGCTCATACTGTGAGATTTGCGTCATTTTCGACTTGTTATCCAGATACTTTACGGACACGCTGACTTTGAGGTTGTCGCTGTCTTTGGTAAAGACAGGGTTTACCAGTTCCGAAAATACATAGTCGCCGGATACAGGAGCAATCACACCGTCTTTGACATAGTAGGCAAGTTCCTTTTCCGTAGCTGTCGGATAGAACTTAAAGAATGTTTCCAAGAAAGCGGTAGCGTCCTTAACTGTGTCGGAACTGACACTGACATCGGCTTCCTGTACTTTCGGTTCATGCTTTGATTTCTGTACCGACGGAGCAAGGGTAGGATTCCGTGTAATGACCATTGCACCGTCCTTATCTACATGAACGGTCACGGTATAGTTTTCTGTGACTGCCTGTGTCTGTTCTCCCTCTTTTACCTGCTGATCTACTTCGTAGGCAACGGTAAAATCGTCCGTTCCAGACTGTTCTACATTCCAGACCAGCACATTTGTAACGGTCGCACTGGTTGGTATATCTGTTCTGATGGTATCGGCGTTCAAGTCCTGTAATTCTTTGGTAAGGTATTTACTGATTTCCGCTGTCCTCGCTTCAATGGCTTCCTTGCTGGTATCCCATGAGTAGTAGGCTTTTGCAAAGTTCTTGACGAAATTCTCAATCCCATTGGTATCGTTCAATCTTAGCTGAATGATTTCTTTTTCATGTATCGTGTGCTTTTGCGTTACTTTCGACGAAAGTAACAAAGCCTGCGCCGTATTCGGCGTTAATATGACAGATAAAAGAAAGGGGAAGATTGCCTATGGAGAAAACGATAAGTGCAATGATAGGAAAAGGTTCTGTGAACCATAATACCAGAGCATTTACAGCTAAGAATGTAGATAAAAACAGAAGTGCTGATAATGTGGAATTTTGCCAGGAAGATATTAAGCAGGTTTATCATAAATTATTTGATGAAGCACTGGAACGATATAATGCAAAACAGAAACGAAAAGATCGCATGATTGATAATTACTATGAAAAAATCAGGAGGGGCAAGCAGGAAAAGTTATTTCATGAAGTGATATTTCAAATCGGAAATAAAGATGATATGAATGCCAAAAGTGAAGATGGATTGTTGGCAAAAAGGATTTTAACGGAATTTATGGACGAGTTCCAAGCCAGAAATCCGAACTTATATGTATTCTCGGCACATTTGCATATGGATGAAGAAACACCGCATCTGCACATTGATTTTGTACCATATATTACAGGAAGTAGGTGTTGAGGAAGAAAATGGAATTGCAAAGCGTCCGGTAAAAGGATTGCCAGAGTATATGCTGGATACAATTCAGAAAGAGATGGTAGGATATAATAATACAATATCCCCACCATATTTTCCACAAGGTATACCAGCAGAAGTAGATGGAAAATGGATTTATGTCATTGTTACCAGGACGGGACAGCAGCGCCCATATAAGTCACCGGAGTATGTGACTAGCAAGAAAGACAAAAAATATAATTATTATATTCGATATCTGACAAGCTCTGTTAAGGCAAATCCAGAGCAGGAACGTGAATTGATTAATATGTCCGACCAAACACCATTTGATTGCAGAGCAAATCACAAGGCAACATTCGAAGATATTTCACCTGTGCTGTTGGAAGATCACCTGCGTAAGACTGGTAGTAAACTTGCAAAACAGGTAAGAGAGCGTGGCGTTGAGGAAATTCTCAATGATATGCAGCTTTTAGTAGGACCGCCGGAACTAAGATATATTCAGAATGTGGCACTTATGATGTTTTGTGAGCATCCAGAGAAATTTTTTGGATATACTTATGTTCAAATGACATCATTTCCAAAGGGAAGTATAGAGAATCCAAGTATCAGCGAGGATTTCCCCAATATTACAGGTTCAGTCCCACAAATGATTCAGGCAACAATGGAACGTTTTCGTAATCTGTTTATACGAGAAAAGGTTATTAAAGTTCCGAATCAGATGGAGGCTTTGAGAATCTTTAATTATCCTTATCAGTCGATTGAAGAGGCTGTAGTGAATGCTTTTTATCATAGAGATTATATGTCGTATGAGCCGGTTACTATAGAGATAGAGCCGGACTGCATAAATATCATGAATTTTCCTGGTATTGACAGGTCAATTTCTGAAAAGACAATTGCAGAAGGAAAAAGATTTGTATCTAGATATTATCGAAACAGGAGACTTGGCGAATTTTTAAAAGAGTTGGACTTGTCAGAAGGTCACTCATCTGGTATCCCGACTATACAGGAGGAACTTGAAAAGAATGGTTCTCCAAGAGCAGAGTTCTTTACGGATGAAGATAGACGAGCCATGAGAATAAGGATTCCGATTCATCCGGCATTTTTGGAAAATGATGAAGAAGTTCCGGTATCGGATGGTTATGAAAAAGCGACGAATAAATTGTCTAAGAAAAAGATGGAACAGTATGACAAAATCCTAAAGTTGATGGCTGATGGCGGCTGGCATAAAACTGTGGAAATTGCAGAGAATCTAGGGCTAAAGGATACCAGAACAAAAGAATTGTTGAAGGAACTGGTTGGACTTGAGAAGCTTGTTGATAATGGTAAAACAAAAGGAAAAATGTACAAATTAAAATAATTCGTCGCTAAAAAAGCGACGAAAAAAGCGACGAAATAAAGGAGAATATAATAAATGGATAATCAAGAATATAAGGAAATAATGGAGAGATTGGATTTTATAGAATTTAGGCAGGATTTAATATTCAGTGGTTCAGAATTAGATAGAAGTATTTACGAATATAGGTTAACAAAAAGGCAATACACAAAAATCATGGATTTGATGGATGAATATAGAAGAAAAATTGAAAATAACGAGTCGTGTTCACATGCCGGACTAGAAGCTCAAATATACGAAATAGTTCCAGAACATAATGGAGATTATCATATGTGCGAAGAAATAGTAAAAGGATTTTATGATGAAGGAAGGTGGGAAGAAGTATTCGTAAAACTATATGGAGATATGCCAAAATATTCTTACTTAAGGAGAAAAGAGTAGAAGGTGGACTGAATTTTGGAAGATAATATCAAATATAGCAAGTGTGTGTAGCATTATAGCTTTACCTATAGCAATATGGCAGATATTTGATTTGAAAACAAAGGTAGAGGCTACAGAAGAAGGTATAAAAACGGTTCTTGAGATTAAGGAGCATGATAAGCTTAATAAAACGAGAAATTTAGTTGAGAGCCAGTATACAGAAATATGTGGGGTATTGTCACTTACAGGTAAAAGTGGAAAGAATAATCAGAATATTATAAAAACATGTCGAAAAATAAAAAGATAAATATTCAAAATACAGGAGGTACTGAGTATGCAGAATAAACTTTTTTAAAGGCGGCTGATATATGTGAACTTCTGGAAGTAAAACAGACATCGGCTTATGAAATCATTGGTAACCTGAACAAAGAACTGGAAGAACAGGCATATCTGACACTTAGGGGAAAGGTTCCAACAAAATTGGTAATTTCCTGGAGATTTACTATAAAGATATGGAGGTTCGACTTAGGGAAGTACCATGAGCATGAAAAGGTACATTATCGAACTTGAAATCAGACCATACTTTGAAAAGAGGGTCTTGAGTGAGATTTCAGTAGCTGATATTCGTGCATGGCAGAATGTGTTGTTGACCTATAAGGATAAAGAAGGAAATCATCTGCAGCCAATTACGAATAAATATTGTGATGAACTGGGACTTCAATAATGTCTGCAGAGTATAGCAAAAATCCTAAGAACATCAGCAGAGACCAGTGGGAAAAGGAAATGTCGATGAATTATTATATGGTTCAAGGCGGCAGAAAGAAGCGATATCCGCAGGCGCTTGATTTCCCACTTGCAAATAAATCAAATTTGCAGTACACTTCTCTTCGCTTTACAAAAGATAGGAGAGAAAATGCATGACTTTTTATCAAGAATTACAATTAAGTTCTGTTGGCTCAAAACAATTGATTCATAGCACGACAGATAAAAAAGAAAAACGACGCCATATCTTGATATACAATTTCAAGGTATATTTGGTCATGGCGTTTTGTGTTGCCGTGGTGACACTTTATAGCATGTTGGCAGGAAACGAGAACAGTGTGGTGGGGGTGACAGTTTTACTGGCGCTTTTGGTTTTGCGTCAGGCGGATTTTGGAATCAGGACGACGCATGGCCTGCTTTCCATCATGGGGATATTTGCGATTCTCATGGCGGGGCCTAGACTGGCAAATGTTTTACCGGCATTTGGCGACTTTGCGGTCAAAACGATCAGTATTTTCCTGCTGATGATATTGGGCTGTCACAATGTGATTATGTACAATCATTCCACTTTCGTTTTGGGCTATTTGCTTTTATATGGCTATGATGTCACTGGGCATGCGTATCAGATGCGTCTGCTTGGCTTGTTTATCGGCATGGTCATTTGCATGGCTGTTTTTTACAAAAATCAAAAAAATCGCCCTTATCGGAGAACTTTTTTTGACCTTTTCCGGGAGTTTGATGTGCATTCGGCCAGAAGTCGTTGGTATATCAAATTAACACTGATCGTATCAAGTGCTATGTTTATCGTAAATATACTTGGCTTGCCGCGCGCCATGTGGGCAGGAATCGCCTGCATGTCGGTCAGTTTGCCGTTCACACAGGAATGTCTGCCTAGGGCTAAGGATAGAGGTCTGTTTAATATTGTAGGTTGTGTGCTTTTTATTGCCTTGTATCTGATTTTGCCGGAATCTATGTACAGTTTGATTGGTATTATCGGTGGTATTGGCGTCGGATATTCTGCCGGCTACAAATGGCAGACGGCCTTTAACACATTTGGAGCACTGGCAATTGCATCCTCTTTATTTGGTATGCCGATGGCGGTGGCTCTGCGTATTGGTATCAATGTGCTGGCATCTCTATATACGGTTATTATCAATAAGTGTTTGGATTGGTTACATACGCGTAGAACTGCACAAAAAAGTTTTTTATATGAATAAATTTTATAAAATTGGTAATATTTTTTGCCTATTTTCGATATTTGATATACACAGAACGAAATACATGCTAGGATAAAAGCATAGATATTGGAAAGGCAGGTAGTAAAAATGGCAGAATTTGTAAGTTTGGCACCGGAAAAACTGAGTGCTCTGCGTGAGATGAATCCATGTCTCATGTCTTATAATATTGAATTTGCGGAAGTGACGGGTGGAACTTTCTGGAAGGCATACACACCGGAGCAGATCGCGGGAATAGAGCCTTTTCAGGTAGGAAAAGGCGAAAATATCACAGATATGTATAAGGATCTGATGCAGGTCTATGCACCGATCAACCTCTATGATGAGAAATTGCGCAAACTGGCAAAGGAACTGGGAACGGCATGGGTGCGTGTGTCCGGTACCTGGGCGACTAAGACTTATTATGATTTTGATGGTACTTGCAATGGAAAGGTACCGGAAGGATATCTGAATGTTCTGACCAAGGAACAGTGGATCGGTGTGCTTGACTTTGTTAGGGCAATCGGAGCAAAACTTATGATTTCCGTAGCAAACTGTCCTGGACTTCATAGTGCAGACGAACCATGGCATCCGGCAGAGGCAGAAAAGATCTTTGCACTCAGTAAGGAATACGGCGTACCGATCGATGGAGCAGAGTTTGCAAATGAACCGAATATGATGGAGGAGACCGGTTTTCCACATGGTTATACGGCAGCAGATTACAGACGCGATCAGGATCTTTTCTTCGTTTGGCTGCGCAAGAATTATCCGGATTGCCTTTGCATCGGACCGAGCAGCGTTGGTGATGGCCTTGATTTTATGGGCAGTGAAGACAGTGCAAGTGGTGGCGGGGTAGAACAGCTTACCAAGGAAAATGTTTCAACTGAGGAACTTTTAAAGGGTACCAAAGAGCCTTTGGATGTATTTAGTTATCATTACTATAATGGTGTATCTGATCGTTTGGCATCTGTTATGCCAAGTGCACATTGGGCTCCGGAAAAGGCAAACAGTGAGGAGTATCTTTATGTGCCGATTCATTGTGCCAAGGTATATGCTCCAATCCGTGATAAATATGCAGCAGATACAGAAATGTGGGTAACCGAGTCCGGCGACGCAGGCGGCGGTGGAGATACATGGGCATCTACCTATTTAGATGTTCTTAGAACCTTAAACGAATTGGCGGGATTTTCCACGGTTAGTAATGGTGTGATTTTCCATAATACACTGGCAGCATCTGATTACGGATTTTTGGCTCGTGAAGTCTTTGATCCACGTCCAAATTATTTTGCGGTGCTCTTGTGGAATCGCCTGATGGGAACAACCTGTTATGATACAAAGGAGCCGGTTCGTGAGGGGGCACATGTTTACGCGCATTCTCGCAAGGACGGCAAGCCGGGATTTGTCTATCTTGTGATCAACAACTCACTGACAGAGACAACCGAGGTAGAACTTCCAAAGGAAGCAGAAAGATATACTCTGGCAGGCCAGGATGGCAATATGCGTGCGACCATTATGACACTCAATGACAAGCCACTTGTCTTGGGAGAGGATAATGCATTGCCAGATTTAAGTCCGGTTGTTCAGCCTGCAGGTCAGGTGGAACTTGCACCGGGAACTTGTACATTCTTTGTTTTATAATCATTAGAGATAATCGAATAGAGAATAGAAGAAAGGCGTTGTCGAAAGGCAGCGCCTTTTATGATACAACAGAAAATCCATTTTATGGCATAGCAAACAGTAAGAAACTATAGTAAGATATAACATATATTTCATAGAATTGTGCTATATGTAAGCCCATAGTTTTAAAATTGGGAGGAAACGATCATGTTAAAAAAACTGGGGAAAAAGAATTTTTTACAGAAGAAATCCTAGTTATGCCAGCAAGGCTAAGGAAGTTTATGCCAATGCACAGCTTTACTTTATCGAAAACGGAGCCCACGGATTTAAGCGGAAGCATGATGCGATCGCTATGGGGTATTTAGATGCTTTTGTGGGATAGACAGGGAAAGCATTCTTGAAAAGAGGGGGACAACGATGGCTTTTTTAGTAGAACAAGTGAATACAGATGGAACGATTGTCTGCGATTATGATCAGACACTTTCGGTGCGGGCTCTATATGAACGCATTGCGACATATTTTCCGGGAATTTATAGAGATGAAGACGGAATCATCTGTGGTGTGTATCAGGGACGTAAATATTCCATTCGTGCCAAAAATGTTTCCTATCTGGGCAATCCACATCCGGTTTTTAAAAAGAGAATACAGATAGCAAATGATCTGAAAGAATTTTACCAGGCATCTCTTGCCAAAGGATATCGGCCTATTTTGTTAGGGGTATACACCTATAAGCAAACGGTATTATTCTGTGCCTTTCGGATTGAGGATTTCATATACAAAAAAGCCCACAACTCCTCTGCACATGTGTACAGCAGTGACCTGTCCGATGCAGCAGAGCATGATTATTTTCAAAAAACAGATTATTTTGGCAATCAGATCACTGTCTTTTCGCCAAAAGGAGTTGAAGTTTTCCTAAGGGAACTGTTTGAAAATACAGGGCAGACCTGGGGTACACCCGACCTATTTTCTGTGGATGTTTCTAATCCTATGCCGCAGCATATTGTGCAGGAGATTTTGACATTTTTTCAAGATGTTAACAAAGAATGGCGCGGAATAGACTGCTACCGACAGATGATCGCTGCCAATTATCGCAACAAATATCAACCGGAATGGGCTGGATTTTATCTGGAATTTTTGTTTGAACAATATCTTGTGGAGCATCAACTACAAGATGATATCCGCTATGCACAGGATAAGTCAAAAAACGGTATTGATTTAGACCTATATTTTCCAACCATAGGTTGCTATGGAGACTTAAAGACCCACAGCATAGAATCTCGCGGTGTGCAGGGCAACGATTGGGATACGGTGTTTTCACTGATCGACGGCAATCCCAGGGGACACCTCTATTATCTGGTCTGTGAACACGAGACGATCAAAGATAGGGTGTGCAATTATGAAGTGACAGAATACTGGAATCGCGCACTACACAAAGATAATCTGCGTAGTTATGGCGGACGGATGAAGAATCAGGTGACGCTGGCAGATTTTTATCTGCTGGATATCAATGACGGTAACAAACAGTTCTTGTCACAGTTTAAACAGGGCATCAACAGTAATGGAAAACCGAGAGCGCCCAAGATCATGGTCGAGCGTGATCAATTTAAAAATTTTGCGATAGCGGAAATGCCCTTGTTATAAAAATTTTTAATCATATCAAAAAAGTCTAGCTTTCCAAAGGCGGCTATGATAGAATAGATATGTTTGAGCGTAATAAATCAGAAGGAAACGATATTTTGGAAAGACGAGACAAGGGTACATACAATTTCAAATTTATAGATCTTTTCTCCGGAATTGGGGGCTTTCATCAGGCGATGACGCAACTTGGTGGAGAGTGTGTGCTTGCATCAGAAATCGATGCCAATTGTAATCAGGTATATAAGCAGAATTATCACATGGATTCTGCTGTAAATGTACGAGATCTGAATGAAAAAACAGACATACCGGATCATGATGTACTATGTGCAGGATTTCCGTGCCAGGCATTTAGCAAGGCCGGAAAACAGGCAGGCTTGAAAGACCAGACAAGAGGTACCCTATTTTTTGAAATTGAACGTATTTTACGTGAAAAGAAACCGGAGTATATAGTGTTAGAAAATGTACGAAATCTTGTCAGTCACGATCACCATAATACCTGGCGCATTATTCATGCCGTGCTTCAGGATTGTGGATATCGTTTGACGGAGGCACCGCTGATCGTTAGTCCACATCAGTTTGGAATACCACAATTGCGAGAGCGCGTGATCATCTTGGGAAAATATGATCCCAAGCATGTAGATGAGCCACTGGATATTCAGATATCGGGAGGTTACAAAAAAGAAGATAACAGCATTTATGAAATTTTAGATGAGCAGAAAGTAGAGGACAAGTATTACATATCTGCGTATGAGAAGTATGTACTGTCTGCATGGGATGAGTTTTATCAGGGAATTGATTTAAAAGTGATCGGTTTTCCCATCTGGGCAGATTATTTCAAATACAAGGCAGTTCCACAAGAGTATCCGGCATGGAAACAGAATTTTGTAAAGAAAAACATGGAACTCTATCAACGCAATCAAGTCTTTATTGACGCGTGGCTGGAAAAATATAACAACTTACAGGATTTTGTTCCGACGCATCATAAGATGGAATGGCAGGCTGGAACGGCCATTTCCACCCTTTGGGAGGGCATTATACAGATGCGACCATCAGGCATTCGCGTGAAAGCACCAACGTGTTTCCCTGCACTCGTTGCCATGGTACAGATCCCGATTATTGGCAGATACAAGAGACGATTAACGGTGGAGGAGGCAGGGCGTTTGCAAAGTTTTCCGAATCCGGTTCGAACGCCGGAGGCAGGAGAAGGATTTATATGCGATAGCAGTGATCAACAGGCATATAAACAATTTGGCAATAGTGTCAATGTGGAAGTGATGCGGCGTTGTACACAGGAACTTTTTGACCGCTACTAAATTGCAATAAAATTTTCTTGCATAATTTGTCATAACGACTATAATAAAGATGTTGTCCGAAAGAATGACATCTTTATTTTATAAAAAGGGGAGCTTGCAAGTAGGCAGGCTGAGAGTAAGCGAGTTGCTTTGACCCATAACCTGATTTGGATAATGCCAACGTAGGGAGATAGAGAGTTGCAGAAATGATTATTTCGCACAGAAATCCATCGTTGGTTTCTGTGCGTTTTTTGTATAAATAAGAAAATCCTACGAAATCGCTTATGATACAAAAGGCAATTTGTGCTGGAGATACGCACGCGCGCGAGCATGAAGCAGGTTACAGGCGCGCGAAGGAGAATACATGGAATTTAGACGAGAACAATTAAAAGTATATGCGATTACAGACCGCAGCTGGCTGGGCGAACAGACACTTGCACAAGCGGTGGAAAGTGCTCTGGCAGGCGGTGCAACAATGGTACAACTTCGTGAGAAACACTTAGACGAAGAGACTTTTATTGGGGAAGCAAAGGAATTGCTTTTGCTCTGCCATCGATATCATGTGCCGCTGATCATTAACGATAATGTAAAAGTAGCAAAGTTGGTCGGGGCGGATGGTGTGCATGTGGGACAGTCCGATATGGAAATATCCAAAGTCAGAGAGATTTTGGGAGAAAACGCCGTGATTGGTGTGACTGCAAAGACAGTGGAACAGGCAAAAGCAGCGGAGGCGGCTGGCGCTACCTATTTGGGCAGTGGAGCAGTCTTTGGTACGAGTACAAAATCAGATGCCAAGCCAATGTCCTTCGAACTGTTTCGACAGATTTGCGAAAGCGTAAGTATTCCGGTGGTCGCGATCGGTGGCATCTGCGGAGAGAACTTACCACAACTGACAGGTCAGAAAATGGCAGGCATTGCTGTGGTCAGCGGAATTTTTGCCAGCGATGATATCGAGGCGGAGACAAGAAAACTGCGTCAAAAGATGGATGACATCTTAGAAAAACACATATAATTTCTCCGGCCTTTTAAAAGACCGGTAAGTTATAGATAGATTTACAGCGGCAGATTGGGGGCACCACCTTAGGTCGCTATACAAAATTAATGCACGATTCGTACAAGGAGGAATGTATATGTACACAGCATTAACAATCGCTGGAAGTGATTCCAGTGGAGGCGCCGGCATCCAGGCAGATATTAAGACGATGACAGCAAATGGCGTATATGCCATGAGTGCCATCACGGCTTTGACTGCTCAGAATACAACCGGCGTTACAAGCATTATGGAGGCAACTCCACAGTTTTTGGCAGAGGAACTGGATTGTATTTTTACGGACATTTATCCGGATGCCATTAAAACAGGCATGGTTTCATCAAGTGAATTGATCGAGGTCATTGCCGACAAATTGACAGGCTATCAAGCGAAAAACATTGTCGTAGATCCTGTGATGGTGGCAACAAGCGGAGCGAGATTGATCAGCGAGGATGCCATTAGTACCTTGAAAAGTAAATTACTACCTCTTGCAAAGGTAATCACACCAAATATTCCAGAGGCAGAAGTATTGTCTGAAATGCAGATTAAAAGTGAAGCAGATATGGAAAAAGCTGCAGAAATCATTTGCGACCGTTTGGGATGTAGTGTTCTTCTAAAAGGTGGCCATCAGTTAAACGATGCCAATGATCTTTTATGGCAAAAGGATGAGCAGGCAACCTGGTTTATGGGAAAGAGAATTGATAATCCGAATACCCATGGAACAGGATGTACATTGTCTTCAGCAATCGCCAGCAATTTGGCGAAGGGATACGATCTAAAGACATCCGTAAAATATGCCAAGAATTATATTTCCGGAGCGCTTGCTGCCGGTTTGAATCTTGGAAAGGGAAGCGGCCCGATGAATCACGCATTTGCAATCAAAGGAGAATACATAGATGAATGAAAATAGAACTTCCGTTTTTTCAAATGGATTGATATGGTTTGGTGCAGGGGTATCTCTGGCTGAAATTTTGACAGGTACTTATTTTGCTCCATTAGGTTTTGGTAAAGCTATGGGACGTTCCGGTGCAGGTTT
>QWCN01012216.1_pt1 | contig 11737 bp, 16 predicted proteins | sample 1972711 | NCBI WGS metagenome assembly QWCN01 (sample SAMN09866707, study PRJNA288562) | Human gut metagenome isolate term1_stool, whole genome shotgun sequencing... | isolation source: gut | host: Homo sapiens | place: USA: California | reverse complement strand
GAGCCTGTGTCGTGATCTGGCCCATTCCTTGCGTTGTTGTTCTCTTCCTGCTTGAGGAGTAGATAGCGAGGGAGTCGTCACGCGGTTGGTGAGGGAGGAGTGTCATGGGTTGGTGTTGAAGGAGAGAGTGAATGCCGTGTCCATTCGGGGAGGGGGTGTAGATGCGGTGCCCATTCGTGAAGGTATGCATGCATCATCGATGAAGGAATGCAAATTTGAATGTTGCACACCACAACAACCACTCCCTTCCAATGTCATTGATTCACTCCACCCTCTCGATGACTTGGACGTGCTGTCCTCCCTCCCACTCTGTCTTCTTCCCAGGGACAAGCGTTCAGCCATTCATTATCCATAATGCCTAGAGAAGGTGTTCCAGAGCATCAGCCAACTGCTGTGTAGCCCCGATGAACTGGGCATCCTTCAGCGATGGAAGCGGGAAGAACTGCATGACGAGTCACTCCCCATCTCCCCCATTTCTCCCGCTCTGTACGGCAGAAACATGATTTTAGCCTTTTCTGAAGATCGTAAGGAAAATGAAATATAATAAACGCCTAGAACGCATTGATTCGCTGTATGGGCTGTGCAAGGTGGTGCCCGTTCCCACATCCCCGAGCATGCTTTCTCTGACTGTGCTGAAGCGTTATCCTTTTCTCTTTTGAGTGGGCTTGTTGGAATAGAACAGTGTGATCGGGTTTTGAGAGTACCGGTGTTCCCGTTTCGGTTTATTATCCTCGTGTAAAGGCGAATACAAGATGATCGCAATTGATCTAGGAGAATCAACCATGAAGATTGCAGCATGGAAGAAGAGTGTCAATCCCCAGTTTGCAGATGCAGCCGAAATGGTTGTGAACGACACTTCGAAGCGTCTAACCCCGTAAATGCAATGTACTCGGTTTCACGTGCAGATTGCGCATGTGCTTCAGGAAGCAGAGCTACTTTGTGTGCGATCACTCGACTCCGAACGTAAGCATGAGTATGTGAAGTGAACATAAGATGATCAGCAATATCCCCAACTATATCTGGAATGTAAAGCGCGTCATTGGATCCAGCTCGCTCGTGGAGGACGCAAAGAAGGAGGTGGAAGAGGGTAAGCTGAAGGAGAATTTGGAGCTGGATTCGGAGCGCGGTCTGTATAATGTCGAGTTTGACAACAAACACTTGAAAGTGGATGCGGAGCACGCCATGGCCTTTATGCTGGAGTACGGCTACTACATTGCAGCAAAGAAACACGATGATTCGCGCTCCCAGTCGGAAATCGCGAAGAGCTTGGGTAGCGACGGCAGCCGCATGATCATCACCGTTCGCACACTCCACTGAATTGATCCGTAGGTCCCTAGTTACTACACACTCAGCCACATCCGCGGTCTGCAGCTGGCGCTGGACCTGAAGGGCCTCAGCGACGCGGTGTTCCTGCAGGAGAACGTGGCCGTCGCTGTGGAGTTCGGGTACTACCGCAACCTGGACGGCGTCTTCAGCACGCCTCAGGTGGTGGTGTTTGCGAACATGGGCTGCGTCGCTGCCACGCTGACGGCGGTGGAGTACAAGGAGGTGCATGTGCATGAGCATCATCACCCGTAGAACCACATGAAGGTGCTGGCCACGCGGTCGCTGATGCTGGGCGGCGACGACTTCTCGCAGCGCGCGACGACGGTGCTGGAGGGGCTGTGCCGCGAGCAGCTGCAGGAGGCGACGGGGAAGAGCGTGCTGAAGAACGAGCTGGTGCTGCGTAACAAGGCGAAGGAGCTGAAGGAGGTGTTCGCGCTGGACGAGATGGACGAGATGATCGTGGACATCGACTTCTACGGCGGCGACGACGCCTTCTTCACGGGGGACGTCGAGCGCGGCGCCATCGTGGACTCCTACGCCGACCTGTTCGCGCGCTTCACCGCCTTCGTGGAGGACTTCTTCGCCTGCGTAGTGCTGGTGCGAGCGGGTGAGGCGTAGGAGGAGCTGAAGAGCGAGAAGGTGGACCGCGTGGAGATCAGCGGCGCGGCGATGCGCATGAAGCGGCTGCAGGAGATCGTGGCGCGCGCCGCCTTCCCCGACGACCCCGAGAAGCAGTGCAACTCCACGCTGAACATGGACGAGTGCGTGTGCCGCGGCGCGTGCCTGCTGGGCGAGATGGTGTACCGGGAGAAGAGCATGCGCGTGTCGGCCACCACGGCGCCGTTCGCGTACAACAACGGGAGCGAGGAGGTGAGGCACGAGATGCGCGTGCTGGGCTACGGCGACGCGATGGAGGGCGACGCGGGAGCGGCGGTGGAGGTGGTGTGCGCGACGAAGCTGGAGGAGGCAGCGACGGAGCACGCCTGTGAGGATGTGGGCGGTGGGTGAAGCGTAGGGCAGGCGGTGGCGGAGCACGCGCGCGAGGTGGAGCACACGATCCACCTGTGGAGCGCTTTGCAGGACGAGTGGAACAGCGAGCGCAACACGGTGGACCACGAGTACTACCACGGGCGCGACACGCTGAAGACGAAGCAATCGCGGCTGGGCCAGCTGGAGAGGAAGAAGGACGGCGGCGCGACGCTGACAGAGAAGGAGGAGGCGGAGCTGACGGAGTTGTACGCGAGTCGGGATGCGCTGCTGAAGCAGTACGACGAGGTGCACGAGAAGGTGAACCGCATCGGGACGAAGCCGACGGAGGAGAACATCCAGGAGCTGAAGGCGCTGAGCGCGGAGCTGAAGGAGCGCAGCGCGGAGCTGAAGAAGCTGATCCCCGAGCCGGTGAAGTGGTTGGACATGGTGCCGGGCCTGCACATGGAGGTGGACGAGAACTTCACAGGCACGACCGACATTCTGGACATTGACAGCAGGCGAGTGGGCCGCGTGACCCTGAAGAACGGCTTGAAACACGGCGAAATGTTCTTCCGGTACAAACAGCACGTGTTCATCAAGACGTTCGACGAGGACAAGCCGGTGGGCAAGTGCTGGCGGTTCGTCGATGACCAGCTGGTCGCGTACAAGGAGTTCGAGAAGATCCAGGTGGATTCGAGCAAGGAGTTCGAGAAGAACCAGCAGGACTCGAGCAAGGAGTCCGAGAAGAACCAGCAGGACTCGAGCAAGGAGTCCGAGAAGAACCAGCAGGACTCGAGCAAGGAGTCCGAGAAGATCCAGGTGGATTCGAGCAAGGAGTCCGAGAAGAACCAGCAGGACTCGAGCAAGGAGTCCGAGATGAGTCAGGTGGTGCTGTATATTGGCTTCACCAACGGACACCTGGACGCCGTCCAGGTGATGAACAGCGCGAAGATGCCGAGACTGAACGCGACGGCGTTCTTCCAGAACGGCATGCTGTACCGCTACGTGGAGCACAAGAACAAGGTGCACTGCGGGTTCGAGTGCTCGCCCAAGTGGGGCTCCGTGGTGTACCGTGGATGGTTTAGGAAGGAGAAGGACTCTGCTGTGCCCGAGAAGGAGAACCCTGATGTGCCCAAGGAGAACCCTGATGTGCCCAAGAAGAAGATCCCTGCTGTGCCCAAGAAGGAGGAGTACACGCGGGTGGGGTTTGGACAGGCCTTCGTGGCGGCCAATTACTTTAGTGGGAAGTGGGACGGCGACAAGGTGATTGTGAACGGACAGCAGCGCAGCTGGAAGGAGCTGAGTGCTGCTGTCACGAAGGACGGCGAGTACGACCCGACGGTGTGGACCCTGTGTGACGTGGTGGAGGTGAAGCCCAAGGAAGTGCACCACCACCACAAGCGCCACCACCACCGCACGGGCGACTATACCTCCGACCGCCGCAGACATCGCCGGAACAGCGAGGAAAAGCAAGTGAAGGCGACGGGCAAAACGGTCCGTAGTTACTATGTGCTGGACTCGCTGAGCGGGAAAAAGGACATTTGCATATGCGAGGACTCGGAGTCGCATCACTACTGGCCATTCAGCTGCTGCTATGACAAATCCGGGGAAAAGAGCTATTTGAACACAAGCATTTCGCTAATTCCAGCCGTCTTCCGAGAGACCTTCTTTGGAACGGAATTGACAGAGGTGACGCGCAAGGGCGATATGGTGGTTACGCTTCCTCCTCCAATCCAGGCGATTGTCGACACAGCCAATGCGAAGAGAAAAGCCATTTCCGTGTACGTTTGTTTGTTGTCATACCTTCATTATGGTGATTGTTTTCCTTTGCGTGAGGGAAAAGGAAATGCAGAAAACGCAACCCTCAATGAAATGAGTTCGTGCGACTACTACTGCGGTACAAGAGAATACTCTCGGTGCTGGCTGAACCCGGACTTTGGGGGTCTGTTCCCATTTGAATTGGGCGAGATGATTCTTGCCTATACCGTCTATTTCTTATCCGTAAGCATCTGTCTGTGTGATTCCCGCTAGAAGCGCGTTGTTCCCGTGGTCTTCCAGGAACCGCTCGTTCGCTGCCTTCTCTACTTCACCATTTTCTTCGTCTACACAATGGCCGTGGTTTCGCACTTTCGATGTGAGCATTGCGCTGGTTTCTCATGTAGGCTGCTTTTCGGATCCGGGAGCGGTGCCCTCTTCGGCGACCTTCCTTCCGACTGCTACGGAGGAGGAGAGAATGCTCTACTGCACCAAGTGCTGCGCATACAAGCCCCCTCGCGCCCATCACTGCAGCCAGTGCAATCGGTGCATCGTGCGCATGGACCATCACTGTCCGTGGGTGAACAATTGCATTGGGTACCGCAACATGAAGTTCTTCGTCCTGTTCCTGGTGTACGTTGTGATCATGTGCTTTCTGACGTTTGCGCTAGATTGCTGCAAGATGTACGACACGTATCTGCACATCACGAACGAATCAACCTCGGGTGCGTGCCGTTCAGACGTGTGACTTGTAGTCATCGTGGGGACCATGATCACGATGAGCATGTCGTGCATGTTCGTGGGTTTCGCCGGATCGATGCTGAAAGACGCCCTGGCCACTATTCGCTCGGATACGACCGCCATCGATAAGCTGAAGGGGGATTCTTTTTCGGATAAGGAGAATGGGTTGAAGTGATGCAGAATGGGGAGCGTGATGACTAGCGTGTACTTTGGGGAGGGAGGAAAGCTGACGTGGAGGTGGTTTGTGCCGGTGATGCCGCGCTTTGATGATGTGGAGGCGATCTGCGGCTATTGTGTGCAGTACTGTAATGTATGTTGTGTTTGTGGTTACAGTTTATGTGGGATGAGAGTTGATGCGAATGTCAAAAGGGTAATCGTATTATCAATCAAGGGGTGATTGATGGCATTCACTGTGAAAGGGTACTGGACAACAATCATCAGTCAAACAGTGATAGACAACCACCAGTGTTAACAACCAATACGTAGAAGAAACAACCAACCCTCAAAGACAAACAACAACTCTCCAAACAAACACCCCACATCCGCAAATCCAATATACACACCGAAGAGTCTTCCCCGACCAGCGCCAGTCTCCCTCCATCCGCCGAAAAGGCCATATCGTACACATGATTCCTGCAGTGATGGCTCCGCGCCACCTGCTGCGTCTACACCTCACCGCCGCACCCCACGCCCACTCGCACATCCACGAAGTACACGCATTTATCCAGGCCCGCCGTGGCCAGCAGCGACGCGAACTCCCCGCGGGACTGCGCGATGTGCGTGACAGGGGCACTACCGTTGAGACCGCGCCGCGGCGCTACTCGTGCTGCGTGAAGTTGCCCACAGCGGTCAGATGCGAGATGTCGAACACCTTCGCGGTCTTGTCGTCGCTGCAGCTACGGCTCGTTGCGCGCGTCGTTCCACAGCTGCGCCTCACCGCCTCTCCACACGCCCACCTTGATCACGCCGTCGTCGGCGCCCGACACCAGCACGCTGCGGTCCGCGTTCCAGTCGATGCTGCTGATCTCGCCCTACGCCTCACGCCCACGGCCGACGCGCACCTCGTGGCCGGAGAGCAGCTGGATGGGCGACTGGCCCTGCAGCCGCACGTTGATGATGCGGTTCAGGTGGTCCACCAGCGTCACCTCGCTGCTGCTGCGCCAGCACGCGTTCAGCAGGATCACTACGCCTCACCGTCACTTGCCGCGCCCACGGTTCGGACTCAGCTGCAGCAGTCCGCGGTGGCTCTTCTCCCACTCGTTCACCACGCCCGCGTCCGCCTCCAGCTGCCACGCGCCGCCCCTCTTCGCGTAGATGTAGAAGGAGGGCAGCGCGCCGCTCACCAGCAGGCGCTCGCCGTCCGGGGAGAAGGCCGCCGTGAACACGGGCCGCTTGAAGCTCTCCAGCCGCTGCTGCAGCTCGCCCGAGGGCGACCACAGGCACACCTCGCCCTTGTAGCTGGCGCTCACGATCTGCTGCCCGTCGGCCTATGTCTCAGTCATTACTCCTTTCCCGACGCTCCAGTCGATGGCGGTGATGTCGTCTTCCTCGTTCAATGACTTCTCCAACTCCTTTCCGTTCAGTGCATTCGCGTTGGGCTCCCTTCCGTTCAGTGCATTCGCAGTAGGCTCCCTCCCATTTAAGGTCTTCTCGAGCTCCTTCGCATCGGCGTTCCACACGCACACTGACGAATCGGCCGATCTAGAAGTGAATTGAACAGAAAACTCCCACCCGGTGATGAGCTCGTTGGACACAGGAGACCACTTGCAGGAGTAGACCTAGACGTGAACAGGAGACGAATGAGCCACCTTTCCCTTGTGACCCGACAAAGAAGCCACCTTGGAGGCGGGGATCTCTTTTGATTCGCTCTCCTCTGCCACAGCAGCGCCTAGTCCTCAAGAAACGGAAAATGGTTCACTCTTGCGGTCCTTTTTCCGATCGCAGCACTTGTGGTGATGGATGAGCGAGAAGGGCTCGTTGCAGTCAATTTCGCTCCCATCCTACAGATCACGGTCTCTGCAAAAAGCGCACATCCCTCACGTGCGTCTCGAGCTCGATGTACTGCAGCGCCTTTTGGAGGTAGGAGACGAGCAGACCTGGTGGAATAAACTCGTCGTACACTTTTGTGTCCGCCACTCGACTCTCGTAGGCAAAGGCGAATGCCGTGTGTTCGAATCCTGTGCTTTACTTTTAAAAAGGAGGACGCTACCCGATTCTTGCAAATATCGATACACCAGATAGTTCACTTCTTCCGAATGAATGGCCATTTTCAAATCAGCAAGAGATGGACCCAACGAGAAGAGAAATGAGCACAATTCATGCGCAAAACGAAATGCCAAAAACGGACTGATTTTGGTTCATTCGCATCCGTTTGGAAGGGAAGGAGGAGCTCTCAGGAAGAGGGAATTGATATCATATCACCTCACACTGAACCCATTGCTATGCGTGGATACCCCCTCCTTACCGAGTTTGTCTTGACCGGGAGTTTCATTTGACGGCTAAAACGCTTTGCGCATTCTAAGTTCTTTTTCCATATGCAGATGAACGGTGATCCGATTTCCAGTCCTCCAGCGGATATTCGTAGGACGTTGTGGCGATTCGGGTGAGTGTGTAGAATCGCCGCTCAGAGAGGGAGGAGTGGACAGAGTGGATATCGTCATCGTGGACGACAAGGACAATGTGGTTTTAACGACTCGTCTTCTCCCCTCCTTGATGATTCGTCAAGTGAAGCTCGATATTCACCGCATGCGATTTGTAGGTGCTATGCAGCAGGGTGGTGATGCGTAGTCGCGAGTGAGCAATCCAACGGAATGCTTCTCGTTATACTACAAGGATACGCTGGTGAATGACAACGTGACGATTCGGTCTCTCTCTGAGAGTTCCACGCTCCAATTCAAACTGGTCGTCAATGTGCTTCCTTCCTTGTACCATCACCGCGTAGAAAGACAAAATGCATTTGGAGGACCCCAAGGAGTACGGAGTGCGCCGCTCCGTGCCTTCCATGGGCCTGTCTCCCATTCTGGACCGATCCTACGCACAGACCCTGTCTACGGCGATGCGACCCTACTCGCAAACCCTGACCGCCACGAATCGGCTGGCGACGCAGACCCTGTCCTCCACGAATCGGCTGGCGACGCAGATTCTTTCCTCCACGAATCGGCTGTCGACGCAGACTCTTTCCTCCACGAATCGGCTGTCGACGCAGACCCTGACGGGTTCTTCCACCGTGAGCAGCGACAAGGTGAAACAGTTCGTGGCGCAGCATCAGCTGGAGGAGTGCATCGCGTGGCTCCAGACGGCGACCTTGAAGGAGGAGGCCTTCCAGACGGTGGTGGACATTGCGCGCAAGGGCTTCCCCGGTGAGTGCCTGCAGGCTGTCTGACGCGCAGTGGACCATTACGGCAGCGCGCTGTTCCCCCTCCTGCGCCACTACATCCACGCGCTGTGCCAGCAGCGGGCGAGCGCCTGCTACGTGAGCACGGTGATGCAGTGGTACCGCGTGGTCGTGCTGGGTAATGAAACCTCTTCTCGTTCCCCGTAGACCTGCGCCTGAGCGACGTGCTGCCCGTGCTGGCGGACGTGCTGCCCGTGCTGAAGCACTATATGCAGGAGAAGGCCGTGGTGCAGGGCTGCGTCGCAACGCTGCTCGTCGTCTCCGAGTCCTCCTGTGCGTTCCACGTATGCGGCTGACGCCTAGTCAACAGGAAGGCGCTGGAGGTGGCCAGCTCGGTGGAGTACACGGCGCTGCTGAACCGCATCCTGTCGCTGTACGCGGGCGAGCTCTGGCTCAGCTCGCTGCTGCAGTACCTGCACTTCCTCGCCACGGAGGGTGCGCGCTGTCCGCTCGACTGAGGCGTAGAGGGAGGCGTCGCCATCTGCCGCGTGGCCTCCGCGGAGCACCTCCGCCTGCTGGCCGCGCTGCTGGAGTCACTGCCGACCGGCAACGTGCTAAAGTCCCTCTGCAGCTACTTGGAGGCGCTGGCGGCCTCGCCGGTGCCCTCCGCGCTGTTCTTCGCGTCGCCGCTGGCGTGCCGGCTGGCGGGCGTCCTGCGCACGCTGAAGACGGACAGCGCGGAGATGGTGATCTTCATCCTGCGCGTGCTGGTGGAGCTGTCCAAGCGGCGTGGGCGCGAGGGCGTGGCGTGAGGCGTAGCGGAGCTGCGGCTGTACGTGGCGGAGACGGGCGTGTTCGCGACGCTGTCGGCGTTCATCAGCGCGTTCAGCACGAGCCGCACCATCATCCTGCTGATCCTGACGCTGCTGTCCAACCTGCTGCGCTCGCGCGACGTGTGCCTGCTCTTCTACCTGCAGAACGTGCTGTACTCGCTGCAGACCTGCCAGTCGGTGTGGCGCAGCGACCGCAAGCTGCTGGTGCTGGCGCTGCAGTGCGTGGAGCTGGTGCTGCAGCAGGTGGGTGGGTCGCGGCGTGGCGGAGTGAGGCGCAGAGAGCGTCCGCGCGGAGTACGGGGAGAACGACGTGGAGACGCTGCTGCACTACGGGACACAGCTGATGTACGACGGGTCGGTGATCGTGGTGATCTGCGACCTGCTGTGTCTGATGGACCTTTCCAGCGCGCTGGCCGCCGTGTCCTCCACCGTGTCCCGCTGGGGCGAGGCCTTCAAGGAGGCGGAGGTGAAGGCCGCCGTGCAGCGTGTGTTGGGGGTTGTTGCTGCCATGGAGAGGGGTGAATGTGATGTGGTTAAGGGTGTTGAAGGTGGTATTGTTGTTGCTGAGAGGGATGAAGGTGGTGTTGTTGCTGAGAGGGATGAAGGTATTGATGGTGATAACACCGCTGCAACGGACAGAGTGAACTTGCAGTGCACGCAGCACAGCACGGAGACGGACGAGTGGGACGCGGACAAGGACGAGGAGATCCGCATCCCGCCGGCGGCGGAGGTGGAGGACGCCACGCCGGAGACGGTGATGGCGGACGACCGGTTGTTCCTGCTTCTGCTGTGGCGCCTGTCGCACTCGCAGGAGCTGCTGCTGCTGGAGGCGGCGGCGGACTGTCTGGGCCTCTTCTTCCGCAGCGGTGCGTGTCTCGGCGCGGCGTGAGGCGTAGGCATGCGCGGCGTGTACATGACCGCCTCCGGCGTGAAGTTCATCCCCGCGCTGCTGGCGAAGACGCTGTCGCGCTGCCAGTCGCGCGCGCTGAACGAGGCGTGCGTGCGCGTGATGGCGTTCATCGTGGAGACGGTGCCCGAGGAGGCGCTGCTGCCGTCGCACTTCATTCCCGTGCTGAGCAAGATGATGAAGGAGTACATCTTCCTGCTGGCGGTGACGCGCGGCGGGCTGTCGATCCTGCTGGCCTTCTACGACCACTGCGGGCAGGAGGCAATGGCGTACCTTGGCGCGGAGGACACCGTCACGGCGCTGCAGTACATCTACTACGCCACGCAGTCGCAGGAGTGCCGCGAGAAGGCGCACACGCTGCTGACGGCGCTGCACGCCCCGCTGCAGGTGTCGGCGGACCTGCCGCTGCGGTCGGACGCGCTGGAGGACATTCTGTTCGCGGGCATGGTCCAGCAGCTGGACGCGAAGGACGGCAAGGTGCTGCTGGAGACGCTGGAGGTGTGTCGCGAGGCGATGACGCTGTCGCAGCCGCGCTTCCTGCACGCCTTCGAGGCGAAGAAGGGGCTGGGCAAGCTGCTGGGCGTGCTGCGCCGGTGCACGGAGGACGAGGAGGTGAAGCACCTGGCGCTGGAGCTGCTGCGCACCGTGGTGGACGCCAAGACGCCCTCGGAGACGGAGGCGGTGCCCCTCGTCACGACGGTGTTCCGCGTGCTGCAGCGCAGCGAGCAGTGCCGCAAGTGCGCGAAGTACCTCACCTACCTGCTTCGCCGCCTCAGCGTGTTCAGTGAGTGTGCATGGGGTGAGTGACGCACAGACTACACGATGCAGCGCACCGCCACGCAGCTGCCGCTGCTCCTCTCCGTGTTCTCGCTCCACACCACCTACCGCTCCCGGGCGGCTCTGCTCCAGGACCCGCTGCAAGCCATGCTGAGCGGGCAGCTGCCGGGCGTCGGCGGGGAGACGCTGGCGCCGTCGGTGACCGTGGCGGACAACTGCACGTACCTGCTGAAGCTGCTGCTGCGCACGCGCGAGGGCGTGGCGGCGACGCTGCGGTCGATGGGGCTGCTGGAGCTGCTGCTGCGCGTGATGAAAGAGAGCGAGGGCTCGGAGGTCGCGGAGCGCTGCTTCGAGCTGTTCCTGATGCTGTGGCAGCCCGAGGACTCGCTCGCGGTCGACTGCGACAACGCGATGGAGGCGGACAACGCGATGGACTTGAATGCTGACGCCTCGATCGACATCATGGACACTGACGCCTCTACCGTCTCGGCGGACGCGGAGGACCCCACTCCCGACTTCCTCTTCCGTGCGTGTCTGCGGCGCCTGCAGGAGGACGGGGCAATGGCGGACGTGGTCCTCCGCCTGCTGACGCGCCTCGTGGCGGGCTCCGCCAAGCACCTGACCTCCGTGCTGCACTCCGCCCTCCTCTTCCGCCTGGCAGTGCGTCTGCATGCCGAGGAGCCGGCGCACGCCACCCTTGCGGCGCTGTGCGGGCTGCTCACCGCCGTTGCCGCGGCGCCCAACGCGGACGTGTTCCTTCACAGCAGCGGGCTGGTGCCGGCGGTGCTGCAGGGGCTGGGCGAGGCCATCGGCGCGGACGACCTGGAGCTGGTGGGCCCGATGATGCGCTGCGCCGCTGCCGTGGTGAGCGGCTGCCCCATCACCGCCACGCAACTGCCGCAGATCGCAAGGGAGGCATTGCTGTGCGCCGAGTTCTTCTCCTCGTGTGAGGAGGTGATGGAGGCAGTGTCGTGTATCTTGTCTGTCTGCAAGGAGGCGTCTTGTAATGAGTTGGGTGATATGGGTGAAGTGGGTGATTTGGGTGAGTCGAACAAGGAGGCGTGCGAGTCGAGTAATTTGGGTGAGTCGAACAAG
>QWCN01005863.1_pt1 | contig 11744 bp, 9 predicted proteins | sample 1972711 | NCBI WGS metagenome assembly QWCN01 (sample SAMN09866707, study PRJNA288562) | Human gut metagenome isolate term1_stool, whole genome shotgun sequencing... | isolation source: gut | host: Homo sapiens | place: USA: California | reverse complement strand
ACAAGTTCGACAGGAAAAGTATTTTATTATTATTCCTGTGCCTGATTTTCATCTGCATGAAACCGGGCTGTTATATGGACATTCTACATTCCCGGCGGCTTCGGATCTGTCAGAACGGTGTGGAGCTTATCTATCTGTTCCTAAGCTCTTGCGTGCTGGTCGGTGGATTCTGGCTGGCGACATTTGCAGGCTTCATATTACCGCAGGTGAAAGCGGAAGCAGACTGGCGGCTCTGGCTGGGAGCGGCTGCAGTTCTGATTCTGGTGGAAGCTGTGGTATTCTGGAGCGGGATTCTGCGGATTTACCTGTCCTCGGCGCAAATCGGGATAAAATGGCGCGTCATCGGTATTGTCTGCGGTATGATTCCGGTGGTGCATCTTATCGTTCTTGGCAGGCTGGTGCGGCTGGCAGCCAGAGAGGTGCAGTTTGAAAATAAGAAAATACTGTTGGACGAAAACCGGGCAGCAGATCAGGTCTGCGCGACGAAATATCCGATTCTGATGGTTCATGGCGTCTTTTTCCGGGATTTCCGTTACCTGAATTACTGGGGACGGATTCCGGCGGAGCTAGAGAAAAATGGAACCGTTATTTACTATGGAAATCATCAGTCGGCGGCCTCTGTGGCCGATTCGGGAGCGGAGATTGCGGCCAGGATTCGGGAAGTGCTTCGAGAGACCGGGAGTGAGAAGGTGAATATTATCGCCCATTCCAAGGGCGGTCTGGACAGCCGTTACGCTATCTCCCGGCTTCAAATGGCTCCTTACGTAGCATCTCTGACTACCATCAATACGCCTCACCGGGGATGCGAATTCGCGGACTATCTGCTGAATCTGATACCGGAGAAGCAGAAAAACGCAGTGGCAGCAGCTTACAATGCCACATTGAAAAAACTGGGCGACGCGAACCCGGATTTTCTGGCTGCGGTGGGGGATCTGACCGCCAGTGCCTGTCGGAAGCTGAACGAAGAACTGCCGGATCCGGAGGGCGTCTACATCCAAAGCACCGGTTCCTGCTTAAAGCACGCCTCCGGCGGCCGCTTTCCGCTGAACCTGACCAACCGCTTCGTCCACCTATTTGACGGTGAAAACGACGGTCTGGTAGGCGAGACATCCTTCCGCTGGGGTGAAGCTTACACCTACCTGACTGCTCCCGGCCCCCGCGGTATTTCTCATGGAGACATGATTGATCTGAACCGGGAGAATATCGAAGGGTTTGATGTGCGGGAGTTTTATGTAAACTTAGTAAAGGATTTAAAAGAAAAAGGATTTTAACACAAACTTAACAAAACCTGCGATTGTCCTTTACCTCCCCTTGATAAGGTGATAACAGAATCAAAAGAAAAAATTAACTTTCAGAAAAAGTTATCATCCATGTAATAAGCAGGAGGGAGAAAGAGATGCAACACGTAGAAATGCTGTTTCGTTTTATCGGCGGCCTGGGTATGTTCCTGTACGGCATGAACGTTATGGCGGACGGACTGCAGAAATCCGCGGGCAATAAAATGAAACATTTACTGGAGTTCCTGACCCGGAACCGTCTGATGGGAATTCTGGTGGGAGCCGGAGTGACCGCGATTATCCAGAGCAGCTCGGCCACCACGGTTATGGTCGTAGGCTTTGTAAACGCAGGGTTAATGAATCTGACCCAGGCAGTGGGCGTTATCATGGGAGCCAATATCGGTACCACCGTGACAGCCTGGCTGGTGTCCATGAGCGAGTGGGGAGCGTTCCTGAAACCGGAATTCTTCGCCCCGCTGCTGATTGGAATCGGCGCTTTTATGATGCTGTTTTCCAAGAAAGAAAAGATTATCGACGTAAGTGAAATCCTCATCGGTTTCGGTGTACTGTTTATCGGACTGAGCTTCATGTCCGGCGCGATTACGCCTTACCGTGACGCGCCGATTTTCTCTGAGGCATTCCGGGTGCTGGGACGCAATCCCATCCTTGGTATGCTGGCCGGTCTGGCAGTCACCGCGCTGATCCAGAGTTCTTCCGCTTCCGTCGGCATCCTGCAGACCCTGGCGGCCAACGGCCTGGTCAATTGGAGCTCCGCGGTCTTCATTACCCTGGGCCAGAATATCGGTACCTGTGTGACGGCGCTGCTGTCCAGTCTGGGCGCACATAAGACTGCGAAGCGCGCGGCAGTCATTCACCTGCTGTTCAATACCATCGGAGCCGTTGTATTCGGTCTCGGCATGTTTGTTGTATTTACCGTCAATAAGACCTGGGCCGCTTCCAATATCAACAGCGTGGGAATCTCCGTATTCCACACCGTTTTCAATATCACCAATACGATTCTGCTCTATCCCTTCGGCAACCTGCTGGTGAAGCTGTCCGGTCTGATTGTCAAGGATGATGAGAAGGGAGAGAGCGGGGAAGAAGCCTTCGAGATGCCCCATATCGAACCCCGTTTTCTGGAGACTCCGTCCTTTGCGGTAGAGGGCGCCCTGAAGGAAGTGGTCCGTATGGGAGAGCTGGCAGTGACCCATGTGGAGACCGTATTTGACGCCGTCCGTACCGGCAGTCAGAAGCGGGTTGACAGGGCCATAAAATTAGAGCAGAATATGAATGAATACGAGAAGAAAATGACGGAATACCTGGCACAGATCAGTAAGGGTTCCCTGACGGATCACCAGCGTCTCATCATCAATAACCTGTTTTATACCGTAAGCGATCTGGAGCGGATCAGCGATCATTGCGATAATCTGGCGGAGCTGACCCAGACCATGATTAACGAAGGACTGCATTTCTCCATGGAAGCCATGCACGGCTTTGAGGAGATTGCCGGCCTGACTGTGGATGCAGTGAAGGCGGCAGTGCTGGCCCGTGAGACTGAGAAAATGGCCTACGTGCAGCAGGTGGTTCAGATTGAGGATGAGATCGATGACCTGGAGGAGGATCTCAGAACCCAGCATATTAACAGGCTGGCGCACAACGAATGTTCCGCGGCCCGTGGCGTCATTTTCCTGGATATGCTCAGCAATATTGAGCGGATTTCCGATCATGCAAACAACGTGGTAGGCTACGTGGCAGACGAGAAAGAGGGATAAACGTGAAAAAGAAGGTTCTGGTAGGCTATATTATTGCGGCAATGATTGCGTTAGTCGCGTTTGAATATGCATTTTGGACAAATGGCTTCAGTTATCTGGAGCATCAGAGCGAGAAAAGCTATCTGACTCAGGCGGAAATGCTGCGGGATTTGTTCCAGGCGGAGGAAGTGGCCGGGGAAAACGGTTACGAGCAGTTCGCGGAGAATTACGCGAAAGCCTACAATATCCGGATCACCATTATAGATTCCGAGGGCAATGTGCTGGGAGAGTCCCAGGGAGCCAGCGACCTGATGAACAATCACCTGAATCGGGAAGAGGTGCAGAAGGCCCTGGAGGGTCAGAGCAACAGTCTGATTCGAAAATCAGACACCTTTGACGTGGATTACTGCTACTGCGCAGTTCCGGTGGACAGCGGTGATTTCCATGGCGTCATGCGTGTGGCCCTGCCTTTGAGCGAACTGAAAAATATGGACAATGAATTTGTCCGCTCCACGATTCTGGTGACCCTGGTGCTTGTGATCGTGGTGATTTTCCTGGGCGCTTATTTCCGCAAATATGTCCAGGCCATGAAAAAGGTCGAGAATATGCGCCGGGAGTTTGTGTCCAACGTCACCCATGAGCTAAAGACTCCGCTGACCTCTATCCGGGGCTTCGTAGAGACCCTGAAGGACGGAGCCATTGAGGATCCGAAAATGGCCCATAGATTTCTGGATATTATCGAGATTGAAACTGAGCGCCTGAGTAACTTGATCAGCGACACCTTATTGCTGTCCGAGATTGAGAGCAAGCAGGACACCAACCGGGAGCCCTGCGATGTCAATGCAGTGATTGCCGAGGTGGTGGAACTTCTGCAGCCCAAGATCAAAGAGCATGTCCGCTTGATTTTCCAGCCGGATCCGACGGTGAAATTCTATAACTGCAATCGGGATCGGATCAAGCAGCTGTTGATTAATCTGATAGACAATGGCCTGAAGGCCACGGAGTTCGGTGCGGTTACGATAGTGTGTCATACACTGGGAAATCAGCTGGTGCTGGAAATCTCGGATACGGGTATCGGCATGGAGGAGGAGCAGTTAGACCGCATCTTCGAGCGCTTCTACCGGGTAGACAAGGGACGCTCCAAGGCCCAGGGCGGCACCGGACTGGGACTGTCCATCGTGAAGCATATCGTGGAGCTGTATAACGGCACCATCCATGTGGCCAGCAAACCGGGCGTCGGAACCGAATTTACAGTGAAGCTGCCCTACTAAAAAAGATCATAGAAATAATGGAAGGCACTGAATCATTGCAGAGGAGATATCATGGCAAAAAAAGTTATATTAACCATAGATGATGAAGAACATATCTTAGATCTGTTGGAGTACAATCTGGAAAAAAATGGATACGAAGTCCTGCGGGCTGAGACAGGAGAAAAGGGCCTGGCGATTCTGAAAACCATGCAGGTGGATCTGGTGCTGCTGGATTATATGCTGCCCGGCATGGACGGGATTGAGGTGCTGAAAAGCCTGCGGGCAGACAAAAACCTGTCTGCTATGCCGGTGATTATGCTGACCGCCAAGGGCGAGGAAATTGACAAGGTCCTGGGACTGGAGATGGGCGCCGACGATTATATCAGCAAGCCCTTCGGTATCCGGGAGCTGCTGGCCCGGGTGAAAGCGCTGCTTCGCAGAAGCTCCCTGGAAAAAATCGAGTCGGAACCGGAGGATAAGATCACAGCGGGAGACCTGATCATTAACAATACCTCCCGGGAGGTTTATATGGAAGGAAAGCCGGTATTCCTGTCCCTGAAGGAGTTTGAACTTCTCTACCTTCTTGCCAGCCACCGGAATCGGGTATTCACCCGGGAGCAGCTTCTGGAACTGATCTGGGGCTATGAATATTCCGGAGAAACACGGACTGTAGATGTCCATGTGCGGAATCTTCGTAAGAAGATCGAAAAGGATCCGGATCACCCCCAGTATATTCAGACCGTGCGCGGAATGGGATACAAATTCGTCTGAAACAGAATAGGAAATGTAAGAAGAAAAGCTCGCGGAGGTGTCAGTGCAGAGACCCTCTGCCGGGCTTTTTTTATTTCCACATAGTTCTGATGGCACAACAAAACCCTTACCGCTTCTTTACATACCCTTAACGAAACCAGGCTTTTACCCTTAACATTGGCGGTCTAAGATGGTAATCACAGGGCGGACAAGAGAAACCAAACGCCCTGGAGAAGAAAAGAGAGAAGAGGCCGGAAACGTTCACCCGGCGAAAAGGAGAAAACATTATGAAAAAGAAAACAGTTAGCTTATTGATGACCATGGCACTTACAGCAGCAATGCTGGCAGGATGCGGAAGCTCCAATGCAGCAGATACAGCAGCAACCACTGATACAACCGCAGACGCAGAAGAGACCACTGATGCAGCGGCAGATACAGCAGCAACCGACTTTGATACCGAGGAAGATATCTCCGTATACTCCCGTGAGGACGGTTCCGGAACCAGAGGCGCATTCATCGAGCTGTTCGGCGTAGAAGAGAAGGACGCCAACGGAGAAAAGATTGACAACACCACCGAGGACGCGACCATCACCAACAATACCTCCGTTATGATGACCGGCGTGGCTGGCGATGATTACGCAATCGGATACGTATCCTTAGGTTCCCTGAACGATACCGTAAAGGCACTGAAGATTGACGGCGTAGAGCCGACCGTAGAAAATATCAAGAGCGACAGCTACAAGGTATACAGACCCTTCAACATCGCAACCAAGGGCGAGGTAAGCGAGGCTGCGCAGGATTTCATTGATTATATCCTGAGCGCAGAGGGACAGCAGATTGTAAGCGATGAGGGATACATCACCATCGACGACGCGGCTCCGGCATTCGCAGGCGGCCAGGCAAGCGGCAGCGTGACAGTAGCAGGCTCCTCTTCTGTATCTCCGGTGATGGAGAAGCTGGCAGAGGCTTATATGAAGCTGAATGGCAACGTAAAGATTGAGATTCAGACCAGTGATTCTACCACAGGTATGACCTCCGCTATCGACGGCGTATGCGACATCGGAATGGCTTCCAGAGAGCTGAAGGACACAGAGACAGCTGAGCTTACCGCAACAGTTATCGCACAGGATGGTATCGCGGTAGTTGTGAATAACAACAACCCCATCGACAACCTGACCAAAGACCAGGTAAAGAGCATTTACGTAGGCGAGACTACTTCCTGGAGCGAGGTAGAGTAAGCAAAAGAGGGCAAATGATATGAAACAGGCGGCTTGGAAAGCGCGTATCAAGGAAGTATTTATGCAGGCGGTGTTCTTCATAGCCGCCTGCGCCTCTATTCTGGCAGTAATACTCATTTGTGTATTTCTGTTTGCCAACGGACTTCCGGCCATCGGAAAAATCGGACCGATGGAGTTCCTGCTGGGAACCAGATGGAAGCCGGGCAACAACATTTTCGGAATCCTGCCCTTTATTCTGGGCAGTATCTACGTGACAGCGGGAGCGATTCTCATCGGAGTTCCCATCGGAATCCTGACCTCGATTTTCATGGCGTACTATTGCCCGAAGAAAATCTACCGTCCCCTGAAGGCAGCCACCGAGCTGCTGGCCGGAATCCCGTCGGTCGTGTACGGCTTCTTTGGTATGATGGTTCTGGTTCCCCTGCTCCGGCAGATTCCCCATTGCAAGGGAAATGTCATGCTGACCGCATGCATCCTTCTGGGTATCATGATTCTGCCGACCATCATCGGAACCACGGAAACGGCTCTTCGGAGCGTACCGGCCATGTACCATGAGGGAGCGTTGGCACTGGGAGCAACCAAGGAGCGGAGCGTATTTACGGTTATCGTCCCGGCGGCAAAATCCGGTGTGCTGACCGGGATTGTACTGGGAATCGGCCGGGCCATCGGCGAGACCATGGCAGTTATTATGGTAGCCGGAAATCAGACTAAGATGCCGGAGAGCCTGTTTAAGGGCGTCCGTACCATGACGGCCAATATCGTCATTGAGATGGGCTACGCCACAGACCTGCACCGGGAAGCTCTGATTGCTACGGCGGTTGTACTCTTTGTATTTATTCTGATTATCAACTTAAGCGTATCACTGTTAAGGAGGGGCGGAAATGGAAGCAATTAACAAGCAGACGGCAGGCGATAAGCTCCATGCCCTGCAAAAGCATCCGGGTTCTCTGATTCTGTTCCTGCTGGTGATGCTGGCAGCCTGCGTGACCTTTGCCGTACTGATTTTCCTGATAGCCTACATTCTGATCAGGGGAGTACCCTATTTGACGCCGGAGCTGTTCTCCCTGCATTATACCTCGGATAACGTATCTCTGATGCCGGCTCTGTTCAACACCATCGAAATGATTTTCCTGGCGCTGATTCTGGCGGTTCCCGTGGGAATCTTTTCTGCCATTTATCTGGTGGAATACGCGAAAAAGGGAAATAAATTCGTCGGCGTGGTGCGGGTAACGGCGGAGACGCTGTCGGGTATTCCCTCTATCGTCTATGGCCTGTTTGGTATGCTGTTTTTCGTAACGAAGCTGAAATGGAGCTACTCCATGCTGGCAGGTGCCTTCACCCTGGCGATTATGATTCTTCCGCTGATTATGCGGACCACGGAGGAAGCGCTTCTTGCCGTACCGGATTCCTACCGGGAGGGAAGCTTCGGACTGGGAGCCGGAAAGCTCCGGACCGTCTTTCAGGTGGTACTGCCCAGCGCGATTCCGGGTATCCTGGCAGGTGTGATCCTGGGAATCGGCCGTATCGTGGGTGAGACGGCGGCGCTGATGTACACCTCCGGAACGGTGGCCAAGTATGCGGGAGCCATGGAATCGGGCCGTACCCTGGCTTTACATATGTATGTGCTGACCAGTGAGGCCCTGCATGTGGATCAGGCGTCAGCCACAGCCGTAGTGCTGCTCATCATCGTAATCGGAATTAACGCGTTTTCAGGCTTCATCGCAAAGAAGCTGGCGAAGAAGACAGGAGAAGAATAAAGTATGGGTATTATGAACATTGAGAATCTGGATCTGTTCTACGGGGATTTCCAGGCGCTCAAAAATGTAAATATGGAGATTGAGAAAAATGAGATTACCGCTTTCATCGGACCATCCGGCTGCGGTAAATCTACCTTCTTAAAATCTCTGAACCGTATGAATGATATGGTGGCCGGCTGTAAGATTACCGGAAAGGTAACCCTGAATGGCCAGGACATTTATAAGGGAATGGATGTGAACGACCTGCGCCGCAGAGTCGGCATGGTTTTCCAGAAGCCGAACCCGTTTCCTATGAGCATCTATGACAATATTGCCTACGGTCCCCGGACCCACGGCATTCGAAATAAAGCAAAGCTGGACGAAATCGTGGAGGAATCTCTGCGGAATGCAGCTATCTGGGATGAGACGAAGGATCGCTTAAAGAAGAGCGCCCTGGGCATGTCCGGCGGTCAGCAGCAGCGTCTCTGCATCGCCAGGGCATTGGCAGTCAAACCGGAGATTTTGTTGATGGATGAGCCGACGTCAGCGCTGGATCCGATTTCCACATCGAAGATAGAGGATCTGTGCATGGAGCTGAAGAAGGACTATACCATCGTTATGGTTACTCACAATATGCAGCAGGCTGCCCGTATTTCTGACAAGACCGCATTTTTCCTGTTGGGCGAGGTCATCGAATACGGCAACACAGATCAGATATTCTCCATGCCAAAGGATACACGTACCGAGAATTATATTTCAGGAAGGTTTGGTTGATGCTATGAGAGATTTTTATGAGGAGCAGCTTACCGAGCTGCATACACAGATGATTGCCATGGGTGGTCTGTGCGAAAAGGCCATTTCCAATGCTACAAAAGCTCTGACAGACGGCGATCTGCAGCTGGCAGAGGAAATTATGAAGAATGACGCGATCATCAACCGTCAGGAGCGTGACATCGAGAGTCTTTGTATGAAACTGATTCTCCATCAGCAGCCGGTGGCAGGGGATCTCCGCCGGGTTTCCGCGGCCCTGAAAATGGTGACGGACATGGAGCGTATCGGCGATCAGGCTGCAGATATCGCAGACATTGTCATTGATATGAACGAAAAGCTTCCGGATAAGTTCCTGCATGTGTGCAAGATGGGCGTGGCTGCCATGAAAATGGTGACCGACAGCGTTACAGCTTATGTGGAAGAAGACCTGGAGCTGGCCCGTCAGGTGATTCGGGATGATGATATTGTGGACGGACTGTTTTTAAAGGTAAGAGGGGAAATCCTGGACGCCATCCGTGACGGCAGCAGCAAGGGCGAGGAGGTGCTCGATCTGTTCATGATCACCAAGTATTATGAGCGGATCGGCGACCACGCCACCAATATCGCAGAGTGGGTGGAGTATTCCATAACCGGGGAGCGGTCCAACGAGAATTAAATATCGTCTGAATGCTTGAATTCCTGAGAAAGCTGTGATATAGTTATCACAGGCAAATGATAGCAGTATTCCGAGAGAATACAAATTGAAAGCCAGAGAGCTGCAACTCTCTGGCTTTCTTGTCATTTATGGCTGACCAGACCAAGGCTAGTTACCGATCAATCATCTCTGTCTAACCATTTACATATGTAGTAGGCGACTACACTTGCCATGACAGAGAGAAAAAATGATAGCAGAACTTCCAAAAGAATACCCCCTTTCTGTCACCAGTATCGGGGCGGTAACATGCTCATTATATCAATTGTTATGGGATATGTAAATACAAAACAGAACATTTGTTCTTGCAAATGGTTTTAAAATATCAGAAAATAATAAAATATTTGCACAAATAAAACAATAAAAGAAGAAAAAACTTAAAATAAATTAAAAATAAGTATTGACAAACGGAAGAAGTCCCGCTATAATACAATTAAAGATAAGGAACACGAAAAAACAAAACAAAAGCTCCACAAGAAAAGGAGCGGAAAACAACTCAACTATCTTCTTAAATATAACCCAGTTATATCTAACATAGAGAACGAGTAATCTAAGTAAAGGAGGTACAGTCCAACAGGAACGTAACGAATCACCCCATAATCTGAGAAAAGAGAGGTACGGACCGCCGAAGACTTAAGAGGGACTTCCTAAGAAAGCTTTCAGAAAGATGTCAATCTTAATCAAAAGCAGAATTACGGAAGGCAGGAAAAAGGTAATCGTAAATCAATCGTTCGATGAGAATCGGTAAAAAAGAAGAAAAAGCCGGATGAGAAAGAAGAAAGAAAAAGCAAACCGGTACAAATGAACTTTACAGAAGATCGAAAAACAAAAACCGAAGACAGAAGAAATCGAACGGAAAAAGTCTATGAGACTTCAGAATAAAAAGAAATAAAAGAAACTGAAAACAGAATAAAGAAATGAGGTATTAGTCCAATGGACAGCATAGTTTAGTAGCGGGTATCAATGTAAGTAGAGTTGATGCCCGCTGATTTGTTGTGTGGAAAATTCCCCTACTAAAGCAAAACACAATATGCTATAATCCATATAGACATCGCGTACCATCATATTAACGCAGTGAAATTCGCAGAAAAGCGATATGAAGTATCGCAGAATATACAAGGGGAATGATAAAGATGAAGTCTCAAAAAAATAAACAGGGTTTTACCTTAGTGGAGCTTATTGTTGTACTGGTTATTCTGGCAATTCTTGCAGCCTTGCTTGTGCCGGCTTTGACCGGATACATTGACAGAGCCAGGGAAAAGAAGCTTACAGCTGAAGCAAAGGGAGTCTGGACGGCTGCACAGGCAGCGGCTTCTGAGTATTACGGACTGCATATCACAGATGCGGCCATGGAGAAATCCTTGACAAATTCCTGTACCATCAATGGAAAAAAATATAACAACCTTGGAAGAATATCAAACGCGACACTTTCGGATGAACTGAGGTACTGGCACACCGGAAATCTTGACGCCAGCAAGATGATTGGCCAGCAGGTACTGATCTACCTGGAAAGCACCGACAAGACGAATCCCCAGTATCAGTTTGGCAATGCCAGTGTTCCGATACAGGGGCAGTCTCTGAAGGTATATATGCAAAACAATTTTGGAAGTAAGGTACCGAAGAATGCGGTATTTATTCAGATTTTTTATGATAAGAACTGCCAGATTCTTGCACTGAATTTTGGAAAGGACGGTTATTTGGTGACCATGACGGAGGGACAGGATCCTGTCTGTGAGAAAAACGGAAAGGTGCTTTAAAGACAGAGAAAAGCAAGGAAGGAGAACGCCATGTCCCTGCAATTCATTTTCGGTAATTCCGGCGCGGGAAAATCTTATACTTTATTTCGGAGTGTGATTGAGGATTCCATCCGGCATCCGGATCAAAGCTATCTGGTGATCGTGCCGGAGCAGTTTACCATGCAGACCCAGAAGGAGCTGGTGCGGCTGCATCCGGACGGCGGTATCCTGAATATTGACGTTTTAAGCTTTCAGCGGCTGGCTTACCGGGTGTTTGAGGAGACCGGAACCCGGGTGGGAAAGGTACTGGAGGAGACCGGTAAGAATCTGGTGCTGCGGAAAATCGCCCAGGAGCGAAAAGGGGAACTGAAGGTCCTCGGTGGGAATTTGAAGAAAATGGGGTATATCAGCGAGATTAAATCACTGATTTCCGAGCTGACCCAGTACGCAGTGACGGAGGAGGCGCTGGCGGATTTCCTGGAGAAGAGTAAGGAGAAGCCTCATCTATATTATAAATTATGCGATGTGCAGGTGCTTTACAAGG
>QWCN01005860.1_pt1 | contig 11748 bp, 7 predicted proteins | sample 1972711 | NCBI WGS metagenome assembly QWCN01 (sample SAMN09866707, study PRJNA288562) | Human gut metagenome isolate term1_stool, whole genome shotgun sequencing... | isolation source: gut | host: Homo sapiens | place: USA: California | reverse complement strand
AAACCCCACCCCTCCATCTTCAAAGACTTTTGACCTTATCGAATCCCTTTTCACAGGTTTTCTCAAGCATGGGAAGACAGCCGCATTTTCAATGGGAATGACGCCATAATGGGTTAAAAAAACGGTTGAAGCATTAAAAGCGTGGCTGTGCTGCGGGAAATGAAGAAAGCCGTCTGTTCTATACATCCTATGACAGAGCCAACAACATCAGAAAAATGAATGTTTCGCATGGGGAAAGTGTTTGCGCTTGACTCGTGGCAAGCCATCGATGCAACATTTTCCCGCATAAAAAAATGACGCAGCCGGGAACCTTTTTCCGAAGGGGCTCCCGATCCGCAAAGGCCAATATTTATGGATAAGCCTGATTTGACCCTCTATCTCGGCGGCACGCGGAGCGGCAAAAGCGCACGCGCGGAGGCCCGGGTTTTTCAACGGGCCGACGGGCCGGTGCTGTATGTCGCTACAGCTGAAGCACGGCCGGACGATCCTTCGATGACGGAACGCATCCGGCGGCACCGTGCCCGCCGCCCGGAAAACTGGCGGACGCTCGAATGTCCGCTCCAGCTTGGAAAGCACATTGGCACCGCCCTTGCGGAATTCCGTAACACGGCAGGGACTCCCACCGTTTTGCTGGACTGCATCACCTTGTGGGTATCGAATATCCTGTTCAGCCTGCCTGATCCCGAAGATCTCAGCGCTTTCGAGAGTGCTGTACGCCGCGAGACGGAAGCGTTGCTCGACGTAATCCGCTCTTCCGGTTGCCGATGGGTGGTTGTTTCCGGCGAAACCGGGCTCGGCGGCATCGAACCTACCCGGCTCGGGCGGAACTACTGTGACGGCCTCGGCCTCGCCAACCAGCTTATCGCCGCGCAAGCCCGTGAAGCCTTCCTCATCGTTGCCGGGCGGCTGCTCAAGCTGGAGGAATAAGGGGAGCCAATAAGAGGGCACCGCGCCCTCCTTTCCCCAAAAAGGAAGAGCAATTTGCCTTTGACCGCTCCCGCCCTCAAACAAAAAACGCTCTGCTCCTCTCTTCCGTTAGAAAGAACAACAATAAGTTGATAACATTAAAAGCCTTGAGGAAGGAGAGAACTTTCTAGACAAGTTCTCTCCTCCCTTAAGTTCTTCTTCCCTTTTCCTTTCCGCTTCTCTTTGTTGACCAAACAACCAGGCACACCCCTCAAAAGCTGTTCCTTTGCGTACATGGCAAAATCCGGGATTTTGAGAGTATCCCTTTGTAACATTCTTTTAATACACACTCTTTTTTTGAAAAAAAGGACATATTGTAACGACATTCCAATGTCCCGAAAAATTCTTTCCCGGCAAGCGTTTTCTTTTCAAATGGTATTCAGGCAAGTTACAGAAATGCCTTGCAGCAAGTGCTCTTTTTCACTCCATCTTTTTCCCGTTTTTCCTTGACCCAAAACGGGAGCGTCGATATAGGATCAAAGAAAACCTATTCATGTTTAGTCGCGCGGAAAGACCATGAAAAGACGCCTTTTCCAGCCTCTGCACCTGTTCATCCTGTTTGCCACGTTGCTGGCGGCAGGCTGCTGGTGCCCGCGCGCCGATGCCCACGAGCCGGAGAAAGGCGCATTCCGCCACGCTCCGACGCAATACGAAACGGTCATTCAAGACGTCTATCAGCCCTTGCTGATCCAGACGCAGGTGCGCGTCCCGCACGTCCGCGGACACGAACTTTCCCCAAAGGACAACGACGCCCCGGCGCACGACGCCGGACAAAGCACCGCTCCCTCTATGCTCCCGCCGCTCCTGTCCGCAGGGCTTCCGGCGGTGGTCCCCCTCCCTCTCCGCCCCTCTTGGCGGGGCCTTGTCGTATTCCCTCTGCCTCCTCCCGCGATGATCGACTGACGGCCTTTCCGCACATGACGCCATCCGGCAATCGTGCAAAGGACACTCCCACCCTTGGCCCTGTCGCGCCCGCGCCGCGAAACGGACAGAATCCTCTGTCCTCCCCGTGAGCGGACACCCGGAAACATGCGCCCGCCGAACGTGCTCCCCAAAAACAGGGGAGAGCTCCTTGTTCGTCCCGGCGCCCGCAGGAGGAAATCATGGAAGCTCCCAAAAAGCCGTTGTATAAATCTCTTTATTTTCAGGTTATTTGTGCCATTCTCCTTGGTATTGCCCTTGGGCATTTCTATCCCCAGACCGCTCAGGCCATGAAGCCGCTCGGTGACGGGTTCATCAAACTTATCAAGATGATCATCGCGCCGATCATTTTCTGCACCGTGGTCCTCGGCGTCGCGGGCATGGAAGATATGAAGAAGCTCGGCCGTATCGGCGGCAAAGCGCTCATCTATTTTGAAGCGGTGACGACCCTGGCCCTTATCATCGGGCTTGTGGTGGTCAACACCCTCCAGCCGGGTGGGGGAATGCACGTCGATCCCGCGTCCCTCGACACCGCCGCCATCGCCAAGTACACCGCTTCGGCCCAACACAACGGCTTCATCGACTTCCTGATGAACATCATCCCCGGCACCATCGTAGGCGCGTTCGCCAATGGCGACATCCTCCAGGTGCTGCTCATTTCCCTGCTCTGCGGCGCGGCCTTTTCCGCCCTCGGCAAGCGCGTCGCCGGTATCGTCGGGCTCATCCGTCAGGCTTCCTCGGCCCTGTTCGGCATCATCAACATCATCATGAAGCTCGCCCCGCTCGGCGCGTTCGGCGCTATGGCCTTCACCGTGGGCAAGTACGGCCTCGGCACGCTCGGCTCCCTCGGCTATCTCATGGGCAGCTTCTACCTGACCTGCCTGTTGTTCGTCTTTGTCGTCCTGAACATCATCGCCCGCCTCACCGGGTTCTCGCTGGTCAAGCTGCTGCGCTACATCGCCCATGAGTTGTGGCTCGTGCTCGGCACGTCCTCGTCCGAATCCGCCCTCCCGACCCTCATGGCGAAGCTCGAACACATGGGCGCGCGCAAGGACATCGTGGGCATCGTGGTCCCGTCCGGCTACTCGTTCAACCTTGACGGCACTTCCATTTATCTGACGATGGCGGCTATCTTCATCGCGCAGGCCCTCGGCATCGAACTGAGCCTCAAGGAAGAACTTACCCTGCTCGCCGTGCTGCTGCTGACCTCCAAGGGCGCGGCCGGGGTCACGGGTTCCGGATTCGTCACCCTCGCCGCTACGCTGGCGACCATCCCCACCATCCCGGTGGCCGGTATCGCCCTCATCCTCGGCGTGGACCGCTTCATGTCCGAAGCCCGCGCGCTGACCAACCTCGTCGGCAACTCCGTGGCGACCATCGTTGTCGCCAAGTGGGAAGGTGCACTTGATATGCGACGCCTCCATGCCGAGCTTGATCAGCCCACCGTCATTGAAGAGGAACCTTTCCTGCCCGACGACGGTTTGCTCCAGCCTGTACCTGCGGACAAATAGTTTGGGGGAACGCGGAGTGCCGGGGGAAGGGAAACCCTTCTGGAGAAGGGTTGTCCCTCCCCCCGGACCCCCCACCTTTCCCAAGACTTTTGACTGGTGGGGAGGCGGCTCAGAAGAAGTTCGTTCCGGCGGGAGTTGGAAAAGGCATTTCCCCCGCCGTCGATATGGATGGGATTCACCCGTTTTCCCGGTATGTTGAAAAAAGGCCCTTGGCGGTTTGTCGCTAAGGGCCTTTTGGGTTATCCGTTTGGTAATTTGTATTGCCGTGGTCGGGCTATGCTTCCACAAGCTCCACGGTGCTGTAAACATCTTGGATCTTGAACACCAATCTGCCGATACGCCGCAATTCCCGGGCCAGCGTATGCATCACCACGCCTTCCACCTTGGCCTCGGGGTTCATCAGTTCCAGAAGATCCGCGAAGGTTTCAAGCGAAGAGAACGCTCTGAACAGCAATTCCCGCATTTCCTCGGCGTCTTCCGCTTCCAACAGTTCTTTTTCGCAGCGCACAGCCAAAGGAGGAAATCGATAATGGCGGATTTCCTCTTGGATTCGCTCTACCTTCGCAGGCGCGGGGTGTTCTTCTTCGGACGACGTGCCGAAACGGAGCAGGGCCTGAGCCGCGCTCTGAAGCAGGGCGGCGAGAGATGCCGCATCGGGAGGGGGAGCGGAAACAGGAAAAGGCGTTTCTGACATGATGCACTCCAAGGATTTTTTTGATTGGAGCCTTCAAAATAGAAAACTCCGGGTGCTCAAAACCGTCCTTGGAACGGCGGGCATATTCCCGGCAAGCCGGTCTTGTATTAGCCCACACCCGGAGAATAAGGCAAAGGTTACGCCAAAACGGAGGCGTAAAAAAAGCCACTCTAACGGGACGGCGGGCCGCCAAGGAATAAAGGTGTTTTGAAGCACCTTTCTAAAAATACACATAGAGAACCGAGGAAGTCAAGAAACGCTTCGGGAGTGGAGTGCCTTCCCACGCCGGACTGCAATCATTTTATGGATTCAAAAGAAATGGTTCCTTCGTAGGAATACCACAACTGAGGCGGATTCAAGGCACATCCCACTCAACAGGCTTCCGATAAAAGACGAAAAAAGATACTCCCCCTCCCTTCCATTACACCATACAAGCGTTTCCTTTGGCGGCCTTGCCGCCAAAGGAAACGCGCCGCCGGGTCAAGGGGGCGCTGCCCCCTTGCGGGGTCCCGAGGGGCAGCGCCCCTCGGCGGGGTCCGGGGCAGAGCCCCGGAAAAAGGGCAGACAGAGTTACTTGGAAGGTTCACTTTCGCGCTGGGAAACGTAAAGGGACTTGTCGTCTATGTTCAGCACCGGAAGGAACTGCCCGGCCAGCGCGTACAGCCGATAGGCCCCGACGATCTCGTTCCCGCGCGCCGTGGCTTCCTGCGTGGCGGAATTGAAGAGCTCGCTCTCGGCGTCCAGCACGTCAAGCAGGCTGCGCTGCCCAAGGTTGAACTGCGCCAGATAAGCATCCCGCGTCTGCGTGTTGTAAACGACCGCTTCCTGATAATACTTCCGCTGTTCAATGGCGGCCATGTAACGGGTCCACGTGTCCGCGATTTCGAGATTCAAATCATCAAAGAAGTTATAGGCGGTCTGACGTGCCTGACGGATGCGCGACTCGGCGGCTTCCGTCTCGGCCTTATCCGCACCACTGTTGAACAGGTTCCAACGCATGGTCGCCATGACGTCGAAACTCGACGTCCAGTTGCTCCCCCTGCCGCCGCGATCCGAATAGTTCGGCCCAACCTCAAGATTGATCTTCGGATGGTAGGCCGATTGTGCAAGTTCCTTCTCGCCGCGTGCCGCCCGGATGTCCGCAAGATACGCCTTCAGCTTGGGGTTCCCTTCCTCAGCCGCCTTCATCACCGCGTCGGGGTCGGCAAACATCCCTTCAGGGACATATACTTCCGCAAGCGACGGGGGCACGGGCTTCCCGGTCAGCCGGATATAGGAGGCTTCGGCTTCGCGCAACGAAGCCTCGGCGTCCGTCAGGGTGGACATGGCGCGGGAAAGGCGGCCTTCCGTCTGGGTCAGGTCGGCCGTCGTGGATGCCCCGAGGTTCAGGCGCTCGCGCTGCGAAGCGAGGATTTCCTTATGCCGTGCCACATTTTCCTGTGCGAGGCGCAGGATTTCACGCCGACGCAGGTAGTCCACATGGGCGATGAGGCCATCCAGACCGAACGAGGTAGCGTTGTCAAACACGCGGTATTCCATCGATTCAACGGTGGCTTCTCCAGTACGGACACGGCTGCGGGTGGCGAAGCCGTCCCACAGGGGCTGGGTCAGGGTAATGCCCACGCCGCTCGCCGCGTACATGCCCTTATCCGAACCGTAGGAGCGCGTGGTATTGTCGCTCAGGCGGCTGGCGCCGTAGCGCCCGGTCGCGTCCACGCTCGGCCCCCATCCGGCCTTTGCCCGGCGCAGTTCATAGCGGGTCACATCCAGATTTTCCTGAATGACCTTGAGTCCCCGGTGATGGGCGATAGTCTCGGCCACGGTTTCCCGGACGGTGACCGCACCTTCCCGCACGGGCGCGGAAGTCACGGCGGCGTTGGAGGTCGGAGCGGCCGGGGCATTCGTCATTCCGCCGAGACACAGCACCGCCGTCATAAGGATCATCGCAAAGGCTCTACCGTACATATTTTGCTCCTCCGGAGGGCAACCCACCCTCCTGCGTGGCTCTCTCCCACGCGTTCACTCGGGACATCCCCCAAGCGTTTTCCTAAAAAACCGTACCGCGCACAGGCGGATCGGCGTTTCCCTCGACAAGCGCCCTCTCCTTTCAAAAGACGGGAGGACTTGCTACGCCACCCCCTCATCCTCTTTCGGCAGGTTGGCGGCGACCCTGTTCCTGCCCGCTTTCTTGGCTTTGTAGAGAAACGCGTCGGACACCTGCACAGCCCGCCGTATTTCCGCATGGCATTTCCGCGTTCCGGCGTAATCGGCAGCGACGATTTCCGTCACCCCGAGGCTGATCGTCACCCGGATCTCCTCCCCTCTGGCGGAGATCGGTTTTCCCGCGATGCTCTTGCGCAGCCGTTCCGCAACCAGTGCCGCGCGGATCACATCCGTATCGTACAGCATGACGAGGAACTCTTCCCCGCCATACCGGCAGCAAATATCCTCAACCCTGAGGCAGTCCAGAAAGCGCTGCGCCACCACGCGCAACACCTCGTCCCCCGCCTCATGGCCGTGCCGGTCGTTGACCTTCTTGAAATGATCGATGTCAGCCATGATGAAGGAAATGCTCTGCCGTTTGCGGCTTGCGCGGGCAAAGTTCTTTTCCGCCAGCGCGAGGAAGCCGCGCCGGTTCGGCAGGCCCGTCAGCATGTCGGTCAGGGACAGGTTCCTGTACTTGTCGATAAGCCTTCTGTTTTCTTGCAGCGTATTGCCGATAAGCTCGAAGTACGTCCCGAGGGCCCCCAGGCGGGGAAGTTCCGGTGTGTCGCCCTCCGCGAGTTCCTTGATGCCCCGCTCGACCGCCTTGAGCCTATCCATGATGTCCTTCAAATACGTAGCCATACAGCCGCAGTTTTCGAAATGGACGCCCAGTTCCCCGTGCGCGATGGATTGCGCGGCCCGGCGCAGCTCGTAAATCTGGAGGCAGAGCTCGCGGATCTCCTTATCCTGCACAGGTATTTCGTCGACGATGCGGACCGTGCATCCGCTGTCGTTCACGATCCGCGAAATGATCTCAAGAAGCTTAGGCAGAGGTAGATTCGAATGCATCGTTTCCCTCCGCGAGTTGTGTTTGTTGGGCGCGCCAATGGTTGTAACGGTCCATCAGGAAAGCAATATGCCTTGGCAACAGGGTATTTTTATTGTGTTTCCCAAAAACGGTCTTCCGGGCGTTCCGCCGTATGGAGAGCAGCTCGGATCGCCTTTCGAGCAACAGGGTTATGAGCATGACCCAATTCATCCTGCGCCCGGAGGGGTACAGAAAACCGTTCTGGCCGTCGCTGAGGACTTCACGGACGGCTCCGGTATCGGGCGCGAGCACGACGCACCCGCAGCTCATGGCCTCCAAGAGTTCGGAAGGCAGCATAAAGGAAATATCTTTGCAGAGATGCAGCGAGGAGACACACAACAGGTCGCGGTAGGCTCCCGGAGGGAGGAAACCCAGCAGGTGGATCCGGCCCCTCATGCCGGAGGGAAACGCCGCCATGCTTTCCCGGAGGCTATCGAGGCGGACCTCCTTGCCCGTGCTGATAAGAACCACATGGCAATCCGGTCGCGCCGAGAGCAGGGACGGCAGCTCGCACCAGAAACCATCCTCCCGCAACCGGGCGGCGTCCCGCACGGAAAGGGTCACGATCTCTTGCCGTTCCGTCAGTTCGCAGTCCCCGAAACTGAATCGGCTGGCGGGGGCCGGAGCGAAAAACTCCGTGTCCACACACTTCCGCAGTACGGAAATGAACCCGCGCATCCCTTCGGGGTATTGCTCCCGTTGCCATTCCGTCGTCGTAACATGGCAGTTACAATCAAAAAAGTTTTTCGCTTGCAGCGTGTTGCGGATATTGCGGGGGGCCAGGGGGATGTCGGGCATGGTGCTGAGAGGATAGCGGGTCTCGGCCTCATCCCGAAAATACCAGTCGGCATACCCGACAAGGAAAGCTTCCGGGAACAGGTTCCGCACAAACAGACCGTTGCCCATAGAACCCGAAAGGATCACCATGTCGGGCTCAAACCCTTCCGCAAGCACGCCCATGAGCGACGAAGCCGTGGCCCGGCCGCGCAAATAGGCCATGGTCCAATCCCGTTCCCCGGCGTCAAGGGCGGGGGTCGATATCGATGCCACAGCCTTCTTCCTGTCCTTGGGCTTCTTCAGAAGAACCCTCTTGACGCCAGGGAGCGAGAAATCCCGCCTCCCGTACTCCGACGCGAACAGCACCTCGTTGCCCGGCAGTGCGGCCAACGAGGCGGCCATCGTCCCCAGAGGTCCGGGAAAAGTATAATTCAAAAAGAGGATACGCATAGGCCCTTCGGGCATCCTCCCGGATTGCGCGGTATAGTCGATCCGGGAGGATGCGTGTATGTTACTGCGCGTTTTCCAGAATGAACTTATGGAGCATCGCCTGATCGTCCGTGACGGTTTCCGGCGTGAGGCCATGCACTTGGATGGTAAGGCCCGCATCCGCATTCACGAAGGCGTCGCCCTGCTGTGTCCATGCATCGCTCAACGTCAGCGTTTCCTTGTCCCCGTCAAGGCCGAGCTCTATGCCGTACTGCTTCAGCCCGGCCGTATCCGTAAGCGACAAGGCATGGTCCCCGGAAATCAGAACTTCCACATTTTGGACGATCGGGCCATTATTCGGATCGGTGTTCTCCAGCAGCTCGTCGAGGCTCAGGTTCTTGTTGTCGGTAATCAGGAAGTCGATGCCGTCGCCGCCGTCCACAAGGAAGTCGGAGGAGTCGTACTTGATGATGTCGTTCCCGGAGCCGCCGAACAATATATCCCGTCCCTCTCCACCGTCGAGATAATCATCTCCGCTGCCGCCAAAAAGGATGTCGTTCCCGGAACCTCCGTATAGATGATCGTTGCCGCTGCCGCCGAAAAGGACGTCGTCTCCAGAGCCGCCGTACAAGTGGTCATTGCCGCCCAGACCGAAGAGGACATCGTTCCCTTCGCCACCGAACAGCCAATCGTCACCGTCGGACGAGTTTTCCAGATGCTTTTCCGACCAGTCCGCAAGCTCATGCAGCTTGGCGCTATCGTGGCCCAGATTCAGGATGGCATCGCTCAGGGATGCCGGAGTGACCCCGTGTGAGCCCCCCGTAAGAGTGCCGAGTTCCTGCGCGAGCCGGTGCAGGGTATCGTCCGCGCCTGAAGTATTGCTGCCGTCGCCGATGAGCAGATCGTTGCCGCCCTGCCCATACATGACGTCATTGCCTTCCCCGCCGATCAGGGCATCGGGCATGTCCGGCTTGCCCTCGTTGGCGTTCGGAACCAGCGCGCTGCCTATTTCCTCAGGATGCTCGCGGACGTAGTCGATAACGTCGGCCGTGCTCGGATTGAAGCCGAGCTGCGCCTTCACATACTCCGCGAGGGAGACGATGGCCCCATCCACGCTGAACTGCGCGGTGTCTCCGAAGACCACGTCATCGCCCTTGTTGGCGAAGATGGTGTCCGAAACGGGCTTCGTCACCGTGGACAAGGCGATGGCGTCATACAACTCATTCGCGTTGTTGATGATAGTCGCGTTGTGGGGAGAATCCTCACTCGGGGTATTATCGAACTTGTCGAGCACGTCGAGGTTGTTCGTGCCATTCCCAAGGATGCCTATGGCGTGAACGTCGACCGGGTGGACGCTGTCTCCGACGATACGCTTATAGACGGTTTCCGCCCTGCCAGCGGCACTTCCCCCCCATCCTCCGTTGTGTACATTCGGCTCACCGTCGGAGATAAAGTACAGCCTATTGGCGAAGCCGTTTTCTTCCTTAGAGTTGAACCAACTCTCGGCCTTCAGCAACGCATCTTCATAGTTCGTGCTCCCGCTCGCCGATCCCTGGGTCACATAGTCGCGGATGAACCTGTCCAGCTGGGCCTTAGTCGTCGCGTCGGTCAATATGAACTCATTACTGAAAGCACTCGTGCTGAACTTGACTATCTGAATATTGATAACAGCATCAGTCCCCTGAATGTCGTTCCACAGCTTTGTGATATAGGTGGCGACGGCCTCCTTGGCAGTATTGTAGGAGGAAGTCCCCATCGATCCGGACCTATCCAGCACAAAGGATATATTGTAACTCATAGCGACGTTTTCCGTCGTCGTCGCGCCTTGCAGGAGGTCGTCGCCGATGGAGCCCGCGCCGGTCGTAGCGGTCACGTTGACGGTGATGTCTGCGCTGTCGGTCGCGCCGTGCCGGTCTTCCACCCCGTAGCCGAACTGGATAGATTCACTGTTCTTTCCGGTATTCGTAACCGAAATCGTGCCCTTCTGCCAATCGATCGAGATCTTCGTCGTCTCGTTGTACGAAATGTCCGTGGAAGCATCATGGGAAGTATATGTCTTGCCGCCCATGGTGATCTCCGTGATATGCAGGCCGTCCTTGGACACGGACGCGTCATCCCTGTCCATGTCGTTGTGCAACAGATCCTCAAACGTGATCGTGATCGATGTACTCGGCACCTCTCCCGAGGGGACCGTGCTGCTGATGACCACGTTGTCGGGCGTGAAGACATCGGCGGTATGCTCCACTTCAATGGATGCGGACCCCGTGAGATCCCCGCCCACGGCCAAACCGCCGCTCACCGTGAAATCCTCTCCGGCGTGCACATTGCCCGTGACATACAAGAAGCTGTTCGCGCCGAACCCTTCACTGTTGATGGAGAGGTTGCCGTTGACGATGGTGACGCAATTCAGGGGAGTATTCCCCAGCAGCGAACTGTTTAAATCTCCTTCGATGTACAGCAGCAGGTTGTGTTCCGAGGCGTACTTGACCGCGGCCTGAACCTGATCAGCACTCGTCCCGGAGGAAATCTTCAACGTGTAGATGTGTGCGGCGTCCTTTAAGGTATCCAGTGTCAGGTTGTTGCCGCCCAGATCCGAGAAGAACTTGCCGAAAAGGTCACCCGCAACCCCATCTTCCAAAACTGAGAACGCGTCATTCTGCTTGTCCGTCATCCATCCGGTATGGATACTGTCGCCTACAGTACCGCCCACCGTAATGATGCTGTCCCCGAGCACCGCGCTCGCCGATGCGGAGATGATGCTTTCTCCGGCCACGGCCTTGTCGATGTCATAGATATTGTCCGCCGCTTCTGGAGCGGTATTGGTGACGGCGATATGGACCGTATCGGTTGCGGTATCCAGATCTCCGTCCGTAGCCACCACCTTGAGCTCGCCGCCAAATCCTTCCTTGACCTTGGTCGAATCATATTCCAGCGTATAAGAATACCGGAATTCATTGGCGTCGCTCCCAGTCTGGACGACGGTTATGGTGTAGAGGCCGTCCGGGTCCGTATACTGCCAGTTGCCTTCAACGTTCTTTTCGAGCGCATGCCCGTCGAACGTGAACGCCGCGTCCCCCGGCCCGTCCGCACCGAAATGTACCATGAATGTATCCGTAATGCTGCCGCTCTCAGAGTCCGCAGCGTGTTCGACTCGATCGCCCTGAACAGTCAGCACGGGCGCGTCGTCAAGCGCGTCCACCGTGATTTGGCCGGTCGCCGTGCCGCCCGTGGTCGTGATGCTCACGCCGAACGCGTCCGCGCGCACGGCCTCCCCGCGCCCCGCGTCGCCTTCGCCGGGGCGGTTGGACGCGTTGCCCGTGGCGTCCACGGGCGCGGTCAGGGTATAGGTGTAGTGCACGGTCCCGTCCGCATCCATG
>QWCN01005857.1_pt1 | contig 11755 bp, 14 predicted proteins | sample 1972711 | NCBI WGS metagenome assembly QWCN01 (sample SAMN09866707, study PRJNA288562) | Human gut metagenome isolate term1_stool, whole genome shotgun sequencing... | isolation source: gut | host: Homo sapiens | place: USA: California | reverse complement strand
AGTGTTGCGTTATTGTTATCGTCTACGCAAAAGACGTTGATTTTAATGCGGATCTGTCCCGCCGCAGACTCTGTGACAGGGCTGTCGGTTCCCACCGCCGCCGCAGCAGTTCCCATAACCGACGTATAGAAAGGACAGCCCTCCCCGTGTGGCTCGCCCTCGGCGGGCTTTGGGTCGCAGGTGCAGCCCTTTTCTTCCACAGAGTTTTCCGGCGTGGGGACCGGGGGATCTTCCGCGAGTGTCAAATTTTCATTCGCGGCAGACGGATCGCCGGAAAACGCCAGCGTACCGGGAAGTGCCATGCTGATAATCAGGGTCAGGCAAATGATTAGTGCGACTCCTTTTTTGCGCGTCATATAGCTCCCCCCTTACACTTTCGGCCAGCCCTGCGCGTCCATGGCAGTATTCCCGTTGTTGGCGCTCTGCGTGGCCTGTGCGAAAATATCAATTGTTGCCGTTGCATTCTGATACGCGTTGCTCATATCGGCATGAAAGCTCACGGCAGTGCAAACCGGCGCTGTGACCTCTCCGGGCTTTAAGACTTTGTTGTAATAATAGTAGCCGTCCTTCTCCGTCCAGTCGGCAGTGTTGCACGCCAGCTCCACCAGAGAAGCATCCGGTGTGATGCTCCCGGTCGGAAGAATGATTTTCTTATCCACCATCACCCGCACCCACGCGTCGGATACGCCGGTGTTTTTGACCTCCACAATTTTGGTAACGGTGGCTTCGGGCATCACGCCGGTCACATCTTCAAAGGGCTTTGTTCTCTCCTCGTCCGCCCATTCCTGCACCGCAATCTGCACGCCGCCGGTTGTGATGACGTTGTGCGCCTTGCTGTCCGCGGTGAAGTACGCAATGGTTTCGGCGGCAAACAGGGAGAAACAGAGGGCCAGCACCGACAGAATCAAAAATTTTCGCTTCACAGTTCTTCTCCTATCAAGCTATAATTGGGAAGCCCTTCCCCGGATCGAAAACATAACCGCATGGCCGAGTCAGACCATATGAGAACACCCGCGTTCCCCGGATGCTCTCATATGGTCTGTACCCCGAGGGGTACAGACCACAGAGATAGGGAGTTGGCGCAGCTCATCGAAGAAGCCGCGCAAAGGAGGAATTATTTAAAGGCAGCCCACGCAGCGGCGGCATTGGCAAAGCCCTCGGCCTGGATGGCGTCAGCCTCGACCAGAACAGGGAACACACCGTTGGGATAGGGGCCATTCTCGCCGAAGAGCTTCTCGCTCTGAGCACTGGTGACAGTGGTATCCATGTGAATGGTGCCCCAGACGTTCCAGTAGGTCATCTCACCGGGAGCCAGCGGGTCAATGCGGGTGAAGGTGTAGACGTTGTACTTGACGCCGTCACGAACTACGGTGCCAGTCTGATCAATTGCCATGGTGAATTCTTTATCCATGGCACTGGAGGTGTACATGCTGCTGTTCAGAACTGCGGTGTCCAGATCGGCGGGGATCATCACACGGATGCGGATGTAGGCATCGTTGTTGCCGACATTCTTGACATAGGGCATCTTGTGATAGGAACGGCCGGGGATAAGCTGCACGTTTTCACACTTGTACTCTGCCGCATTCGCTTCGATCTGCGCATCGGTATAGAAGGTATCTCCGGCCTTATATTTGCTGGTGTTGCCGCTGCCTTCCTTGGCTACATCAGACCACAGTTCAGAAGTAGAGGTTGCGCCGTTGGCGACGCCGGCGTTTTCACGGTGCAGGCTGGACTCCAACAGGTCGATCTTGACATTTCCCACGGTAAACGTATTGGTGGCAGACTTGGTGTCGGTGAAGTAAGCGAGGGATGCGCCCACGACGGCGACCGCCAGCAGGGCGACGCAGAGGCAAAGCGCGGTGACTTTCTTTTTCATGTGCTGTTGCTCCTTTTGTTTATTATGTTTTCTTCGTACATGCGCAGAAAAATGCTTGAAAATCAGAGCAAGGGTTAGCTATTGCTTATGCGGCATACCTTTGCCGAACCATATGAGAGCGCCCGTGTTTGCCGGGTGCTCTCATATGGTCTGTACCCCGAAGGGTACAGACCACGGCGATAGGGAGTTGGCGCAGCTCATCGAAGAAGCCGCGCAAAGGAGGAATTATTTAAAGGCAGCCCACGCAGCGGCGGCATCGGCAAAGCCCTCGGCCTGGATGGCGTCGGCCTCGACCAGAACGTTCAGGGTCATGGTCTTGGCACCGCCGTCGGTCTCGGCAACCTTGATGGCACCGGCGTCAATGGCCGTCTGGATATCGGCGCTGGTCGCATCCTTGTTGATGCCGATGAAGTTCCAGACGTTCCACTCGGTCATAGCGCCGGCCTTCAGAGGCTCGTTGCGGGTGAAGGTGTAAACGTCGTAGGTTACGCCGTCCTTGGTAACACTGGCCTTAGCAATCGCAGGAGCATTGTTCCAGCCGCCGCCCTTACCATCGATGAATTCGCCGGTGCTAATGGAGGAGGTGCACCACTGGTTGGTGATCACGCCGCCGTCCTTCACGGCAACAAAGTCATTGTTGGCCGCAGAGGGGATCATCACACGGATGCGGATGTAAGCATCGTTCGCGCCGGTGTTGACGACATAGGGGCACTTGGCAACGCCGCGGCCGGGAACCATGTTCTGGCCCTTCACGCCCAGATAGTCGGTCGCATAGGTCCCAGCGTCTGCCTTGATCTCGGCATCGGTGAACATGGTGTGACCCGTGGTGACATACTTCATGCCATCATCAGCGGCTACCTTATGCGTGGGGTCGGGGATGGAGAGATCGCCGGAGTTGTCGTTGCCTTCGCGGTGGTACTTGGACTCGATCAGGTCAATCTTGACGTTTCCCACGGTAAACGTATTGGTGGCAGACTTCGTGTCGGTGAAGTAAGCAAGAGATGCGCCCACAACGGCGACCGCCAGCAGGGCGACGCAGAGGCACAATGCGGTGATTTTCTTTTTCATGTGGTTGTTGCTCCTTTTATGTATCATTTCTGCGCCCGTGCGCAGGGAGGTACTCATTGACGCGGCTCTTTGGAAAGACCGCGTGACCTACAGGACTATTACGCCTGCGCGTCGAATGCGGCGAAGGCCGCCTTGGCATTCGCAAAGCCCTCGGCCTGGATAGCGTCGGCCTGCACCAAAACGTTTACGGTCATCGTGCCGTCCTCCGATACAAGGATAGCTCCCTTATCGACAGCCTTCTGGATGTTTGCGCTGGTAGCTTCATCCGCAATACCGATGTAGTTCCAGACGTTCCATTCGGTCATCTCACCGGGCTTCAGGGGCTCGGTGCGGATGAAGGTGTAAACATCGTACTTTACGCCATTCCCATCCACATAGCCCTTGCCGCTGGCATCAATAATCGGATAGTCAGTTCTTTTACCGTGCATAAACTCGCCGCTTGTGATGGCAGTAGTGCAGAACTGGCTTTCAATCACGCCGCCGCTGCGAGCCTGCCAGTAATCACGGTTCGCATCGGAGGGGATCATCACACGGATGCGGATGTAGGCGTCATTCGCACCGGTGTTGATGACATAAGGGGACTTGGCAATGTTCTTTCCGGGAACCATGTTTTTACCGCGCTCGCCGATGTAGTCGGAATACTTCGCAGCATCCGCCTTGATCTCTTCATCAGTGAAAATCGTGGAGCCGTTTGCGACATAGTCCATGCCGCTCGCGGTCTGGGTGGGGGCGGGGATAGAGGTATCGCCGGAGCTGCCGGAGCCCTGACGGTGATATCTGGACTCGATCAGGTCGATCTTGACATTTCCCACGGTAAACGTATTGGTGGCAGACTTCGTGTCGGTGAAATAAGCGAGGGATGCGCCTACAACGGCGACCGCCAGCAGGGCGACGCAGAGGCACAGCGCAGTGAGTTTCTTTTTCATGTGCTTTACTCCTTCTATTTTCATTTTTTGCGCTGCATGTAAGGAAATGCTCAGGGGTTATTCGCCGCTGCCCATGCGGCAGCAGCATCGTCAATACCGAGGCGCTGGACAGCGTAGGCCGTGAACGACAGCCGGGGCTGGGTTCCTGCGGCAATGCTGTTAACTTCTGCCTTGGTCAGCATCTGGCTGACCGTGACATTACAGTTCACATCGTACGCATCACCTCTTTGGGCATCCTCCGCGCTGACTTCGCGATAGTAAACGCCGGGATGGTCGTTGAGAGCTATCCAGCCTTTTTGGACGTCGACAGAGTAGAAAACCTTCGCCGTACCGTTCGCGTCCGGGAAGCGCGACCAGTTCGTTTCCTCAACCTTCACAAACAGCCAGCAGGCTTCGGAGTTGGGCTCGACCGTCACCTTCAGGGATCTCCTGATTTCAACGCCGGGGATGATTTTGAGCGGCTGACTCTCCGATTCAGCCTCGGTCAATTTGATATTGATGTCTCCGAGGGTGAATGTACTGACAGAAGACTCCGACTCGCTGACGAGCCAAGCAACCGTTCCGTCTACAGCACAGCCGACCACCATCGTCAATGCCAGCATTACGAAAACGGACAGTATCGCAATGAACTTTTTGTTGCTCATGCGGCGGCGGTTTGCACGGTGTTTCATTTTTCTTTTTCCTCCTTCCCTCGGTTATTTGCGGTTGGTTTTATTTCAACAGGCAAAACGTTTCCATTGGGAGCGTCTGTCTGCTGCAATTCTTTTTGCGGCAAGATTAATCCGTCCGGTTTTCGCCGATCGTTTTCTCCGATGCTGCTTTGGAGGCCGCGGCTTTGTATTCTGCCGTATGTCTGCCTTTGCCGGGCCGGGAGAGCTTTATTTCCTCGTCCCGGTCATCCGGAAACATGTCGGGGAGGAACATCAGCAGCAGAAGTATCGCGCCTGCGGAAATCGCAACGTACATTCCGGGCGGGTGCTGGATGTAATTTGTCGCATAGCCCAGATATGGGATGGAGAAAACCGGCGTACCAATGACGTTTTTATAATGAACAAGCCGAGCGTCTTCTGCTTCGTTTGCGTCGCCCTTGGTGCGGAAGCGGATCACGGTGGGGTCTTCCTCGTCGGGGACAATGCCCACAACGCGGTGCGTGGCCACGGTGTTTTCATCCAGCATAAACGTGATGGGCTGCCCCTCCTGAATGGCGGAAGGGTCTATCTTTTTTACATAGATCAGCGAGCCTGTATGATAGGTTGGCTCCATGGAGCCGGACAGCACGGTGAACACCTGCAATCCGGCGACTCTTGCGCCCACCAGCAGAAGCGCCAGAATCACCACCAGCGCAACCAGAATGCTGCTGACCACATTCCATACCCTTTTGAGAGATTTGCTCATATAGTTTCTTTCTGATTCCTTAATGCTTCCACTTATTTAGACATAATTCGCATTATGTCGGGAGCAAATGGCATATACATACAAAGTTTGCATCAATCCTTGATTTTTTTATAGCACTTACCGCTTGAAAAATCAAGTTCCGATGCAGAAAAGGTTCACAAAAAAGCAAAAAAAATTTAACCGCTGTACATATTGTCGAAAACGAGTAGCACAACGACACCCCCTGCGGCGTTTTCTCAAAAAAACGTGGAAGGGGGGTGTGCTTTTGCGCGCCCAAAATGGAAGATCATTTTCGTGTCGAACGCCCGCCGCTGCTGCTCCTTTGGACATAATTGGACATAATGCGAATTATGTCGGGCTTTTTTCTATACGACCAGCCCCAACCGTTCGAGCTTCTGGCGGTGCTCCGTGCCGGAGGTCATGATATAGATGCGGGTCGTATCTACGCTGCTGTGCCCTAAAATATCCGCCAGCTTTGCAATGTCCTTTTCGATGCCGTAAAAGGTTCTGGCAAAGAGTTTCCGCAGGTTATGGGGAAAGACCTTGCCCGGCTTTACCCCGGCGGCTTTGCACAGTCCTTTCATCTGCGCCCATATGGCTTTCCGGTCCAGAGGTTTTCCGCGCCCCGTGAGAAAGATCACGCCGGAGCGGATTTTCTGTTTTCCGGCATAATCCAGCAGCCGCCGTCTCAGCTTGCCGGGAAGCAGGATCGTCCGGGTCTTGGCCTTGCAGCGCACAATAACCTCCCCGCGCCTCGCCGCTTCCGCCGTAAAATATTTCAGTTCGGACACGCGGATGCCGGTGGAGCAAATGGTCTCCATCACCAGCCGAAGCTGCTCGTTCTTCCCTGTCGCTTTTAAAAGCCGCTCGTACTCTGCCTTTGTCAGCTCCTTTTCCTCCGCACAATAAACCTGCCGCTGCACTTTGAGGGATTTCACCTTGCAGTCCGGCCAATCCATAAAAATCAGGAAGCTGTTCACGCTGGCCAGCATGGAATTGATAGACCGCACCGCATAGCTTTCTTCCAGCAGATGGTTTTTGTAATGGATAACCAGCTCCTTCTCTACTGGCGTTTCTCCGATAAAGGCTTGAAAAGCACGGATGTCCCGGAGGTATTTCTCCACGGTGACCGCGCTCTTTTCGTCCCGGATCAGATATTGGCGAAAGGCCTGTATCGCTTCTTCGGTAACTCTTTTTTGTTCCATTGGTAATTTCGCCTACCTTCCTTCTTGGTCTGCACATATTGTAATCATGTTTCGGACAAAGGGAGAAGCAGAGAAACAACTTTAATAAAATCGTAGGTTCAGCACGATATGCGCAGGATAAGAAAAAGCACCTGTCCAGCGGATTTACTGAACGGGTGCTTTTGGCAGGCTGCAAAAGAGCCAACGGGAATTTTCCGTTGGCTCTTTTCCGTTATTTATTCTCCGGCAGCTCCGGGAATTTTGCGTCCTGCACGGCGTAGGGGGCTTCTTCCGCCGCGGTGGGCAGGAGCTTGGCTGCGACCACGAGGCGCTGATCGCCGGTGCCGACCTTGTCGTACAGCGTGCAGCAGGTCGAGAGCGTCAGAAGCTTATCCCCGTCCTCGATGGCCGCGCCGCCGATGGCGAAGAGATTCTTCCGCGCCACCGTTTCAAGATACTCCGTCCGCTCCTTTTCGTCTCAAACTCGGGGCGGACGTAGTCGAACTCCGTATCCGTCACAAACACCGCGACGATCTGGAAGATCATATGCTATCCCAGAGCGAGATTATAACTGCAATTACTGACAGAACTATCGGAGAAAATACCACTAAATAATCTATTAGACTTTTTTCAATGAAATTTTTATTAACACAATTGTATCTTCCATATTGTCATCCGCTTTCTATCTAAGCCAAACTAAATCAAAAACCGAATCTGATTCTGAGTGAGATACCAATCTACCATTTTAACCGACTCCTGTCATAAAATAGCACGGTAATGATCCTCTTCATCAAAGACAGATAACCATATAAGGCGGAATGCAGAGAACATCGTCTTTTTCTATGAGGTTTCTCGGATGCACAATATAACTGCCGCCGATTCGATTTTTGAATTTTCCCCGAAACCGGTGCAACGACTCTGTGGTATAGCGCATACCGGATTTCACTTCAATGGGATAGATTTTATATTTCGTTTTGCTGTTGTTGGAGATAATGAAGTCAATCTCAATGTCGTTTCGTTTCTTCTCTTCATTGTATTGCGTATAGAAAAACAACCGATGCCCGTTGGCAGTAAGCATCTGCGCAACGGCATTCTCAAACAGCATGCCTTCGTTGATTCCAAGCTTCCCAGCAAGAATCTGTTTATAGACTTCGTCCTCCAAAAGTTCGTTCTCGTCAAAAGCGTGGCTGACCAGCAATCCCGTATCACCCAAGTAGCACTTGATATAGGCATCCGATTCGCTGAGCGACAAACCAACATTCGGATCATTTGCTCTGCGGCATTCATTGGCCACCATGGAATCCGCCAACCAGAAAAATGTTTCCTCATACTGATCGGCCGTGGATCCTGCGGCAATGCGATTGAAAACAACGCGCTTTTCGTGCCGCGAAAGAAGCCCCGGAATCTGGTCAAATATGGCCAACACCTTGGAACGATACTGTGCACGGATCTTCATGATATCGTTCCGATAAAGCTCCAGAATATCCCGCTTTTCCTGATCGGCTTTTCCGAAGTCCTTATGTCCTTCCAGAAAGGCAACCACACTCATTGGCATGCCGCCGACCAGCAGATACTGCCCCCACAGAAGCATCGCTTTGTTGTGCAGGCTTCTTTCGAGCGGCTCCCTCTTATCAAAGCAGGAACGGATATAGCCTACCAGCGGCTCTTCCTGCAAAGCCCAGCAAAATTCCTCGAAGTCCAGCGGATACATCTTGATATGCCGCTCCTCGGATGGAATGACAATATCCTTTACATTCTCCTTAATGGAGATTAGCGAACCGGTTTCGATATAGTCATAGCGCCCGTCCGCGACCAGGTATTTTATTGCTTCGCGCGCTTTCGGAAACATCTGGACTTCATCAAAGACAATGATGCTCTCCCGCGGGTAGAGCGTAACGCCGTATTCTACCGACAACAGCATGAAGAATGTGTCCAAATCATTCAGATGCTCCAGAAAATATCCTTTGACGGTCTCGTTTGCACGGGCAAAGTCGATCAGGATATAGCTCCTGTACTCATTTTTGGCAAACTCCTCTACCACGGTAGATTTGCCAATTCGGCGAGCGCCTTCTACAAGCAGAGCCTTCTTACCACCGGTTTCCTTTTTCCATGTAAGAAATTTATCATAAATCTTTCGCCGGAAAAGCATATTCGATCACCTCTATTGTTACTATACAGCCGCAATCAATAAAACGCAAGATAAATAGCTCGTCAATTTCCTACAATACGCAGGTTTGTAATGCTGCCGATTTCCGAAAGAACGCGTTAAAATATGTGCAACGGCGATTTTTAAGCACAATATAAATATAAGAATCCACATAGTTTGTTTGCGTCCTTTTAATATATACGTTGAATGTACAGAGGAGTTGTGCTACAATTTTTATATAATATGCACGAAAGGAATGAGCTTGTGGAGCGAGTCTATGCATTTACTGACGAGTCTGGAGCTTTCGGATGGGACATTGAAAACCCTAACGTTTCGACGCATTTTATTATCACAGCAATTATTGTCAAGGAGCCTGATCTTGAGGGTTTTACGCAGAAAGCCGAAGCATTAAGAAAAAAGCATTTTCAAACAGGTGAAATTAAATCAAGCAATATTGGCGGCAATCATGCACGCCGACTTCGCGTATTAGCAGATCTTCAGGGTATCCCATTCAGCATTTTCTCGGTCTGTGTTGACAAAAAGAAATGCATTGAAAATATGAGCATGAAGGGACTCCAGTATAAGAAGACCTTCTATAAATTTATTTATTGGATCCCATTTGTTCACGGAGAAAACCTCTAAAACAACAAGCGCAGCGAGCGTCATAATGAATAGCGAAATCGTTGACATACATATGTCTCTTGTCATAAGCTGCAACCGTTCAGCCTCAATTACATTCCCCATTTCAGAAATTCTACTCTTCTGAAGCAGCTTGTTCCACTCAGCAGTCTGCAGATTTGCGGGCGCGTCGGCCATATGGCCATACATTTTTTGTGCTGTTTCGAGGTCAAAGCCAGTTGCATCAATTTTCCCCGAAGCAATATCAGAGAAAACGGCATCGCTCGGCATTTGATGATATACAAGCCTCGTTTTAGATTTATCGGACCACAATTCATTAAGAACAAATACCAATGTACAAATAGCGCCAACAAGCACATCGATTGCTATCATATTAAATAGTGAAGAATACCAATCCAAATTCCCAATAGTGGCTCTCGTACAGAAACCTACCGAGGCAATAGTTATTAGCAAGTATGATATAATATACTGCCTAAGTTCCTTATATTTGTAGTTCTTAATATGCAGGGTACTGTCGTAGGAGATCGGAATAATAATGGTTTGTTTTCATGTGATACACCTCTGCTTTTTTCGCCAACAGCAGAAGAAAATGTATCATTGATTCTCTTGTTAAAGGGCTCATTTGGGGGCTAAAATCAAGGGCCGAATTTCTCTCTTTTTTCTCTCCAATTTCCCAAAATCTCGCTTTTTCTCTCCTAAATCTCTCCTTTATCTCCTGATTGAAGCGTTTTTTCGCTCATGTGGCCGTGAGTTCGATTTTCCTTGCCGCGCAAGGGGTTGAGGCAAATTTCTCCTGAAAAATGAAGGCGTTCCAGCCACTTTTAGCCTTCCAAAACAGGGAGCCATTTTCCATCAAAAACCACCCACGTCCATTTAACCGAAAAGTCTTGAAAACCGGGAGGTCGGCGTAGAAAATCGGCGCGGGGGTTCAAATCCCTCCATCTCCGCCAGTCAGAGCAAGGTTCGCTTTGCTCTGATTTTTTTGCCGCATCAGGAAATCACATTCAAAGCCCCCTGCAAACCGTTTGTCAAAACATCGCTAAAGCCCATTTTCGCCTCCTTATAGATTGTATTTTTGATGACTTGGAAAACAAGAGTCTGTTGTTTCTTTCGGCAGATGAGAAGAAAATATGTCGAAAAATGACGAAAAGCGGCGATAAAGACCGATTTATCTGTTATCGGTTCTATCATCTTCTTAAATCTTTGGATTTGGGAGGATATACCAATGACAGCTGTACAGGACATTCTGCGATCTCTTGGCATTACAAGATGCTACAAAGGCTTTAAACACACCGAGTATGCTATCTGCCTGGCCATCCAGGATGAATCTCGCCTTGAGGCGATCACAAAAGAAATCTACATGGAAACTGCCGAGCACTTTGAATGCAATTGGACAGCCGTCGAAAGAAACATCCGCACCGCCGTTTCCCGCGCATGGTCTGTCAATCCCGATCTGCTCTGCCAGATGGCAGGTTATCCATTGGAATCTGAACCAACTTCCTCGCAATTTATCGAGATAATCTCTTCCTACATAATTCGTTCGCACCAGCCGCAGCCGCTTGCTCTGCCTTAATCCGTTTACTTTTTCCCGGTACGTCCTGCCCGATGCTGATCTCGATGCAGCGGTGGATGGCATCCATCTGCCGGGCATCAAAAGACCCCAGATACTGTCGGCATTGGCGCTTGTCAATCGTCGTGATTTGCTCCAAGAGGACGATGCTCCCTTCCCGCAGAAAGGGTGATCGCGGCACTTGGTACTGTGTCGCTTGGCAGCCGTGTTTCCTTGACCAGGACGTAATCGGCGCAACAATCAGCGTGGGAGCGTAGAAATTTCCAATGTTGTTTTGCAGAATGACGACCGGACGGCGGCCATGCTCCACCGAGCCCGGTTCGGCCCGCAGCTCCGCCATGAATACGTCGCCCCGGCGGAATCCTTCGTTTTTCATGGGACAACCTCTGAAATCTCTTTTTCACAGATCGCTAAAAACCGGTACTTTCCCCCGGACGCATAGGGGTGGCAGGAGAGAAGCGTCAGCAGTTCCCTCCCCGGCTGTATCATGACGGAGGCAATATCATCCGGAACAATGACGGCGAAACCCGATACGCGGTAATGATCCTCGCCCCAGAGCGTCGTCAGGATCACCTCATCACCCTCGGTCAGCGTGGACAGATGCTCCATCAGGAGTTTGCCTTCCATCAGGAGATGATCGAATCCTTCGCCAGCGTGGTGGATTCTGCCACGCTGGAGGAAAAGCGACGTCTGCTTCGTACCATCGTCAAAAAGGTGGTCTGGGACAGCAAAAATGCCTATGTGTACCTCTTCGCGGAGGATGGAGAGGCGGATTTGCCACCCAATGACCAACTTGTGTATCCGTTAGGAGATGATAGCGAATGCAATACTATCGCAACGGAACAATCGGCAGTTGAGGTGGAAAACCATGAACCTTTTGGGGCAAAATGGTCTATGTTCTGCCGCCTGAAAGTCCGCAGCTATGTATTGGCTGCGAATGTTGCAGGTACG
>QWCN01005854.1_pt1 | contig 11761 bp, 10 predicted proteins | sample 1972711 | NCBI WGS metagenome assembly QWCN01 (sample SAMN09866707, study PRJNA288562) | Human gut metagenome isolate term1_stool, whole genome shotgun sequencing... | isolation source: gut | host: Homo sapiens | place: USA: California | reverse complement strand
TAGAGTACGCGTCTGGGGGGCGTGTGGTCGCAAGTTCGAATCTTGTCATCCCGACTACCGATAAAGCATTGATAATCGCAAGGTTATCGATGCTTTTTGCTTTTTACGAGTTTCCACCTAATGGTGTGGTTGACGCTGTGGTTGACGCGAAAAGTCAACCAAGAAGTCAACCGTAATTTTATGAAAGCAACAGTTTCAGTCATTTGTTACAAGCATAAGGTGCTCGCAAATGGAGAATCACCATTAATGGTAAGAATTGCCAAAGATGGAAAACGTACCATGAAAAGTTTAGGCATATCTGTTAATCCTACTTATTGGGATTTTGCCAAGAATCAACCAAAGGGAAATTTTCCTAATCGAAATCTTATTAAACAGGTAATCTTAAAGACGGAAATCAGGAAGGGATAGCGATAAAATGAAAGAAGTTGCGCTGACAAGCGTTCAAACCCTTTCAGGCAATATGTCTTTTAAAGAAGCCAGACTGATTATAGAGTGTAAATTATCGGCAATCATCGCCACCGATGCTGATGACTTTTGCACACAAGAAGCTAAAGATTACATAAATGAAGCCTGCAAGAAACCAAGCGATCACCGCAAACTGGTATTCGGAAAAATCACACATGTGTGGATAAAGACCGACTAGCCATACCTGCAAATATACCAGCAGTAAAAATAAATCAAAATATCAGACCATCCTTTTTCGTTTTTACGGACTAATACCTATATTTGCATAAAAACACATTTAATATACTTATGAAGAAACTTATTGCTTACATTGCCCTTAGTTTCGCGGCAATAACCAGCTATGCAACCACTCCCCTCTGGATGCGTGACGTACAGATCTCACCCGACGGGACAGAAATCGTATTTTGTTATAAGGGAGACATCTACAAAGTGCCTGCCAAAGGCGGAACAGCTACACAACTCACTACGCAAGACTCTTACGAATGTACTCCGATATGGTCACCGGATGGCAAACAGATAGCCTTTGCAAGCGACAGAAACGGGAATTTCGATATTTTCATCATGCCGGCAAATGGCGGAACAGCCCAGCGACTGACTACTCATTCAGCTACTGAACTACCCTCCGCTTTTACCCCGGACGGCAAATATATTTTATTCTCAGCATCTATTCAGGACCCGGCAAGCAGCGCCCTCTTTCCTTCAGCCGCCATGACTGAACTCTACAAAGTTCCTTCAGTCGGCGGACGCACGGAACAAGTATTGGGCACCCCTGCCGAAGCGATATGTTTCGATAAGTCCGGTAACCGCTTTTTCTATCAGGACCGCAAGGGAGGTGAAAACGAATGGAGAAAGCACCATACTTCTTCCATCACCCGCGATGTATGGATGTACGATGCCAAAACAGGTTCACACACCAACCTTACCCAGCACGCAGGTGAAGACCGCAATCCGATAGTATCACCGGATGGACAAACCGTCTACTTCCTGAGCGAACGTAATGGCGGCTCATTCAATGTATATTCTTTCCCGGTTTCGCAACCCCAATCGATAAAAACAATTACCAGCTTTAAAACCCATCCCGTGCGTTTCCTTTCAATGAGTAACAACGGCACCTTGTGCTATGGATACGATGGTGAGATTTATACCCAGCAGGAAGGCTCGAATCCCCGGAAGATAAATGTAGAAATCATTCGTGACGACCAGCCACAAATAGCTTATCTGAAATATCCGGATAGAGCAACCTCCGCCACAGTTTCACCGGACGGCAAGCAAATTGCTTTCACTGTACGCGGTGAAGTATTCGTAACATCGACAGACTATACCACCACCAAACAGATTACACATACGGCAGCAGAGGAAGATGGTCTCTCGTTTGCCCCAGACAACCGGACGCTGGCCTATGCCAGTGAACGCAGTGGTAACTGGCAAATTTATCTGGCTAAAATAGTTCGGGAAGAAGATCCGAATTTTCCGAATGCAACTTTAATAAAGGAAGAGGTATTATTGCCTTCTACCACCGTAGAACGTTCGCACCCGCAATTCTCACCCGATGGTAAGGAACTGGCCTTCATTGAAGACCGCAACCGCCTGATGGTACTCAACCTGGAAACCAAGAAAGTACGCCGGATCACCGACGGTTCTACCTGGTACAGCACAGGCGGAGGGTTCGACTATGCATGGTCTCCGGACAGCAAGTGGTTCACATTGGAATTTATCGGAAACAAGCACGATCCATATTCGGATATAGGTCTGGTCAGTGCACAAGGTAATGGCGAGATCATCAACCTGACCAATAGCGGATACAGCAGCGGTTCACCCAGTTTTGCGCTCGATGGCAATGCCATTCTTTTCACTACCGAACGCTACGGTATGCGTGCACATGCTTCATGGGGTTCGCTGGACGATGCTATGTTAGTATTCCTCAATCAGGATGCATACGACAAATTCAGCCTGAGCAAAGAAGACTACGAACTATATAAAGAAGCAAACTCCGACCGGAAAAAGGTTGCCGCAAAGGACAGCAGTAAGGTAAAGGATGTCGTGGTGGAATTGAAAAACATAGAAGACCGCATCGTACGCCTGACACCAACCTCGTCTAATATGGGAAGTACTCTCATCTCCAAAGACGGAAAAACTCTCTATTATCTGGCCAGTACCGAAAGCGGCCGTAACTTATGGAAGATGGATCTGAACAAGAAAGAGACCAAGTTGCTCCATAAAGTTGATGCCGGCTGGACCTCTCTGGAAATGGATAAAGAAGGGAAGAATCTCTTCATCCTGAACGGTAAGAATATGCAAAAGATGAACATGGCTTCCGATGACCTGAAACCCATTAAATATCTTGCCCAAGTGAAACTGGATCTGGCCGCCGAACGCGAATACATGTTCGTCCATGTATACAAGCAACAGCAGAAGCGTTTCTATAATACCAACATGCACGGGGTCAATTGGGACGCCATGACGGCTGCTTATCGCAAGTTCCTGCCACACATTGATAATAACTATGACTTCGCCGAACTATTGAGTGAATGGCTGGGCGAGTTGAATGTTTCCCATACCGGAGGCCGTTTCTATCCGGACGGACAAAGTGAACCGACAGCCAGTCTGGGACTACTTTTTGACTGGAATTACCAGGATAAAGGAATGCTCATTGCTGAAGTGATAGAAAAGGGACCGTTCGACAAAGCCACTACAAAGGTGAAAGCCGGTGTCGTTATTGAAAAGATCGACGGTAAAGAGATCACTCCCGAAGCCGATTATTATGTGCTTCTCAATGACAAGGTAAAAAAGAAAACACTTGTTTCATTGTACGATCCCAAGACGAAAGAACGTTGGGAAGAGGTAGTAATCCCTATCAGAGACAGCGAACTCAGTACATTACTTTACGAACGCTGGGTTAAGCAACGTGCAGCAGACGTTGAGAAATGGTCGAACGGTAAACTGGGATACGTGCACATCAAATCAATGGGTGATGACAGCTTCCGTTCCATCTACTCGGACATTTTAGGAAAATACAACAACTGTGAAGGTATTGTCATCGACACCCGTTTCAACGGAGGTGGTCGTCTTCATGAAGATATAGAGATACTGTTCAGTGGCAAGAAATACTTCACACAGGTGGTTCGCGGTCGTGAAGCCTGCGATATGCCGAGCCGCCGCTGGAACAAGCCTTCCATCATGCTGACGTGTGAGGCCAACTATTCCAATGCACACGGCACACCGTGGGTATACAGTCATCAGAAACTGGGTAAACTGGTAGGTATGCCTGTGCCAGGCACTATGACCAGTGTATCATGGGAGCGCCTGCAAGATCCGACACTGGTATTCGGTATTCCTGTGATTGGTTACCGTTTGCCCGATGGCAGTTATCTGGAAAATACACAGTTGGAACCGGATGTAAAAGTAGCCAATTCGCCCGAAACAATTGTGAAAGGTGAAGATACACAATTGAAAGTAGCAGTAGAAGAATTATTGAAAGAACTACAATAGATAGGGATTATTAAGGAGCCAGACTATGAATTTGGCTCCTTTTTTGTACCTTTGTGGCAAAATCAACAAATAATCTAAATTCATGTTTGCTGACCTACTTAATTCCTCCTATTTCGCCCTCTTCCTCATCGTCGCATTGGGCTTCATGCTGGGAAAAATCAAAATCAAAGGTTTATCGCTGGATGTTTCCGCAGTTATTTTCATAGCTCTTCTCTTTGGACACTTCGGTGTAGTCATTCCTAAAGAGTTAGGAAACTTCGGATTGGTACTTTTCATCTTCACTATCGGTATTCAGGCCGGCCCCGGTTTCTTCGACTCGTTCCGAAGTAAAGGTAAGACCCTGATTATAATCACCATGCTGATTATTTGCTCGGCTTCCCTTACTGCTGTCGGGCTTAAATACCTTTTCGACATCGATACCCCCAGTGTAGTAGGGTTGATAGCCGGTGCACTGACCAGTACGCCGGGACTTGCCGTAGCCATCGACAGTACAAATTCTCCGTTGGCATCCATTTCCTATGGTATCGCTTATCCGTTTGGAGTTATCGGCGTGATCCTGTTTGTAAAGTTGCTCCCCCGTATTATGCGCATTGACTTGGATAAGGAAGCCCGCCGACTGGAAAAAGAACGTCGCGGACAGTTTCCGGAATTGACTACCTGTATTTATCGCGTCACAAATCCTGCCGTATTCAACCGCAGCTTGATGCAAATCAATGCACGGGCTATGACAGGGGCTGTTATTTCACGCCATAAACATGATGAAGTCATTTCTATCCCTACTGCACAGACTATATTACACGAAGACGATTACATACAGGCAGTAGGCAGTGAAGAAGCTCTGAGCCAACTTTCGGTCTTAGTTGGAGAACGCGAAGAAGGTGAATTACCTTTGGTAGACACTCAGGAAATAGAATCCTTATTACTGACCAAAAAGGATATGATTAATAAACAATTGGGGGATTTGAATCTGATGAAGAACTTCGGATGTACGGTAACACGTGTCCGCCGAAGCGGTATCGACCTATCACCATCACCTGACCTGACTCTGAAATTCGGTGATAAACTGATGGTGGTAGGAGAAAAAGAAGGACTCAAAGGATTGGCCCGCTTACTGGGAAACAATGCCAAAAAGCTATCTGATACAGACTTCTTTCCTATTGCAATGGGTATTGTTTTGGGAGTACTGTTCGGCAAACTGAATATTACTTTCCCCGGTGGTTTATCTTTCTCTCCGGGATTAACGGGCGGTATTTTGATTGTGGCTCTGTTCTTAAGTGCAATTGGTAAGACAGGACCTATTCTGTGGTCTATGTCCGGACCCGCTAACCAATTATTGCGTCAGTTGGGATTGTTGCTTTTCCTTGCCGAAGTCGGCACCTCGGCAGGTACCAATCTTGTAGCAACTTTCCAGGAAAGTGGCTGGCTGCTATTTGGAGTAGGTGCTGCTATTACGCTGGTACCTATGTTAGTAGCTGTGTTCGTCGGGCTGTTTGTCTTCAAAATCAGTATACTAGACTTACTGGGAACCATCACCGGTGGTATGACCAGTACCCCGGGACTTGCAGCGGCAGACTCTATGACTGACAGTAACATTCCGAGTGTAGCTTACGCTACGGTTTACCCTATTGCAATGGTATTCCTTATACTGTTTATCCAGATTATTGCAACTATGGTTTAAGTCCGATAAATATATACTTGATTAAATGATTTCATTTTTTATACTGAAATGAAATCATTTTTTTATTTTTATGCTAATTGTTTGTCTTGATTTATCAACACCAAAAGAGTTTATTGTAACTAATTGGTTATCAGCAATGTTATAATAGCCTTATCTCAGTATAGGACTGAGGTACCCTAAGTATGGGACTGAGATACCCTAAGTATAGGACTGAGGTACCCTCAATATACGACTATGCCTTGAATATTAATTTATTGTAAGTAATTAGTGTTTATGTCAAGTACTTATATACTAACTATAACCCGAGATAGATGCATAAAAATTGAAGACAACTGATGGAATTTCAAGTACATTCGGGAAATCAGTACTATGTGCATTATTAAGAATTGAGATCAAAGCTAGCTGTTACTTTTATGATAAATAAAGCAAAACTACCCACTACTTTTAGCAAGTACATGCTATTTTCAACGGAATTCCCCTAAATTTGCATACGATATAAATACCAACTAAATATGAAAACATTGAAAGTCCAAACCATCATAAGCCTGACAACTTGCTTTTTCCTGATTCTGGCAGTAACTATTTGTAAGGGAAACAAGTTCGGGAACATTCTCTCCGATGAGGAAAATGCAACAGAAAACTCTACAGGAGTTTCCGATATATTACGGCATACGGATGAAGGAGTACAGATAATATCTACCCGACAAATAACGAAAGATATCAACGGATATGGAGGAAATGTCCCTCTTGAAATCTATATGCAGAATAACCGCATTACAAAAGTGGTGGCATTGGAAAACTCTGAAACACCCAGCTACTTTGCCAAGGTACGAAACAGTGACTTGCTGCAACAATGGAATAATCTATCACCGGAAGAAGCAATCAATAAAGAAGTAGACGGAATATCCGGAGCTACAGAGTCTTCGGTAGCTATTATCCAGTCCATCCACAGGGCAATGGAATATGCAAAGGAACATTCGTCCGACAAGCCTGCAACTGCTTTCAGTTTTGACTGGATACTTTTCCTGGGTTTACTGGCAGGTATTGCACTGTGTACCCTGATTATTGTATATTTCTCCAGAAAACCTAAAGGACAAATGACACAATATGTACTGAACACTTTCAGTCTTGCCTTGGTTATAGTAGTAACTGCATTATCTATTCAACCGAGACCAAATCAACCTAATAAGATGGAGGAACCTATTATGAAACAAGATGATAAGCTTTCCGTTCTTGAAGCCATACATGCAAGAACCAGTATCCGCTCTTATCAACCACAAGAAGTAGAGGATGAAAAAATAGAGCAGCTGTTAAGAGCTGCCATGGCTGCTCCCACAGCAACCAACAAACAACCTTGGGCCTTCATTGTCATCAGGGATAAAGAGATTTTAAACGAATTGAGTTCTACCCTTCCTTATACCAAAATGGCAAAGGATGCTCCACTGGCCATCGTAGTATGTGGAGATTTAAATAAAGCTATCAGTGGTGCAGGTATGGAGTACTGGGTACAAGACGCTTCGGCTGCAACAGAAAACCTACTGCTGGCTGCACAAGGTTTAGGTTTAGGGGCCGTATGGTCAGGAGTTTACCCTATGGAAGAACGGGTAAAAGAAGTACAGAAAATACTCCAACTGCCCAAAGACATCATTCCCCTGAACGTAATTCCAATCGGTTATCCGGCCGAGAATCCACTTCCGAAAGATAAATGGAAACCGGAAAATATTCATTATAACCGCTGGACAGAGAGCAAATAAAAAGAAGCAATTATTCATCCATATCATTCAAATGTATTTCCAAAGCCTTCACCGAAATATAAATCTCGTATACAGAAATAGCCAGAGAAATAATCAATAACACCATTGCCAATCCAAAAATATAGATGGATACAAGATAGAGCTGTATATAAATAAAGAACATACTTACAACACACAACAACAAACTACCTGTTCCCGTCACCTGCATGGCACGTGTCAGATACAGGCGTTTACGAAGGTTTGCGATCTGTGCGGCGGTTACTGACGAATGATTTCCCCGATACTGTTCCTTCAATGTACGTACCAATTGGGCATACGACATGAACCGGTTGGTATAAGCCAGCATAATCAATGAAATCGCCGAAAACAGCAGGGCCGGAGTAGTTAGATCTATTTCCATATATCTTATGCATTAGAAAGTTATCACATTATTTCAAAGGATTACTTTTCACCCCTTCAAAAGTTATCTTAACCGGATTAATATATCCATGCTTATCAAAAGTCATTTCATCGATGCAGGTTACACGATGGTTACCGTCTGTCTCTGTTAACGGACGACGATGATAAATGATATAATACTTATCAGATTTTGGTTCATGAATCACAGAGTGATGTCCAGCCCCGGTACCAATCTCCGGATCTTGCTGTAGTATTTTGCCAATACGCTTAAACGGACCAAAAGGATTATCTGCAATAGCATAAGCCACTGAGTAGTCAGGACCACCCCAACCTCCTTCCGACCACATAAAATAGTACTTCCCATCGCGAATGAACATGAAAGGACCTTCCGTATAATTTTCCGGTGTAACTTCCCTATAGTAAGTTCCGTCTTCAAAAGGTAAAAGTCCCGTAAAGTCATCCTTCAGCTTAACGACGTTACATCTCCCCCAACCTCCATAATACATATAATATGAACCATCTTTATCCTGAAATACAAACTGGTCAATCGGTTGAGCACGATTATATATCTTATCTATGAGTGGCCGGCCTAAGTAATCCTGATATGGTCCCTCCGGTCTGTCTGCCACACTGACACCAATACCACCGTACTCATTATCATTCTGAATATCATTACCTCCAAAGAACAGGAAATACTTATTATCCTTCTTAACAATAGCAGGAGCCCACATAGCACGCCATACCCATTTCACAGCCTTATTGTCAATGATACGTTCATGCTTAGTCCAATTTACCAAGTCTGTTGAAGAAAAAGCATCCATGAATATTTGTTTCTCATATTTATCAGAATAAGTGGGAAATATCCAATATTCATCGTTCAGGATAATACCTTCTGGATCGGCATACCATCCTTCAAAAAGAGGATTACCTGACATTTGGACCGGTTGCTTTACACCACAGGACTGAAGCATTAACATCGCCAAAATGAGTAATAAATAATAAGTCTTCATATATCTGATGCTTTAAAAAGGATAAAATTATACATTTTATTATCTCACATATTTTCCACAAAATAAAAGAAAAAAAACGGAAGAATATAATTTCCCTTTATAAAATGCACAATGCCTAAAGCAAAACTCCAATTTGTGGTTACAAGCAAAGTTCAGCTTCAGGCATAAAAGAACTCTCCAAAATGAGAAATCAGGAATTACGTTCTAATCTACTTCTTATCATAAATTCCATTAGAGAATTTTCCATAAGCCATCACCTGGTTCGTATCGGGAAGATGTACAATCTCCGGAAGATTATTCGTATCGAAATCAATATAAACCAGCTTTTCCGTATCCGATCCGTTGCGAATGACATGTGCACCTTCCGGCCCCGTAGGGAAAGTAATTGCATCACCGGCTTTCACCGTTACATCTCCATTGATGGTACGAACGATACCTGTACCGCTGATAATATAGAATACCTCTTCATCCGTTTCATGATAATGGTATCCATAAGCAAAACTACCCGGTTCCACTTCTACAAAGTTCACACGACACTGGTCCACATCCGCCTGCGCAACAATCGGTTTCACTGTAAATTCATTACCATCCTGGCTAAATTTCTGACCTTCTGCGGTCCTGTAATTCTTTACTGCAAGTTCTTTCATTGTCTTTTTGTTTTTAAATTGTTTATAAGATAGTTGCATTCATCAGTTTTTTCACTAACTTCGCAAATGTAGTCAATGACTTTCCGACAGTGCAAAGCTATTCACTATTTTACTTATAAACAAGAAGTTACAAACAAGTAAGATAGTTACCTAAAGGTTACTTTTGCTGAAAAGCAAGAGTTTAAAAATGAAGAAAAAGAGAAAATAATTAATTATAACCTAATCACATGAGTATGAAAACAAGAATTACCTCTAATCGTATCACAGAACTACACCCGGACGAGATATTCGTTTTCGGTAGTAACCTGGAAGGCGCACATGGTGGCGGAGCCGCTTATCTGGCATGGAAAAAATGGGGAGCCATCTGGGGACAAGGAACCGGATTGCAAGGACAAACCTATGGTATTCCGACTATGCACGGAGGACCGGGAGCCATCAAACCCTATGTAGATGAATTTATCCGCTTTGCTAAAGAACACTCACAATACACTTTCCTTGTTACAGAAATAGGATGCGGCATTGCCGGTTTTGCCCCGAAAGAAATTGCTCCTCTATTTAAAGAAGCTGCAAACGTGCCCAATATTCACCTGCCTCAGCGTTTCTGGGATGTACTGAATGCAAAATAAAGTCTTGCCCGCCTTCTGCCCAAAGCCAATAAAATACTGGAAAGGGAACAAAGAGAGCAGATGACAAATATTACCCCCGTGGAAACCAGAATGTTTCCAATACCTACTAAAGGAGAGACAATGCCACCAAACGAAAAGCAGACAGCCCCCAACAATGCTGAGGCTGTCCCGGCATTGTCGCGCTCACATTCCATAGCTAACGCAGTAGATGTAGTGAACGTCATTCCCATCATAAAGAGAACTGCCAGCAACAGGAGTTCATAAATCCAGAAACTGCAACCTAAAGCCAATGCGGCACATTCGAGCAAAGAAAAAATAAGCATACCCATACAGCCGATCAGTGTTCCGTTTGCTGGCCGGCGAAACTTTACAGAGAATGCTGCCGCCCCACCGATAGCAATAGCATTAATACTGAAACAAACGCTGAAAGCAAAAGGGGAATAACCGTAGTGTTGCTGTATAATAAAGGGGGAAGATGCAATATAGGCAAACAGCACTCCCTGTGCAAAAGCCAGTTGCAACACATAGCAAACAAACTGCTTATTCTTAAGTACTACCTTGAAACTGTGAAAGGTATCCGCCCACTTCGTAGCCAGACGGTTTTCTTTAGGAAGCGACTCCCGGAAACGGATGCATCCTGCCAAGAGCAATACTCCCAGTACAAGTAAAATACCGAAAATGCCCTGCCAACCGATAGCTTCCGTAAAGACTCCCCCGATAATAGGAGCTACCACGGGAGCAATACCATTGATAGCACCAATAATCGCCAACATCTTTGCCAGATCCCTACCTGAAAATTTATCCGTAGCAATGGAACGGGCTATAACAATGCCTCCCGCCCCGGCAATACCTTGTATCAGACGGAAAGCAACGAATTGCTGGATGTTCTGAGCAAACAAGCAGAACACTGTTGATATGATAAACAACCACATGGCAACCTGCAACGGTATGCGCCTGCCATAACGGTCGCTCAAAGGTCCGAAGAATATCTGGCCGACAGCCAGTCCGATCATACTGGTAGTTAATCCCAGCTGGACCATTGAAGAACTCGTGTTGAAGTATTCTCCCATAACCGGAAGACTTGGTAAATACATATCCGTAACAAAAGGCCCGAAGGCCGTCAGCATGCCCAATAAAATAAGAATGAACAGTTTTGAATTATCTTTTCCCATATAAACTTAACTTATATATTTCGTGGAATATACGTCCACTTTCGGACTGCAAAAATAAGAATAATCCATTTTATTCTCCCTACCTATTTTATTCAAAGCTATCCAATACAAGAACAAAAAAAATTCAATGTAGTTACTTTATACGGACAGATATACTGTCTGTAGAGGAGGGATGAATTGGCAAAGCATAATGTCACAGCACAAGAAATAGAAGAATATATAAAATCTTGTTTGCTATAGGTCAATATATATCTAACTTACCTTGTTTTGGGATAGAAAAGAAGGGAACCAGTTGACAAGTTGACAAGGAAACAAGGGGCTGCGCAATGTTTCTGTGCCGCATGGCACCTTGTCAACTTGTTAACTGGTCAACTTGTTAGTTACCCTGAAAATTTGGTGCGGTTGCCCTGAAGTCATGTAAATCAAGTTTCTTTATTCAGATATTTATCGTACTTTTGTAGCCTGTAAACCAGCTATTACGTTTAAGAAGGAATACAACTATGCGCTATAAACTTTCGGCA
>QWCN01005853.1_pt1 | contig 11761 bp, 17 predicted proteins | sample 1972711 | NCBI WGS metagenome assembly QWCN01 (sample SAMN09866707, study PRJNA288562) | Human gut metagenome isolate term1_stool, whole genome shotgun sequencing... | isolation source: gut | host: Homo sapiens | place: USA: California | reverse complement strand
GGCTACTCGCAGGGCGACACGCGCAAGATCGTGGACGACCTGAAGGCGCTGCGGCCGACGGTGTTCTGCAGCGTGCCGCGCCTGCTGAACCGCATGTACGACGCGATCAAGGCGAGCATCAAGAAGCAGGGCCGCGTGGTGGAGGCGCTGTTCAACTGGGGCCTGCGCAACAAGATGTACTGGCTGCAGCACGGCGAGGACAAGTACAGCCGCTTCTTCGACCCCGTGCTCTTCGACCGCGTGCGCAAGTCCGCCGGTCTTGACTGCGTGCGCGTCACCATCAGCGGCTCCGCGCCGCTCAGCGACGAGGTGAAGCAGTTCCTGCGCTGCGTGCTGAACGGCGCCGTTGTGGAGGGCTACGGCGCCACGGAGACCGCCGGCCCGACCTCCATCGAGCTGTCGATGGACACCTCGGTGGGCAGCGTGGGCGGTCCGATCGCGGCGAGCACCTTCAAGCTGGTGGACGTGCCGGAGATGGGCTACCTGGCGACGGACCGCGAGCACAACGGGCAGCCGTGCCTGGGCCGCGGCGAGCTGTGCATCAAGGGCTACAACATCATCAGCGGGTACTACCACAGCCCCGAGCTGACGAAGGCGGCGTTCGACGAGGAGGGCTTCTTCAGGACGGGCGACATCGCGATCATCCTGCCGAACTACGCGGTGAAGATCGTGGACCGCAAGAAGAACTTCTTCAAGCTGGCGCAGGGCGAGTACGTGGCGGCGGAGAAGCTGGAGATCCTGTACGGCGCGTCGCCGTTCGTGAGCCAGATCTTCGTGCACGGCGACTCGCTGCAGAGCTACCTGGTAGCCATCGTGGTGCCGGAGAAGGGATACGTGATGCGCTGGGCCAAGACGGTGCCCGCGCTGAAGGACCTGTCCTTCGAGGCGGTGTGCGCCAGCAAGGAGCTGCACGACACGCTGGCGGCGGAGTTTGCTCGCGTGATGAAGGAGTCGCAGCTGAAGGGCTTCGAGCGCATCCAGAAGTTCTCGGTGGAGTCGGAGGGCTGGTCGGTGGAGAACGGCCTGCTGACGCCCACCTTCAAGCTGCTGAGAAAGAACATGAAGACCAAGTACCAGGACAAGATTAGTGAGATGTATGCCAACTAAGGTCATGTCTTTTGCTGTGTTGCTTGCACACACGCAGGTCGAACAAACACGCCAAAGGAGGGAGAAGGCGAAGACCGTCGTCTGTTTGTACGTCTCCGAGGGGTCCAGAACCGTCGACGGGAAGTCGGGGTGGTTCGGCGAGTCGGGGAAGTGCTGGCACTCCAGTGCCACGGCGTTGTGCTGCAGGTGCGGGAACACACCATCGATCCAGTTGCCCATGTACACCTGCATTCCCGGCTCCGTCGTGAACACCCTCAGCAGGCGGCCCGACTCCTTGTCGTACAGCGACGCCGCCTCCTTCAGCTCCAGCGCGCCCTCCTTGTACCCGTCCAGACAGAAGCAGTGGTCCAGACCCGGCTTGCCGCCGCCGTCAATGGCTAGCGCCTGCTCGCAAGGACGGCCCTCGCGGAAGTCGAACGGCGAGTCGGCCACGGGGCGTCTCTCTCCCGTGGGAATCTAGCCGTAATGGCGGAGAGGGACAACCACCATGTCGACGACGGGCAGGTAGGTGGCGGCGTTCACCTTGAGGATCTGCGGGTAGATCTTCCGCTTGAAGTCGCCGCTCATGTTCCAGTAGGAGTGGTTGGTCATGTTGATCACCGTGCGCTTGGTGGTACGGCCGCTGTACTGCAGGGTCAGTTCGTTCTTGGTGTTCAGGAGGAAGGACACCGACATCTTGCGATGAGAGAATCACGATGTGCGTACAGTCACCTCACCAGGGTAGTTCTCATCGCCGTCGGGAGAGACGATTGTCATCTTCACGCCAATGGCGTCGGCCGTCTCCAGCTTTTCGAACTGCCACATCTTCTAGCCATCACGACCGGAAAGAAAGCAAACATGGCCCCAGCTCACCTTTCCTCCGTGCAGACTGTTCGGACCGTTGTTGACGCACATCTCGTAGTTCACTCCGTCCAGAGTGAACTTGCCATGGGCGATACGGTTCGCATATCTACTTGTCACGTAAGATTCATCGCGGAAAACCTTCCCACAGTGGCACCATTGAATACGCCCGCGTTGGCAAGGAGATCGTCGATGGTGTTGTAGTTTAGTGCAATTTCCTTCTCATCATATGCGTTTCGACACGACCCACCTCCATGTGGGACTGCTTGTCCTTCATACGAACAGACTGAATGGCAGCACCAAAATCAATGACAGAAACGATGATCTCTCCATTTCTATTACGATCATATCATGACAAGAAGGAGATACCCAAAAGTGATCTTGTGAACAATCTCGCCCGTAGGCAGCTTTCCAAATTCCGTGACCTACACAGTCATCTCTTTCTTGGATACGAACCTCGTATGTGAACATTTGGGATTCAAATCAATGAGAATGAAGTGGATTAGGAGCTGCAAAACTCGAACACTTCATTCATTTCTCCTTTTGTTTCCATTCTGTTCCGAACATGAATATGCTCGAGTCGCTTGTGAGCAGCAGGGAGATGGAAAGGGAAAGGAGCACAGTGATGCAGTTGTGATAGGTGGGTCTATTCATGCGTAGAAGAATTGACGAAGCTGTCCAGCACATGTGCCAAGCCGAGGGAGGCGAGGATGCAGACGAAATGGCTGTACTGGGCCGTTTATTTACTTCGATTCAGTCTACTGTCACTAACTACACAATAAAGAAGGATGAGATTGAAGGGGACATGAAAAAGCAAGTGGAAGCCTTTCATTCGAAGCAGAGTCAACTCAGCTCCATTACGGATGACCTACTTCCTGGCATTGAATATCCTTACTCTGATTCTGTGCGTGGCAGCCCTTCATACGAAGAGATCTCTATTCTTCTACAGTCAAGGAGATTGACGGGCTGGAAGCCGATTATATGAAGTTGGTCGAACGGATTCGTTGCTACAATGTGATTGGTTTTGGGATCTGTTCAGTGTAGACTTGTCTCGTGAAGCGCTGTGTGGCGGAGGAGGTTGCTCACTTCTTGAGTGAAACGGACAAACTGAAATCAGAAATTGACTCTATGAAGGAGGACGATAGGACGAAGGCGTCATCCATCGCCGATTCCATCATCAAGGTGAATAAGGACTTTGAGTCCTCTATGATTCGAAAGTACCTCGACCCGAAGACCGAAATCCAGGTACCGCTCTCCCATCCATTTTCAGTTAGTGCTGCATTCTCCGCCGCATCACCTGTCTTTCTTCGCTCCTTCTTTCTCACCTCAGCCACTCCATTCTCTCTCACCTCGCCGCGTACTCCTCTCTCCCTCTCTTCATCCTAGCATGGACTACCCCACATTTCCCTCCACCGCGCAAGATCTCCCGCCAACCGCCCACTTCTCCTTCCAAGAGGATGCCTTCACCCGGCTGCATGCCCTTCTTTCCCAGTATCTCTCGCTCCTCCTTCTCTTCTCCTCCGCACACGTCGCCAGCACCTCGCCGCTTCACGCCCTGATTTCCGTTCTCCTTCTCGCTTCTCTTCATCCTCAGATGCTCCTGCAGCCCGTGCGCACGCGCTTCCTCTTCCACTTCCTTTACAACGCGTCCACCAACACCATCTCCAACACTCACTACTACATTCTCTACATCCAAAACTTCTCCCAGTTCTATCTCCCCTTCTTCCCCCGCCTCCTCCAATCTCTCTTCCCCCAAACGGACCTCTCTTCCATTCTTGTTTCCTCTCTTCTTCCTCCTCACACCCAGACTGAATTCTTCGCCCAACTGGTTGTCATTCTTCGTCTTCGCCTTGACCCCGATCTTGACAGCATCATCCACAACCAACTCCAACTCGACGACGACGCCTTCTCTTCCCTCCAGGACGCCTCTCGCTCCCTCTTCCAATCACTTCTCTCTCACGCCATGCGCTTCGACGACCACACCGCCGCTCTCTGGGGCATTCGCGACGCGTCCGCTCGGCTTCTCTCCGCCTTTCAACAGGAGGCGGTATTCGGGTACTGGGTGCAGGCGGACGCGGAGCTGTATGGGGAGTGTTGGCGCGAGCTGGGACTGGAGAAGGCGGAAGCCAAGGTGGTGTGTGGGGGTGGGAATGAGGAGTAGAAGCGAGAAATGGTGTTGCACGTCATGATGGACAAAATCGAGCATATTTGCGGCACCGAGGCACAGGCGATGTATGTTCAGATCGTCCTACTCCCGTCGCTGCGCGCGTCGTCGTCTCTGCTTCGCCTCACGTCTAGTCTGACTTCTCTTCTTCCCGCCACCACCACCGACTGGCCCGCGTTCGCCACCTGGCTCGCCGCGTGGTTCGCCGCCTTCGCCTCGCTCCTTCGCCTCTTCGCCGCCGCCCAGCAACACCCTACGCTCTCCGCCCTCCTGGAGACGGACGACGCGCTCGCCGCAGCGTTCCAGGCGGAGGAGGACAGTCTGGAAGGGCTGAAGCAGAGCGTGGTGCAGAGGGCGGTGGACGGCCTGGCGGAGGCGCTGAAGACGGGCGTGGTGGAGGAGGTGCTGCTGACGGAGTATTACACGTGCAGTGATTACACGACATCGCTTGCTGATCATGCCGTGCGGGCGATTGAGCGCGCGCAAGAGCGGCTGGAACAGGAGGTTACGCTGATGCGGAATAGTATTCCAGAAGAGAGAATCCAGAGGGGAATTGTGTTCCGATGTCTGCGATTGCTGGACAAGGAGGTGAAGGAACGCACGCTGTTCATCCACTATAACAGAGTCATTTTCTTATGCGTGAGGCTGATGTGTAGGGAGGACAGGAAGCGTTGATTCGCGTGCTGAAGAGAATTGTGGAGATGCGGAGTGTTTTGGAAGTGGATTCGTTGCAGCCGTTCCCAGTAGCAACCCTTCGCAGAATTGAAACGTAGTGCACGGAATCTGTGATTGCCGTGTTGGAACTGAGCGACATGCAGGTCCACTCGCTGATGCAGCGCATTGACGACAAGGATTCGACGAGGGAGGAGAGCTATTACCAGCAGTATTTGGTGGTTGTGGAGAAGTGTCCGTGATGCGTAGAATCCGGTGGGCATTTCGTCTTTAACAAAAGCAGAGGTGATACAGCTGATTACGAATTGTACATTTGACCGATAATTCACTCTTCCCGTTTTTGTTGCTGAAATGCGCGGTACACATTTAGCACACGCTTGTCTCCCATTCCGGGGAGTTCGGACAGGTCATCCAAACTGGCCGTCATGATATCGCTCATCGTTCTATACTTCTTCATCAGATCGGTGGCATTGTTCACCTACCCCTCACTCTCACCCCATGCAACCACATTGACCCCGTTGATACTCGTGAGGACACGAACCGCTTGCGACTCCAAATCCTTGTGCGTGTGCTTCTGAATGATGTCACTTCCCCGGGTTTCGTACGCCTATTTCTCACGAGGGCAATATAAACACACCTTGATTGTGTTGAGATAGGACGCCGCTTCCTCTACGCTCCAACATATCAAGAAAGAAAGGCCCTCGAACACGCATTTCGCAGACACTTCCTCCACTGCTATCGTGTTCATGGCGTCTCTCCCGAGAATAAGAAGAAACACGCTCAGGACATACGAGTGCGAGGTTGGCTGATTCGGGGCGCTGAGTTTCCTGTGCATGGAAAACACCTCTCTAGGAATGACGAAGCATATACTACTATGACTCTGGACGTTTTGTGTAGTCACCGATATCCCTCACAAACACGCATATATCGTCGTTAATCTCGAAATCGGGAAGCATGCCGAATTTCTTGATCATTTTTAAAGAGGGAGAATTGCCTACAATCCTGTTATTCAACGGATTGGGCTTGTAGTACACCACTACGATTGACTCCATTTCTCCTCCACTACTTCTTTCGTTCACCGTGTACTCTTTTTCTTCTTCCATGTAAAACGTGACCCCCGCATTCCTCTTGTCACTCAGAGATCCTGAGGAAGGCGTGCCTTCTGGTGCACTTCGCTTCATTATCTCTTTGCTTACAGAACCAACTGCTTTTTGACGGTTTTCGAAGAGGATTGTGTGATTAGGTGAAAAGAAGCCAGATTAACACGGGGGGATTTGGATGCTCTTTGCTAATCAAATGTGCGTACTCATGTGAGTAACCATTGCATCATTGGGACCCCCTCGATTTGAGTCGACGGAAAACAGCCCCCCATCGTCAAACACATTTATCTTTTGAATCTAGACAACATGGAATTCCCTATGAAATCGTACCACATGGTACAGTACTACAAGCACGCAGATTCGAATCCTCGCGTGTTCATTGCTCCCTCGAAGTACATCCAAGGACCCGGTTATTCCTACGTATATCTATGACTGCTAGGCGTAGTAAAGTATCTGGGTGATTACATTTGCTCGATCTCTCCTCTGAAGAAGGATCGCAGTTGTCTCCTTCTCTGTTCTGAGGGAGGCATTCGACGCTTTGGAGCAAAGAGTACGGATCCGTATGATGTGGTGAGTGTATAGTTGAGGCGTCGTTGAAGGAGCACAACATCAAGTATTCGTTTGTTCCCATTGGCCACCAGTGCAGGTATCCTTTATGCAGTTCAATACAATACGTAGCTGGAACGAGATCGATCGTGTGTGCAAGATCGCCAAGGAGATGGATCATTGCGACTTCATCGTGGCCATCGGCGGAGGCAAGGCAGTGGACCTGGGAAAGGGAGTAGCTACAGTAATCCTTTCACTTCTCATTGTCATTCGTAGACGCTGGATCTTCCCTCCATTATCATGCCGTTCTACACATTCCCTTGAATGACACGTAGAACCCTTGCATCTAACGACGCCCCCACTTCCTCCCTTTCGGTTATCTATGATGAGCACTCCGACGAGCGCCAGGGAGCGTACTTTAACTACAAGAAGTGCGACAGTCCATAGTGCATTACGTGTAGTCCGGATATGGTAGTCGTTGACACGGAGATCATTGCCAACGCTCCCGTGAGTGACTGACTTTGGGGTCATACACAGGCTCGCTATCTCGTCGCGGGCATGGGAGATGCGCTAGCTACCTTTGTTGAAGCGCGCTGTTCATCGGAGAATCCTCTGGTGCATTCTCTTCCTTGGAATCATTGTGTAGGGTGAATCGTCCGTTCGTGTGCGTCCGTCGTACGCATTGGACATTGCGTTGAACGTAGATTGACCGCCTTGGCGATTGGCGAGGTGTGCACCAAAACGATCCTAAGAGAAGGACCGCAGGCAATTGAGATATCCATTTCACGCCGCATGCTGTGATTCCTTCACGATACGCTGTGAATCGTCATCAGCCTGACGAGCATCTGGAGGCGGTTGTGGAGGCCAACACCTGTGGTTCTTTCCACTCTCTGTCATTTGTAGTGATGAGCGGACTGGGATTTGAGAATGGAGGTGTGTCCGGAGCCCATGCTCTGGGAGTGGGTATCACTGCGTTGCCGAACATGGAGAAGAAGTACCTGCACGGAGAAATGGTCGCTCTGGGCGTGATGACGGAATTGGTGATGGAGAAGCGTTTCAGCGAGTGCAAGGAATTGGCTGAGTTCTTTACGACGGTGGGACTGCCCATTTGCTGGAAGCAGATGAACATTGACGTGAATAACGAGGATGAGGTAAAGACAATGCTGAACAGCTGTTTCGCCAAGTTCTATGCGATTAAGAATATGCCCTTTGAGAAGAGCATTCCGGTGTACTGGAAGGGCATGAAGGACGCGGAGGCCTTCTGTTCCCCCATTCTGGAAGAAAAGGGACAGGAAATGTGGAACAAGTATCACAACTGCGCTGTTTGAACCAAACACCCAACACAACTAGCTTAACCGGAGGTTGACAAAAAGGAGGTGGGATTCTCGGGTTTGCGATAGGAGGTCGACGTTAGGAAGGTCGCTACGCCTCACTCTTCTCTCCACCGCCCACACTTATTCAGCGAGCTATTCACCGAACTGTCCGAATCGCTCTGAATTCTCCCGCTCTTCATCAGAAGGGAGTCCAGCGTCACGCGCCGGTCCGACGACGGCGTGTACGTGTACGACGGGTGCACCTCGGGCTCCGCCACGGGTCGACTCACCGCCACCGTGTAGCGTCGTTTCTTGGAGGGAGACACCGTCACCTTCACCTCCTCCTGCTCCGGCTTCTCCTTCTCCGCGGAGCCCGGCCTGCCCAGCAGCGAGGCCCTCCGCGGCCGCGGGTTCAGCCGCGCGCTTCCCACCACCATCCCTCCACTCACTGTGCTGGTGGTTGTGCGCATGGTGTCAGTGGTGGTGCCAGTGGTGTTCGCGGCGTGGGTGGTGGTGCTACTGCTCGTGGGATGGGTGGCGGCGCGGGAGACGGTGGCCATGTAGGAGCGCTCCAGCAGGCTGATGCGGCGCGAGGGCTGGTGTCCGGTCGAGATGGCCGTGTAGGGCCGCTTCACGGGCTCCGGCTTGCTCGCCACGGACGGCCTGCCGACTGCAGAGGACAGAGGCGCCACAGACGGTCTGGACACGGGAGCTATGGACGGTCTGGACACGGGAGCTATGGACGGTCTGTTGCCCGTGGAGGCCAGAGGTTTCACCGAGGGTCTGGAGGGAGGAATGGAGGGTCTGGAGGGAGGAATGGAGGGTCTGGAGGGAGGAATGGAGGACCTGGCGACGGGGTGGAGGCCGATGGTGCTGAAGCGACGTGTGGCGCGGGGGTTGTGCGTGTCGACGAAGGAGCCGAAGCTGTCGCGCGGCGGATCGCTCTCGCGCGGCGCCGACGCCTCGGCCTGGAGCCGGGCCACGGTAGCCTAGAGAACAGAGGCTCGACACAATCCACCTTCAGCTCGCTCACTTCACTCACTCGCTCCTGCAGGAGCCGCGCCTTGGCCGCCACCTCCGCGTCCGCCAGCTCCAGCTTCTCCTTCAGGTCGTCCAGCTATGCGTGACGGGCTTTGCCTGTCGCCACCTGTGCGTTCTTCTCGCTGAGCAGCGTCTGGTAGGTCTGGTTGCGCTTCTCCGCCTGCTGCGCGCTGGAGGCGGAGAGCGTCGACTTCTCCTTTAGCACCGCCAACTCGCTCTTCGCCGCCTCCAGCTCCGCCTTCAGCTTCCCATTCTACTCCTCACGCCACTATCAGACTCTCACAGCGTCGCCCATCTTCGCGATCATCGCGTGCGTCTTGTTCTCGGCGCCCTTGCCTAGCTGCACCTTGTTCACGCGGTTCGCGAACTCCAGCGTCTGCAGCGACTCCTGCACGCTGTCCAGCGCCGGCGACAGTTGCGCCACCATCAGCACCTTGTTGCCCTCCGCCAGCACGTCCTGTAGCACGAAGGTGAGCGTGCTGTTGCGGAAGGGCACGTGCCTGTGCTTGTTGTTCAGCGCGTGGATCACGTCGCCCAGGCTGCTCAGCGACTTGTTGATGTGCTGCCCCTCCACCAGCCGCTGGCCCGTCGACTCCGTCTTCGACACGCGCTCGCTGCCCGCCAAGTCCACCAGCACCAGACGGCCCTCGCTCGTCTGGTTCGAGTCGCGCGTCTCGCCCTGCACCGTGATCACGAACAGCATGTGCGAGCGCGAGCTGTGCTCGTTGCTCGACGTCGCCGCCACACGCCGGCTCGCGTTGCCCGTCGCCAGAAGCGCCATCATCTCCTCGAAGTCCTGCACCGGCTGGCTGCGAGCCTGGGGCAGGAGCACGCGGCCCTCCGCGTCCAGACGCGCCTCCACGGGCAAGTTGTTGCCCAGCAGGTCGAAGATCTTCTCGTTGTAGATCTCGATCATCCGGATGTGGGTGGTGAAGGCCGTCTGCGGGCGCGCCGCCATCTCGTCCGTCAGCTGACGCAGCGTGCGCGGGATCACGCCTTCTGTTTCCCCTGCACCGCCCTCCATGGTGTAGGTTTTGCCGGAGCCCGTCTGCCCGTAGGCGAAGATGCACGCCGAGTAGCCATCCAGCACGCTCGTCACCAGGCCCTTCACCTCGTCGAATACTTGAAGCTGGCTGGAGGAGGGAGAAAACACGTGATCGAATTCGTAGATCTTGTCACTGCGGCGCTGACCCTTTCCAGAGTCCACGGTATTCTGCAGGATGTGGATTTGGAGGGATGTGTCGTCGATTACTCTAGCGGTGAGCGCCATTTGAAATGCGGACTCGATGGCCTCTGTTTTGTCCTTCTTGGCCTCGTCAGGGAGAAAGGGACGCACACGGCAGAACACACGAATCGCGCCACGGAGATCCTGAAGATCGTTGTAAATCTAGCCGTCACATGGCCCAGCGATAACAACTTTCCGTCGACGCGCACACTCCACTTTATAGGCCTCGCTCAGTGTCGAGTACTTAGAAACCAGGGACTGGAAGGAGGCATTCACTTGGGAGAGCAAATCCTTATTGTTCTCCCTTTCCATCTCCAACGAAAGTCTCATTTCCATGCACAGATTAGAGAGATCATCCTTGATTTGCTTCAACGAAGAGACAGTTATCTCCGATGGACCAACGGAGTGCCCCACCCCAGCAACTGCACTCCCTTCTAATCATTAGAAAGTACAGACCGTTTCGAACCCCTCTGAATCAGTTCATCACCAACCGCTCTCGTTGGACTCGTTGTCTTGGTATCGGCGAGCTCTTTTTCAAGTTTGCTGCATGTTTCTCTTAATGAATTCATCTCCTTGAGAGTCGTCGACGTTTTCGAGCGGACTTGCTCCTGGATGTCCTTCTCAAACTTGTTTTCTTCCACACGAATCTGCTCGATCAGTTTGCCTATTTGAACCTTCTGATCCTCGGGGAGGTCCATTTTTGACAACAGGGAGTAGATATCCCCCCGCAAACAATCCAGAAGTGTTGGCATTTCAATTCTCCATGATGCGTCTTCCAGCGACTCCATGATTGCCAAACAGTGGGCCTTCACCATCGAAAAGAGTGGGTCGGTGCCTGCCCATCCTATTCAGTTCTATGTGTCTTGCTGAGAAAAATACAGAGGAGAGAAAGGGAAATGGTTTGGTTTTCATCGGCTCGATTGCATCCGTGTGAAGAAAGAACACCTTTAATCTGCACTGTATTGTGTGATAAGAAGAATGAAATGGGCAGATACAGGTGACAGAGAACAACGCCATTCCCTTCAGTCTCCCGCATGTCGAATCCTTTCTGTACGCCATAGCCTCGCCTGTTTCGGAAGGGTTTGGAAGGGGCGGGAGTTTCGTTTAGAAGAAGAACAGTTTTTGTATCAATGGGTCGTAAGAAGAAGCAAACTGATAAGGAGTACATTTGGTGTTACTATTGTGATCGTGAATTTGATGATGAGAATACGCTGGTCTCCCATCAGGTTGCGCGTCACTTCAAGTGCGAGGAATGCGGTAAGAAGCTCGGAACATTCCGTGCCCTGATGGCACATAGCAAAACAAACCACCACCTCGATTTACAAAAGTGAGGCGTGCTGGGAGGGTGTCAGTCCTAGGGTCCCGCACGCACTGCCGGGAAGAGATAATGTGGCCACTGATATTCATGGAATGTCTGGCATTCCCGAAATAGCGATCTTTGGTTTGCTTTACTCCCTTCCTATCACAGGTAGAATATAAAGTGAAGAAGGCGAAGGAATTGGGACTCCCCATTCCGAAGCGTGAATTGACTGTGATTCGCAATCCAAAGCAGGAATTTGCGGCGAAGCTGGAGGAATCAAGGACGAAGAGCCAGATGGCAGGCAGTCTTGCGACGATGGTAGTTGTGGTCCGATGGGTTGAGGTGTAGAACATCGCTCCAACGTCTTCGAATCCGTTCATATCTACGTTTGCGCTGTAGTGGGGTATCACCAGTAGCATTCGTCAGCCGCCCCTCAATACTCCCAGTCCTGCG
>QWCN01005849.1_pt1 | contig 11767 bp, 14 predicted proteins | sample 1972711 | NCBI WGS metagenome assembly QWCN01 (sample SAMN09866707, study PRJNA288562) | Human gut metagenome isolate term1_stool, whole genome shotgun sequencing... | isolation source: gut | host: Homo sapiens | place: USA: California | reverse complement strand
AAGTGCGAGCTGGACAGCGACAATATGCACGCGCACTGGGCGAAGCCGTCGGCGTGGTGCATTGAGAAGAAGCTGAGTGTGTTTACGTTGATTGGCATCATTTTGATCATCGTTGGCGTGGTGCTGGTGGTGTGGGGAATCATGCTGATTGCAAGGAGCGCAAAGAAACAACTGCCAATTAAACAATCTTATGATTCTTCGTCCGACTCTTCTGATTCGGATTCAACTGGATCAGATTCTCCTCCATCCAGAGTCGAGGATGAGCATCCTGATGTTTTTGTTGTGAATGGCAATGGCCGTACTCCCTATTCGTTTGAACCATCTGCAAACGTGTATGTGGTTAGTCCTTACTCGTCAAACCCCATTTTCAATGAGGCCCCTGTGGTGGAATTCGTCGATTTATCCAATTATGATGCTCCTATTGTTGTATCCCCCAGCTGTGAGCCCAATTCAACAAATGCCGTTCTGCTCAATCCTGTAACGATTATTAATAGTTAATCATCACTTTTATTGCTCTCTTGTTGAAAACGCGAAGGCATACTCAATGGAACCTTCTTTTTATCCAAAACCAAATCAAATCGAAGAAAACTCGTTCACCAATGAACGAGCAGGAGAAGAAGACTTCATTATCCCTTTCACCAAACCCTTCAAATGATCATCGTCCTTGCTTGTGATACCTTCTCGACGCATAACAACGGAACAACGATTTCTGCACAACGATTGGTAAGCGAGCTTCGGAAGAAAGGACACGAGGTTCGCGTAATTACAACGGGAGAGCCTGGAGAGGGTTTGTACATATGCCCTCACTACCAACACGGCCTGGTGTCCACGCTGGCATCATGGCAGGGAGTGAGCATTGGAAAACCCGACGACGAGGTGATTCTGAAGGCCCTCGAGGGCGCGGACGTGGTTCACTGCTACATGCCCTTCGTGTTGTCAAAGCGCGTCGCGAAGCTGGCGAAGCAGTGCGGCGTTGCGTGCACCGCCGCCTTCCACTGCCAGCCGGAGGATATCACCTACAACCTGGGAATGAGTAGTTGCGGCTTCATGGCCGATTTCTTTTATTGGGCACTTCGCGAGTTCTTCTACAAGAAGGTGAACTACATCCACTGCCCTAGTCAGTTTATTGCCGATGAGCTGGAGAAGAACCATTACAAGGGGAAGCGCTACGTGATCTCCAACGGCATCAGCGAGCGCTTCCAGCACGAGGACATCCCCAAGATCCCTCAGCTGAAGGGCAAGTTCTGCATCTTAATGGTGGGACGACTGTCCAAGGAGAAGCGCCAGGACGTGCTCATCAAAGCCTGCCTGTTGTCGAAGCACGCGCAGGACATCCAGCTCATTCTGGCCGGCCACGGTCCTAAGGAAACGAAGTACCGTCGCATGGCGCAGAAGCTGCCGAATCCAGCCATCTTCGGGTTCTATTCCCAGGAAGATCTGGTGCACCTGATCAACATGTGCGACCTGTACGTGCATGCATCGGATGTGGAGATTGAGGCCATCTCCTGCATGGAGGCGTTCGCCTGCGGACTGGTGCCTGTGATTTCCAAGAGCAACATGTCCGCCACGCCCCAGTTCGCGCTGTGCGAGAACTCGCTGTTCAAGCGCGCTGATGCGCAGGACCTGGCGAACAAGATCGACTACTGGATCGAGCATCCGGAGGAGAAGAAGGCCATGGCGCAGAAGTACATCGAGTCGAGCGCCAAGTACCGATTGGACGATTGCGTGAATAGAATGATTGAAATGTTTAGGGAAGCCTCGTCTGCTTCAACTGTATCTGCATATTGTGTTTGTTACAAACAGCGCAGATCTCAATGCCTCCATCCACAGACAACGTCTACTGTCAATCGATCGCCCCATTCCTACCGTGCCCGTGATGTAGGACGCCTTGTCCGACAGAAGAAACGCGACGGCTTCCGCAACGTCCTCCACACGGCCCATTCGCCCCAGGGCGATCCGCTTTATCACCTCCTCCTTGTTCTTGATGGAGCGCTCGGTCATGTCGGTGTCGATGAATCCCGGAATCACCACATTGCTGCGAATCTGGTATCTCCCCATTTCCTTCGCGATCGAACGCGAATACCCCACAAGTGCGGCCTTCGTTGCAGCGTACGCCGACTGACCCGCTCTACCCCCAGAGCCCACGATGGACCCAATAGACACGATGCTTCCTCCCCGTTGTTTCATCATATAGGGAAGAACTGTACGCGTCATCGTCATCGTTCCAATTGTATTTGTTGCGAATAGGGCCTCCATGGTCTCTTTCTTGCAGCGCATGGAGATGCCGTCGATGTTGATTCCTATCCATTTAGTTCAGTGCTGATTCAAACCTGCTACGTTGACCAGTCCCTTTGGGGATCCGAGCTGTGATGCCACTGTTTGAACCGCATGTCTACATCTCAATCTGTTAAATAGAAAGCACATGATTGATTTTTCATCGCGAATATCGCAGGGAACGGAAATGCAATTTCCCCCTTCTATTCCTCACGCTGATGTATAGAACCCACGTGTCTCCAGTTCCTCTTTCAACTGGCCAATCGCCTTCTCGTTGCGCGACAATAGGCCCAACGCGTATCCCTCCTTCGCGAGCCGCACGGCTATGGCTCTCCCGATGCCGCGACTACAGCCGGAAACGATGCAGACGCCGGGCATAGTGGAATCTGTTCTGAGCAACAAACAGAACCCATCATTGCTTTAGAGCTTGTCGTAGAACTCAATGACCTCCTTAGGAGCCTGGACGAGTTCAATCAGAACACCCTCGCCAGAGAGAGGGCTGGGAGCCTTGCCCTTGGGGTGCACGAAGGTGATGTCGTAGCCAGAAGCACCCTTGCGGATACCGCCGGGGGTGAAACGGACACCCTGCTCAGTGAGGGACTTCACGCAAGCGGGCAGGTCATCAACCCACAGACCAATGTGGTTCAGAGGAGGGTTGTTCACCTTGGGGCTCTTGTTGGGATCGTAGGGCTCCATGATATCGACCTCGACGGCCATGGGTCCCTTGCCGCAGCGGAGCACGTCCTCCTTCACGTTCTCCTTAGGAGACTACGCTTAACACGGCTGTCTGAGCTTACCTCGAAGGAGTGCAGGTTCTCCAGACCGAAGATGTTGCACCACAGGTTCTGGAGAGCAGCCTTGCTGGTTCCACCGATGGCAATCTGCTGCACACCGAGGATTCTGTAGGGCTTGCCAGTGGCAAAAGCACGCTTCTATGCATTATTTCGCCTCCTCGCGAAATCGTACAGCAACGTTAGCGAACATTTCTGCTTGTGGTTCTAAAAATGTGTGAACTGTCGAATGGGGAATCGTGGAAATGCAGCGAAACGACCCTACATGTCCCAGTTTCTGCTTCCTGCTGTTTCGCAGGGAGGAGACGGGGAATTGAGTAAGGAATGGGGAGAGAAGGCACGGGTGGTGAGTAAAGGACGCATCATTCCATGATCAGCGATTCACGCTCTCTCTTCTCCATTGGAGTGCAAATGTCTGTATAGTCACATCCCCAAACGATGAGCGAGAAGGGAGGAGAGGATTCCTTTTCATAAAACCACTGAACGTGCTTACTCCTATTCCTCGTTTCCGTGATGGAAGGAGGGAGGAAGAGCGATGAAAAGAGGAGGGGTTACTGCACCACGAATAGGTAGGCACTACAACGGTCAGGAATTACGATGCGTGTATGGAACAAAAGCAGAAGCTAAGAAGGAAAGAAATGTTCTTGAAATCCTTCGTGACCGGATTCCAGCCCAGCATCGTCCGCGTATTCACCAGTCGCGAGTACTCCTTCATGAACGATTCCAGCTTGTAAATCTAGCGTTCACACAGCACCCAGAGGCTACAGACGCATTGTTCTTCGTCAAGGATTGGACGAGCTGCGAGAGAAGGATGAAGTCCGTGGCGAAGAAGATGTCGTTCTTGTACTTGTTCGTCAGATACGATTTGGAGTCGACGCACTGTCCTAGTCCTTACTCCATTACCCGAATGGCACCCTTCTCGTCGTAGCTGCACACAATGGGGCCGTTGATGCAGTTCACAGGACTGTTCAGATCGTTCTCGGCGCAAGGAGGAAGGTAGTCGAAATCTGCGCATTACAACTCGTTTCACGCATTTCACCCGAAAACACCATGTGACAGTTGGTCGTCAGCTTCAGCACCTTGTCCAGCGTCTCCAGAAGCACGGTCGGAATGAACGCCTCATTCGCATTGTAGTGCTTGAAACGGTCCGCACGGCTCCTTCCCAGCGCCGACTGCTTGTTGTACGCATCGATGGTCGCGTTCTGGTGCTGTGCTAAAGTGAACATGGAGTACCCCGAATCGAGGAGGAATTGGACATAGCGACGAATCAGAGGATCCGACACGGGGCTATGAGTGATACAACATGCAATTGTGTACAGGAAGAACTCCTGGTAGGAATTGGTCCCGGATTGGGCAATGATGCACTGCTCGAACTGCGAGAAGGAATCACCCTTCGATCCATAGTGCACGCGGATCTTGTCGTGCGGGAGACAGCTCAGCATGTCGTTCATGATCAGGAAGCCTGAATCGGTGAGATGAAGACAATCCTCTTGATTCTGCTAATGATCAGAAAAGAAGAATGCCAGCACGATGGACTTGACAGTCACCTTCTCGGCAACCTCCTCGGGGATGGGGGCCGACGAAAAGTACACGCTAATGCTGAGTCAGGAGCCACGGCCCAACTCGTCCGTGAGAACGTAATAGTGCATGTTCTTGTACACGTTGGGCATCTTCATCTTCATGTAGTTCAGCAGAGCACAGAGATTGGTCGAACTCCCGTTTCCCAGCTCAAAGATGTTCAGCGGCGTGCCCAGCTTGTGCTTCTTCAGAATGTATCCAGCGATGGCCTCGGAGAAGAAGGGGGTGAAGAGTTCCACTCCATTCATGTAGTGCACTCCCTGTTTCTATGCATCAACCATTCTACATGAACTCTACGTCATACAGCTCCTTGATGGTTTTGTTAAACTCCCACTTTCCCCACAGACTCGCAAAGTCGATAGGCTTCTCCAGCACTCCCACTTTCTTCGCTCTGTTGTATCCCTCCTCCTTGTTGTACAAGCAGTCCTTGATAAAATCGCGAGCCAGCACAGCATCTAGGAGAATCAACCAAATCGCGCGCAACACACCACTCAGTGCCGAAAACGAACGCACAGCAGCACAGCTCTTGTACAGCGTGTTCAGAGACCGTCTACAGAACATGGTGCAAAAAGAATATGACTCTCCTATTCCTCTCTTTGAAGATGCGATAGTGTCGTTGTGATGATCAGCACTGCGTTTCTCATTTCTCCATCATCGCCCTTCCGATGAGCGAAAAATCAGAGTTCAGCGTCGGCGAGCAGGTGATTATTGAGGATACGGGGCTTTTTTACGTGGCAAAGGTGGGATTTGGTTTTGAGTTTGAATTGAAGATTATTGAGATCAAGGATAACGAATACAAAATCCACTACAATGGCTGGTCCTCACGTTTCGATAAATGGGTCAAGAAGGAGGAGTTGAACAAGGACACCGAGTTGAATCGCGCCCTCATGAAATTCAATAACGGGCGCGGAAAGAAGGAAGAGAGGCTGGGCAAATCCCTCCAAATCGACCTGTTCGCTGAAATGGTGTTTGTTTCCCCTCCCGTTTATGGCATAGAGTACATATTCCGATTCCCTGAGCAAATGTCAGTTCCCCATTCTCCTCCGTGAGCAGCTCGTTGAGGAGTGGTTTGTTCGTGCTTTCTCTTCGTTTGACAGTAGATGGTGACCGACGAGAATCTGTTTCTTCCTCTGCCGTGCAAAGTGACGATGCGCATGATTCTCCAAACTGTGAGCTGGTGATGGTGTGTGCATGACCTCTAGTTCCTGGAAGAGGTAAAGGCAGAGTCCAAGACCGCGTTTGAGAATGCGTCGGAGGTAGTTGCAACTGAATGGTTTTCACTGTAGCTGGTGCAGGGCCTTGTGTACTACATAAACACGGATGCAAGAAAGGCCGTATTCTACACCGCCGAGAATGACATCATCGAAGCGGTTTCAAAGAAGTCCATTCCGATTCTCGACATCTTCGGAGCCGAGCATCTGCTGCGTCTACTCTGTTCCGCCTCTCTCTCTTCCTCACCCGTAGTCATCGTTCCCATGCTTTACAACACATCCGAGTTGAGTCAGAACGAAACGCAATACGTTCATGATGTGCTGTTACTCCTTCTCGACTTCCTTCTCCGTCACTCGGAGTACTTTTGCTCCTTCGACGAGTACGTGTCTTCCGAACAAGTGATTGAGTCTTTGCAGTGCCTTGTTTCTTCCACAAACACACCAGCAACTCTTTCCTAAAGGGACTCTCTTGCCATGGCAGTGGCGGATACGAGCCACGTAATCCACTGGTTTTTCCTTTTCCTTCTCTTTCTTCTCCTTCGCTGCCTTCTTCTCTGCTTTCACCACCTTCTTCTTCACCTCCTTCTTCTCACTCACCCTCTTTTCACTTCCCTCATTCACCTTCTTCTCATACGCCTCCTCTCTCTTCTTCCTCTCCTCTTCACTCATCTCCACACCCTTCTCCCTCCTGAACAAACACACAAAGAACCCCTGACCCATTCCATCGCCCATCTCACACCTCACCACACACTCCTTCTCCTTCTCACTCAACCCTTCACAATCATGACCGCGTCTCTTCACCTCCGGCGCAATGCGTTCCAACCTCCATTCCTTCTTCTCCCCATTCAATTGCGCCAACGCGTCACGAACCACTTCTTCGTCTTCTTCCTCATACACGCTGCACGTCGAGTAATTGTTGTTAAGAGCGCATCACTGAACATCTCAGGATATGAAATGTGCGTCACCGCGGGGAACTCCGCCGCATGCAGGATGCAGCGCAGCTGGAAGTTCCGGAGATGCTGGATGCGTTGCTTCGACGGCGGTGTGAAGTCCTGAGAATCAGTCAATGGAGTAATCAAAACAAGGGAGGTATGGGACATGCCGCTGCCACTGCAGGACGGGTCCAGCTGGATGCGCTGCACGTTGGCGTAGGTCGCGGCGTAGGGGTTGGTGGTAAGGAAGTCGTGGTGGATGCATGTGATCTCGTGATGAGCGATGGAGGAAGTGGGTACGTTTCCGCTTCCGTAGCTGTCGCATCGACTCTTGAGGAGCTGGTATCGCTTCTCGTCACGATCGAAGGCGAACACGGTGCCACTAGCGATGATGCAGCGATGGGTGAACAACTGGCCTCGCAGAATATCGCCAAGGAATGTCGTCTTGTTTCCAGGAGCTGCTGTAGCATCGATTACGTCGAAATGAAGAGGAGAGTCGGGATTCGACTCAATGTCGCGCAGAAGCAAAAATGGAGGGAAACAGGATGCCTTAGTTTGCAGAATGATCGAAAGTGAAGTCACAAGGGGATGGGAATGGAGATCGACAGAAGACGGAATGCGAAGAAGACAGGAGATCATATCGTCCTCCTTGATCTGGTCCTCGCTTATCAACGCTATTCGTCACCATCAATCCACAGGACAACTGCTCAGCTCCTGTTTCACTGCAGCCACACTCGTCTTCGCGCGATTTACACGCAGATACTTCCACTGCTACTTCTAAACAATCCAGCCAGCCAACACCTCCGTCGTTTCTTCCTTCGGCAGCAGATCACCAACACTCTTCACGTTGGCCTCCTTCATAAGGTGATTCAGATACCCGTCGATCGATTTCTTGGCGGAGCGAAGCAATCGGACTATGGATCCGCCTCCCTATCCGTAACGAGCGGAAGAATCACGCACACGAACACCCTGACCAAAGGTTGAATCGTAGAGCATCACGTAGAGCAAGGCCTTGTTGCTGACTTGCGCCCCTGCGAGTTCTGGCGTGTTTATCACGATATCGTCAAGCAGATGCTGTGCCAACAGCGTCTTGTTGCACAGCGCAAACAAATAGCTCTAATCGAGAAAGAAAGCCAAACACAACCCACCTTCTTGGGAGAGGGGGAGTCGTACACGAGCGTCTTCAGTGAGGCAGTCCGATTCCAGAAGGCCTGGATCACATCAGCGGCTTCATAGTAGAGGGAGCTCATTTCCGTCGATCACTCACTGTGGTACGAGAATCAACTCGAAGGGAAAGATGAATGGGAGTTGTGTGAGTGAGTGAGTAGCCTCAAAGATCCCAACATGACAATCCTTCTAGTGCTCGAATAGCTCAGCTGGTTAGAGCGTCGTGCTAATAACGCGAAGGTCTTGGGTTCGATCCCCAGTTTGAGCATTTTTCATCTTTTTCAACCAACCGCCCCATTCTTTTTTCTGTCAAGGGAAGCATGAACGACATTCCTGCGACACAGAATATTGGGGAACCGTAAGCGTGCCCATTGTTTTCATTCACGCGTAGACTGCTCCTTGCAACGCAGGAGCCCATTACCAATGCGGCTGTACGATTATCTAACTAATAGATGACGTTCTAGGAGATTTCTCTTTGGGGAAAGCTGATCAGTTTGACATCGGACCCTTGCATTGAGCTTCGTGGGAAGGATGAGGTGGAGATATGGGAAGTGGGTAATGTGTAGTTCACATTTGGACGGCATCAAAACAACGATATTCGCTACACAGAGAATTATATCAGTTCTGTACTTGCGAATGAATATAGTGAATGGTAGTATCATTGCCGCATTTTCATTTCACGTGAGAAGACGCCGAATATAGTCTTTGTGGAGGATCTTAGTACAAATGGCACCTATGTGAACGGCACTCGTCTAGCAAAGAATGTTCATTTCGCCTTAAAGCATGTGGCTGCTTTCTCTTCGTTTCACTGCTAGGGTGACTGCATATCGCTTGTCTTCGCCAGTAACAAACAAGACCCGCACGCCCACGCCTTCATCTTCCAAGATCCTTCAAAGGCTTTGAGTGTTGCGAATTCTTTCATTTCACAAGAGTTGGTTTAAGTTGAGTGTGTAAGGACTAGTCTGGATGGAATTGAGGAGCGCTACATTCTGGAGGGGCATTTGGGAAGCGGCACGTTTGGTGAAGTTCGGCTATGCAGGGAGATCGCCACGGGCGATATGTACGCCGCGAAGATCATCGATCTGAAGCAGATTCACTACCGCGTTGCGTTTGGGTCGTCTGCGTGAGGTATAGGAAGACAAGATCAAGGTCATCCTGCGAGAAGCCGAAATGCTGTCCAGTTTGCATCATCCTGGAATTCCCTTCATGAAGGAGATTGTTCGCGGAAAAGTCGCATTTCTATGTACTACTCACGAGCAGAAGAATCTATATATAATCATGGAGTTGGTGACGGGCGGAGACTTGTTTGAGCGAATCGTGAAGATTCACCGCTACAACGAAACCGAAGGCCGCACGCTGATGCAGAACATTCTAGAAGTGATCCGCTATCTCCACCAACGCAACATTGTTCATCGCGACATCAAACCCGAGAATGTGTTGATGGTTTCTGAAACGGACAACACGTCCATAAAAGTCACGGATTTTGGACTGGCGAAATCTGTTGCTGACGGGTTGCACACGTATTGTGGGACCCCCCAGTATTATGCTCCCGAGGTGGTGGAATTGTTGGGGTGTGAGGGGTAGATTCTGCAGCGGCGTGGCAACACGAAGGTGAAAGGGTGTTATGGGAAGGAAGTGGTATGTTGTGTGTTCTTTGTCCACTGCTGTTGATCGGCATCTCGTGATTGGAGGTGTTTTGCTTTCCTCACGTCACTCTTTCTTTGGTCATTCACTCCATGCTACTGCTTTCATGTCACTTATCACATCACATTCATCACATCACTCATCACTCATCACATCACTCATCACATCACTCATCACTCATCACATCACATCACTCATTACATCACTCATCACTCATCACATCACATCACTCATCACTCATCACTCATTACTCATCACATTACAGGACATGTGGTCACTCGGCATCCTTCTCTACGTCATCCTCGCGGGCGAGCTCCCCTTCGACACCAACACCCTCTCCCAGCAGATCCTCTCCGCCAGCATCTCCTTCGACACGCCCCTCTGGCGCGCCACCTCCCCCGAGGCCAAGGACCTGATCAGCCGTCTGGTGGTGGTGGACCCGTCACAACGACTCACCGTCGAACAGGCCCTCCAACACCCCTGGATCGTGAATGTTTGCCTCTCACACACGCATCACCCATAGAAGGAGATTTCGGAAATGGGCTCCCTTCGTGCCTCGCAACTGCTGCTGTCCTCAGGTTCGCTGCTGTGCAGAGAATCCCTCGGAGAAAGCGAATTGTCACAAGATGCCACAAATCACTCTTCCATTCCGAAGGACGCCATCATCTCCGACAGCCAGCTGGCGGAGGACGAGCGACTCTGGCGCAACCGACGCTTCGGCGCCAGTCCGATGAGCATGAAGGAGCCGATGCAATTGATTGTGGCGTCGTCGGTAAACGAGGAGTTTTGCAGCGAGAAGGAGGAGAGGAAGCGGGAGGAGGCGTTCGCCACGCCGGAGAGCAAAAAGAGAGAGATAAAAAAGGAAGAGGAGAAGGAATCGAACTCGCGACTGGGCACTCCGTTCCGTGTGGGGCTGAAAGCGAGCGTGGTGGCGTCCTCGATCTTCGACAGCCCCTTGGGGAAGAAGGAGGAGAGCCCCAGACGACTGGGCCGCGGGAAGAAGGCGATGATCCAGTCGAAGAACATCATGAACTACTTTTCGCCCAAGAAGTCGGGGAAGCACAACGACTCAGAGAATACGCGATATCGGGTTTGGTTGCAACAAACAGACCACACTTACAGCTCGATTTGGACATCCGACTGCAGACGAATATCCTGAACCTACTCATCATATCAAGCTTGCACGTGCACAGTCATAGCAAGCAAACAATCAATGTCCTTGGAGCGGATGAACTTCTGATAGCTCGTCTACCCGTAATCGCCTCTGCGCACCCCCACTCTTCGCAGATACTCCAGCACGGTCTTTGCGACCGCATCGAAGAGTGTGATGGGAGGGAGCTCGCCACTCTCCACATTGCGAGAAGCCTTCCAGCTGTTATATCCATCATTGAATTCGCGAATGATGGGAAGGAGAATATATAGCTGCGAATAGGATGTACCCTAGGAATGAGCGAAAAGCTGCTGCGCAACAGGAGTCAAGTATTGCTTCACAATCTGCTCCACCTTCAGCAATTTCTATTCGGAATTAGCGGACAGAAACACTTACCTGGCTTTGGCTGTAGTTATCGTCATTGTACATCTTTCTAAACTCGTTCACGTCCAAGAGGAACAATACATTCTCCTCACAGCGTTCATCCACCACAAAATCCTTTATATGTTTCACGCACTTCTCATTCCCCAGCAGACCCTCCAATGAGTGGCTCACGTTCATATATGCATCGACGTCGGTGGATGCTCTGGAAAACTCGGCTTCCTGGATGGCCTCCTCAATTGATACGATGAGCGCGTTCTCTTCGTCAATACTGCTCTGTACTACGGGGGTTGACATGGATGTGCAATCTGACGAGAATCAAAACCAAGGATATGAGGGAAAACGAGAAGAGCCATGATCGGGACGCTGAAAACCAAAAGACCCAAATCTGGTCTGTCCAACAAACAGGACTAATCGGAAGCCAAAATATTCACAGCAATTGAAACGAGAACGAACGTACTCTCCATATCTGGAAAATGCATGTAGAGGAGGATGAGGAGGAAATGAAGAATGAACAGAGCCACGAACGAGGCGTCGTACGGGTGCTTCTTCTTCAACGCCACCACCACATACGCCAGGAGTCCGCAGTACAGATCTAACCATTATCCACCATCATCTCATTCACAGGACACATGCTGA
>QWCN01010412.1_pt1 | contig 11768 bp, 10 predicted proteins | sample 1972711 | NCBI WGS metagenome assembly QWCN01 (sample SAMN09866707, study PRJNA288562) | Human gut metagenome isolate term1_stool, whole genome shotgun sequencing... | isolation source: gut | host: Homo sapiens | place: USA: California | reverse complement strand
CGGCGTGCTGGCAACGGTGCTCTACAACATGTGCACGAGCATTCTTAACGCCCTCGGCGACAGCCGGAGGCCCCTGCACTATCTGATCATTTCGTCGCTCGTCAACATCGCGCTCGACCTGCTGTTCATCGGCGCGTTCCGCTGGGGCGTCTGGTCCGCCGCGGTGGCGACTGTCCTCTCCCAGGGGACGAGCTGCGTGCTCTGCCTCATCCACCTGCTCAAAAAGGGCGAGGTCTACACCGTCACGCCGCGCAACATCCGCTTCCACACCGGCATGCTCGGCGAGATCGTGCGATACGGTCTCCCCTCCGGCATCCAGAACTGCGTCATTGGCCTTGCCAATGTCATCGTCCAGTCGCAGATCAACTCGTTCGGCATGCTCGCGATGGCGGCCTACGGCGCGCACTGCAAGATTGAAGGCTTCGCCTTTCTGCCCATCACGAGCTTCACGATGGCCTGCACCACGTTCGTTGGTCAGAACCTCGGCGCCAAGCAGTATGACCGCGCCAAGCGCGGCGCGCGGTTCTGTATCATCATCGCCGTCGTGATGGCCGAGCTCATCGGCCTGTGCTATTACATCTGGGCAAGTCAGCTCATTTCCCTTTTCGACAGCACCCCCGGCGTTGTCGCCCTCGGCGTGCAACAGGCGCGCACGGTGGCACTGTTCTACTGCCTGCTGGCGTTTTCGCACTCTATCGCGGCGGTCTGCCGCGGCGCGGGCCGCGCGGTCGTGCCGATGATGATCATGCTCTCCGTCTGGTGCGTCATCCGCATCATCTACATCATGCTCGTCGTCCACTTCATCGGCGAGATCGGCTACATCTACTGGGCGTATCCCCTCACCTGGGCGATCAGCTCCACCATCTATCTCATTTATTACCTGCGCTCTGACTGGGTGCACGGATTTGAAAGGTGACTCTATGTCTTCTCCTGCGTTCCGCTTCCGCCTCGCCACGCTTGACGACGCTCCCGCGCTTCTGAGCATCTACGCGCCGTACGTCGAAAAGACGGCCATCTCGTTTGAATACGACGTACCGTCGCTCGACGAATTCCGCCGCCGCATCGCGGATATCTCGCGCAAATACCCTTATCTCGTCGCGGAGGATGAAAATGGCCAGCTCCTCGGCTACGCCTATACGCACACGTTCATCGCGCGTAAGGCCTACGACCACTGTGCAGAGTCGACGATCTATCTCGCCCCCGACGCGCGCAAGCACGGTCTCGGCAAGCGCTTCTACCGCGCGATTGAGGAGCTGTCGCTCGCTCAGAACATCTACAATCTCTATGCCTGCATCGGCGAGCCGCAGGGGGCGGACGACGAATATTTAACAGACAACAGCATCCGCTTCCATGAGCACATGGGCTTCCGCCGCATCGGTGTGTTCACGCGCAGCGGCTACAAGTTCGGCCGCTGGTACAACATGTCCTGGGCGGAAAAACTGCTCATGGAGCATCCCGAGCATCCCGAACCGGTCATCCCCTTCCCGCAGCTCGACAAGGCGCTTGTCGCCGACATCCTTCGCCGCGCTGCGGAATAAAGAACCGAAATTTTACAAAAAATCATGCACACCCTATTGACATTGCCGATGGGGTGTGCTACATTTTCGCTCAAGTTAATACCGCAAACCGTTGAAGCGGAGATAACGGCAGTGATGCCTTCACAGAGAGCCTGCGATGCTGAAAATCAGGCAAGATACACATTGTCAAATGGACCGCTGAGGGTGCAGCGAAATGCGTTTTATGCGCAGAGTATCCTGCAACGTGTTGGCATACGTCAGTTGCCGGGAGATATGATGGTATCTCCGCCAAGCGCACGGGTAACCGTGAATTCAAGGTGGCACCGCGGATCGTTCGTTTCTCTCGTATCGCATTCGTCCTTGACAGACTGTACCGTTCTGTCGGGGGCGCTTTTGTTTGCGCAATAAGCTCCTTTGGCAGAACGCCAAAGGAGCTTTTCTTTTTCAGGAGGTCACTCATGCATATCCTACCACCGCTCGAAACCGTCAAAGACATCGCCGCGACGCAGCAGTACGATGTGCTCCCGCTGAGCTGCGAAATTCTTTCCGACTTCATCACCCCCATCGAAGCGATGCGCATCCTCAAGAACGTGTCCACCCACTGTTACATGCTCGAATCCGCGCAGGCGGACGACCGCTGGGGCCGCTACACGTTTTTGGGCTTCGACCCAAAGCTCGAGATCACGTGCATTGACGGCAAAATGAAGGCTGGCGGCCTCACCGTCCGCACGGACGATCCGTCCCAATACCTGCGTGAGCTGCTATCAAGCTACAGAAGCCCCCGCTTCGACTACCTCCCCTCCTTCACCGGCGGGCTCGTGGGGTATTTTTCTTACGATTATCTCAAATACAGCGAGCCGAGCGTCCGCTGCGGCGAGCAGGACGAGGACAGCTTCAAGGATGTCGATTTGATGCTCTTTGACAAGGTCATCGCCTTCGATCATGTGCGGCAGAAGATCGTGCTCATCGTCAACATGGCGCTCAGCGACGTCGAGGTCGGCTACAACAAGGCAAAGCTCGAGCTTGAGCAGCTCGTCTCGCTCCTCAAAACCGGCGAAAAGAAGCAGGAAGCGCCGGGGCGGCTCCTCGGCGAAGTCACGCCGCTCTTCTCCAAAGAGCAGTTCTGCGCGATGGTCGGGACCGCCAAGCACCACATCCGCGAGGGCGATATCTTTCAGATCGTACTCTCGAACCGCCTGAGCGCGCCGTTCGAGGGGAGCCTGCTTGACACCTACCGCGTGCTGCGCACCATCAATCCCTCGCCGTACATGTTCTACTTTTCCGGCACCGACGTTGAGGTCGCGGGCGCGTCGCCCGAAACGCTCGTCAAGCTCAAAGACGGCGTGCTGCACACCTTTCCCCTCGCGGGGACCCGTCCGCGCGGCAAAACGGACGAGGAAGACAAGGCGCTTGAAGAGAGCCTGCTGCACGACGAAAAGGAGCTTGCCGAGCACAATATGCTCGTCGACCTCGGCCGCAACGACCTCGGCAAAGTCAGCAGATTCGGCACGGTGCAGGTCGAAAAGCTGCACTCCATCGAGCGCTACTCCCACGTGATGCACATCGGCTCCACCGTGCGCGGCGAGATTCGCGATGACCGCGACGCGCTTGACGCCATTGAGGCCGTGCTCCCCGCTGGAACGCTCTCCGGCGCGCCGAAGATCCGCGCCTGCCAGCTCATCGGTGAGCTTGAGAACAACAAGCGCGGCATTTACGGCGGGGCCATCGGCTACATCGACTTCACCGGCAACATGGACACCTGCATCGCCATCCGCATCGCCTACAAGAAAAACGGGCGCGTGTTCGTCCGCAGCGGCGCGGGCATCGTGGCAGATTCCGTCCCCGAAACAGAGTATCAGGAATGCATCAACAAGGCGAAGGCCGTGGTCAGCGCCTTGACGCTTGCGCAGGAGGAAGACCTATGATCCTTTTGATCGACAATTACGACAGCTTTTCCTATAACCTCTACCAGCTCGTTGGCGCGATCGATCCAGACATCCGCGTCATCCGCAACGATGAGTTGCGCATTGAAGAGATCGACGCGCTGCATCCCGCGCGCATCATCCTCTCCCCCGGCCCCGGGCGGCCCGAAGACGCAGGCGTTCTCATCGACGTTGTGAAGACGCTCTCGCCCCGCATCCCGACGCTCGGCGTATGCCTCGGGCATCAGGCCATCTGTGCCGCCTTCGGTGCGACCGTGACCTATGCTAAAGAGCTAATGCACGGTAAGCAGTCGCTCGTCCACTTCGACACGAGCTCGCGGCTCTTCCAAAACTGCCCCAAGACCGCGCCCGTCGCGCGCTACCATTCCCTCGCGGCCGACGCCGCCGCCATGCCGGACTGCCTGAAAGTCACCGCCGTCACAGACGACGGCGAGATCATGGCCGTGCAGCACACAGACTATCCCATCTACGGGGTGCAGTTTCATCCCGAATCCACTATGACGCCGAACGGCAAAACCATGCTGGAAAGCTTTTTGAAGGAGAATTGAAACCATGATCAAAGAAGCCATCGTGAAGATCGTCAACAAGGGCGATCTCAGTTATGACGAAGCCTACGCCGTGATGAACGAGATCATGAGCGGCGAGACCACCCCCACCCAGAACGCAGCGTTCCTCGCGGCCCTCTCGACCAAGAGCGCTCGCGCCGAGACGACCGATGAGATCGCAGGCTGCGCCGCCGCCATGCGCGACCACGCCACAAAGGTAGACACCGGCATGGCCATCTTCGAGATCGTCGGCACCGGCGGCGACAACGCCCACAGCTTCAACATTTCCACCACCTCCGCCCTTGTCGCGGCGGCGGGCGGCATGAAGGTCGCCAAGCACGGCAACCGCGCCGCCTCGTCCCAGTGCGGCACGGCGGACTGCCTCGAGGCCCTCGGCGTCAACATCCAGCAGAGCCCCGAGCAGTGCGTGACGCTCTTAAAAGAGGTCGGCATGTGCTTCTTCTTTGCGCAGAAGTACCACAGCTCGATGAAATACGTCGGCGCGATCCGTAAGGAGCTGGGCTTCCGCACGGTGTTCAACATCTTAGGGCCGCTGACGAACCCCGGTTCGCCGAAAATGCAGCTGCTCGGCGTGTACGACGAGTACCTTGTCGAGCCGCTCGCGCGCGTGCTCGTGAGCCTTGGCGTCAAGCGCGGCATGGTCGTCTATGGACAGGACAAGCTCGACGAAATTTCCCTCAGCGCGCCGACGAGCGTATGCGAAATTCGTGACGGCTGGTACAAGAGCTATGTCATCACACCCGAGGACTTCGGCTTTGCGCGCTGCACCAAGGACGACCTCAAGGGCGGCGCACCGGAGGAAAACGCTGCCATCACCCGCGCCATCCTGTCGGGCGAAAAGGGCCACAAGCGCAACGCGGTGCTGATGAACGCGGGCGCGGCGCTCTACATCGGCGGCAAGGCGGAGAGCATGAAGGACGGCATCGCCCTCGCCGCCGAGCTCATCGATTCCGGCAAGGCGCTTGAAACGCTCGAGCGCTTCATCACCGTCAGCAACCGCGCGGAGGCGAACGCATGAGCATCCTCGACGAGCTGGCCGCCCACGCCCGCGAGCGCGTGCTGGCAGACAGCGAGAACATGAGCCTTGATATCTTACAGGCGATGTGCCTCGAAAAGGGCCGCGCGAACAGCGCGCGCTTTTACGACGCGCTCAAAAAAGATGATCTGTCCCTCATCTGCGAGGTGAAAAAGGCCTCGCCCTCCAAGGGTGTCATCGCGCGGGACTTTCCCTATCTCGACATCGCGCGCGATTACGAGGCCGCCGGTGCGGACTGCATCTCGTGCCTGACAGAACCCAAGTGGTTTTTGGGCTCGGACGACATCTTCCGCGAAATTCGCGGCGCCGTTTCAACGCCGATGCTGCGCAAGGACTTCACCGTCAGCGACTACCAGCTCTATCAGTCCCGCCTGATGGGCGCGGACTGCGTGCTGCTGATCTGCGCGCTGCTGGACACGAAGACGCTCGCGCAATATCTCGCCGTCTGCGACGAACTCGGTCTCTCCGCGCTCGTGGAGACGCACGACGCGGACGAGATCCGCTCCGCCGTCGCGGCGGGCGCGAAGATCATCGGCGTCAACAACCGCAATCTGAAGGATTTTTCCGTCGACTTTTCCAACGCCGCGCGGCTGCGCGACCGCATCCCGCCGGAGGCGGTCTACGTGGCCGAATCCGGCGTGCAGAGCGTGCAGGACGTCGCCGCGCTCCGCTCGATCGGCGCCGACGCGGTACTGATCGGCGAAACACTGATGCGGGCCCCCGACAAGGCCAGGCGGCTCGCAGAATTGAGAGGTAACTTATGACCAAGGTAAAACTCTGCGGCCTGTCGCGCGAGAGCGACATTGCCGCCGTCAACAAGCTGAAGCCCGACCTCGTCGGCTTCGTCTTTGCCAAAAAGAGCAAGCGCTATGTGTCCCCCGAGCAGGCAGCAGCACTCAAATCGCTGCTTACCCCCGGCATTCTGGCCGCTGGGGTGTTCGTCAACGAACCGGTCGAGGCCGTGGCAGAGCTCTTAGACCGCGGCGTCATCGATGTCGCGCAGCTCCACGGCAGCGAGGACGACGACTACATCGCACGCCTGCGCGCGCTGACGGGCAAGCCCATCTTCCGCGCGTTCAAGGTGAAAAGCGAAGCCGACCTCCCCGCCATCGAAAACTGCGCCGCCGACCTCGTGCTGCTCGACTCCGGCGCGGGCACGGGCAAGACATTCGACTGGAGCCTCGTCCGGAGCGTGCAGCGGCCCTATTTCCTCGCCGGCGGGCTCGACCCCGACAACGTCGCGGACGCCATCGCCGCGCTGCACCCCTACGGCGTGGACGTGAGCTCCGGCATCGAGACGGACGGCGTCAAGGACGAAAGCAAAATGGCGGCGTTCGTTGCCGCCGCGCGCAAGGAGGGCTGAGGCATGTCGAATCCGAACGGGCGCTTTGGCGTGCACGGCGGACAGTACGTCCCCGAAACGCTGATGAACGCCATCATCGAGCTTGAAGAGGCCTACAACTACTACAAGGCCAACCCTGACTTTCAGAACGAGCTGACGCAGCTTTTGAACGACTACGCGGGCCGTCCCTCGCGTCTTTACTACGCGGAGAAGATGACAAAGGACCTCGGCGGCGCAAAAATCTACTTAAAGCGCGAGGACCTGAACCACACCGGCGCGCACAAGATCAACAACGTGCTCGGTCAGGCGCTGCTCGCGAAAAAGATGGGCAAAACGCGTCTGATCGCCGAGACCGGCGCGGGCCAGCACGGCGTGGCGACCGCCACCGCCGCGGCGCTGATGGGCATGGAGTGCGTCGTTTTCATGGGCAAGGAGGACACCATCCGCCAAGCGCTGAATGTCTACCGCATGCGCCTTCTCGGCGCGACGGTCGTGCCCGTCAACTCCGGCACCCGCCGTGTCCGAAGCCATGCGCGAGTGGACGACGCGCATCAGCGACACGCACTACTGTCTCGGCTCTGTCATGGGGCCACACCCCTTCCCCACCATCGTACGCGATTTCCAGTCCGTCATCTCAAGCGAGATCAAGCAGCAGATGCTCGAAAAGGAAGGACGTCTGCCCGATGCCGTGGTCGCGTGCGTCGGCGGCGGCTCGAACGCCATCGGCAGCTTTTATCATTTCATCGATGACCCCGCCGTTCGCCTCATCGGCGTCGAGGCCGCGGGCCGCGGCATCGACACGCTTGAGACCGCCGCGACCATCTCGACCGGCAGGCTCGGCATCTTCCACGGCATGAAGTCCTACTTCTGCCAGGACGAGTACGGTCAGATCGCGCCGGTGTATTCCATCTCCGCCGGTCTCGACTACCCCGGCGTCGGCCCTGAGCATGCGTACCTGCACGACATCGGCCGCGCAGAGTATGTTGCCATCACCGATGAGGAGGCCGTGCAGGCGTTTGAATACCTCGCCCGCACGGAGGGCATCATTCCCGCCATCGAATCGGCCCACGCCGTCGCAGCATTTGACCACGGCAAGGCGTTCATCGCCTTTCTGACCTGCGGCGACCCCGATCTTGAAACGACCGCGGCTGCCGTCCGCGCCGCCGCGCAAAACGGCGCCGACCTCATTGAGCTCGGCATCCCCTTCTCTGACCCCACGGCGGAGGGGCCCGTCATTCAGGCCGCTAACCTGCGCGCCCTGCAAAGCGGCGTAACGACCGACAAGATTTTTAATCTCGTGCGCGAGCTGCGGCGCGGTGTGACGATCCCCATGGTTTTTATGACGTATGCGAATGTCGTCTTTTCCTACGGCACAGAGCGCTTTTTGTCCAACTGCCGCGATGTTGGCATCGACGGGCTCATCCTGCCGGACGTGCCGTATGAGGAAAAGGAAGAATTTCTCCCCGCGTGCCGCAAGTACGGCGTCGACTTCGTCTCCCTCATCGCACCGACGTCGGAGAATCGCATTGCGATGATCGCGCGCGAGGCCGAGGGCTTCCTCTATATCGTCTCGTCGCTCGGTGTCACGGGTGAGCGCAGCGAGATCAAGACCGACCTCGCCTCCATCGTCTCCCTCGTGCGGGAAAACACAGATATTCCCTGCGCCATCGGCTTTGGCATCTCCACGCCCGAGCAGGCGAAGAAGATGGCCGACCTCTCCGACGGCGCGATCGTCGGCTCCGCCATCGTCAAGCTCCTTGCCCAGTACGGCAAGGACGCGCCCGAGCACATCGGTGCGTATGTAAAAGAAATGAAGGACGCGCTGCGGTGAAAACAGGAAAAAGGGGCCTCTGCTTTGGTCAAGAATTTCATCCATCCGGAAGCAGTAGCGCCCGCGCTTATCGGCATAATTCGTTATAAGGAACAACCAGTCCGCCGCGCCGACCGTTTCGCCGTTTTGCAGCGTCACCTCGGGAGCGATGCTCTCCTTCCCGTCGTCGCTGTGGATGGGCTCAACCGTTTCTTTCAGATCATCCGTTCCCTGCTTGATCTCGCAGGTCAGCGAGAGCGGCGAGACATAGAGCGTCGTCAGAACAGCGTTCTTTCCCTCAATCTCGATCGGCTCATTCACCGTGCATAGGCGTCCCGGATCGGTCTCCGGCAGAGTGAATGTGCAGCTCCAGCGCCCGGGAACGACAAGTTCTTCCAAACAGTTATCCCGATACAGGCCATCGAGCGTCAACTTCACCTTCGCACCGATGAAGTTGAATTCTCCTTTCAGAGAATGGATCGTCATCAAAATCGTGGCATGACGGCCCGTCTCATCCTCCGTGCTGCTTGGCAATACCTCCCAGCCAATGCCGTAGGTATCCATTTTCACTCCGTCCCTGGACGTTGCGGACACGCTCCGATCGAATGCGTAGTAGTCCTGATCCAGAACTGTCCCCTCCGGCGCGGTAAAGTCGATGAGGACCGCCGCACAATAGCGGTCGGCGATGACCTGCTCGATGCGCATCACCGCGCCGCTGTCCCGCTTCACAATGTTCATCGGGACCGCCGCAGTCGAGAGCAGCTCTTCCTGTCTTTTTGTCTTGTGCGTCATGTTCATTACCTCCGAAAGTGTGTCTTCGGAGGCGTGAAGCGCGGAGATCGTCTCCTGATATAGGTTTTCGTCAAACATCGTTGTTCGCCTCCTGAAGATTGGTTTTGAGCTGTTCCCGCCCGCGCCGCAATCGGGTGCGGACGGTCGCGTTGGGAATGCCAAGGAATTGGGAGATCTCCTCGCAGGAGTAGCCCTCGTAATAATGCAGGAAGAGCGGCACACGGTATTTCTGCGGCAGCGCCATCACGGCATGAAAAAGCTCGCTGTGCTCCGGCGTTTTGAACGCAAGCTGCTCGGCATAGTCCTCGATCGGCTCCGTCCGCTTCCACGGAGAGAGGAACGCCCGCTTGCACTCGTTGACCGTAACGCGGATGAGCCAGTACCTAACGTGGTCCTCGCTCTCAAACGGTTTGTCCGTGCGGTAGAGCTTGAGCAGCACCTCCTGCGTGATGTCGTCCGATTCCGAGCGGCTTTTGGTGTAGTGGAGCGCCAGACGGAACACCGTGTCCATATACTTTTTTGCAAGATACGAAAACTGTTCTTCTGTCAACATAGGATTCTCCTTGAAAGGCCTTTCACTTACTATATCATTCAGGCTGCGGAAATGTTTCACATTTGAAAAGATTTTTTGAAACGGCCCTGCATTCTGACGCAAGCGAAACAAGAGGGAAATTTTTGTTAGGAGGGCTGTTCGTAAAGTGCAAAAAATAACACTGCTTTCTGATTTCTAAAAAATCCAGTTCTCTACCACCCCAAGGAATCTAATGTAAAAGAAAAAACTCAAGGGAAAAACCCTTGAGTTTCAACACTTTGGTGCGAAAAAGATGGTGCGGATGGCGGGACTTGAACCCGCACGTCCATACGAACACTAGCACCTCAAGCTAGCCTGTCTGCCAATTCCAGCACACCCGCATGTTCATCTTTCAAACGGCTGTCTCTCAACGACCGCTTGGCCATTATAAGCCCAAAATAGGCCAAATGTCAACCTTTTTTTGAGAGAAAAAATAAAAAATTTTGCTGTAAGAGAAATGGCGGAAAAGCTCAGATTTTCCAAACTTTTCCGGCACCTTTTTCGTGTTAAAGCTGCGCGAGCGTCTCCCCCACCGCGCCCGTGATGACAAGGTCTGCACCAAGTCCGCGGTCGAGTGGCGTCTTGTTGATGACAACGAGCTTGTGTCCGCGATAGTAGCGCACGAGGCCCGCCGCCGGATAGACCGCGAGCGATGTGCCCGCGATGATGAGCACGTCGGCCTCCTGAATGTACTCCACCGCGCGATAGAGCGTCTTTTCGTCCAGGCCCTCTTCGTAGAGCACCACGTCGGGCTTGATGCGCCCGCCGCAGGTGCAGCGCGGCACGCCCTGCGAATGCTTGATGTAGGACACGTCGTAGAACTTGCCGCACTTCTCACAGTAGTTGCGCAAGGTGCTTCCGTGCAGCTCGAGGACATTCTTGCTGCCCGCCGCCTGATGCAGCCCGTCGATATTCTGCGTGATGACGGCCTTGAGCTTCCCTTCCTTTTCCCACTCGGCGAGCTTTAGGCGGGTCGTCCCACTGCTGATGATACAGGCCATCCACGCTGCGAAAATCCGGGATACCGCTCTCGGTCGAAACACCTGCCCCGCCGAAAAACACGATGTTGTCCGTTCCGTCGATGAGTTCTTTTAATTTCTTGACTTCGTCCGTCATAGCTTCTCCTTTGCGCGCGTGCGCTTATCTCACATAGCTCTTGTCGATCTGCACGATGGCAAAATAGCGCGGATCAAGCTCGTGTACCGCCCGCTTGATCTTCTCCTCCGCTTCCCTGTCGCTCAGCGCGCAGCCATACGGCACCACGGCATCGAAGATGACGTTCGTGTGCGTCGGCCCCGTGACCATGCGAAAGTCGTGGATGGAGATATTCTCGTCGATGCCGCGCACGAGCGAGGCGATCTTCTGATGCGCGGCGTTGATGGTCTCGTCATCCGTCACGATGGGGTCCATGTGGATGACCGCCTCGCAGCCGAGCCTGTCATGCAGTTTCTTTTCCACGTTGTCGATCTCGTCGTGCAGAGCGAGGATATCGCCGTGTGCGGGGACCTCAGCATGCAGCGAGATCATCACGCGTCCGGGGCCGTAGTCGTGCACCACAAGGTCGTGGATGCCGCAGACAACCTGACTTTCCATCACGATGTCGCGGATCTTCTGCACGAACTCCTCCGATGGCGGCTGGCCGAGCAGCGGCGAGAGGGTGTCCCTTGCCGCCTGCACGCCCGCCCACAGGATGAGCAGCGACACGACCAAGCCGCACCAGCCGTCGATCTGCCAATGCAGGAAATAGCCCGCGAGTGTCGCAAGCAGCACCGCCGCGGTCGCCGCGCAGTCGGACAGGCTGTCCGCCGCGGTCGCCTGCATGGCGGCGGCGCTGATCTTCTTCCCCACGCCGCGGTTGTAGCAGTACATGTAGAACTTGGCGCAGATGGAGACAAGCAGGATCGCCACCGTCAGCACGCTGCACTCCACAGCCTCGGGATGCAGGATCGCGCCCACGGCGTCGCGCAGCAGTTCAAAGCCCATCAGCAAAATGACGATCGAGACGATGAGGCCCGAGATATACTCCAGCCGCCCGTGGCCGAACGGATGCTCGGGGTCGGGCTTCTGCCCGGCCAAACGAAAGCCCAGCAGCGTCACGATGGACGCGCCCGCGTCGGACAGGTTGTTAAAGGCGTCCGCCGTGACGGCGACAGAGCCCGCAAGCGTCCCCGCAAACAGCTTGAGCGCGAAG
>QWCN01005847.1_pt1 | contig 11768 bp, 6 predicted proteins | sample 1972711 | NCBI WGS metagenome assembly QWCN01 (sample SAMN09866707, study PRJNA288562) | Human gut metagenome isolate term1_stool, whole genome shotgun sequencing... | isolation source: gut | host: Homo sapiens | place: USA: California | reverse complement strand
ATCCCCGGTCAGCATATGGCCGTCTGTTCTGTCAAAGAAATAGAAATTTCCTTTCTCATCAGAATACCATTCCTTCTTCATGATACCATTGTTCAGGGGATCATAATAAAACTTCTGCTCTCCTACAGTAACCAAGCCTGCTGTTTTGATTCCTTCTGCTGTGAAGTAATAATTGTTTCCTTCTGCTGTATACTGTCCCCTGGCGATCTGTCCGTCCTCCGGAGTCAGATAATACGTGCCCTTATCGTCGGTAAACCAGCCTCTTACCAGATTGCCCGCGCCATCCAGATAATATCTGGTATCATTATAGTCAACCCAGCCTCTCTGCATCTTCCAGTTACGATAGAATCTTGTCTGTCCATTATGGGCAATAAATCCCTCTGGAATGATCAGGGTACTGTAGTCCTTGTACTGATAGTTCACATCCACACGGCTGCCAAACCCATTCACTTTTCCATAGCTGGAATACTGCCAGAAGCAGACATTATTATTGTAATCACAGTTACTGCTGTACTGTGCTACCCATTTGTCCCATCCGCAGATAGAAAGCTTGGAGGTAAACATATTTTTATAGGAATACACCATTGGATGATAACCTGCAGCATCGATCGTAGTACAGAACGCATTGATAATATCAATGAGCTGCTGATTAGACAGATTCTTATGGCATTTATCCTCAATATCAAAAACAACCGGATAGTTTACTGTATAGTTACTGATCCACTGCAGTACAAGATTCGCTTCATTCTGTGCAGCCTCCGGTGTCGTTGCATAGGAATAAACATATACACCTGTCTTAAGGCCTGCCGCAGCTGCCCCCTTTATATTGGCGTCAAAGTTCGGATCCACGCCACTGTTAGTGCTTCCAGCCTTGATAAATGCAAACTTCATGCCACTGGCTGCTACCTGTGACCAATTCACGCTTCCATTATGTTTGGAAACATCAACACCCTGTGCAATGTTTCCACTTGCATTCACTGCATGTACCTCTGCAGGCTGCAATGTCCATATCGCAGTCACTGTCAGGGCAAGTGCCAGTGTACGTTTCGCCAGTTCCTTAATTCCCTTTTTCATGTGCATTCTCTCTTATCTCCCGTATTTTATTCCTGTATTACAGGCCATTTCACAGATACTGTCATTTTACGTCTGCATCATTCCGCGCACAATGCTCCGTAGTTTATTCTATACAGTAGGAAAAGGATCCCTGTAATATGCATTCCTGCCAAGCTGCTCCTCGATCCTGAGAAGCCTGTTATACTTGGCAACTCTGTCACTTCTGCAGGGTGCACCTGTTTTGATCTGACCCGCATTCACCGCCACCGCCAGATCTGCAATAAATGGATCCTCTGTTTCTCCTGATCTGTGGGAAATCACAGCTTTATATCCATGATGCTGCGCCATCAGCACTGCCTCCATGGCTTCTGAAAGTGTTCCGATCTGATTCACTTTGACCAGTATGGCACCTGCCACGTTCAGTTTCATTCCTGCTTCCAGCCGTTTGGTGTTTGTCACAAACAGATCATCTCCAACAAGCTGCACCTTGCCGCCAAGTCTCTTCGTAAGCTTTTTCCAGCCTTCCCAGTCATCCTCAGCCAGTCCATCTTCAATGGAAACAATAGGAAATTCATTGATCAGTTCTTCATAATATGTGATCATTTCAGAAGTGTCCCTGACGATCTCCTCTCCCTTCAGAGAGCTTTCCCCAGGGAAATGATACATGCCTGTTTTTTCATTGTATAATTCACTGCTTGCCACGTCAAGAGCTATTTTAACATCCTTTCCTGGCAGATATTTACTTTTTTCGATTGCCTCAATAATCAACGTAAGAACTGCTCTGGCATCCGGGAGATCCGGTGCAAAGCCTCCCTCATCCCCGACTCCTGTGGAAAGTCCCTTTTGGACCAGAATCTTCTTTAAATAATGATAAATCTCCGCACATATCCGAAGCCCCTCTGAAAAGCTTCCGGCACTGACCGGCATGATCATAAATTCCTGAAAATCAACCGTATTAGCTGCATGTTTTCCGCCATTTAAAATATTCATCATGGGAACCGGCATCCGGTCTGTATGGACACCGCCAAGATACCGGTATAACGGCATATTAAGAGATTCTGCCGCCGCTCTTGCTACGGCAAGGGATACGGCAAGTGTCGCATTTGCTCCAAGATTTCCCTTATTATCCGTGCCATCAGTTTCCATCAGTATCCGGTCAACCTCCTGCTGATCAAGTCCATTTCTGCCACTCAGTGCTTCCCTGATCTTAGTATTGATATTGGATACAGCCTTCTGTACCCCAAGCCCAAAATACCTTTCCTGCGCATCCCGCAGTTCTACTGCCTCAAACCGTCCGGTACTGGCACCGGATGGTACTGCAGCACATCCCGTAAACCTTTTTCCTGTGCTTGTTTCTGTGAGCGTTACTTCTGCTTCTACCGTAGGATTCCCACGCGAATCCAGAATTTCTCTTCCATGAATATTAGTAATCTGCATATAAATCATCTTTCTTCTCCTTTTCATTTTCTTTTTCAGTATAGCCATTTCTGCAGACCTTTATAAATCTGCCAGCTGTTTTGTCAGAACACCTCCTTACAAAAAGCATCCTGATATATTGTTTTTAAAGATTCAAATTGCTATACTATATAGAAGTAAAAGGGGTAAGAGGTAACACAATGAAATCTAAATGCAAAAAGCTATTTGCTGAAATGAAACCGGAATTTATGACGAAGAAAGACTGGCAGTGTCTTGGCGTCCTGCTTCTTGTTTTCACCTGTCTCGTATTCTTCCGTCTTGGATCCTTTAAGGCTCCACAAACCACTTATACAACTAAAACAGGCGAAGCTGACATTGTTCTTGACTTTGGTGAATATACGGATATCGCTTCCTTTTCCATTTTTCTCGGGAATCTGAATACCAGACATTTATCATTGTCTGCTTTTAATGAAGTAACCGGAGAATGGGAAATCATCAACGGAGATGCCACTGTGGAATCAGTCTTTGACTGGAATAAGGTAGATGTGAATTACAATCTGCGTTACCTTGGCATTGTTGCCACTGATGATACCGCTGTTTTCAATGAGCTCGTCGTACAAACGCCGGATGGTTCTATCCTTGAACCCGTCAATGCAGACAGCTATCCCACGCTCTTTGATGAGCAGGATACTTTTCCCTCCGCTGTCACTTATATGAACGGCACCATGTTTGATGAAGTTTATCATGGCAGGACCGCCTACGAATTCATCCATCATTTAACAACCTACGAAACAACTCATCCGCATTTTGGTAAGATCCTGATTTCCCTGGGTATCCGGCTTTTAGGCATGACTCCCTTTGGCTGGCGTTTTATGAGTGCTCTGTTTGGCATCCTGATTACCGGTGTCATGTATCTGTTTGCCAAGAGGCTGTTCCGGAATACCTTTACCGCAACGGCAGTCACCACGCTCTTCTGCTTTGACTGCATGCACTATAACCTTTCCCGGATCGCAACCATTGATATTTTTGCCGCTTTCTTTATTCTGCTCATGTACTATTTCATGTATGAATATATCGTCAGGGACAATGCAGCAAAGCCGGACCGTCCGCTCACAGAGCGCATTCTTGTTCCCCTTGCCCTCTGTGGCATTACCATGGCTTTTGGCATTGCCACAAAATGGACCGGCATTTATGCTGCCGCCGGCCTTGCCCTGATCTTCTTTATCCATGTGATCTGCAGATTCCCCGGAAATAAAAAGCAGATTCCAAGGCTTTTTGGCTTCTGCTGTATTTTCTTCGTTCTGATCCCGCTGGTAGTTTATACGCTTTCCTTTATACCTGTGGTAGGCTATACCGAATATAAGAACCTTATCGACAAAGCCATTCAGGGAAGCATATCCATGTTTAATTACCATTCCCAGCTTGTGGCCGAGCATTATTACAGTTCTCCCTTTTATGAATGGCCTATTATATGGATGCCGCTCCTGGATGCCAATGATGCTGTTACCGCCACGAAAGTAAGTGCTGTCAGCTGCATGGGAAATCCTGCTATTTGGTGGGTCGGAATCCCCTGTCAGGTATTTGTGCTTGTCCATGGTATTCTGAAAAAGGATAAAAGGGCCGCCTTTCTTTTTCTTGCCTATTTAGCCCAGTATGTGCCCTGGATGAGTATCAGCCGTATTACCTTTATCTATCACTACTTCCCTGCCATCCTCTTTGTCATCCTGATGATGGGGTACACCATTAACTGTATCATCCACCGTTTTTCATGGGGTAAAAAAGCGGTCACCATTTATCTGGCAGCCGCTGTGATCGTATTCTTTCTGTTTTTCCCTGTGGTATCCGGTTTTCCCATTGACCGTGAGCTTGGCATGAAGCTCAGATGGCTGAAGGACTGGATCCTGATTCTGTAGCTGCCGCCCTGCTGACCTGGCTGTAAAGATCATACCCTACATAAATAATAAGGGCAAGCTGGATCAGCGCAAGCACCTTCAATGGCAGAATATCCACTGCGATCAGATAAGGCATGAAGGTGAGCATGGAAACCAGCATAAAGCCACAGGTGACCGGCAGCTTTTTCATCCGGTATACCCCGTAAATGATTGCCAGCAGATCGATCAGAAATCCGTATCTGTCATGCATATGCGGCAAGGTATAAACCGTTATCGTCACAGTAAACAAAGCAAGTGTTATCATCAGTTCTTCTGTCAGTTCCAGCTTCTTCGTATACAGATAATAGGCAATACATCCCAGTATCATGATCGTCATAATGGTTCCTGCACCACTCACTTCATCTGCATGCCTAAGATCTGGCATTTCTTCCCCAAGCAGAGCATACACATTCGGATAATGCAACGTTCCCCATGGATAATAACCTGACTGATCCAGATATACCGTAAGCAGATCTTTCAGGCTTCTTCCTGCGATCCAGGCCGGGATCACGCTGATAAAGTATATAGCTGGAACCCAGAGATAATATTCCAGGCGGATCGTTCTTTTTTTCAGCCACATAATCACGAAGAATGGCAGCAAAAATACCGCCTGCAGCTTGAACATAAAGGAAAGTCCAAAAAAGATCGCTGATTTTTCACCATCGTCCTCAAGGAAATATAAATAGGAATAAAGCAGGAACGAGGTGTAAATAATATCGCACTGGCACCAGTAGGCACTGTCAATAATGACTGTCGGGGAAAGCAGAAGAACTGCCATACCCAGTATGGATTTCCGTAGGTTTCCTGTCATATGGTACAGGATCCTCAGTACCGCTATGGCCGCAAAATAATCAAAGGCCACAGAAACCAGCTTTAACGCATACAGGTCATTGGTGCTGATATAAGAAAGCAGCGTCATAATATACATATAAGGCGATGTATAATTGGAAATCTCCATGGAAAGGGATCTCCATCCGCCATTCGTCCGGATTGCTTCCATCCATGGCTCCAGAAATCCGAAGTAATCTGCAGATTCAATCGGCATTAACTTCCATCTGATCAGAAATGCCAATATAAAAAGGCAGGCTGTAAAAAGAATATCTACCATCTGAAAGGTGATCCCCTTCAGGGTGACCTCCCTGGTCAGCACCCGGTCTATAATGCGTTCCTTTTCTGCCGGTCTACTCTCAGGAAATTCTTCCTGCTCCTGCACATTTTCTTCTATCATAACTTCTCCTTTTTTCTGTCAGACTTCCTGTTATCTGACCTGAGATCCACCCCATTCTACTACTGTGAATCCGGTACGATCCGGTGCAGTAAGATCCTGCGCAGGAATCTCCACTGCATCCTTCAGTGGCTTCCATGCCATAAATACCCGGATCACCGTATCCGGCGCTGGATCAACAGACAACTGTGCTGCCTGCGTATAAACATCTGACTGGAAAGTGATCAGATTATAGGGATTTTCTTTCATTAATGGCAGCCAGTAAACAATAAACTCGTTTGCCTCCTGTCTGGTCAGCCCAAGCTGCTGGAGAGCATCCTCCAGGAAGGAAACTGTATCACTTCCGGCCACACAGTAACCACTGGAAAAATCATAGGAAACACTGTTCTCGCCTTCCCAGTAGAGGTAATTATAAGTCTGACCATCTGCATCTGTCAATGTGCCATCAGGACTGGCCGTAACCTTCCATCCATCCTGATACTCCGGATAGGTACAGGTCAGTTCTCCGGCATAATCCAGTTTCACTGTAACATCTGTTTTGCTTTCCGGATAAAGATAAATCACCGGCTTCGCATCATACTCTTCCATTTTCTCCTGACAGCCTGCAAAAGAGAATACACATGATACCGCCATCAAGATTGCCATAACCCTTTTTCTGTCTAATTTTCCCATGTGTTCTCTTCTTTACTCTTCCGTTGCTACGAAGTGAATGCTCTCTCCGCATTTTTCAAAATCATCCATCCATCCTGCACCTTCTTCCTGTGTAAAGGTCAGGATGTGGGTTTCGTCCCCGTTAAACAGGTTGTAGCTGAGCTGTTCATAAACCGTACCCTTAAGTTCATACTGAAGCCTGATCTTGAGCCCCGGTCTGCCATCAATTCTGATCTTGTCATACTGCTCTATCGTAACAGGAACGGTATCTCCATAGCTTGCATCAAAATCCTGCTCAATCATGGTCTGATACTCTTCCTTCGACTTTTCAGTTATGTTTTCATCTCCTTCCGAGATCACATAGCTGATCGTAGAAAGATCCTTGGGATAGTTTTTATGTACATACATTCCCTCTTCTGCTTCATAGGCTTTGAAGCCCTTCGGCAGAGAACAGGATATTTCTGCTTTCTCATATACATCTTCACTATCGTCATATTGCTGTGATGGGTTTACCGGCACGATATCAGAAGAAGTTTCATTATCACCAGAATCAGCAGTGGAGATTTCCACTGCTGATTCCTCTTCAACTGATTCCTGTTTATTATTTCCACAGCCAAGAAGCTGTGCTGCCATAAGTCCTGCAGCAATTAACAGTATCAATTTTTTATTCATTTAAATGCTCCTTATTTACGACGTTTTTTCACCTGATTCAGTTTCACAACAGAAACTGCTGTTCCGCCTGCCGCTGCTCCCAGTGCAATCAGCCAGAGAATCATCGCCATACTGTCGCCTGTCTGAGGTCTTCTTCTCTTACCAAGTACTGCAAAATCAGATCCTCTTCTTGCACCAAGCACTGCATTATCCTGTACTCTTCTTGCTCCAAGTACCTGCTCATCCGGAGGTGTTTCTGTTGATGTTCCCGGTGTTGTACCAGGTGTATACTCTGGTGTAGGATCATCTCCGGGTGTCGGTGTTTCCTCACTTCCAGGAGTAGGTGTCGGCTCATTTCCAGGAGTGGGGGTTGTTTCGGGAGTAGGTGTCGGTGTCTCACCTGGTGTTGCCGTTGGGGTTTCACTTGGTGTTGCGGTCGGCGTCCCACTTGGTGTTGCGGTCGGTGTTGCCGTCGGGGTTGCTGTTGGCGTCGCCGTTGGTGTCGCTGTCGGCGTCGCGGTTGGCGTTGCCGTTGGTGTCGCTGTCGGCGTCGCCGTCGGCGTCGCGGTTGGCGTTGCCGTTGGTGTCGCTGTCGGGGTCGCCGTCGGCGTTGCGGTTGGTGTTGCCGTTTCCTTCGGTGTAGGTGTAGGTGTTTCTGTCACTTTCGGTGTAGGTGTTGAAACACTATGCCATTCACCACTTCTTACTTCAAACTCTTGGGAAACAACAGATCCTGTACTGGTTGCCTTGGACACTACTTTTGCAAGTGGTGCTATAATTCTTCCAATAATGCTTCCTGCCACATTAATCGTTCCCGTATAATTCCCAAAATTCCATACGATCTTATCAGCATACTTCTGTGCTGCTTCACTTGCCGAGTTGGCATCTGTACCCGTTCCATTAATCGTATACTTCTGCAGATCAATTTCTGTTTCTTCTGTCGCATCAGACACATTCACATTAATAATGCATATCTGGTCATCTTTAGTATAAATCTGCAAATTCTCTGCCTGATTAACCAGCTTATTTCCCTTGGAATCTTCATAATAGGTTCCATATTCGCCTTCGGACATTGTGATATTAACAACAGTAACCTCTGTTCCGCTTCCTGTCGTATCAATTCTAACTTTATCTGATACGCTTGCGCTGATTCCTTCAGTATCTTTTTTCAGAGCAAGTTCTGTAGCAATAGCTGTAATTGCTCCAATATTTTGAGATATATTGTCTGATTTATCAGCCACATCTACATTTGAGCTTCCGCTCTTTTTTACATAAAATGCAGTTTCATTTCCATTCTCATCAGTCTTTACAACAATGATATGACCGCCTAACGGTGTATACCGCTTTCCATCCTTTGTGGTGTACTCGGTCAGATAATTTCCATCAGCATCCTTATAGGTATACTTCATATGGTCTCCATTTGCATCACTGTAAACCACTTCATTTCCAAGCTCCAATGTTCCTGTGGCACTTCCTAGATCCAGTACCCCACCATCCTTAATATTGATTTCGCCAACATAACAGTCTTTTACTCTCTGATCATACTCTACATCACTTCCGATTTCATTCATGCTGTTCACATTCAGAACCTCTGCAGCAATATCAGCCTGCATATGACCATTCAGATCCATCTTTTTTGTATAAACAGAATAATCATCTGTAATCTTGTTGATTTCATTCAGAAGTTCTTCCGCCGTTTTTTCGCTATTTTCAGGAGCCGCTGCTTTGCAGACATTAAAGAGTGTCAGAGGTCCGAACTTTCTCATGGCCGTTACTTCTTCACCTTCTTCTGCGAAATAGCCATCCAGTGCTTCTACCTTTTCTTCATCTGTCATATCCTTGGACAGTTCTACCTTTTTACTCTTTACCTCGGGTGATGCGGTTGCTGCCTCAGTCACTTCCGGTGTAGCTTCAGTCTTTTCTTCCACTTCTGTTACAGCAGGGATTTCAGTGGGCTGCTCGGTTGCTTCTGCAATAGCAGCGGGTGTTTCTGAAGGGATTGCCACTGCTGCTGGCTCACTTTCTTCAGCCTCCAATGTCTGTGCTTCAGACTCAGTGATATCGCCATTATTATCGTTACTGTCCTTGTTATCTGTATTCTGTGTCTGCTCTTCTGCAGAGCTTTCTGTCTGCTCAGGAGCAGGTGCTGTGGCTTCTTCCTGTTCTTCCTGTGCAGGCTCAGCGCTTTCTGCAGGTGCAGCTTCTTCTGCTTGGATTTCTTCTCCATCAGCAGCTTCTACTGCTTCCTGGTCTTCTGCAGTATCTTCCGGAATCTCTGCCACAGGAACCTCTGTCTCTTCCGGTTCTTCTGCCGCATCTTCTGCCGGCGTCTCTATTACTGCAGGCTCCTGTTCCTGTACTTCCACTTCTGTATTTTCAGTCTCACTGTTCTCGGTCACCTGTGGAACGGAAACTTCCTCGTTCTTCTGTTCCTGTTCTGCCGCTGCTGCGTCGGCTTCCTCTACCGTCATCTGGCACATAATACTGTGGTCTTCCTCAGCATATGACACAAAAACATTGGTAGCCACAATCGTTTCTACCAGAACAACAGCAAGCATCCTTTTCATTTTTCTTGAAAGATTAAACATAGCAATACTCCCCTTGTAAAACTATTAACCTCCACAGGCTGTGCCACACAATACACAGATACCCTGCAGTCGGATACTGAATCCCACACATGATCCAACATCCTATTCCTATGTAATATTTTACCGTAATCGTTTTCGCAATGCAATATCACTATGCTATTTTTGCTATCATCTACGCTGGGAAATCGCCATGCTGAGTATACCGCATGGCGATTTTTGCGCATTTTTTATGCTTTTGTTGCTATTTCTTATCTTTTTTTGTTGACTTTCTATATTGCATTGCTATAGCTATACCTGTACAGCTCATGGACGTGCCAAGTACTATCAGCCATAGGATCAGACTCATATCATCACCTGTCTGGGATCTTCTTCTGTTAGTGATCTCTGTTCTGCCCTCTGTATCTACATAACCGGGATTTTCATCATAGCCATCCGGTACGCCTGTCTCTTTTGTTCAAATCTACACATGAGTTACGAAACTTTTCGAAATATGAAAATCTCCAGTGGCCTGACAGCATAAAAACAGACACCCAGATTTCTCCGAATGTCTGTTATCTTTTTCTGTATTTATTTTCGGAAGCTGTCTCCTTTCTCAGAGACTATCTCCTGCTTCTGTTACCTTCTCAGTTCTCATAGACGGAAATATCTGCACCTTCTCTGATAAAGACTGGAATAATGTCGATCGGTGCACTGGCACTTACTGTTTCACCGCCTTCATATATCCTGCCGGTAGCACTTTCTTTCCATCTGGTGCCTGCCGGAAGGTATACTGCTCTTTCTGATATGCCTGCTTCCATCACAGGGGCTACCAGAAGATCTTTTCCAAACATATAGGCATCCTCTGTCTCCCATGCCTTCTGATCTTCCGGGAAATCAAAGAACAGCGGCCGCATGACAGGTTCTCCCGTTTCACTGGCTCTTCTCATGCACTCACGAATGTAGGGACGAAGCTTTTCACGTAGGAACAGATACTTTTTGAGAATCTCATAATTGTCCTCTCCAAAGCTCCATACTTCATTATCCTGACCGGAGGTAAGCTGACGGACACCGTCAATAAACTCTTCTTCTCTCTCATACCAGGGTGATCTTTCACCATGCATACGGAATACCGGGCAGAAAGCTCCCCATGCAAACCATCTGACCAGAAGCTCTTTAAATGCCGGATCTGTAATATCACCGCCGATAAAGCCTCCTATATCAGAAGTCCACCAGGGAATACCGGCCATACCCATATTCAGTCCTGCCTGAAGCTGTTCTCTCATGGCACGGAAGGAAGAATGGATATCCCCAGACCAGGTCAGCACACCATATTTCTGGCTGCCTGCCCATGCACAGCGTACAAGGCTCATAATCTCCTTTTCTCCGGCTTCCTTCAGACCGTCATAAAAGCCCTTCGCATACATCACCGGATAAATATTGCTGCACTGCAGCGCCGGTCCCGCATAATAACGGTAATTGTCAAAATCGTAGGGTCCATACTCCGGCTCGGCTTCATCCAGCCAGAAGATCCTGATTCCCTTGTCATAATAATTCTTTTTGCATTTATCGAAGACAAACTTTCTTGCTCCCGGATGTGTGGCATCATAGAAGATCGTATTTCCCATCCAGGTCATGTGATCACCACAGCCTCTGTCTGTCCGGACAAGGTAGCCATTATCGCTCATCTCTCCGAAATATTTGCTTCTTTCGTCAATAGTAGGCCATACGGAAACTACTGTCTCAATTCCAAGCTCCTTCAGTTCCTTTACCATCGCCTCCGGATCCGGCCAGTCACGCTTTTCGAACTCAAAGTTACCCTGCATGGACCAGTGAAAAAAGTCAATGACAATGGCATCCATGGGAAGACCTCTTCTCTTATGCTCCCTTGCTACCTTCAGAAGCTCCTCCTGATTCCGATAGCGCAGCTTGCACTGCCAGTAACCAAGACCAAACTCAGGCATCATGGGCGTACGTCCCGCGGCATCACTATACTGCTTTTCTATCTCAGCCGGTGTATCCCCTGCTGTAATAAAGTAGTCGATCTTTTTTGTCCGCTTTGCATACCACTCTGTCTTATTTGCCCCAAAGGCAGCTGTTCCGATCGCCGGGTTATTCCAGAAAAGTCCATAACCCCTGCTGGATACCATAAAAGGCACGCTGGCCTGACTGTTTCGCTGTGCAAGTTCAAGAATCGCACCTTTCTTATTCAGGTTCTTCTCCTGATATTGTCCCATACCATAGATCTTTTCATCATCAAAAGCCTCAAACCGCATG
>QWCN01012499.1_pt1 | contig 11771 bp, 14 predicted proteins | sample 1972711 | NCBI WGS metagenome assembly QWCN01 (sample SAMN09866707, study PRJNA288562) | Human gut metagenome isolate term1_stool, whole genome shotgun sequencing... | isolation source: gut | host: Homo sapiens | place: USA: California | reverse complement strand
GTGCGGTGGATGATGTACGGCAGCTTCTTCTCGCCGTTTTCGTCGATGTAGTACATGCCGAAGCGCTCGGCGAGCAACATGTCGATCTGGATGGTGACGAGGGTGTCTTCCTTGCCGTAGACGTTCTTATACTGGATGTCGAGCTTCGGGCCATAGAATGCGGCCTCGTCGATGCCGACGGTGTAGTCGACGTCGAGGTCCTTGAGGATGCGCTCCATCACGCTCTGGGCGTGATCCCACTGCTCCTTCGTGCCCTCGTACTTGTTGTTCGGGTTCGCGGGATCCCACTGGGAGAAGCGGAACGTGCACTTGTCAAGAAGGCCGACGGTGCCGAGGCAGTACTTGGCAAGGTCGAGGCAGCCCTTGAACTCCTCTTCGAGCTGGTCGGGGCGCAGGACGAGGTGGCCTTCGGAGATCGTGAACTGACGCACGCGGATGAGGCCGTGCATCTCGCCGGAATCCTCGTTGCGGAACAGCGTCGAGGTCTCGCCCAGGCGCATCGGCAGGTCGCGGTAGGAGCGCTGGCGATTCAGGTAGACCTGATACTGGAACGGGCAGGTCATCGGGCGCAGGGCGAAGCACTCCTTCGTCTCATCATACGGGTCGCCGAGGATGAACATGCCGTCGAGATAGTGATCCCAGTGGCCGGAGATCTTGTAAAGGTCGCGCTTGGCCATGAGCGGGGTCTTGGTGAGAAGATAGCCGCGCTTCTGCTCGGTATCCTCGACCCAGCGCTGGAGCACCTGCACGACGCGCGCGCCCTTGGGCAGCAGCACTGGAAGACCCTGACCGATGCAGTCGACGGTGGTGAAATATTCGAGCTCGCGGCCGAGCTTGTTGTGGTCGCGCTTGACGGCCTCCTCGCGCTCTTTGAGGTAGGCGTCCAGCTCTTCCTTCTTCGGGAAGCGACGCCGTAGATGCGCTGGAGCACCTCGCGGTTCGAGTCGCCGCGCCAGTAGGCGGCGTTGCAGGCGGTCAGCTTGATGCCGTTGCCCTTGATGCGGCCGGTGGAGTCGAGGTGCGGACCGGCGCAGAGGTCGGTGAACTCGCCCTGCTTGTAGAAGCTGATGACGGCGTCCTCGGGCAGGTCGTTGATGAGCTCGACCTTGAACGGCTCTTCCTTTTCTTCCATAAACTTGATGGCCTCGGCGCGCGGGAGCTCAAAGCGCTCGAGCTTGAGCTTTTCCTTGCAGATCTTGCGCATTTCGGCTTCGATCTCAGCCAAATTCTCCGGCGTGAAGGAGAACGGGGCGAGCATATCGTAGTAGAAACCGTTGTCGATGCTCGGGCCGATGGCGAGCTTCACCTCGGGCCAGAGGCGCTTGACGGCCTGCGCCAGCACATGGGAGCAGGTGTGCCAATAGGTCTTGCGGTACTCGGGATTTTCAAACGAGAACTGGTTCTCTTCGCTGATCTTGACTTCTTCAGACATGTTATTTACCTCCATTTTCATTTGAGGGTGCAAAAAAGCTCCACCCCCGATGTCTATCAGGGGTGAAGCATTCAACTACTCCACGGTTCCACCCTGCTTGCGCATTCTGCGCCGCTTGTGTCCGCTGTAACGGGCGATCCCGTCCCGCTTGTTTCGCGGGCGGCTCAAGGGTGGTACTGCCGACTCTGCACGCAGGACGCTTGCACCAAATGCGTCCCTCTCTTGGCGGCGAACTCCGGTTTCTTCCCTATCCAAGCCATTCAAGCAAAAAGTGCGCACAGTGTGCGCACTTTTACAATAAATTCATCAAAACTCCGGCGGGCGGTTCTTTGTCGGCTTATCGTCGTCGCCGTCCTTGCCGAGAATGCCCGAAAAGAGTTTTTTGCGCTTTGCACGCCTTTCCTCCTCTTTTTGCTTCTGCTCCGCCTTGTAACGCTCGATCGACTCCAGCTCTTCAATGCGCTCGCGCGCAACAGCGCGCAGCATATCCGGATTGGCATCGTAAACGATCGCACGCAACTCGTCCATCGTCATTTCCTCGCAGGCATCCCGAAAGCGCTTTTCGCGCACGTCCTCCGGCTCAAAGAATGCCATGCGGCCGCACCACGAGCAAATGTACACTTCGGCTGGGACGTGATCCGTCCAGAGATTCGAACCGAGGCTTGAGCCGTTCATCTCGAGGGTCTGCTTCCCCTGAGGCTTCATTTCGTGGCCGCAGACGCAAAGCTTACCGAGCATATCGTTCCTCCTTTTTATGCACTTCCTGCTTGGGAATGTCATCGTAAGCGCCGCCGCCGTGCTTGCCGCCCGCCGTGGAGGTCAAAAGATGGAAGCCCAGCCCGTCCTCGGCATTGCGGACGACCGTCCACGCCTTGGAATAGGCCATGGACATCGACAGCGCCGCCGCGCGCAGCGAATGCAGCTCGTCCACGCGCTTCAAAAGCTGGGACACGCCGGGGCCAAAGCATTTCTGGTCGGAAAACACACGGGCGGAGAGAACAACGCGAAGCTCACGATCCATAGGGCGGCACTTCCTTTCTGTTGTATCTCATTATATCCAGGTGAATGTGGTTCGTCAATACGGCAAAAGCTAAGCGGGAGCATGCCGCTCCCGCTTTCTTCACTTTAAGGTGTTGTAGTGCGTATTTTCGCCGTCGAACAAAAAGCCGTCCGTGTCGTGCACGCGGCCGTTCGACAGCATCTGCCGGTAACGCACATCGTTCGAGATCCCATTGATATTTGTGCCTGTCAAACTGCGGCCGTTGCTGCGCAGCTGCGCGTTCGCGCTCTTTTCCGTCTCGGGGTTCAGATAGGTCTTACCGTAGAGGTTGCCGTTTTCGTGCGTGATGGTCTTGTCGCTGCCAAAATAGCGGCTGCGGTCGCTGGCGCTCGCGGCGGCATTGCGGCGGTCGACGCTGCGCGTCGTATTCTCTCCGTCGCCGTCCATGTCATCGCCCATCATGCCGTCGCCGGTCACGCTGTCGTCTTTTTTGTTTTCGCCGCTCATGTCGTCGCCCGGCATGTTATCCTTTTTTTTGCCGCTGTCCGCCGCGCCGTTGTCGGTCGTACCGGTCGACGGGCCGTTGGCGGTGTTGCTGTCCTTCTTCTCCCCGCAGCCCGCGAGCGAGAAGAGCAGCAGCGCCGTCACAAAAAGCATGGCAAGGGTCTGCTTCATTGCTGCATTTCTCCTTACGTTCATCTCCCGCGATACCCAAGCAATAGTATGCGCACGAAGCAACAAGAAACCAGACGTAAATTTTGTCAAAACGCATATCACCGACACTAGCTCGGCAAAAAGCCTCGCAGAGTTTCGCGCCTATAGGCGCGAAATAATTTTGATCGTAATTTCCAACGACACCGCAAGTGTGGAAATTGCTTGCCTGCGGCAAGCAATTTCTGCGCGCAGCGGGTGTAAAAAGCAAAAAAAGAGGACACCTTACGGTGTCCTCTTTTTTTGAGTATTTTACTTGCTCGCCTTCGCGGCCTTGAAGGCCTCGATCAGCATCGGGGTGACCTTGAACAGGTCGCCGCAGATGCCGTAGTCGGCGATCTCGAAGATCGGCGCGGTGTCGTTCTTGTTGACCGCGATGATGCACTCGGACTCGCTCATACCGGCCTTGTGCTGGATGGAGCCGGAGATACCGAGAGCAACGTAGACCTTCGGGTGGACGGTCTTACCGGTCTGACCGACCTGATGGTCGGCAGTGAGCCAGCCGGAGTCGATGGCAACACGGGAGCCGCCAACAACGCCGCCGAGCACATCGGCGAGCTCGTGAGCGAGCTTGATGCCGCCCTCGACGTCCTTGGAGATACCACGGCCGACGGAGACGATGTAGTCAGCGCCGATCAGGTCGACGAGCTTCTTGGCAGCCTTGACGACCTCGACGACCTCGGTCTGGAGATCGGCGGCGTCGAGCTTGACGTCGTACTTGGTGACCTTAACGGCCTTGGCCTTCGCCTCGTCGTAAGCAGCCTTCTTCATAACGCCGGGACGGACCGTCGCCATGGAGGGACGGAAGCGCGGGCAGATGATGGTAGCCATCAGGTTGCCGCCGAACGCGGGACGGGTCATCTTCAGGTCGCGAGAGACATCGTGGTCCTTACCCATGACCTTCGCGGTGGCCATGCCGTCGATCTTGGCCTCGGGCAGCGTGGAAGCGCCGCGCAGGAAGTCCTTGTAGATGGGCATGTCAACGTCGAGGTGGGTGCAGTCGGCGCAGAGACCGGTGTGCAGACGGGCTGCGCAGCGGGGGCCGAGGTCACGGCCGATGTTGGTCGCGCCGATGAGGAAGGCCTCGGGCTTCATCTCGGAGATGACGTCGCAGATGACCTTGGCATAGGCGTCGGTGGTGTAGTTCTTCAGCAGGGGGTGGTCGCAGACGATGACCTCATCAGCGCCGTAGCCGCCAATGCTCTCGGCGAGATCGCCGACATTGTCGCCGACCAGCAGACCGCAGAGCTTGACGCCCAGCTCGTCCGCCAGCTTGCGGCCTTCGGAGATCAGCTCATAGGAGGTGGACATCATCTGGCCCTGACGCTGTTCGCAGAAGACCCATACGTTCTTGAACTCTTCGATCTTGGAGGAGTCATAGTTGGGATTAGCAAGTTTCACTTCGTTACGCATCGTATTGATCTCCTTTCCTTAAATGATGTGTTTTTCGAGCAGGATACCGGCGAGCTTCTCGCAGGTAGCCATGTCGTTGCCCTCGAGCATCTGACCGGCGCCCTTCTGGGGAGGCGTGAAGGAGGTCAGGATGTTGGTCGGGGAGCCCTTGAGGCCGATGGTGGTAGCGTCGATGAGGGGGTGATCCTTCAGGGCGTTGTAGTCCAGAACGGTCATGGGCTTGGAGTAGCACTCAAACACACCGGAGACGCTCATGTAACGCGGGGTATTGAGCTCCTTGATGCAGGTGATCAGGCACGGAGTCTGAGCCTTGATGGTCATGTAGCCGTCCTCGAGCATGCGCTTGACGGTCAGGGTGTCGCCTTCCTTCTTCACATCGGCGGCGTAGGTGATCTGGGGCAGGTGCAGCTTCTCAGCGATCTGAGGACCGACCTGAGCGGTATCACCATCGATAGCCTGACGGCCGCAGAAGACGATGTCGTCGTCATCGAGACCGATGGTGTCGAGAGCGGCGGCAAGGATCTGGGAGGTGGCGTAAGTATCGGAACCGCCGAACTCACGGGCGGAAACGAGATAGCCGTCATCAGCGCCCATGGCCATCAGCTCGCGCAGCATACCTTCTGCCGGCGGGGGACCCATGGTGACGACGGTGACCTTGCAGCCCAGCTCATCCTTGAGCTTGAGAGCGGCCTCAACGGCGTTCATATCATCGGGGTTGATGATGGTCTGCATGGAAGCGCGGTTCAGGGTACCATCGGGATTGACGGCAACCTTACCGGAGGTATCGGGGACCTGCTTAACGCAAACAAGAATCTTCATTATATCTTTACCTCCTTTTTTAGTTCACACCAAGATACTTGGCAACGACCATACGCTGGACTTCGGAAGTGCCCTCGTAGATCTCGGTGATCTTGGCATCGCGCATCATGCGCTCAACGGGATACTCACGGGTGTAGCCATAGCCGCCGAAGAGCTGAACAGCGCGGCGGGTGACGTCGGAAGCGGTCTCGGCCGCGAAGAGCTTGGCCATGGCAGCGTCCATGGAGTAATCCTCGTGATTCTGCTTCTTCATAGCGGCAGCGTAAACGAGGTACTGGGCAGCCTGCGTGCGGGTGTGCATGTCGGCCAGCTGGAACTGGGTGTTCTGGAACTGGCTCAGGCGGCGACCAAACTGGATACGCTCCTTGGTGTACTTGACAGCCTCGTTGATGGCGCCTTCGGCAAGACCGAGAGCCTGGGAGGCGATACCGATACGGCCGCCGTCGAGGGTCTTCATGGCGATCTTGAAGCCTTCGCCTTCCTTACCGAGTAGGTTCTCCTTGGGGACGACACAGTCTTCGAAGACGAGGTCGCAGGTAGAGCTGCCGCGGATACCCATCTTCTTCTCGTGCTTACCGGTGGAGAAGCCGGGGAAGTCCTTCTCAACGATGAAAGCGGTGATACCGTGGTTGCCCTTGCTCTTGTCGGTCATGGCGAACACGACGAAAGTGGAGGCAACGTTACCGTTGGTGATGAAGCACTTGCTGCCGTTGAGGACGTAGTCGCCGTTCTCGTTCTTGACAGCGGTGGTCTGCTGGCCGGAGGCGTCGGTACCGGCGCCGGGCTCGGTCAGACCGAACGCGCCGATCTTGCGGCCGGACAGAAGGTCAGGCAGATACTTCATCTTCTGCTCCTCGGTGCCGTTCTCGAAAATGGGAGCGCAGCAGAGGGAGGTGTGGGCGGAAACGATAACAGCGGTGGTGCCGCAAACCTTAGCGAGCTCCTCCACGCACATGGCATAACTGAGAACATCGCCGCCGGCGCCGCCGTACTGCTTCGGGAAGTAAATACCCATCATGCCGAGCTTGGCCATCTTTTCGACGGTCTCCATGGGGAAGCGCTCTTCCTCATCGAGTTCCTCAGCTAAAGGCTTGACTTCATTTTCTGCAAATTCGCGATACATTTTGCGGACCAGCAGATGTTCTTTGGACAGATGGAAATCCATAGTCTTTTGCTCCTTCACTATAAAAATAATTGGATTGTCTAATTTTTCACAAATCAGTTCCGTGACTCTCATTATATCCTGTGCGTTTCATTTTCGCAAGGGGAACTATCATTCCTTTTTGGAATTCGTGCTTTTCGCCGAATTCATTAAAGTCTTTTTGACATTTCCGTTCCTTTTATGACAGTTTTCTGTCATTTTCAGGAATCCTTTCCATTCCAAAAGAGAAAAAGGGAGGCAGTTTTTGTAAACTGCCTCCCCTTTTTATCCTTTTAGGGACGGATTACTTCTTGCTGTAATCGTAGAAGCCCTTGCCGGACTTCTTGCCGAGCTGGCCGCCGCGGACCATCTTCTTGAGCAGCAGAGCGGGACGATACTTCGGATCGCCGGTCTCGCTGTAGAGGACGTTCATAATGGCGAGGCACACGTCAAGGCCGATGAAGTCGCCCAGGGCGAGGGGGCCCATGGGGTGGTTCGCGCCGAGCATCATGGCCTTGTCGATATCCTCGACAGAGGCAACGCCGGTCTCGACCAGGCCGATGGCCTCGTTGATCATCGGGATCAGGATCTTGTTGACGACGAAGCCCGGAGCCTCAGCGACCTCGACAGGCTCCTTGCCGATCTCCTTGGAGAGGTTGTAGATGAAGTCGAAGGTCTCCTGCGTGGTGTTGGCGCCGCGGATGACCTCAACGAGCTTCATGCTGGGCACGGGGTTGAAGAAGTGCATGCCGATGACGGCGTGCTTGAGGCCGAGACCCATCTCGGTGACAGACAGAGAAGAGGTGTTGGTCGCGAAGACGGTGCTCTCCTTGCACATCTCGTCGAGCTCGCCGAGCAGCTCGCGCTTGGTGCCCATCTCTTCCTTGACGCACTCGATGACGAGGTCGGCGTCCGCCGCGGCAGACTTCTCCTCGACGAGGATGTTGTTCAGGATGGCGTCCTTGGCCTCTTCGGTCATCTTGCCCTTCTCGACGCGCTTCTGCAGGGAAGCGGCGAGCTTATCCTTGTGGCGCTGAGCGGAAGCGACGCTGGAAGCGTACATCAGAGCGGTGTGGCCCTTGGCCGCGAAGACCTGAGCGATGCCGCTGCCCATGGTGCCGGCGCCGAAAACTGCAACTTTCATTGTGTGTATCCTCCTACAATATAAATAGATAATTCTATGGAATCACTTGTTGATAAAGGGCTCGTGCTTGCGCTTTTCGAGGAAGGCGCCCATGCCCTCCTGCTGGTCGGCGCTCTGGAAGCAGGAGCCGAAGGCCTTCTCCTCGATCACGACGGCGCGGTCAATGTCGACCTGAAGACCGTCGTTGATGGCCTGCTTGGACGCGCGCACCGCGATGGGCGCGTTGCCAGCGATCTGGCCAGCGAGCTTTTCCGCCGCGGCGTAGAGGTCAGAAAGCGGATAGACCGCGTTGACAAGGCCGATGCGGTATGCCTCGTCCGCCTTGATGTTGCGGGCGGTGTAGATCATCTGCTTGGCCATGCCGGGGCCGACGAGGCGGGCAAGGCGCTGTGTGCCGCCAAAGCCCGGCGTGATGCCAAGGCCTGTCTCGGGCTGGCCGAAGACGGCGGTATCGGAGCAGATGCGGAAGTCGCAGCTCATCGCGAGCTCGCAGCCGCCGCCGAGGGCATAGCCGCCCACCGCCGCGATCGTCGGGATGGGGAACGCTTCGAGCTTGCGCATGACGTCGTTGCCCTGCTTGCCGAAGGCCTCGGCCTCCTCCTTGCTGAGCTCCTTCATCTGCGCGATGTCCGCGCCGGCGACAAAGGACTTCTCGCCCGCGCCGCGGACGATCAGGCAGCGGATCTCGCTTAAGTCCACCGCGTCGAGCGCGGCATCGAGATCGGCGAGCACCTGAGAATTGAGCGCGTTGAGCGCCTTTTCGCGGTCAATGATGAGATAGGCAATGTTGCCCTTGGGTTCATATTTGACAAAAGACATCGTGTGTCTCCTCCTGTCTTCTTCAACTGCCCCCTATTATATGGGCGGCAAGGCATATTTGCAAGAGAAAAATCACTTTTTTCAAAAAAGTTTCACACTTTTCCGGTGTCATTGCAAGAAACGCTGCATTTTTAACGATCTTTTCTCCCAATGCAGCAACTCTTGTATAAAATTTTTAAAATGACTTGTCTCTTGCACCAATTTTCGATATGATAGGCTTTAATTATAGAAAAACGAGGTTCATTCTATGCGAATGCGCAAAAAGAAAAACCTGCTTCCCCGCATGGAGCGGTGCGGGGCGTATCAGATCAAGGATCCCTACGAGCGCAAGGGCCGCTGGCACGACTTGATGCCCGAGGCGAAGGAGATCCGCGTGGAGCTCGGCTGCGGCAAGGGCCGCTTCACCGTCGAGACGGCCGCGGCGGAGCCCGACGTGCTGCTCATCGCGGTCGAAAAGGTGCCCGACGCGATGGTCGTCGCGATGGAGCGCGCGGCGAAGGCAGAGCTGCACAATGTCTTCTTCATCGACATCGACGCCAACCAGCTGCCCGAAATTTTCGATGCAGGCGAGGTCGACCGACGCACGGCAATTTCTTGAAGCTCTACCGCAAGGTGCTCAAGGACAACGGCCAAATTCATTTCAAGACCGACAACGACCCGCTGTTTGAGTGGTCGATCGAGGAGATCCCGCAGTTTGGCTTCGAACTCTCTGAGGTCACACGCGATCTGCACGCGAACGGACAGCGCGGCGTGATGACCGACTACGAGGCCAAATTCTATGCCGAGGGCAAGAACATCAACCGCTGCGTCGCCACGATGCAGCCGTGGGAAGAGCCCGAGGAAGAGGATACGCCCGAAGAGGCGGACGAAACGGCTGAATAAAAGGAAGGCTTTCAGCCTTCCTTTTTGCTTTCTTCGAGATACGGCGAATACATCATCACCGCGTCGTTCACGGCGACAGGCGTCTCCGCGAGCAGCTTGCCCTGCAAATCAAACGTCTGCCGGTAGAGCTCGTTGTGGCGGATGTAGCCGCCCCAGTACTGCGCGCGCATCTCATGGTTGCGCTCGACGACCTCATAGCGCTCGGTCGGCTCGGCGCTCACGCGCCACTCGCCCTCAAGGTCTGTTTTGCCGACGCGGACGCGCATCTGATAGGTGTCCTGTGTGTCGTTGCGGATCATCAGGTCAAGATAGGGGTAAAAGCAGGTCGCACCGCTGCCGAACGGCTGCGTGCGGTTCGCGTCGGGAAAGACGTCGTAGCCGTGGCGGTGGCGCTCGACGACCGTGAGCGGCGTGTGCAGCGTCATCCAGTAGATGAGGTTTGAGAGCTGGCAGAGCCCGCCGCCCGTCGCGGCCAGATACCCGCCGTTGCGCAGGATCATGCCGGGCAGATACCCCTTCCCCGCCGTCGGCTTTCCGATGAGATACCAGTAGCTCATCGTTTCACCGGGGCGTAGCAAAAGCCCGTCGAGCCGCGCACAGGCGAGGCGGAGATTCGTCACCTTGTTGCGCTGGAGCTGCATGTCGACGTCCTTGAGCTTTCGCATGAGCGGCGTATGGTGGGAAAACGCCTGATATGCTAAGTCTTCCCCGCTGCGCTCGCGCGCAAAATGCTTCCGCATCGAAAGCCATCTGAGTTTTCGCTGCGCGCTAAAATACGCGCCGCCGAGCTTCAGCCGCAAATTAGAGCGTTTTTTCGGTTCGCGGACGGTCATATGCTTCCCTCCCCTGTTTTTCTGCTTTTATAGACGCAAAACGGCGGGAAAAAGTTCCAACATTTTCTTATTTCAGGCTCATCACGTAGATTTGACACGGGTTCCACTCGTCCCAGAGCGTCGGGAATACCTCAAACTCGCCAAAACCGAGGGCGAGATAGAAGCGGTTCGTCGCGTCGTACTCAGGGTACTTCCCCATCTGCACGGTCTTGACCTGCAAAAACGAGTAGCCAAGCTCCTTCGCCCGCTGCTTCGCCGCGGCAAAGAGCATCTTGCCGACGCCGCGGCGGTGGTATTCTTTCAGCACGCCCATGACATAGAGTTCCGCCGTATCCCTCCCCGTTTCGGCAAGGTAAAGGAAGCCGACGGCGTTCTCGCCGTCGAACGCGGCGAAAAACGGCTGCTTAACACTCTTTTCGATGTATTCCTCGCGCGCCTCTGGAATGCCAAACCAGTCGGGCAGCGATTCTAAAATAAAGCGCGTAATGCGCCGCTTTTCATCGGGAGTCGTAATTTCTCTGATCTCCATAGTTCTCTCCATAGATTTCGTTTGCAAAAAAGCGGTATGGCATTGCCATACCGCTTTTTGATGCACGTTACCGCTCGGTAGAGATGGGCGCTGATGCCGATCTCGGCGAGCATGTAGACGCCGTCGCCGTTGATGTCGATGCTCGCGTAGCTCGCCGCGATGCACTTGAAAAGGCCGAACAGCAGCGAGGAGACCGCGATATTCACGGGCTTCCAGTTGCCGAAGATCATAACGGCCAGTGCGAGGAAGCCGAAGCCCGCCACGTCGCCGTTCGAGGCGCAGTTTGCCGTTGTCAGCGCATAGACGAAGCCGCCCATGCCCGCGAGCGCGCCGGAAATAGTCGTGCCCGCGTAGCGCATCTTGTAGACGTTGATGCCCAGCGAATCCGCCGCCTGGGGATTTTCGCCGCAGGCACGCAGGCGCAGGCCGAAGCGCGTCTTATAGAGCAGGATCGACAGGATGATGAAAAGCAGGATGCAGACGTAGGTCGCAAGGTAGACCTTGTTGACGAACGTCTCGCCGAAAAAGCCGAGGTCGGTGTTCTTGTCGATGCCGAGCGTAGACTTTTTGATCATGAACCAGCTCGCCGCGTCGCCCGTGAGCATCTGCAGCGTATTCTGGTTGGCGATGATGCGGATGAAGAACAGCACGAGTGCGGGGGCCATCAGGTTCAGCGCCGTGCCGCCGATGGTCTGGTCAGCGCGCAGGTTGATAGAGGCAAAGCTCAGAAGCAGCGAGAACAGCGCGCCGAAGGCCGCCGCGACCAGCATCGTGAGGAGCTCCACGCCCTGCAGCGCGGCCCAGTTGCCGCTCTGCTTGAGGGAGAGTATGGCGTCGCTCGTCTGCAGAATGCGCACGAACCAGACGCCGATGAATGCGCCGAAGACCATGATACCTTCGAGCGCCAGGTTGATGATACCGCTGCGCTCGGCGAACACGCCCGCAAGCGCCACGATCATCAGAGGGACGGCATAAATGAGCGTCTGCTGAATGAGGAATGTCATTTCGCGTCGCCTCCTTTCTCCGTTTCCGCTTGTGCACCGGCTGG
>QWCN01005842.1_pt1 | contig 11776 bp, 9 predicted proteins | sample 1972711 | NCBI WGS metagenome assembly QWCN01 (sample SAMN09866707, study PRJNA288562) | Human gut metagenome isolate term1_stool, whole genome shotgun sequencing... | isolation source: gut | host: Homo sapiens | place: USA: California | reverse complement strand
GGACGCGCCGATGCGCGTGAACACGCGGTCGACCACGCCGATGACGGCGCTTTTCGCCGGGACGAACGAGCCCATCTGCGCCATGAGCACGATGAGCGCGGTCTGGCGCATATAGGTGGATTTGCCGGCCATGTTCGGTCCGGTCACGATGGCGACGCGGTCATCGGCATCGTTGAGGAACGTGTCGTTCGGGACGAAGAGGCTGTCCTTCTGCGCCTGCTCGACGACGGGGTGACGCCCCTCGCGGATGTCGAGCGTGCGCGACAGGTCCACCTCGGGGCAGACGTAGTTGTTTTTCACGGCGGTCTCGGCCAGCGAGCACAGCGCGTCGAGCCGCGCCACGGCGTCCGCCGCCGCCTGCACGCGCGCGACCTCGTCGGCAACGAGCTGGCGCACCTCGTTGAAGAGCTGGTATTCCAGCTCCGCGATGCGCTCGCGCGCCGTCAGGAGCGTGTTCTCGAGCTCCTTGAGCTCATGCGTGAAATACCGCTCGCTTGAGACCAGCGTCTGCTTGCGGATATAGTCCTCCGGCAGCTCGGTGATGCCCGCGCTGTTGGGAATGTCGATATAATAACCGAAAACCTTGTTGTAGCCGACCTTGAGCTTTTTTGCGCCCGTGCGCTCACGCTCGCGCTGCTCGAGTTCGGCAACGGTCTGCGCGCCGTGATCGCGCACGTTGCGCAGGCGGTCGACCTCCTCGCTGTAGCCGGGGCGGAGGATGCCGCCCTCGCGCACGGAAAACGGCGGCTCGTCACAGATCGCGCGGTCGATGCGCGCGCAGAGATCGGCGAGCGTGTCCATCTGCGCAATGTCGCGCAGCGCCGCACTGTGCACGTTTTGCAGCAGCGCCGTCAGCTGCGGCAGCTGCGCGCAGCAGAGCGCCAGCGCGTGCAGGTCGCGCCCGTTGGCCGAGCCGTACACCGCGCGCGAGACAAGGCGCTGCATATCGCCGATCTCCCGCAGGCAGCAGATCAGCTCGCTGCGCAGCACGCTCTCGCCCACCAGCTCCTCCACCGCGCCGAGGCGGCGGCGGATCTGCACGGGGCTCAGCAGCGGACGCTCGACCCAGGTGCGCAGCAGGCGGCCGCCCATGGGCGTTTTCGTCTTGTCGAGCACCCAGAGGAGGCTGCCGCGCTTTTCGCCGGAGCGGAGGTTTTCCGTCAGCTCCAGATTGCGGCGCGTGGTGTAGTCGAGCTCCATGTAGTGGTCGTCACCCAGCAGCTCCAGCCGCCGGATGTGGCCGAGGTCGCACTTTTGCGTCTCATGCAGGTAGGCCAGCAGCGCGCCGGCCGCGCACACGGCCGCCGGCGCCTCGCCGAGGCCGAGCTCATCCGTGCTCTGCACGTCAAACTGCTCGCACACGCGCGCAGCCGCCGCCATGTATTCAAACCGGTCGCCGCCCGCCTCGACCAGACTGCCGAGGCGCTTGGTGAGGAAGGTGCGGATGTCGTCGTTTTCCGCCGCCGCGTCGGCGCATACGGCCTCGCGCGGGGCAAAGCGCCCGAGCTCATTGAGGATGTGGCTCACGGCGTCGGCCGGGTAGCTCGCGGCGCAGAATTCTCCCGTCGAGAGGTCGCAGAACGCCGTGCCGCCGGACTGTGCGCTCAGATACACCGCGCCGAGATAGTTTGACTTGTTCTCCTCGAGCATCGAGGACTCCGTGACCGTGCCGGGCGTGATGATGCGGATGATGTCCCGCTCGACTAGCCCCTTGGCAAGCGCGGGATCCTCCATCTGCTCGCAGATGGCCACCTTGTAGCCCTTGGCGATCAGGCGGCCGATGTACGCCTCGGCCGAGTGGTACGGCACGCCGCACATGGGCGTACGCTCGGCGGGGTCTTCGACGTTGCGGTCGCGCGTCGTGAGCGTGAGGTCGAGCTCACGCGCGGCCAGGCGCGCATCGTCGTCGAACATCTCATAAAAATCGCCCAGCCGGAAAAACAGCAGGCAGTCGGGATTGCGCTGCTTGATCTCGTAATATTGCCGCTTCATCGGCGTCAGTTCCGCCATGTCACGCCTCCTCGCCGTAGAGCGCCCAGGTGTTGCTGCCGGTGATCTTCACATCCACAAACCGCCCGACGAGCGCCTCGTCGCCGCGCATATGCACCAGCCGTCCGCCCTTCGTGCGCGCCGTGAGCGGATAGTCGCCCCGGCCGTCCGCCCCGTCGACGAGCACGCGCTGCACGCTGCCCTCATAGGCGCGGTGCTTGCGCTCGGAGATGGCGTTGGCCGATGCGACGAGCGCGTCAAAGCGCACCTGCTTCTGCGCGCGGGTGTAGGGGTCGGGCATCTTTGCCGCCGGCGTGCCGACGCGCGGCGAATAGATGAAGGTGAACATCGCGTCATAGCGCACGGCCTCGACGAGCGAGAGCGTGTCCTGAAACTCTTCGTCCGTCTCGCCGGGAAAGCCCACGATGATGTCCGTCGTGAGCACAAGGTCGGGCATATACTGCCGCGCAAGCGCCACCTGCGCCAGATATTTCTCGCGCGTGTAGCCGCGGTTCATCGCGTGCAGGACGCGGTCGTTGCCGCTCTGCACGGGCAGATGCATCTGGTGCGCGCACTTTTCGCACTCGGCCATGGCGCGAAAGAGCTTTTCCGTCGCGTCCTTCGGGTGGCTGCTCATGAAGCGGATGACAAAGTCGCCCGGGATGGCGTTGATGCTGCGGATGAGGTCGGCAAAGTCCACGTCCTCGTCGAGGTCGCGGCCGTAGGAGTCGACATTCTGCCCCAGCAGCGTGATGTCCTTGTAGCCCGCCGCAACGAGCTCGCGCGCCTCGCGCACGATCTCCTCCGGGTGGCGAGAGCGCTCGCGCCCGCGCACATACGGCACGATGCAGTAGGTGCAGAAGTTGTTGCACCCGTACATGATCGACAGCCACGCCTTGACGCTGCCGTCGCGCTGCCGCGGGATGCCCTCGGCGACGCTGCCGTCCGCCGGGGCGATGGCGAACACGCGCCGGTGCTCGGTGCAGACGCTGCGCAGCAGCTCCGGGAAGCGCCACAGCTCGTGCGGTCCGAAGACGAGGTCAACGATGCGGTAGGACTTTTTCAGCTTCTCGGCCACGTGCTCCTGCTGCGCCATGCAGCCGCAGACCGCGATGATCTGCTCAGGATTGCGTGCCTTCGTGTGCGTCAGCGCGCCGACGTTGCCGAACACGCGCGTCTCGGCGTGCTCGCGCACGGCGCAGGTGTTCATGACGACGACGTCGGCCGCAAACTCGTCCTGCGTGAAATCAAAGCCCATGGCGCGCAGATAGCCGCGCAGCTTTTCGCTGTCGGCCTCGTTCTGCTGGCAGCCGTAGGTGTCGACCATGGCCAGCGGCTGACGGCCGCCGGCAGAAAAATGCGCGCGCAGCTGCGCGCAGATGTCCAGCTGGCGCTGGATGTCCGATTCGGGGATCTCTACTCTCTGATAGCTCATGCAATGCTCCTGCCTGTCCGGATATATCCGGGTAAAATTTGAAGTGTGATAGAATATTGTAGCATTTCGCGGTGGAATTTTCAATGCCAATCCTTTATAATATACGCGCGGGAAGCTCGCTTCCCGCCGACTGTGCACAAAGGAGGGCAAACCATGCCCGATATTCAAATTCTCTCTCCGCATCTTGCGGATCTGATCGCCGCGGGCGAGGTCGTCGAGCGGCCCGCCTCCGTGGTCAAGGAGCTGGTGGAAAACGCGTTCGACGCCGGGGCCCGCACCGTGACGGTGGAGCTGCGCGGCGGCGGCGCGACCTACCTGCGCGTGACCGACGACGGCTGCGGCATGACGCCCGAGGACGCGGGCATCGCGTTTTTGCGCCACGCGACGAGCAAGCTGCACGATGCGCAGGGGCTCGAGGCCATCGGCACGATGGGCTTTCGCGGTGAGGCACTGGCCGCCATCAGCGCCGTGTCGCACATCACGCTCACGACGCGGCGGCGCGGCGCGCCGGGCGGCACGCACATGACGCTCGACGCGGGCGAGATCCAGGACATGTACGAGACCGGCTGCCCCGAGGGCACGACGATGATCGTGCGCGACCTGTTTTACAACACGCCCGCCCGGCGCAAATTCCTCAAGACCGACCGCGCGGAGGGCGCCGCCTGCGCCGCCGCCGCACTGCGGTGTGCGCTCGGCCGTCCGGACGTGTCCGTGCGCTGCATCCGCGACGGGGAGGAGCTGTTTTTCTCCCCCGGCGACAACAAGCTCGACAGCTGCGTGTACAGCCTGCTCGGGCGTGAGCTGGCAAAGACGCTCCTGCCCTGCGAGGGCGAGGTCGACGGCGTGCGCGTGCACGGCTTCATCTCCTCCCCCGCCGCCGGGCGCGGCAGCCGCGCGCAGCAGCATTTTTTCTGCAACGGCCGGTGGATCAGATCCGCCGCGCTGCAGGCCGCGCTCGAGCAGGCCTACCGCAACACGCTGCTCGTGGGGCGGTTTCCCGCGTGCGTGCTGTATGTGGAGCTCAGCTGTGCGGCCGTGGACGTGAACGTCCACCCGGCAAAGACCGAGGTGAAATTCTCGCACGAGCGCGCGGTGTTCGACGCCGTGTATTACGGCGCGCGCGCAGCGCTCGAGGCAGAGCGCGCCCCCGCAGCCGCAGTGCCGAAGCCGAGCGTGCCCAAGCCCGAGCCGGCATCCGCACCTGCGCCCAAGGCAGCCCCCTTCCCGCCCGCCGCGCCGGGCCGGAGCGCAGCACCCGCGGCGCCGGTATTTTCCGGCGCGCGCACCTATGCCCCCGCCGCCCCGGCGGAGGAGGCGGTCTCGTTCCGCTCGCCGACGGCGTCGGCCTTTGCAGCGCCGCGCGTGACGCCGCCGCCAGTATTCCCCGCGCCCGCACGCACAGCGCCGGCAGCGCAGCCCGTGCCGAAGCCGGTCGTACAGGGCGTGCAGACCGCGCTTGAGCCCGAGCCCGCCGAGCAGGAGACCCCGTCGCCGCTCGCGCGCGCCGTGCCGCCGGAGACGCCGCCCGCCCGCCTGATCGGCGAGGCGATGCACACCTACATCCTCGTGGAAAAGGGCGATACGCTCATCCTCATCGACAAGCACGCGGCGCACGAGCGCATCAATTTTGACCGCCTGCGCCAGAACCCCGCTGACATCCCGTCGCAGACGCTGCTCGAGCCGCTGCCCTTCACGCCGGACGCGAGCGACGCGGAGGTGCTGCAGCAGCACGGCGACACGCTCGCGGAGCTCGGCTTCACGCTCGAGCCGTTCGGCCGCAGCGACTACATCCTGCGCGGCGTGCCCGCCCAGATCGACGCGGGCGACGCGCTGCCCGCGCTCGAGGAGATCTGCGCGCAGCTGCGCCACGGCGCGCACACGGACGCGCAGGCCGTGCGCGACGAGGTGCTCAAGACCGTGGCGTGCAAGGCGGCCATCAAGGCCGGCTGGCAGACAGAGCCCGAGGAGCTGCTGCGTCTGGCGGACGCGGTGTGCGCGGGCGAGGTGAAATACTGCCCGCACGGACGCCCCGTCGCCGTGACGCTCACGCGCCGGGAGCTGGACAAGCTCTTCAAGCGCATCGTGTAAAAACAGGGAGCGCGGCGCGCTCCCCTCGGTTGATCAAACGCACGCGCCGCCTTTCGCCAATGGCGCGGCGAAAGAAAGTCCAGCCATTTTCTCCGGTGACATGTGCGGCGGAGAAAATACCGCTCGGCCTGCAAACGTGCGCGCCGTCCGCCGCAGGCGGACAGCGCGTGCGATGCAGTCAGGCCGCAGCTCTCTGCCCAAAAGTAATACTTTTGGGCAGAGAAACAGGGAGCGCGGCGCGCTCCCTGTCAGACTGCACAACTGTGTTTACTTGTGGTAGTACAAAATGCCCATGCAGCCGGGGCCGCAGTGGTTCGACACCGTGCAGCCGGCCCGCGTGTGGTACACTTCCTCAAACGGCTGGCACGCGCGCACGACGCGCTCGAGCTCCTGCCACGTGGCCTCGTCGATGCCGGAATCCGTGATGAAGATGCGGTGGCAGTCGATATCGTCGCGGCCCTTGAGCCGGTCCTCAATATACTGCACATAGCACTTTTCGAGCTTGCCGCGGTACTTACGGCCGACGCCCATTTTCCCGTCCTTGACCTCGATGCACGGCTTGAGATGCAGGAAATTGGCGCTCAGCGCCGCGAGTGACGAGCAGCGCCCGCCGCGCACGAGATAATCGAGCGTGTCGAGCACGAAGCTGACATCGAGCTTCTCGCGCTTTTTCTCCAGCGCCGCCGCGATGTCGGCCGCATCCATGCCCTGCGCGGCCATCTCGGCCGCGTCGAGCACCAGATGACCGATGCCGGTCGAGAGGTTGCGCGCGTCCACGGGGTAGACATTCGTAAACTCCCGCGCCGCAATGCAGGCGTTCTGGTAGCAGCCGGACATATCGCTCGAGATCGTGAAGTGGATCACGGCGTCATATTCGGCGCGCGCCGCGCTGAAATACGCATAATAGTCCGACACGTTCACCGCTGCGGTCTGGCAGAGCTTGCCCGTGGCCTTCGCGTAGGCGTAGAGCTCCTCCGGACGCACATCGATGCCGTCGCGCAGCGTCTCGTCGCCGCGTACGATGTACAGCGGCGTGATGCCGATGTTGTAGCGCGCGATCAGCTCCGGCGAGAGATCGCAGGTGCTGTCGGCAGAAATTTTGATCTTCATGGGTTCACCTTCTTGAATACTGGGATATGGTCTCATTTTAACACATTTCTAATAGTTTTCAACACATTCTTTCTGAATTTGCTCTTATAGAAAGGAGGCTGCCGGATGCAGCCAAAACTGGTCGTCATTACCGGCCCGACCGCCTCGGGCAAGACCGCGCTGGGCGTCATGCTCGCGCAGCGGCTCGGCGGCGAGGTCGTCTCGGCCGACTCGATGCAGATCTACCGCGGCATGGACATCGGCACGGCCAAGCCCACGCCGGAGGAAATGCAGGGCGTGCCGCACCACATGATTGACATCGCCGACCCGACGGAGAACTACTCCGTCTCGCGCTACGCGGCGGAAGCGACCGCCTGCGTGGACGATATCCTCGCGCGCGGAAAACTGCCGATCGTCGTCGGCGGGACGGGGCTTTACATCGACTCACTCATCGCCGGGCGCACCTTTGCCGACGGAACGGCCGACACCGCGCTGCGGCAGGAGCTGAACGAGCGCTACGACGAGATCGGCGGCGAGGGCCTGCTCGGCGAGCTGCGCAAGGTGGACCCCGAGCGGGCGGCAAAGCTCCACCCCGCGGACAAAAAGCGCATCGTGCGCGCGATGGAGGTCTACATCCTCACGGGCAAGACCATCACGCAGCACGACGCCGAGACCCGTGCCGTGCCGCCGCGCTACGACGCGGCGAAGATCGCGCTCACGTTCGCAGACCGGCAGGATCTCTATGCGCGCATCGACCGGCGCGTGGACGCCATGATGCAGCAGGGACTGCTCGACGAGGTGCGCGCGCTGCTGGCCGCCGGCATCCCGGCCGACTGCACGGCCATGCAGGCCATCGGCTACAAGGAGGCCGTGGCCGCCGTGCGCGGCGAGGCGACGGCGCAGGAGGCTGCGGACGCCATCCGGCTTGCCTCGCGGCAGTACGCAAAGCGCCAGCTCACGTGGCTGCGGCGCGATGCGCAGCTGTTCTGGCTGCGGCACGAAAAAACGCCGGACATGGACCTGGCCTGCCGCCGTTCGACGCAATTCTTGGCCGGGCGCGGTATAGAATAGTGGCCTGTACAGATGCGGAGAAAACTGCCATTTTCGCCGGATTTGTATAAATTCACTATTTCACGGAGCGGCAGTTTGTGCTATGATAAGTCGATATATGTCCGCTCCGGCAAAAGGAGCGGCGATCATGCAAAAAACTCTGAACCTTCAGGACACATTCCTCAATTACATCCGGCGGGAAAAGATCCCCGTGACCCTGTTTCTCATGAACGGGTTTCAGCTGCGCGGCATCGTGCGCAGCTTTGACAGCTTTGCCGTGCTCATCGAGGCCGACGGCCGCCAGCAGATGATCTACAAGCACGCGATCTCGACGGTCGCCCCGGTGCGGGCGGTGACGCTCGAGCTGCAGGCGTGATCTCCCCGCCGCCCCCCACCGGAAGGAGGGCAGGCTTTGAAGAAAACGAATACCTTTACGAACATCGCCATGTTCGTGCTCTTCGCGGCCATGGCCGTGTATCTGGGCGTGTACCTGTTTCGCTCCACGCAGCAGTCGTATTCCACCGCACCGGCGGTGCTCGTGACCGTCAGCGAGGGCGGACAGGCCAGCGGCATCGTCGTGCGCGAGGAGCAGATCATCGCCTCGGACAAGGAGTTTTTGTCCCTCACCGTGGACGACGGCAAGCAGGTCGCGCGCGACGGCGAGATCGCCATCGGCGTCGACTCCAAGGCCGCGCTCGACAGCGCCAGCCGCGCGCGCGAGCTCAAAAAGGAGATCGCCTACGTCTCGAGCCTGCTGTCACGCGCAGGCAGCGCCTCGGGCGCATCCGAGCTTGACAGCAGCGTCCACAGCGCCATCCTGCAGCTCAACGCCGCCGTCTCCGCGGGCAGCGCGTCCGAGCTTGACGACATCTGCATGGACCTCAGCTCGCTGCTCTTCGGCGCCTCGACGGGCACCGTCTCGCAGAGCGATCTTGACGCGCTCAACGCCGAGCTGCACCAGCTGGAAAAGGCCGGCGTCGGCCGCGGCAGCATCACCGCACCGGCGGCGGGGCTGTTCACCTCCACGGTGGACGGTTATGAGGCGCTGAGCCCGGCGGCGCTTGAAAACCTCACCCCCGACGGCGTGGCCGCGCTCGAGCATACGAGCCCCTCGACACCCGCAAACACGATCGGCAAGCTCGTCACGGCGAAAAAGTGGTACTTCGCCGCCGTCATGAGCAAGGCCGACGCCGACCGCCTGAATCTGGGCGGCAGCGCCACGCTCGACTTCCCGCAGCACTACAGCGGCACGGTCTCGGCCACCGTGTTCAGCAAGAGCGAACCGGACGGCAGCGGCGAGGTTGCGGTCGTGTTCGCGTGCAACAATGCGCTGGCCGACACGCTGGCCATGCGCAAGGCCACAGCCGACGTCGTCTACAGTGAGCACACCGGTCTGCGCGTACCGCTCAAGGCCGTGCACATGGACGACGACGGGCAGACCTTCGTCTACGTCGTCACGGCGGCGCAGCTGGAGAAGAAACCGATCGAGATCATCTACCAGACCGACAGCTACTGTCTCGTCGCCCAGAGCGCGGACAGCAACGCCCTGCGCGCCGGCAACGACATCGTCGTCAGCGGCAAAGGTCTGTCCGACGGACAGGTCATAAAATAAGGAGGCACCACCCACAATGAGCACCATTGCCGAAAACATCGCCGCCATCCGCGCGCGCATCGACGCCGCCGCCCGCCTTTCGGGGCGCACGGGCGCGGACATCACGCTCGTGGCAGCGACAAAGATGAACGACGCCGCGCGCGTGCGCGAGGCCGTCGCCGCCGGGATCGACGCCTGCGGCGAAAACCGCGTGCAGGAGATGACCGAAAAGCTCGCCGAGGGCGCCTACACCGGCGCACCGCTGCACTTCATCGGCCACCTGCAGACCAACAAGGTGCGGCAGGTCGTCGGCAAGGTCGATCTCATCCAGTCGGTGGACTCGCCGGAGCTGCTGGCCATGATCGAAAAGCGCGCCGCCATGCAGGACACCGTGCAGGATATCCTGCTGGAGGTGAACATCGGCGGTGAGGCCGCCAAGAGCGGCGTTGACCCCGACGCACTGCCGCAATTGCTGGAAACCGCCGCCGCCTGCGCGCACATTCGCGTGCGCGGATTGATGGCGATCCCGCCCGTGGCAGAAACTTCCGACGGAAATCATGCATATTTTACGAAAATGCACGAGCTTTTTGTTGACATCGGCAGAAAAAAATACGATAATGTTTCTATGGACTTTCTGTCCATGGGTATGAGCGGGGATTTTGAGGACGCCATCGCCGCCGGTGCGAACATGGTGCGCGTCGGCTCGTCGATCTTCGGCGCACGGGACTATTCCCGGCACTGAGCGACGCCCGCCGCACCTGAAAAGAGAACACAGCGGCAACACAGCAGCCGCCGGTAGATAAAGGGGGACCCTGCATGGGCTTTTTGGATGAACTGAAGAAAATGACGCGTCCGTACGATGACGACGACGAGTTTTTCGACGATGAGGATGAGGCGATCCCGGTCGCGGAAGCGCCCGCGCCCGAGCGTCCCGCTCCGGCACGGCCGGCACGCCGCACGGCGCCCGCTGCCAAGCAGAGCTCGTTTATACGCGACGACCCGGTCTCCGAGCCGGTGAGAGAGCCCGAGCGCCCCGCGCCGGGTTACACCGCCCGCAGCGACAGCCGCGTGGCCGACAAGGTCGTCAACCTCAACAGCGGCGGCCAGCTCAAGGTCGTGCTCGTCGCGCCCAAGCAGTTTGAGCTCGCAGCCGAGATCGCCGACCATCTGCGCGATCGCCGCGCCGTGCTCATGAATCTGGAGCAGACGGACAAGAACATCGCCCGCCGCCTGATCGACTTCCTGTCCGGCGTCGCCTACGCGCAGGACGGCAAGATCCGCCGCGTCGCCAGCGCGACGTATATCATCACGCCGTTCAACGTCGACCTCATGGGCGACCAGCTCGACGACATGGAGTCGGGCGAGTTTCACCTGTAACATTCGGGCATACTGTCCCTGACAGCCCCGCGAGTAGTATACCATCAGAAAGAATGGAGGCTTTCCATCATGACTCCTCAGGATATTCGGGAAAAAACCTTTGAAAAAGCGATGTTCGGCGGTTACGACATGGCCGCTGTGCAGAACTATCAGGAAGAAGTGGCCACCGAGCTTGCCAACGCGCAGAAGGAGATCGCTGTGCTCAAGGGCAAGATGAAGGTGCTGGTCGATAAGATAGAAGAGTACCGCGCCAGTGAAGACGCCATGCGTCTGGCCATACTGTCGGCCCAGAAGGTCGGCAAGCAGATAGAGGACGATGCCCAGGCCCGCGCTGACAAGATACTCAGCGAGGCCAAGAACACGTCCGACCGAATACTTGGCGGACTTCAGCACGAAACCGCCAACGAGGAAGCCAAGCTCCTCAACGCAAAGACCTCCTGCGCGAAATTCCTGGAAGATGTGCGCAATCTGTGCCTGACGCAGCTCGAGTATCTCGACGGTGTCGCCGGGCCGAAGGCAGCGTCCGCGCCGCGCCCGACCGCGAGCGCCGCACCTGCCGAGCCCGCGCCCGCCGCGCCGGCCGAGCCTGTGCCTGCCGCGCAGCCGGAAGCTCCGGCCGCCGGGCAGCCTGTGCAGGCAGAGCCCGTGTATGCAGCAGAAACCGTGTCCGCCGCCCCCGTGGAGGCGCAGCCCGTGGAAGCTGACGATGCCGCGGCCGACAGTGCAGCAGATGACGCCACGCAGCTCTATCACTTTCTGCACAACAGCTGAGTGAACAGCAATCAACCAGGGCGGGACGGCCGGTGCCGTACCGCCCTGCACAATTTTAACGGAAAACTACTCTGAGAGGAGAACGATTTTTACCATGTCCAAGAACGATTTCAACGCCACGATCAACCTGCCGAAAACAGACTTCCCCATGCGCGCCGGCCTCGCCAAGCGTGAGCCCGATATGCTCCGCCGCTGGAACGACATGGATCTGTATAACGAAATGCTCAAAAAGAACGACGGCAAGCCGCGCTTCAGCCTGCACGACGGCCCTCCGTTCTCCAACGGCAACATCCACATGGGCCACGCGCTCAACAAGGCGCTCAAGGACTTCATCGTCCGCTCCTACGCCATGCGCGGCTACTACACGCCCTACATCCCCGGCTGGG
>QWCN01005837.1_pt1 | contig 11783 bp, 16 predicted proteins | sample 1972711 | NCBI WGS metagenome assembly QWCN01 (sample SAMN09866707, study PRJNA288562) | Human gut metagenome isolate term1_stool, whole genome shotgun sequencing... | isolation source: gut | host: Homo sapiens | place: USA: California | reverse complement strand
CCCATTCTTACTCTTCTTCATCTTCTTCATCTCATCGGCAATCGCCGAAGCCAACTCGTCCTCGAAGTCCTTCTGCAGCTCCTTCTCCGCCTTCTCCTTTGCCGCACGCACTTCCGGTGTGTCGTCGTTCTCCACGTTTATCACCGACTTCACTTCGGGAATGTAGTGGCGCATCATCTGTTCCACGCCCTGCTTCAGCGTCACGCTGCTGCTGGAGCAGCCCTTGCACGCGCCAGTCAGTCGCACCTGTACTTCGCCTTTATCGACATCAAATCCGTTGAAGAAGATGTCGCCTCCATCTGCCTTGATACGAGGACGGATACGTTTGTTGAGAAGCTCCTTGATCAGGCAAATCACTTCGCTGTCGCCCTCCTTGATGTCGTTGGGGTCCTCGGGGATCTCCTCGGGCTTGAGGACTACAGGCTGGTGGTCGGGTGTGGAGAAGAAGTAGAGTGAAGGAAGCAATTCGGATAGAATGGAGGGTGGATATATCCAGCACAGTGTGGAAAACAGAGGGATTGAGGTACTCCCACTCCACTCCATCCTATTTCTAATTTGATCTGTATAATACCCACATTACGAGTCACGCATATGTATGTATCGCCCAAAAGAACCGACTTGATGTCCGGAATCTCGAACAGCTTGCTGGCGAGGGGAGAGGCACGCGCTTCCTTCTCGTTGGAGAACTCCTACCTCGATAACATAGATAAATGGGAAGAAAACCATGGTATGACCGAATTCGGGAGGGAGAATTGGCATGGAGGGAGTGGGAATGAATTTCTGGACATCTGGATTTGGGGTCTCCTTAATGGAAATGAAGAGAGAGCGAATGAAGGAAGAAGTCTTGAAATAGGGAGTAACCCGCTGCAACGGACTAATTGATTATTGCAATTGCATTTTCTTGTACTTCGCTCTCCGAATCGCGTTTGTAAAGGATGAGAGCATCGCAGTGTCTTCTTCTCAATTCGTGACAGAAATCGGCACCATTTCGGTGATCGCTTGTTCTCTCATTTCCTCCATCCCATTAGGGGTTCGTTTCGTGTGGTGGGTGTATAGGAAACACTCCAGAAACTACTGCCGTGATCGCAGTTTTGATAGAGCCATTTGCAACCTCTCTTCCCTCGTCCGATTCGTCTCCACTGTGCTAGTTGGTTTATTCCTTGGAACTGCACGCAGCTTTGTTAATGCGGCTTTCACTCGCTCCTCCTGCTGCGCTGAAGCAGCTGGAAGCCTTATACCATCCCCAACCGGATGAAGGTAGTATGAGCATACCGCGAGGTGTGCTGTCACTCCAGGTGGATAATCGCCCTTCATCAACCCCTTCATCTCCGTCCACTCCTTCATCTTCATTTCTTCAGGATTCTTCTCCAATCGCACCTTCAACTTGGCGACGATGCCCTCCAGCAACTCCCTCCATGTCCGGTTTTCCCGCCAACTCTTCTCATAGCACGCAGCGATCCGAAGCACCGTCGCAAGCATCGACACAGTGGGACACTCCCCGCACATCCTACTTCTCACGCCCTCGCCCTCGCCCCACGCCACGAGCAGCTGGTTGTTCAGTCGCGTCTTCTCGCGAGGCAACGCCAGGAGCATCCTCATGTTGGTTAGCACCAGCTGCGCCAGGCAGTCCTCGCTCAGTCCCGCGGGGATCTACGCATCACGCGCACCGATCATCCGCACGGCGGCGATGGTGACATGGGCGGCAAAGGGCGCGGCGACGACATTCATGAGTCCCGTGAACAAAAACTCCATGGCGGGCCACTGGCCCTCGCGCAGCGCCATCTGCAGCACCTCGCAGCACAGCAGCACCCACTCGCTCGCGCGGGCGCCCACGGCCTGCCGGTCCGTCTCTGCCAGGGTTTCCGCCGTGGCGAAGCGCGGCACGAACAGTCCGAACACCGTCTGCGCCTGCTCCAGCACCGCCAGGGCCTGTCGCTCCGCCAGCGGCGAGTGCGCGGCAAGTGCGGTGACCAGCGCCTTCAGCGCCTCTTCCCAGTGGTCCAGGAACAGCGAGGAGGCGGCGGGCGGGAGTGTGAGCGGCAGGAAGAGCTGCGCGGCGCTCACGGGGCCGTCGAACTCCACGCGGTCGGCCTCGTCCGGCGAGGTGCTGCTGAGGCTGTCGCGGCCGTTGCTGTTCAGCGTCAGCTGCGTCAGCCGGTCCGGCTCGTGGAGCGGCGCCTCCAGCCCCGGCGATCCCTTCGCATCCAACGGGCTTGTCATAACAGGGTTGCTCACCATAGAGTTGTTCATGATGGGATTGCTCATAATAGGGTTTGTAGGGATCGGGTTTGATGGGATCGGGTTTGTCATGACGGGACTGCCCACGGCGGAATTCTGTAGTGGCACGGGAAGACGACTCATGTCGGCAGTGACAGACATGGGCCTTAGCGGCTGGAACGCGTTGCTCCGCAGGGCGTCGAAGGTGCGCCGCGGCATGGGCTTCGGGATGGACGACTTCACGTTGTACTTCGGCAGCGGCTTCCCGTCCGGGCCCAGCTTCGGCTTCGCCAGCACGCGCGCGCCCGCCCGCTTGCCCAGCGCCTCCTTCCTCTGCTGGAAGTCATCCTTGCGCTCCTCCGCCACTTCCGCCACGCCCACAGGCACCACCGGCTTCTTCTCGGCGGCCGGCGCGGCGGTGAAGGCGCTGATGATGGAGCGGATCTGCAGGAGGTCGGCCTGGCGCCGCTGCTTGGCGAGGTCGAGAATGCGGTCGACGCTGCAGCGTTGGAGCATCGTCTCGAACAGGTCCATCGCCGCGTTGCGCGTGTTTTTGTCCTTGTCCAGCACGCCGTCCAGCACGCTGTCCGCCATCTGCAGCAGCGCGCCGGAGCTGCACGCCGTGCGGTAGGGAACCAGCCACCGCAGCACCTCAAACCGGCCTTTTGGCGTCTTGCAGCCGTAGGGGAGAAACGGCAGCAGCCCGTTCAAGGCGGACTCGTTCAGCGCGCCGTTCTTCTTCACCCATGAGCTCAGCACGCTCACGCTATGCCTCACCACCCACACCCCCACTTTTACACGGCATCGACCACACTGCTCTTGGAGTCCCCCGTCAGCTTCATCAGCTCCGGCAGCAGCAGCGCCGCGAACTCCACCGCCTGCCCGTTCAGCGCCTTCACCAGCGCGTCGATGCACTGAACCACGCGCGCCCGCAGGTTCAGGTTCGTCTCGCCCAGGCGGTCCTTCAGCGCGCCAGCCAGCTCCGCCACGGCCGGCGTGTTGACGATCTGCTTGTTGGCGAGCAGCGTGGTGAGCTTGGCCACGGCCTCCTGCCGCACCTTCCAACTCTCCTTGCCCTCCGTCGTGCGGAGCAGGGGCAGCTGCTCCTCGATCTAGCAATGAAACTCCCGGTGGGGCGTTACTTCGGAGGAGAGATTGACAGGGTCGATGAGCGACGCGAGGGAAATGGGTTGGGGCGTTTCGGTTGAGGGAGTTTCGATGATGGAGGAGGGTTTCGGTGAGGGAGTTTCGGTGGGGAAACTTGCTTCTCTCTTGATGGGCGTTTCCTTTTTGACGGGCGTTTCCTTCACAGGCGTGTCAGCAGGTTGGGGGTGTTGAGATGGGGTGATGTCCTTCAACTCGTCAAGAATGTGCTTCCGCTGGAGTTCGGGGATGGAGAACTGGGTGACGAGCTGGCGAACCACCTCGCCGAGCTGCTTGCACAATTCCTGCAGAATGGCGATCGATGCGTTCTTCACGTCCGGTGTCTTGCTTTCCAACGCCTATGCAGTAATAGGAACAGGGAAGGGGTGCTTGAGGAGATTGGAGATAATCCACGATCCTCTTGACATCCACGTTGCTGGCTCCAAAATCTTGGAGAACGGATAGCAGCCACTGGAGGACGGCCTTCTGCTGCAACGGTTTCTTGCTTGCAGCCATGGACGAAGTGACCAGATCAATCACGGCAGAGGGACGCACCTTTTCTCCAATCAGTGACAATAGAGAGAATATATCCTTCGACAACGCTTTCTCTTGAATCTACCTCTCACCCAACCGCAATGCGCACACCTTATTCAAAGCACAGGGAACAATCTCTCCAGCACAACGTGGTCCGATTCCGCATGCAGATACAACAACCGTCATCGCATCCAAGCCAGACCGCATGATGTTCACGTTTGCCGCATTGCAGTTGTTTGTAAACACTAGACAGTACATTAGAAATGCCTCAGAGTATGCCGATAGCTTCTCTGCGTTGTCCTTGAAGAAGCTTTTCATATCATCGAAGATATCCACCTTATCCTTCCATTTTGATGCATCCTGGATCGATTGCACCTTCTTTAAGAAATCAGGAATCGCGGATTCCAACTACATGTCACACGCCTCAAGCATAGCCACAGCTGTCATTGCACTTTCCCTCGTATACGCTTCGGAACCATCGCGACACGGTACTTTGGGTGTTTGGCGGTGTTGCACGGGCATGGCTACGACTGACGCTGGAATTCTGATATCTCACAAGTACTCTGTGGAGCCTCGCTCGTGCTTCTCCTTGGAACCCCCTCCACTGAGGAATTGGAATTGCTTTCCCTCTGACGCATGAAGCGTGCTGGAGGCGCGCGCTGTGGACGACTCGGCTTGTCGGAAGAGAAATCGAATTCCATTTTTGAGACGTGCTGCGTGGGAGTTTCGCCCAACAGAGTTGCCGGTTTGTACAACAAACGCGCCCGTTACTGAAAACACTGCTTCCATAAAGCACGAAGAGACGCAAAGTAATCCTTGTAGGCAGCCTCCTTCTTGATGGCAGTTCGCTGGAGATAGTTCCAGTACTGTTGACAGAAGATGCACCGCTGCTTCCCGAAGATGGCCTCCTTGGAGTAGTCCAGAATGCCCTTTGTAAAGGGAAGGCTGTACTCCACTGCCGAATGCACTTGCAAGATGCTACGCCTAACCCCGGAAATGCATCCCTACGCAACGATAAAAAGGCTGGAACACAGTGCCATCGCAAGAGAAGACATGAATACATTGGAACACGCAGGAAGCCAGCTATGCATCATCTCTTGGAATGACCATCACTAAATGAACCCCATGCAAGCAACGAAGATCAGCAGCAGCCAGAATGAAACAATCGCGCCTTCGAGACCCAGTCTACCCGTCAATTCCCTTCCGCATGTCGACTTGTTTTCTCCCTGAGAGAAGAAGGAGTAGATCAGTCCTCCCCGCTTTCCCTCTCTCTATTCATAAAGAAGTTATAGTTTCATTACGGTTGTGTAGAGAGAGGGCTTGTTAATCAGGATGTAAGGGAGGCAAGACAGGCACAAGAACACAATCGCCTATGTGTAATATGCAGAAGACAACAGCCACGAGACACAGACGCGTGTAGCTAGTGCGCATCTTCAATGTCTCGACAAGGCCTCTGCCGGGGAGGTAGAGCAATGAAAACACGGACACGATGATCACGCAGTAAATGAGGATGTCCTTCGTCTGCTCTGCGGGAAGAGGAACTTTGATCTGCATTACAACCCTCCAGCCAATCGTACTTCCACTTTCAGCATCCGGTTCACCCAGTGAAGCAGGTCGGAAGAGGTCAGCAGCTGCGTCTGAGGATAGCCAACAGTCTTTCCCTTGATGCCCGGCAGAGGAGGAGTGTTGATATGGGCATATGGAACCCACTCCACCTTGCTCTATAATGAAAAGAGGGAAGCACTGCAAACTTCATCAAAGAAGGAATACGCATTCTCAAAACGCGCAATTGCAAAAACGACTCTCATATCCTCGGACTCCTTCATGGAATAAAGAGAATCGTGGATCTGAATGAACTGCCGCTCCAATTCCGCACAAGTGGGGCAATCATATCTATCCGTGAGCAGATAAACTCCACTCCGACCGTGCATCCGTTGTAGAAAAGAGCACGATTGAAACGAACGATCTCTTCCGCGATGAAAGATACTGCTTGTTTGTCTCTGTAACCAGCATCACATCCTTTTTAAAATCGAATTGCTTCATCTACGGAATGAAATGTCCACAAATGCCCGTACACTCTCTGGCTCAATCAGAAGTGCCTGTATTTGCGGTATAGCAACTGCAAATAGCAGAAGCGCAAAACCAAGCATTGTTTTCTCTTTATATGGAAGGAGCCTCTCTTGTTCCCTCCCCCCACAACCCCAACAATTCGACTGAACGGTTGAGAGAAACGCATTCTTTCAATTGAGAGGGAATGAGAATCAACGGAACTACCCTCCGGAACTTTGTCTCGTTTTGCGTGAATACCATTTACCTAAACGTGTACTGTTTCCTGTACATCGCTTTCCCGGCTCCTCAACGCTAGATATGCGGTCGTCTGTCTGTTCAGAGGAGAAGGAAGTGTGTTCCGAATTGCCAAGGAGGTGGGAGTGGTGTTTTCTGCTAACCGATAGGTTACGCACATGTTCAATCCTCGCATTTATGTGGTGAACGGAAGCAAACCCGTGCGGAACGGACATACCATGTTCTTCATGAATCACACCAGCGTCGCCGACTACTTCCTGGATTGCTTCCTCACTGGCGGTTCCAGCTATTTGTCGAGGCTGCTGATTATCTTCCTTTGTCCCGGACCTAGTTTCTGCGGATACCTTCTGAACTTCGTGTGGTTCTTCTGGAAGTTTAAGAAGATCAACAGAAACTGGTTCACGAAGTTCATGCAGTCGAAGTGGATGCACCGGTGGGTATTTCCTCTCCCTCTCAACTACAGACCCAACAGTGGTTGTATCGTATATCCCGAGGGGAAGATTAGTCAGTGGGACTGCGAGAACCCGCTGAAGACGGGCGTCATGGAGGTTGCTTACAATCTGAACTGTCCGAGCCAGATTATTCTCACCAGAGGAAAGGTTTGCATACTATTCACCCTCTCACTTGCAGGGAGACATCATTGACTTGAAGAACTTCATCCTGCAGGAGAATGGGCACATCACGTGTTGCGTCTCGGAAGTGCTGATTCCCCGCGACTACAAGACGAAGGAGGAGTGGTTCGCGAAGGTGCGCAGCGTGTGGAAGGAGACGTACATGCAGATGGAGAACAGCACGGAGGAGAAGGAGATCATCGCGCCGCTGCCCGGCGTGAACACCGATCTGTGCGAGGACGAGAAGATCAGCAGGAGTGCTCTCGTCTATTCCTTCTGTACCATTGTCGCTATATCCGCCGTTCTGTATGCTCTCTGTACCATGTGTCCTGTTTCCAACAAACGCCTCAACACCTCTCAAACACGCGGTACAGGCGGTCCGTGCTCGCCATCAGCTGGATCGTCCCGCTGCTCCACAGCCGGTCGCTCACGATCATCTGCCTCTTCAGCTGCGGGTACAGCGCGCTCTGAAACACGTTCTTCCACTCCTCCGTCTCCTCCGTTTCCCCAGAAGTAGGGAGGTAGGCGTAGAACTGCGCCAGCTCCTTGGCGATGCGATACAAGCAGGTCTGCTCGTCACTGTAGCTCACCTCCACGCCGAGGCGGTAGAGAAACAGCGGCAGGTAGCCATAAAACGGCTCGAAATCGACGAGAAGGAGAGGCAGTGAACGCAGCAGCAGTCTGCCGTCCGGCGCCGTCTCGAAGCTGATGGAGAAGTAGTCCTTGAGCATCTGCGCGAACGAGGACAGCGTGGACAGAGCGGCCTACACGTGAGGAGACGCGCGGAACCCTGCGTCAACGGCGCCCGCTTCCTTCTTGGCGTCCAGCGCCATCTGGATGCACTGCTTCACGTCGATCTCCTTCTCCATGAAGCGGATCTTGTAGAAGCAGCCGAAGTTGAAGATGATGAGTTGATAGAAGAACTCTTCTCTACGCATCATCGTCTCTGCCCAGCCCCACAACAGCGGGCCGTTTCGCAGCAGAAGCAGCGTGTTCTCGTACTGCACCGCCGACAACAAACAGTCGTTCAAGCAACTAATAAACACACTCTTCTGCAGCACGTCGTGCTCGTGCGTGCACAGCTCGCCAGCTCGCTTCACCTCCTGACACAGCGCCAGCACGCTGTCCAGCTGCAAGTCTTCTCGTGTCGGCTTGTAGGGAGTTTCATTCACATAATCCGACAGCATCGAATGCGCCTGCTTGGAGGGCGTGGAGGCGGCGGAGTTGGCTCGCTCCGCCTCGCTCGTCTGCGACGGAACACAACACGACTCTTTCTCCTTCGCCGGCGAACTCTCCACCGAACCGAAATGGATCTTTCTTTGGGAATAGTCCACCCGCACCTTCTTGCTCCCCGACTGGCTCTGTCCCAGCACCTCCTCTCTCCCCACCGCCCGCGGCTGCTTCTCCGGCGTGCGCGTCGATAGCACTCCGCCGATGGACTGCGTGGACACGGCCTGCTCGATCGCCGCCTCCACCTGGTCGACAATGCGCCGCACCACATAGTCCTCGTCCAGGAAGCAAACTTCGCGCTTGTTGGGGTGCACGTTGACGTCCACGAGACTGGCGTCCAGCCAGACGGAGAGGAAGCAGAAGGTGTTTTGGTTGCGGCTCTTGGCGTTGGTGTCGCTGCAGTAGTAGTACTGCTCCAGGACGCGGCGGATGCCGAGTTTGATGCGAGTGTGCTGGATGCACCGGCCGTTCACAAATAAGATGAAGGAGAGAGAGGGAGACACTGACACGGGGGATTTTGGGGAAAACACGAGATCTGCCGAGAAGGGACATTCCACGTCCGGCTCGACATCGATGTGCACCTCCTTCAACGTGGGTCGGATGGAAGCACCAATGACGTTGGAAATGCTGTCAAGAAGCGATGATGCCGGCTGGGACTTGAACAGCGTCCGATTAGGTACCTACGGTTATAGCTAATGACGAGTAATACTTCCTTCAGAGTGAAGGCGATTCCCTTGGGAGTGTAGTAGATGCTGAAGATCTGCATCAACGATATGATATACTTCGTTTCGTCGGCTTCCTTCTGACTGTACATGCTCTGGCGCAGCGGGATATTGTAAAAGAGATCGTCCACCACAATGCTGGTTCCTTTCAGTGCCGCTGTAGGCTCGATCTTTCCGTCAATCAACACATTTCCGTTGTAGCGGGCTCTAGTCCTGAACATCTCCCTGGAATCGCACTTCCAACCGCACACTTCGTCTTCACGCTTTGTAATCACCATAACATGACTCACGGTACTAATCGAAGCCAATGCCTCACCGCGGAAACCGAACGTGACAAGGCTGTTCAAATCGTCCAACTGCCGCAGTTTGCTGGTCGTGTACCGTTCACAGAGAATCGGCAAATCGTCCTTCTACCAGTGACACAGAAACAAGGGTTCCCACCAAAATCCCATCACCGTTGTCCTGAATCTGCATCTGCTTCATTCCGCCCTTGCTCAAGGAAACAACGATGTTGGTAGCATGGGCATCGATGCTGTTTTCCACCATCTCCTTCAAAGCCGCTCCTGGCCGCATGACCACTTCTCCAGCAGCTATCTTGTTCACGACGTCTTCATTGAGGCGCTTGATGTGCTGACTACAGAATCAGCACCATTCCACACAACATACTCCTTGCTCATGGAGAATGAATAGCACAATGCTCAGTGATGCAGATGCAACAGTCGTTCACAATGAGGAACACAAATGGTGACTCTCTTCGCTCCTCTTCATTAAGACCTACACACATGGGGTATGCGGATTTTCGGATAGATAGTGCGATTCTCCCTCCGTATTAGGAGTACTACAAAGGCGCTGTATTTCCGTCTCTATCCTCCCCTGTGCTCTCTATCATGGCTGTTCATGCTTATGAGCACGAAATAATGAGCACTCCCTGCTTAGAAAACGCCAAAAGGGAGAATCTCCATGGCGCACGGATGGTGATGATCCTGCACCCTTGATAATCGCGCAAAACACACAACCGTTAGCATCTGAGCATTCTGATTGGGTGATATTCTATTGCACTCTTTCTGTTTGGAAAACCATCTATTCTCTCTGCTTCTGCTACTACTGTGTACTTTAGTGCCATGTACAATTCGTTACCAGATTCAAACCATTCAATGAGCTGGAACGCAATACCCCTCAATGACTGTGTGTCAACGTCCTTTAGCCTCTCTTCCCCATCCGCTATTTGTGGAGGCACGAAAATCGTTCCCACTTCGCCAACAAACGCCTTCAATCTCCCCCTTAGTTGTCCCCCTATGGGTTCCGTGAACTCGTTTGCATTTGCATTCCTGCCGCTAACGCGTAGATGTAGTTGCATTAAGTACCCCATTTCCAGACTCTCTGCTAGATCCTCTAGTTGCATCCCAACGGCACGATGGGTTCCTCGTAAGGAAGGCGAGAAGCGCCACTCCAGAGGGAGAATCAAAATCGGCAAGTACCTCTTCCACGCCTATGTGGTTCCTCCCTGCAGGTTCTGGTCCAACTCCATCAAGCCCAGTTTTTGGACCTGTTTCTTCGCAACAAACAGTCGGCTATCATATACTAGGACGAGCACCCGTTGAATACTTCTGTTGTCGCGTCGCCGGTCGAAGAATCTACTCCTCATACTCCGCTCCCACCCCTACTTGGAAAGAGCACATCAAATTCTCGTCCACACTCATCATGCCTCCTGCATTATCGAACTCGCCGCAGTAGTTCGGCGCCGAGAAGATCGTCACCAGATTGCGATCCGCGAAAAACTCGTAGCCGTCCTCCACCACTTGGTGCGCGCGACACACCAGATCCAGATCATGCTGCTGCAGAAAGTTCACCACGATGTCCGCGGCAAACGTGTAGCTCACGCCACGGTCGTTGATGCCCCAGCCACTCAGCAAGTCTCGATCGGGGTCCGACCAGAGCAAGTCGCACAGTAGGCCTCTGTCCGGCACGTCGCACGGACGCTGAATGTTGCTGATCATGCTGATCGAAGTGAGCTCCGGCGAGAGTCCACCGTGCACGCAGAAGATGCGACCCTCAATCAACGCTGCGATGGGGAGGCACTTGAAGCAATCCGAGAAGTACTTCCAGAGACGGACGTTATACCGCTGCTTGCACTCGTCGTAGAAGCCGTAGATGCGATTCACAGAATCGGTCTCGTGGTTGCCTCTCAATATGAAGAAGTTCTTCGGGTATTTGATTTTATATGCGATCAGCAGACAGAACGTCTCAATTCCCTGTTTACCACGATCCACATAGTCTCTACGGCTCACTGCAACACCACACGCTCTACCCAAGGAACAGATAGTTTGCCTCAGGAGGAAAGCCGCCGTACTCAAACAAGCGCAACAAATCGTAGTACTGACCATGTATATCTCCTACCCTTCACACATCGATGCAAAAACAAACCGCAGACCTTCAGGGGGGCCGACAGGTTCAAAAGCACCGGCTGACTCATAAAGATGTCCGAGGCTTTGGCAAGCAATGTTATAATCACATCCTCCGGCAAATTCACCTCCTTTCCCGGCCTTGCTCCCCGAACCTCCAAGAGCTTGTCGATAATCGCATCGACGTCGAATTCCTCTGCATTTGCCATTGTAATATCTTTTCACGAATCTATTCAGGAGAATGAGCATTCTTCCGTCTTTCGAAACCGCCATACAACCCAGCAACAACAATTCAAAAGTACACAACGCTTACCTTTTGTGCTTTCAATTCCAGAACACGAAGTTCACGAATTCTCCACGAAACCGCTCACAACGAAGAGGAATGTGAAGAGCATTCTGCTCCCGTTTTTCTCCCGTTTTTGGTGTTTCTAGAAAGGAAGACAATTTGAGGGCATCCGGAGGTCATTTGGTGATTCCTGCAGCGAAAAGAGGGAAGTGCTGATCGTGCAATTTACCGGGCTGTGTTGAAAAGACACTCAAGATCGATTGTGTGCTTCTTTCCAATAACTCTTCCTTTGCTTTGCAGTGCAATGACACATCATCATTTCCATTCTTTTTGT
>QWCN01005832.1_pt1 | contig 11794 bp, 9 predicted proteins | sample 1972711 | NCBI WGS metagenome assembly QWCN01 (sample SAMN09866707, study PRJNA288562) | Human gut metagenome isolate term1_stool, whole genome shotgun sequencing... | isolation source: gut | host: Homo sapiens | place: USA: California | reverse complement strand
GGGGAGAGGAACTTCGGCGTTTGAGATGGTCCTCTCCCCCGGGGCAGGTCGAGCAAGTGCCGCGGGGTGGCTTGCCTTCTTTGTCGCCTGCCTACCCTGCCTTTAGCTTGCTTTCCTGCTCCCTATCCCCCCGACCCCCTTCCCCGCCGGGGAAGGGGGAGACTCAAAGTTTATTTCGCCGGTGGCTCCGCCCCCGGCACCCCGGCATTAAACCGCTTGCGGCACTTACAGAACCTGCCATATAAGTACCCGGCGGCAGAAATTCGCGGTTCGCCGCAAAAACGACAGGAAGCGGTTCCCTATGAGCAGTGCCGGCAGCCAAGGAGAGGGGGGACCGGGGGAGATGGAACTATCCGTCGCACGCGACGGCGGCGTTTGAGATGGTCCTCTCCCCCGGGGCAGGTCGAACAAATGCCGCACGGAGGGGCAGGGAAGTACGCCAAAGGCGGGGGTTGGCAGGCGGCAAAGGGGGAAAACTTCCTCCCTGTAGCTGCGCCCTGCAAAAAAATTTTCAAAAGCCCTTGACAGAAGCGGCGCAATATGATATAATAGCCAAGCGCTGTCAGGACAGCGGCAAAGGCCATGGCGGAGTAGCTCAGTTGGCTAGAGCAACCGGTTCATACCCGGTAGGTCACAGGTTCAAGTCCGGTCTCCGCTACCACATCGGGCAGGGTAGTGCCGTTCCGTATCCGAGCGGTACTGCCCTTGTCCGTGGTTTTCCCCCAGGCCCGTTGGTCAAGAGGCCTAAGACACCGCCCTTTCACGGCGGTAACAGCAGTTCGAATCTGCTACGGGTCACCAAATGAAACAAATCCGAACTGCTTCGCACATCGAAACCGGTTCGGATTTGTTTTACCCCGGAAAATACTGATCGAAGTGAGGTAACAGGTTTTTCGCCTGAAGGCAGGCGGGAAAAGCTGTGCCGAAGATGTGCCGCCGAATGAATCAGAGGCTCCTGAAAGCTCAGATGCCCGGAGGTCGGAAATGTCACAGGTAACGAAAAGAGCGCTTGAACAATCGCTGAAAAATCTCCTGCTCAAAAAACCGCTGACCAAGATCACCGTCAATGACATTGCGGAGGATTGCGGAATCAACCGGATGACGTTTTACTATCATTTCAAGGATATTTACGATCTGGTGGAGTGGTCCTGCCTGGAGGATGCGAGAAAGGCGCTGGAGGAAAAGAAAACGCACGACACATGGCAGGAGGGCTTCCTCAACATATTTGAGGCGGTGCTTGCCAACAAGCCCTTCGTGATGAACGTATACCGCTGCGTGGATCGCGCGCAGGTGGAAAAGTATCTGAAGCCGCTTACGGACAACCTGCTGATGGGCGTGATAGACGAGCAGGCGGAGGGGATCACCGTGCGCGAGGAGGACAAGGAGTTTATCGCGCGGGTGTATTCGTATGTTTTCATAGGCATCATGCTCGACTGGATAAAGGACGATATGAAGGCGGATCCCAAATTGATAGTGGATAAGCTTGCCATCCTGATGAAGGATTCGCTTGCCGATGCGCTCCGGCGCTTCAGAATATGAGAAGCCTCGGCGGGTTTTTATCAAAAAGCCCGATCTGATAAAAATTTTTACACATGGAAGCACTGTGATAAATGATTTATCACAGTGCTTTTTCTGTCTATTGAAAACGCCGGAAAATGGGGTATAATATAGGCAACACAGGGCGATGAGCGACATTGCCCGTAATAATCAAATAAAATCACAGGAGGTTTCCCATGTATTACGCAGCAGGAACTTATGAAGCATTCGCACATCCCGAAAAGCCGAAGGATGCAGACAAAAAATCCGCCTATATCATCGGCACAGGTCTTGCCGGACTCACGGCAGCCTTCTACCTTGTGCGCGACGGGCAGGTGAAGGGCGAGCATATCCATCTTCTTGAGAAGCTGGAGCTTGCCGGAGGCAGTTGCGACGGGCGCAAGGACGTGACCAAGGGATTCTATATGCGCGGCGGGCGCGAGATGGACAACCACTTTGAGGTGATGTGGGACACATTCCGCGATGTTCCCTCGATTGAAACGCCCGGTGTTTCGGTGCTGGATGAGTACTACTGGCTCAACAAGCACGATCCCAACTATTCGCTCTGCCGTGCGACGGTAAACCGCGGCAAGGACGCGCACACCGACAAGAGGTTTGAGCTTGACAAGGAGTCGGCAATGGCGCTCTCCAAGCTGTTCCTCACGCCGGAAAAGGATTTGGAGGACAAGAAGATTTCCGAGGTTCTGCCAGAATCCTTCTGGCAGACAAACTTCTGGCTCTATTGGCAGACGATGTTTGCCTTCCAGCGCTGGTCCAGCGCGCTGGAGATGAAGCGCTATCTCTGCCGCTATGTGCATCACATCGACGGACTGCCCGACTTCAGTGCGCTCCGGTTCACCAAGTACAACCAGTATGAGAGCATGATCCTGCCTCTTGTGAAGTATCTTGAATCCCACGGCGTGCGCATCGAGTACGGCATGGACGTAAAGAACGTGATCATTGAGGACGAAGGCGGCAGAAAGATCGCAAAGCAGATCGTGTACGTCAAGGACGGCAAGCAGGAAACGATTGATCTCATTGAGGACGATCTTGTGTTCATCACGAACGGCTGCTGCACGGATACCTCCTGCTACGGCGACCAGACGCACGCGCCTGATCTTTCCGGTGTCCGGAACGGCTTCGGCGAGTCGTGGGATATGTGGAAAGCCATTGCCGCGCAGGCAAAGCACGGCGAGTACGGCAACCCCGACAAATTCTGCGGGGATGTGGAAGCCACCAACTGGATGAGTGCGACGGTTGCCACCTCGAACGAGGAGATCATCCGGCACATCATGAATGTCTGCAAGCGCGACCCGCGCACGGGCAAGGTGACGACGGGCGGCATTGTGACCGTGAAGGACAGCACGGACAACTGGTATCTTTCCTGGACAATCAACCGTCAGCCGCAGTTCAAGTCGCAGGATCGGAACATGGTGCTTGTCTGGCTGTACTCGCTCAACACCAACCGGGAGGGCAACTATGTAAAGAAGGCAATGCGGGACTGCACGGGTGAGGAGGTCTGCCGTGAGTGGCTGTACCATCTCGGCGTTCCGACCGATCGGATAGACGCCCTGGCGAAGGATGCCTGCAACACGACCACCTGCTATATGCCGTATATCAACGCCTTCTTCCAGCCGCGGAAGGAGTCCGACCGCCCGAAGGTGGTGCCGGACGGAGCCGTGAACTTCGCGTTCATCGGTCAGTTTGCCGAGACGCCCCGCGACACGATCTTCACGACGGAATACTCCATGCGTACCGGTATGGAGTCTGTGTACACGCTGCTTGACATTGACCGCGGTGTTCCGGAGGTTTGGGGCAGCAAGTACGATGTGCGTGAGCTTCTGCGCGCCTGCTACTACGCCATTGACAAGAAGCCCATTACCGACGTCAAGCTGTCTTTCAAGGAAAGAAAGCTGCTCAACGTGGTGATGAAAAAGGCTCGCGGGACCGATATTGAGATACTGCTGAAGGAGAGCGGTCTGATAAAGTGATGCGGTGAGCCGCAGTCGGCGCCGGCTGTTCGGTTGCGATCGGCACCGGTTTGACAAGCCACCCCGGATTATTCCGGGGCGGCTTGTTTGCTGTGGCGCCGCCCCGATTTGGTTTCGTTCCTCCGCCCCGGCGCTGGGAGCAGGGGCGAACCACGCGCCCGGAGGGGTGCTTGCCCGGCTGGTCGCCTGCCGACCTTGCAACCGCTGTCTCCGCCGGGGGGGCTTGCCTTCTTTGTCGCTTGCCAACCCTGCCTTTAGCTTTGCCTTTTGCCCCCATCCCCCCAACCCCCTTCCCCGGAGGGGAAGGGGGAGACCAAGGTTATTTCATGCAAGGGGCTCCGCCCCTTGCATCCCCGCGCCTGAGCCGGAGGCGGCACGGGCTGCACCTGCGGTGTAGGTGCCCGTTGGGGTGCTTGCCCTCTTTGTCGCCTGCCGACCTTGCAGCCGCTGTCTCCGCCGGGGGCTTGCCTTCTTTGTCGCTTGCCAACCCTGCCTTTAGCCTTGCCTTTTGCCCCCATCCCCCCAACCCCCCTTCCCCGGAGGGGAAGGGGGTGACTAAGGTTATTTCATGCAAGGGGCTTCGCCCCTTGCATCCCCGGGGCTGAGCCGGAGGCGGCACGGGCTGCACCTGCGGTGTAGGTGCCCGTTGGGGGGCTTGCCCGGTTGGTCGCCTATCGACCTTGCCGCCGCTGTCTCCGCCGGGGGGCTTGCCTTCTTTGTCGCTTGCCAACCCTGCCTTTAGCCTTGCCTTTTGCCCCCATCCCCCCGCCCCCCTTCCCCTCCGGGGAAGGGGGTGACTAAGGTTATTTCATGCAAGGGGCTTCGCCCCTTGCATCCCCGCGCCTGAGCCGGAGGCGGCACGGGCTGCACCTGCGGTGTAGGTGCCCGTTGGGGTGCTTGCCCGGCTGGTCGCCTGCCGACCTTGCAGCCGCTGTCTCCGCCGGGGGGGCTTGCCCTCGTTGCCGCCTACCGCCCCTGCCTTTAGCTGGATTTTCTGCCCCCATCCCCCCAACCCCCTTCCCCGGAGGGGAAGGGGGTGACTAAGGTTATTTCATGCAAGGGGCTCCGCCCCTTGCATCCCCGGGGCTGAACCCATGGTTCGCCGCAAAACCGATAGAAAGCGTTCCCGGCAAGTGGTGCCGCCCGGGTTCAGCCGCTGGGTACTTGTTGTTCGGCAGGTTCTGTAAGTGCCGCAAGCGGTCTGATGCCGGGGTGCCGGGGGCGGAGCCCCCGGCGAAATAAACTAAAAATCTCCCCCTTCCCCGGCGGGGAAGAGCGCTCTGCGAGCGCGGGCAGGGGGGATGGGGCAGCAAAGTAAACTAAAGGCAGGGTAGGCAGGCGGCAAAGAAGGCAAGCCCCCCGCCGGGTGCCGCCAACGCCCGCCGAGCCGACGAGGCTGGGGCAAGCCCCCCGCCGGGCACGAAATATGCTTCCTGCTCCGGCGCCTCAAAATAAATCCTGTTGCCGTAGCTTTTTTTGAAAAACCCCTTGCATTTTTGCGGAAGATATGGTATAATACCATCCAGTCGTGCACCGTTGCGTGCAGTTGTGCAAGAAAGCCCGCAAGGGTGTGAATGAGGAAGTGAGTCAAGTATCATGGAAATGGCAGTTGTCGAACTGATTATGGGAATCCTGCTGCTTGTGCTGTCGCTGGGACTTGTGGTGGCGGTTATGCTGCAGTCCGGCAAGGACAAGAAGCTGTCCGGCGCCATCGCCGGCGGCGCGGATACCTTCTTCGGTAAAGGTAAGTCCGGTCGGAAGGACAGAACGCTTCGTATCCTGACGACGGTTCTGTCTACGGTGTTCTTCGTCCTGATCGTGGCGCTGTACTGCATCGCCGGCAATTGAGCCGAGCCGCATAGAGAGCGTTCCCGGAGTCGGGAATACGGAAGAACAGACAGAAAATGGGTTGCTGCGTGGTGCGTCTCTTCAGAAGCCGCTGCGCGTCCGTTCGGGCGCGGGTCTTCGGGGGAACCCCCTTGGGCGGCGACCCTTTTCTGTACGCATGGGACAGCCGCGCCGGTATGCTCCATGGCTCTTACAGGAGGAACACTATGAAGGATAACAGATCGGAACAGGCTGGCGCGGGACGGATGGCTCCCGCCCGGGACGGGCGCAGGGCAGGGACATCCCGCAACGCGTCCCCTGCGGCGGTGTGTGACCGTACACGCGGTGCGCAGCGCCCTGCACAGCCGCGCCGCCGTGTGCCGGATACGGCATATGCGCCGCGCCAAACCGCACCCAGACCTGCACAAAAGCCCGCAGGGCGCCCGGTGCCCGCACGGCGCACCGGACTGCATAACACATCCCCCCACAGCCGGCAAATCGTCGTTTTGCTGGCGGCTGTACTTGCGGTTCTGCTGCTGATAACCGGATCGCTCCTGCTTGCCAGAAAGGTGATCTTCCTGGAGCGCGAGCCGGTTGCGCCTTCGGGGGACGACATCCCGAATCAGCCGCCCGAGACCGGGAACCCCATCGCAACGCCGGGCAGTCATCCCTTCGCGGACGGACCGACAGGCACCGTGACCTTCCCGTTCGCCGCAGACAGCCGTGTCATCGGCAAGAACAGCATCCGGTCCGCGCGCGCGGTCGTGGTGGATCTGTCTGCGGGGGAGGTCGTGGCGTCCAGACTGGCGGACGAGAAGATGTACCCCGCTTCCATGACCAAGATCATGACGCTGATCGTGGCGGTGGAGAATCTGTCGGAGTCGGTCAGCCTGTCCTACAAGGTCACGGTGAGCAGTGCGGTGTATGAGGCGATGCGCCTTGCCGGTTCGTCCGGCATGGGGCTGGAAGCCGGGGAGCAGTTGACTGTGGAGGCGTTGCTGTACCTTACCGCTCTCCAGTCGGACGGCATTGCCGCCAGTGAGCTGGCGCGCTATATCGCCGGGGATGAGGCGTCCTTTGTTCAGCTGATGAACCGCAAGGCATCGGCAATGGGACTGACGAACACCCACTTCGCCAACCCGACCGGCTTGCAGGACGAGGCGAACTACTCCACCTGCCGCGATATGGCGGCTATCCTCTCCTACGCGATGCGGATGTCGCTCTGTCGCCGGATACTGACCACCGATTCCTACAATGCGACCTGCACGAAAACGACGGGCAGGGACGCCGGGTACAGCTTTACCTACTATGTTTCCAACAAGTTTCTGACGCTTCTGTCGCAGGCAGACAAGGGCAAGCCCGACTCGCTGACCATGACGGCGGGCAAAACCGGTTACGCGGGCAACAATTCCGGGTTCTGCCTGGCAAGCTACGCGGTCGGCGCGGACGGACACGCGTACATATGCGTGTCCTCGCAGGCGACCGGGAGCGATGGCTACCTTACGTGCATCCGGGATCACGTTTCGCTGTACAACGCCTACACGAACTGACCGCGGCGTTCACGGATCCGTATTTGGAGATGCCCTGCACAAAAAAAACAGGAGGCTTCCGCTTGGGAAGTCTCCTGTTTTTTGGCTTGGGACTGTATCACTCCTCGTCGGAGTAGACCACAACATCCTCCGGGATCTCTTCGGGCATAGCTTCCTCCTCGTCCCGGGCAGCCTCCAGCAGAGCGCGGATAGAGAGCGCGACCTTCTGCTTCTCGGAGTCGATGTCCAGGATCTTGGCATCCACGACCTGACCAACCTGCAGGACGTCGGCAGGCTTGCCGATGCGGTGGTCTGCGATCTCGGAAATGTGAATAAGACCGTCCACGCCGTCCACGATCTCCGCGAACGCGCCGAAGGGCATCAGGCTGACGATCTTCACGGGAGCCACATCGCCGATGGCGTAGGTGTGCGTGAAGATGTACCACGGGTTGGTCGCCTCGGTCTTGTAGCCGAGCGAGATGCGCTTCTTCTCTGCGTTGAAGCTCTTGACAAAGACCGTAATCTCGTCACCGATGGAAACCACCTCGGCAGGGCTCTTGATGTGCTTCCAGGAAAGCTCGGTGGAGTGAACCATTCCGTCCACGCCGCCCAGATCCACAAACGCACCGTAGCTGGTCATGCTCTTGACCACGCCCTGATACACCTTGCCGTCCTCGATGTTCTCCCAGAACTCCTTCTCGCGGGCATTGCGCTGCTCCTGCAGAACCTTGCGGATGGAGCCCTTTGCCTTCTTGTTGTCCTTGATCTCAATGATCTTCATGGACACGGTCTGACCCACCAGCGTGTTCAGATCGCCGTCGCGCGGCACGCCGGAATGTGCGGCAGGAATGAAGACCTGATTGGAGTTGACCAGCGCCACGACGCCGCCCTTGTTGACCAGGATGACCTTACCCTCGATTGTCTCCTGCGTCTCGTAGGCTTCCTCGATCTTCTTCCAGTTCTTGTCGGAGTCAACGCGCTTCTTGGAGAGTGTAGCGAAGCCATCGACATCGCTGACACGGATCACGAAAGCCTCCACCTCATCCCCGATTTTGAACATCTGATCCAGCTTCGCCGCAGGATCATCCGTAATCTGATCCAGCTTGATAACGCCGGTCACCTTGGTTCCCAGGTCGAGCTGAATCTCGCCGGGCGTGATCGCGGTCACGATCCCTACTACGGTATCTCCTGTCTTTATTGTTTTGAGTGCTGATTCTTCCAGCAGCTCGGCGAAGTTCTCGTTCTGTGCCTGTTCGCTCATGTTGTTTGCAACCTCCTCAATGATATCGCGGGGGGTGGATGCCCCTGCCACGACTCCCACCTTGCGGTGGGTGCCCGCCATCCGGCGGGATAACGGGATCCTGTCCTGCAGCTCCTCGGCGCGTTCGACCCACACGGTGTCAGCGCAAATGCTTTTGCATATCGAAAAAAGTTTGGCAGAGTTTGAACTGTCCCTGCCTCCTATCACGATTATGAGATCACATTCGCGTGCGAGAGCGGCGGCTTCCTGCTGCCGGGATTCCGTAACACTGCATATTGTATCAAAAATAAGTGAATTTGTAAAGAGGTTTTTGAGAATTTTTTTTGACATTTCCCATTCTTTCAGGTTATGTGTGGTCTGCGCGACCAGAATCGGCGTCATGGAGCCCCATTTGACCGCGTTTCCGGGGGCACGCAGCAAAGACTCCAGCTCCGCCGCCGAGGAAAAGACGTGCTTCTCCCCTTCAAAGCGGCTGAGGAATCCGACGACCTCCGGGTGATCCGCCGAGCCGAGCACCAGCAGGAAGCGGTCGTCCTGCCCGGTCGCCTCGCGCGCCGCGCGATAAAGTTCAGATTGCTCCGCACAGATGCGGTGTATCTTCTTGACGAAGGAGCAGGTGCAGTCTGTAAAGGTGAAGTACGGGTTGCGCGCGGCGCACGCGTGCAGCAGTGCCTCGGTCCCGGCAGTCATGCCGTGGGCGCGGATAAACACGCGCACCGGTGCGTCTTCCCGTGCTTCCCCGCACAGGCGGGGGATGTCCTCGGTGCCGATCACCTCCACGCCGCCCTCCTGCAGGCGGCGGGTATAGATCTCGTTGTGTATCAGCCGCCCCAGCGTGAAAATGCGTTCGCCGGGCGCGTGCGCGGCGATCTCACGCTCGACCGCCGCCGTTGCGCGGGCAACGCCGAAGCAGAATCCGGCGCCCTGCGCGATAATGACCTCCCGGCTCACGGCGTTTCGTCCCCAAGGGCGCAGACGCGCTCAAACGCCATCCGCATGATGCGGTCGTACTCGCCGGGCGCCTCCGGGTCGTAGTGCATTTCCTCCGGCGTGATGGGCTTGCCGATGATGACCTCCTTGCGGCAGAAGGCACGCATCCGGTTGTCCGGCACGCGGATGAACACCGGCAGGATGGGCACGCCCGCCCGCAGGGCGATCATGGCAGCGCCGGCGTGTATCTTGGTTGTGCGGGGATCAACGCCGTTGTTACGGTGCCCCTGCGGGAACATTCCGACGGTTTTGCCGTCCTCCAGCATCCGGATGGTATGCCGGATGGCGCCGACATCGGCACCTCCCCGGTTGACCGGGTAAGCGCCCAGCGCGCGGATCATCCAGTTGAAGACCGGAATGCGGAACAGCTCCTTTTTCGCCATGAAGTGCGGCTGCTGCTGCCGCAGGCTGGCGCACAGGAAAATGGGATCGCGCCATGTCAGGTGGTTGCAGATGACCAGATAGGAGCCGTCCCCGCGGCGCGGCTCGTTCTCGCGCCCCTTCACCCGGATGCGGTGAAACAGGCGTATGGGACCGGCGAACACGGCGTGTACGACCTTATACAGCCCGCTGCGGCAGTGCTTCCGGTTGCGTGCGCGGCGCTCCTCGGGGGACAGAGCCGCCGTTTCGGTGACTTGCTTGCTCACAGACTCAGCCCCTTTCCGGCAAGTGTTTCGCGGATGAGGTTGAGGATTGCCTCCACGCTTTCCTCAAAGGTCAGCCCGGAATTGTCGAAGCGGATGGCATCCGGTGCCGCCACGGCAGGCGCAACCGCGCGGGTGCGATCCTCCTCGTCGCGCTTGTACATATCGGCGAGGACGGTTTCGTAATCCACGGGCATACCCTTCTCCGCCAGCTCGGCGACGCGGCGGCGTGCGCGCGCCTCGTTGGAGGCTGTCAGGAAGATTTTGACCTGCGCATCGGGCAGGATGACCGTGCCGATATCGCGCCCGTCCATGATGACACTGTTTTCCCGCGCAATGCGCTGCTGCGTATCCAGCAGGAAAGCGCGAACCGGAGGCAGGGCGCCCACGGCGGAGGCGTACAGGGAGATCTCGTTTTCGCGGATGCGGTCTCCCAGATTTTCGCCGTTGAGGAAGACGTTCTGCACGCCGTCCACGTACCGGACCTCAACGTGTATGTCACTCAGTTTATCGACCACGGCGGCGATGGCGGGCAGGGAAATCCCCTGTGAGCGGGCATAGTAGCCCACTGTGCGGTACAGTGCGCCCGTATCCACGTACACGATCCCCAGTCTTGCCGCGATGGCTTTGGATATTGTGGACTTCCCGGCTCCGCTCGGACCGTCTATGGCGATCTGGATATGCTGCATGATATATACCTCTTTCTTGCCTTTGTCAGCGGGTAGCTGTTATCCCTCCCATTATACTCTATCTGCGGGATAAATGCAATAGGCGTTTGGAAAAATCATGCGGTTTGGTGTAGGATTACAATAGATGTGTTACACCAAGAAAAAAAGAGATGTTAAAGCTAAAAAAAGAATAGCAATTGAGAGCCAAATGTGTTACAGTTAAGTCACCACAACAAAAAAGCAACAAAGGAGGCTCACAATTGCCATGAATAGTGTAACACAAGATATGAGGTTTCGTCAATCCCTTTTGAAATATTCGCAAAAATACGGAGTAACAAAAGCGGCGATCAAGTACAAAACGAACCGACAATACATCTACCGGTGGCTGAAGAGGTATGACGGAACGCTTGAATCCCTTCGGGAGAAATCACGCAGACCGCATCATCATCCGAATCAACACACCGAAGATGAGTTGAAGCTGATCAGAGATATGCGTCGCAGAAACCCCGGTACGGGACTTGTTGTGCTGTGGGTGAAACTGCGGCAAAGAGGCTATACGCGTACCGTGACCGGGCTGTACCGCGTGCTTCGCAGAAACGGCGAGATGGCGGTCAAGCCAAAGAATCCCAAGTATATCCCCAAACCGTATGAACAAATGAATTATCCCGGTGAGCGTGTACAGATAGATGTCAAATTTGTCCCTGCGGCTTGCCTTGTGGGGGCAGCCGCAGGCAGAAGATTCTATCAGTATACCGCTATCGATGAGTTTTCGCGCTACCGTTATCTTGAAGCTTTTGAAGAAAACAGTACCTATTCCTCTACGCAGTTTCTCATCCATATGCTCGACCACTTCAAAAGGCTCGGCGTTTCCGTAAAGTGCGTTCAGACTGACAACGGTTTTGAGTTCACTAAACGCTTTGGCGGATCGGCACCCGACAATCTTTCTCTCTTTGAGCGCGCGCTCAAAGAGAGAAAGATTGCCCACAAGCTGATTCGTCCGTTCACTCCTCGCCATAACGGCAAAGTGGAGCGTTCCCATCGCAAGGATAATGAATACTTTTATGCTACTCACAAATTTTACTCATTTGAGGACTTCAAAACACAGCTTGCTGTTCATCTTCGCAATTACAATAACTTTCCTATGCGCCCACTTAATTGGATCTCTCCTAAAGCTACTCTCTTTAATTTTTTGCATTTCGGTGTAACTTATCATTGACAAACCAACACGTTTGGAAAAATCATGCGGTTTGGCTGTAGTGTTACAATAGATGTGAGACCAAAAGCGAAAAAACTATAGAAAAAGTGATTGAGTTCTGATAGAATAGAATTACTCCTAACCCCACTCAAC
>QWCN01005829.1_pt1 | contig 11797 bp, 10 predicted proteins | sample 1972711 | NCBI WGS metagenome assembly QWCN01 (sample SAMN09866707, study PRJNA288562) | Human gut metagenome isolate term1_stool, whole genome shotgun sequencing... | isolation source: gut | host: Homo sapiens | place: USA: California | reverse complement strand
TTTGAAAAAGAGGACATCACGGTGCTGGAAGCCGTGGATCTGGATACATAAGTGCAGAACATAAAAAGCACTCTTTCCGGGCAGGAAAGGGTGCTTTTTTGCGTCTTATTCGGTCCGTGCAGGCCGTGTGGTCACTTCGCCGCAGCGCAGAGCCTCCTGTCGGCCGTTCTCCCGCTGGATGACCAGCCGCCCTTCCTCGTCGATGGCAAGGGCCTTTGCGGCGTAGGTCTCGGTCTCGGCACACACCGTCACCCAGTGGCCGGGCACGAAGCACCGGGCGCGGTACTCATCCAGACAGTCAAAGCCGGGGCAGAGGGCCAGCAGCTCCCGGGCAATGGCCCCGGCCAGTGCGGCCCGGCTCACCGGGGCAGGCCCGCCGGGGTACAGGCTCCCGGCCCTGCGGGCCAGCTCCTCCGGCCAGTCGGCGGCGGTGGCGGTAAGGTTCAGCCCGATGCCCACCACCAGCCATTCCAGCTGTCCGCTCTCGAGGTCGGTCCCCGCTTCGGTCAGGATGCCGCAGACCTTTCTGCCCTGATAGTACAGGTCGTTGACCCACTTGATGGCAAGCTCCAGCCCGCAGAGCTTTTTCACGGCACGGCAGACCGCCACCGCTGCGCTGATGGTAGCGGTCTGGGCATTGGCGGCGGGCATTTCCGGGCGCAGCAGCACCGAGCAGTAAACGCCCTTGCCTGCCGGGCTTTCAAATCTCCGGCCCAGCCTGCCGCGTCCGGCGCTCTGGTGGGCGGTGAGCACCAGCGTGCCATGGGGTGCACCATCCAGCGCCAGCAGCTTTGCCGTGCGGTTGGAGCTTTCCAGCGTGTCATATAAATAGATGGGTGCAGGGTAGTCCCCGATGGCTTCGGTGCAGAACGGGTCGCCGCCTGCCAGCCGGTAGCCCCGGCGGGGCGCAGCTTCCAGCGCGTACCCTTGGGCCGTGAGGGCCGCAGCGGCCTTGTGCACGGCAGCGCGGCTCACGCCGAGGGTCTCGGCCAGCTGCTGGCCGGAAACGTAGCTGCCCCCGGCAGAGGAAAGGGCCTGCAAAAGTGCCTGACGGGTACTGACAGCCATGGCCGAATGCCTCCTTTTGTGCTATACTATTTCTATTGTATCATAAAAATAAAATTTTTTGCAGGATTTTGAACGGCTGCTTCGTATGAATGTGCAGAAGGGCAGCGCAGGGGCTGCACTTCGTCGGACCGGGACGAAACCGAAAGGAGGTGGGTGGATCGTTGACGACCTTGGAATTCAGCGCGATGGTGCAAAAATACCAGTCGCTCGTGTATACGGTCTGCCACCAGCTGGTGCCGGATGTGGGCGATGCGCAGGACCTGACGCAGGAGACCTTTCTGGCGGCATGGCGGGCCATTGACCGCTGCCCGCCCGGGTTTGAAAAACAGTGGCTGGCGCGCATTGCTTCCAACAAGGCAAAAGACTATCTGCGCAGCGCATGGGTGCGCCGGGTGAACACCCCCGGCGATGAGGTGCTGGCGCTGGAAGGCGCGCCGCCCGGCACCCAGCCGGAACAGCAGGTGCTGGATGCTCTGGGCGAAGAAGAGCTCACCGCCATGATCCTGGACCTGCGGGAGCCCTACAGAACACCCTGTCGTCTGGTGCTGCTGGAACAGCACACCATGGCCGAGGCGGCACAGCTGTGCGACCGCCCGCCCAAGACGGTGGAGGCACAGATCTACCGGGCCAAAAAGATGCTGGCACAGCAGATACTACAGCGTGAGCGCTGCGGAGGGGAGTGTGTACATGGAACTGTTTGACAAAAACGGCTGCCTGACCGACGAAGGCCTGCAGGCCCTGCAGGCAGGCGGGCTGGATGAGCTGGGGCGGCTGGAAACAGCCGAGCACCTTGCCTACTGTGATAAATGCATGGACCGCTACACGGCCCTGCTGACGGCAGATGCACTGGAAACGCCGCCGCACTCCGCGCACAAGGCTGTGATGGCCGCCGTCTGGGTGCGGCTGATGCAGAACACATGGGGCCGCGCTGCAGTGGCCGGTGTGGCGGCAGTGCTGGCGTTCACCATGTGGCGCTCCGGTACCGTGGAGCAGCTGCTGGACTTCCGGCAGGAGCTGCGCAGCTGGACACAGGAAACCAGCCAGAGCCAGACCGAAGAACCTGCACAGCTGGGCCGACCGGTGGAGGATGGCCGTCGGCCTGCCGAGCCGAAAACACTGGGCCGACCGGTGGAGGACGAAGAGCCGAAGCCGCAGGCGTCTTTTTCAAAGGCGGTCAATGATCTGCTGTTCGGGGCCCACAGCCCGGCGGCAGAGGACAAAAGAGATCTGCCGCTTACCGATCAAACGAAATGAGGGAATCGATCATGATGAAAAACGGGATTTTGACCTTTATCTTTGCCTTCTGCCCGGGCGCAGGCCAGATGTATCAGGGCTATATGAAGCGCGGCCTTTCGCTGATCACGATGTTCTGCCTGTTCGTTGTAATTGGCGTATCTACGCTGCAAGTGCTGACCATCGGCTGCGCCATCGTGTGGATGTACAGCTTTTTTGACACCTTCAATCTCCGGGCGCAGATCGGCGCAGGCACCGCCCCGGAGGACGATTATCTGGTGCATATCAACTGGAAGAACCAGCGGATGCAGGAGTTCATGATGGACAGCCACAAACTGCTGGGCTGGGGCCTGATCGTGCTGGGCGCACTGGTGGCCTACCAGAACATCCTTATGAACACGCTGGGGGACATCGTGTGGCGCTGGGGCAAGAACAGCCCCTTCTTCCGCGCACTTTATCTGATGATGGATCAGCTGCCGGAGATCGTGGTGTGCGTGGCCCTGATCATCTGCGGTGCGTGGCTGGTGCGCGGCCCCAAGGGCAGAAAGCCGAAGCAGAAGGCCGCGGACGCCGATTTTACCGAGTATGCCGCACAGGAAACACCGGCCGGGCCGGAGAAAAAGGGCTTTGCAATGCCCAAGCTCTCGGCCCTGCTGGGCAAGCCTGTGACCCCGGAGGACGAGACGGAGGACGAGGATGGACGAGAAGAATGAGACCGGCTCTGCTGCCCCGGAAATGCCCGGAAAACAGCCGCCGCTGCGCCGGGTGGGCAACTTTACGCTGGGGGCGTGCCTAATCGCGGCGGGGGCGTTCTTCCTGTGCTATCACTTCGTGCCGGGCTTTGACTGGCAGCTGGCGCTGAAGATCGTCCCGGCAGCAGGCCTTGTGATGCTGGGCGGCGAGGTGCTCTTTTTTGCCGCTCGGCCGGGCCGCTGGAAATACGATTTCTGGTCGGTGCTGATCTGCCTTGTGCTCATGGCCGGGTGCTTTGGCCTTTCGTTGCTGCCGGTGGTGTGGGAGGAGATCAGCCCCCAGCGCCGTCAGACCGAGCTCAGGCTGGGGCAGGAATATACAGCGGAAGCCTATGACCGGATCAAAACGGCCGCGCCGGAGGTCCGAGTGAAGGACATCCGCGGAAACGCCTATCTGTACAGCAGCAAGACGGAAACGCTCCGGGATCTGGACGCAGGAGGCGGTCATCTGAGCCTGACCGTGGTGCTGTTCGGCGATTATGACAGCGTGCAGGCATTTGCACAGGACTGCCGCAGAGTGACCGATGCCGTGCAGCAGTGCAGTGCACTGCCGGACGAGCTGCGGATCGTATGGGCGCCGGACAACGACCCGGGCCAGAGCCTTACCGCCGGTACGCTGCAGCGGGTGGAGCAGTACACGCTGGAGCTGGACGGCATTGCACAGCTGGACTGGACAGCGGAGCAGATGGCAAAGCAGACGGAGATACAGTACCTGCTGGACGAAGAAAACGAAGAAACGGCAGAGTCCAAAGATGCTTCCGTGGAAAGCGCAGAGCTGAGCGAGTGAAACAAAAAAATGCTTCCGTGCGGCGCACGGAAGCATTTTTTTGTTGAAATCAGCCGAAAACTATGTTATGCTATCTCTGCTGCTGAAAGGCGGCGGGGCACTGCAAACAACGGCAGGCGGTTCGGCCCTCACTTCCGAAAGGAGGTGAGTACATGCCAATTACTTTGACATTCCACTTGTTTGGATTGACATTCACCATTCGCGTGAAAAAGTAAGAACCGCCACCCGGCACGGTGACGGTTCTCAAAAACTGTAAACCTTGAACTGGGGCCAACCGCTTGTCGCAGTGCCCTTTCTATAGACATTATAGCGAATCCCGGCAGAGCTGTCAAGCATCTGCCGGGATTCGTTTTATCGTAAAATTTACAGCTTTTTGCCGGTGAGCAGCTCGTAGGCTTCCAGATACTTGGCAATGGTCTTGTCAATGACATCCTGAGGCAGGTCGTAATTGCTGTCGGGGTTGGCCTTGAGCCAGTCGCGAACGAACTGCTTGTCGAAGGAAGGCTGGCTGTGGCCCGGCTCATAGCCCTCCAGCGGCCAGAAGCGGGAGGAATCCGGGGTGAGCATCTCGTCGCCCAGCACCACGTTGCCGTTCTCATCCAGACCAAACTCAAACTTGGTGTCGGCAATGATGATGCCGCGGGAGAGCGCATACTTAGCACACTTCTTGTACAGGGCAATGGTGTAGTCGCGCAGCTTGGTGGCATACTCCTCGCCGTGGCCGGGGAACTGCTTTTCCAGCACCTCGATGCTCTTTTCGTAGGAGATGTTCTCGTCGTGGTCGCCGATCTCGGCCTTGGTGGAGGGAGTGTAGATGGGCTCGGGCAGCTTGTCGGATTCCTTCAGGCCCTCGGGCAGCTGGATGCCGCACACCTTGCCGGTCTTCTGGTAGCTGGCCCAGCCGCTGCCGGTGATGTAGCCGCGCACGATGCACTCGATGGGCAGCATGGTCAGCTTACGGCACATCATGCTGTTGCCGTCGAACTGGGGCTGCTGGAAGAACTCCGGCATATCCTTCACGTCCACGCTCAGCATGTGGTTGGGCAGCAGATCGCGGGTGTAATCGAACCAGAACTTGCTCATCTGGGTCAGAACGGTGCCCTTTTTGGTGACCTTGTTTTTCAGGATGACATCAAACGCGGAAATGCGGTCGGTAGCAACCATGATGAGGCTGTCACCGTTATCATAGATCTCACGGACCTTGCCTTCTTTAATGGGCTTGAACTCAGTCATAATCAAACACTCCATTTTCCAATGCCGAAAAAGCGGCGGTGTATCTTACCTGATTATTGTACCATGTCTGCGGACAGTTTGAAAGAAACAGAATGAAAGGAAAATAGGGCTGTTTTTGCATTTTTCTCGTGAAAAATGTACGAAAAATAAAAGTGAAATTCGGCGATTTGACGATAAAAGTCGTACTTTCACAACAATGAAGCAGTTTTTTGTAAAATGCGGGCATAGACACAGAGCGGATTGTGCGGTATTTTATACTAGATAAAGTAAGGCTCCGGCCTGTCCGGTGCCGGAAAGATAGAAAACAGGGAGGTTTTACGTATGGGCAGTTTCCCGAAAGATTTTCTGTGGGGCGGTGCCACCGCTGCCAATCAGTGCGAAGGCGCATGGCAGGCGGGCGGCAAGGGCCTTGCCACCGTGGATGTGACCCCGTTTGGCGCTGACCGCTTTCCAGTGGCGCTGGGCCGGCTGGAAATGCTGGAATGCGACGACAGTCACTATTACCCCAGCCACGAGGCCATTGACCTGTATCACCACTACAAAGAGGATATTGCCCTCTTTGCCGAGATGGGCTTCCGGTGTTTCCGGCTGTCCATCGCATGGACCCGCATCCTGCCAAACGGCGATGATGCCCAGCCGAGCGAAGAGGGCCTTGCCTTCTACGATGCCGTGTTCGATGAATGCCATAAATATGGGATCGAGCCGCTTGTTACCATCTGCCACTTTGATACGCCCATTGCCCTCATCAAAAAATACGGCGGCTGGAAGGACCGCCGCATGGTGGATGCCTATGTGCACTACTGTGAGGTGCTGTTCGACCGGTACAGGGGCAAGGTGAAATACTGGCTGACCTTCAACGAGATCAACATGCTGCTGCATCTGCCCTTCACCGGCGCAGGGCTGGTGTTCCATCCGGGCGAAAACGTAAAGCAGGTGCAGTATCAGGCGGCACATCATGAGCTGGTGGCCAGCGCAAAGGCCGTGAAGCTGGCCCACGAAAAGATGCCCGGTGCCATGGTGGGCTGTATGCTGGCAGCGGGCCAGTATTACCCGCGCACCTGTGCACCGGAGGATATCCGCGCCGCACAGGAAGCGGACCGCGACAACTACTTCTTTACCGATGTGCAGGCCCGGGGCGCTTACCCGGTGTGGGCCGAAAAACGGATGGAGCGGGCAGGCATCGTGCTGCAGACCGAGCCGGAGGACGAAAAGACCCTGCGGGAGGGTACTGTGGACTTTGTTTCCTTCAGCTATTATTCCAGCCGCTGCATCACCACGGACAAGGAGATCCTGGCAGAAGAAAAGGCCGACGGCAATGCGGTGCTGGAAGCTGTAAAGAACCCCTATCTCAAGGCCAGCGAGTGGGGCTGGGCCATCGACCCGGTGGGCCTGCGCGTGACGTTGAACACCATCTACGACCGGTATGAGAAGCCCATGTTCATTGTGGAAAACGGTCTGGGTGCGGTGGATACGGTGGAGCCGGATGGCTCCATCCACGACAGCTATCGGATCGATTATCTGCGGGCCCACATTGAACAGATGGAAAAGGCCATCAACGAGGATGGCCTGCCGCTGATGGGCTACACCACATGGGGACCCATCGATCTGGTGAGCGCCTCTACCGGCGAAATGAAAAAGCGCTACGGCTTTATCTATGTGGATAAGGACAACGACGGCAGGGGCACTTTGGCCCGCAGCCGCAAGGACAGCTTTTACTGGTACAAAAAGGTCATTGCTTCAAACGGCTCTGACCTTGCATAAAATACAAAAACAAACGAGAGAGGAATCAGAAAAGAATGATGCCTGAGATCATTGCACACCGTGGTGCGTCCTACCTTGCACCGGAAAATACCCTTACAGCATTCCGCAAGGCGATGGAGATCGGCGCGGACGGCGTGGAGATGGACGTACAGCAGACCGGAGACAAAAAGCTGGTCATCCACCACGATTTTCTCATTGACTGGCACACCGATATGCGGGGCCAGATCTACGACATGACCATGGAGGAGTTGAAGGCGCTGGACTTTGGCAGCTGGAAGGATGTGAGCTACAAGGATGAGCGGATCGCCACCCTGCAGGAGGCGTTGGCACTGTGCAGGGAAATGGACGGCGCTGTTGTCCAGCTGGAATTGAAGGCCACCATCGATAACGACTCGGACTTTGTGCCCCGGGTGATCGAAGAGATCCGTGCGGCGGATATCACCGATCGGCTGGTGGTGATCTCGTTCAACCACGACCTGCTGCGGCAGGCAAAGCAGCTGATGCCGGAGCTGAAGGTGGGTGTGCTGGTCTACGGTGCCATGGAGACCATGGCTCTGCCCACCGCCATGTGGGAGATCCTTGGTTTGCAGAACAGTCTGGAAGAGGACGATTTTCCACAGCTGCCCATGTTCTCGGTGGAAAATGTGAACGATGAAAACTGCAGCTGGATGCTGCGCCAGATAGGCAGTCAGGTCAGTATGCTGCAGGTGGAGTTTCCGAACGAGAGCCTGATAGAAGTGATCCAGCACCTGCTGGATCAGCGGGACCCGGTGAAGTATGTCCAGACGCTGGATTTCAAGCCGGACTGGGTGAGCTGCGAGTACCACACCGCCTATCAGCAGCCCGGCATGGTGCAGAAGCTGCATGATCTGGGCATCAAGACGGCATACTGGACGGTGGACGAGGAAAAGACGGTAAAAGACCTCTGGCCGCTGCAGCCGGATGCCATCGTGACCAACCGTCCCGACCGTGTGCGGGAATGGATCGCTGAACTGGAAATGACCGAATAAAAGGCAGAAGCTGCATCCGTTCGGTGCACCCTGATTCCCCAATAGCTTCTGAAAAGCAAACAGCGGACAGCCTGCAGGCTGTCCGCTGTTTTGCTATGCAAAAGAGGTTATAAAATATACCCGAGGCTCCGCAGCACGAACAGCCAGAAGGTCAGGCTGAAGGCGCTGAACAGGGTGGTGGTGACGCACACGCTGCCGGTAAGGACGCCTTCGTGCCCCATCTGTTTTGCCATGACGTAGCACGCCGGGGTGGTGATGCTGCCCAGCATCACCAGCAGTGCCACCAGCTTTTCGTCTGTAAAGCCAAGGTGCACCGCCAGCGGCAGGAACAGTGCGGGCAGGATCATCAATTTGACCACGGTGGCGATGGTGGTGGGCTTGAGATAGCCCAGCGCCTTGCGGCCCTTGAAGCCCGCACCGATGGCAAGCAGGGCCAGAGGGCTGGTCAGCCCGGCCACATTGGAGAGGGTCTTATCCAGCATGGCAGGCATGGAAATGTGCAGCATGCTCCATGCAAAGCCTGCCGCAATGCCCAGCAGGATGGGGTTGGTCAGAACGCCTTTGGTGCTTTTTTTCAGCTTTGCGGACATGCTGCCGGTCTGGGCGGCGGCCGGGCTTTCCAGCGTCAGGATGACCACGGCCATAATGTTGTAAAGCGGCACGCTGCCTAAGATCATCAGGCTGGACATGCTGGCGTCGCCGTAGATGCTCTGCAGAAAGGCCGAACCCAGAATGGCGGCAGAGGAGCGGTAGCATGCCTGCACGAACTCGCCCACAAGGCCGGTGCCCTTTAAAAATACCTTTGCCAGCGCCCAGATCACAAGGATGCTCACCAGTGTGACCACAAAGCAGAACAGGACGTACCGGCCGTCAAAGGTGGTGCGGACGTCGTTTTTGCCAAGGTCGCGGAAGAGCTGCACCGGCAGTGCAGCGTAAAAAACGAATTTATTGGCCCCTGCCACGAATGCGTCGCTCAGAAAGCCGGTGCGGTGCAGCACATAGCCCAGCAGCATGATAAAGAACAGCGGCAGGGTGCTGTTCAGACTGAACAGAAGATTTTCCAGCATGGCTCACACCCCGCCGTGGCGGCGCTGCTCTGCCGCCAGCTCCTGCTGCAGGGCAGCTTTGCGGTGGTCCAGCAGCAGATCCTTGTTATACTGGAAATAGCGCTCACAGCCGTTCTCGGTGAGGAAAGCGTGGGACGCAGGGTCCACGGTAAGCTCGGTGACGAACACCACCATCTCCTGACTTTCGGCAAAGGCCTGCTCCATAAAGTCGAAGGCAGCTTCCAGCGCGGCGCTGGCGGCCTGCTGGGCCTTTTCGCGCGCATCGGCCAGAGACTGGAACTGCCCGCGCAGCAGGTCGAAGGCTTCCTGCGTTCCGGCGGCGCTGGCGCGGCGCAGTTCGCCCTCCCACTGGCGCAGTACGGCCAGGACCTGCAGACGGGTGGTCAGGCTGTCTTTGGAGAGCAGCCCCGCCGCGCGCTTTTGCTGGGTCTCGGCATCGTAATCCACGAGCTGCTGGTGGAACAGCTCCGCGGAGCCGTCCGGGATATCCTCCGGCAGGGTGGCAAGGGCTTTTTTGGTCTCCCGCAGAAGGGCGTAGCAGCTGTCGGCCACAGCGTCCGCCTGCCGGGATGCGGTGAACCGGGTATTCAGACCGGACAGGATCAGATTGACCAGACTCAGCCGCTCGTCAAAGGGGGCCTGCAGCAGCCGTGCGAACACGGCGGGCTTTGCCTGTCCGGCCAAGATCTCCTCTACGCCGTAGTCGTCGCGGTACTTATAGTAAAGGTCGAGGTAGGCGGAGAAGTCCTCTGCGATCTTCGGGTGCTGGATGTACTCGCGGATCAGCTCCTCGTCTGCCTGCAGACCCAGCGCTTCGTAGGTGTCCAGCAGATTGGACAGGTCTTCCCAGCCGCGGGCGGTGACGAACTGGGTGCCGTCCACGTCTGCGTTGATCTGGTAGAAGTTCTGGGGGTGCAGCTCCAGATAGCTCAGGATGGCGCTGTGGATGTGGGCCGCGCGGGCGTAGTCCTTCCACACCGGCAGGTCCGGCTCAATGTCCATGCGGCGCACACGGTCCAGCGTCACGATGTCAAAATCCCGCACCGACTTGTTGTACTCCGGCGGGTTGCCTGCCGCCACAATGACCCAGCCCGCAGGCACAGCCTGATTGCCGAAGGTCTTGCACTGCAAAAACTGCAGCATGGTGGGGGCCAGCGTTTCGGACACACAGTTGATCTCGTCGATGAACAGGATGCCCTCCGCAAGGCCGGTGGCCTCCATTTTGGCGTAGATGCTGGCGATGATCTCACTCATGGTGTATTCGGTCACCGAGACGTCCTTTCCGCCGTAGTTGCGCTGGCGGATGAAGGGCAGGCCTACCGCGCTCTGGCGGGTGTGGTGAGTGATGGTGTAGGCCACCAGCGCCACTCCGCATTCCCGGGCCACCTGCTCCATCACCTGCGTCTTGCCAATGCCCGGAGGCCCCATCAGCAGGATGGGGCGCTGCCGGATGGCCGGGATGGCGTATTCGCCCAAGGCGTCCTTGGCAAGGTAGGCTTTTACGGTGTGTTCGATCTCTTCTTTGGCACGTTTGATGTTCATAACAGATGTTCCCCTCTTTATCAGGAGTTGTTCAGGTCGCGGTACAGGTCGTCCTCTTCGGCCAGCGCGTCTGCAAGAGCACTGGCCGGGCGGGCTGCTGCACCGGTAAATTCTTCTTCGTCCAGAACCACCTTCATGGCCCACGGCGGCACATTGGCGTCATCGAACCGCTCCCCCAAAAACAGAAAGGCGGTGTCGTAGGCCGGGCGCCTGGCGGGGTAGGTGCCCATGCCGTCGGTGAAGTATAAGAGCCCCCGCAGATTTGCAAACTTCTTTTCAGCGCAGAGCTGGTTTACGTACTCGAATGCCGGGCGGAAGTCCGTTCCGCCGCCGCCCCGCAGCTCAAAATGGTTCATGGCGTGGATCAGCTCGTCCTCGTTGTGGATGAGGATATCCTGCCGGATGGCGTTGTCCGCCTGAATGAGGTGCAGGTTCATGCGGTGGAAAAAGTTTTCCCGCCCTTTCAGCAGGGTGTAGGTCTCGGCAAGGAATGCCCGCACCAGCTCGCCGGAGGTGGAGTAGCTGGTGTCGATGACAAGGGCCAGCTCCTCGATCTTTTTGCTCTCCCGGCTTTCCAGTGGTTCAATAAGCGGCAGATTGCCGTACACCGAAAGACCATAGGTGTAAAAATTCAGATCGAACTCGTCCGGGTCCAGCTTGACTTCCTCCCGCAGCACGCAGAACCGGCGCAGGAAGTCCCGGTAGCTGCGGCGGCTGCGGTTGGCGGCCTTCACCTGCTGCTTCAGAGCATCGGCCCCATCGCCCGCCTCCTTGTCCCGCAGGTCCAGCTCGGTCTGCATCCGCTCCCCGATCTTCTGCCACGTTTTCTGGGGCAGGGGAGTGGGCATCTGCTGGGGCTGGTCGGGAGCGTCCTTGGGCCACAGGCGGTGGTCGTCGGTCACGAACTCCCGCTCCAGCTGCCGCAGCACGCCGGGGGTCTGCCGGGTGAGCCATCGGTACACCGGCGCGGCTGCCACCACGGTTTCCTCTGCGGTGATCTGCTGATAGGCGTTCTGCCGCACATAGGTCAGCGGCCGCTTGACGCTGGTGCGGTTCAGGCTGTCGATGACATTCTCCACCGCGATATCACAGGCAAGGCTCCACAGCTGCGGCTCCCGGCGGCCTTTTAGCCAGAGATGGCGGAATACACAGTGGAATATGGTGTGCAGATACAACCGATTGAGATATTTTGGATTGTCCTGATAGAGCCGCAGCAGGTGGCTGGGCTGATAAAACAGGGACTGACCGTCCGTAGCCAGCACCCGGCAGCGCTCGTCCGGGGCGGGGGACAGGGCGCTGAGTGCCATATCCAGAAAGCGGAAGTCCAGATACAGCCCGCTGCGC
>QWCN01005828.1_pt1 | contig 11800 bp, 15 predicted proteins | sample 1972711 | NCBI WGS metagenome assembly QWCN01 (sample SAMN09866707, study PRJNA288562) | Human gut metagenome isolate term1_stool, whole genome shotgun sequencing... | isolation source: gut | host: Homo sapiens | place: USA: California | reverse complement strand
AGGTTGTTTTGCCAATCGACGAGATCGGCTAATTTGATGCCCTCTAATACGTCCTGTATTGCCTGATCGAGTTTCTCCCAGATCAGTACGCTGGCTCGCCCATCGCCGTTGCGCAGTCATCGAGAACGGGCTCTGCGCCAACACCGCCACACAGCTCAGCGGCAGGTGCAGCACTGCTGCCGCGCATCAGGCCCCTCACCCACCGGTCCACCTTGCTTGTCACCAACCACAGCAACCACAGCAACCACAGGAAGCGCTTGTTTCCCACCGACAGCAGACGCACCACGCGGTCCAGCGCCTGCATCCTCGTTAACTGTTCAGGCAGCACCAGCGGCTTCAGCACCGCCGGCACGTGGTGGTCCACGAACGGCTTCTTCGGCAACTCGCCCAGCAGCACCTCCACCGTCTTGCTCTCCATCACACTGCACATTCAACAGCACAGCTTCTTCTCGTCTTCAATCACCATGTTACTGCCGAAGAACCAACGATACGAGATGAAAGGGAAATGACGAGGCCATTACTTCGAGAAAAGCAGAATAGAATCAATAATCATGATAGAATCCTACTACCTTTCGAAAATACTCGGAATCATCTTGCAACTCGGTATACTCTCTTCATCTCAAGCCATTGCCAATGTTGAAAGACTAATGAAAGATGTAACCCACATATAGCTCGCGGGATGTATTGCAAGGTCCATGAATTACGAATACACCAAAAACACAGCAGGTGACACATATCTAGAATCTCTTCTTCAGTACACACACCCATAAGCATGTATCATTGCATCCATCATGAATTACGCCAGAGCGGTGTAGAGAATGGAACAAACCGTATTACGATATCGTTGTTCCGTAAATCAATTCACTACTGTAAGTACTAATCCACACTAGAATAGCGATCTCAAAGGAAGACACAAAGATACAGCATCGACTATTGAAGGATTGGAGCTTCTATCTGTAAGCAATTTGACACCTTCATTACATTACATAGAAGAGAGAAACCCAACTCAACGCCACAAGCGAGTAATGACCCAAAACATGATATGTTCAAAATCGTCCCTATTTTCGTCTGTCCAACCATTCATTCTCAATCTGTCACAATCAGAAGATCCATCCATCATTCTTTATTAAGGAGATGAAGTACAGTTGAATTGGATTGCTTCAGTTCATATCTATCGGTATTCAAGTGTTCCTGTCTTGTGAATGCCTTTGTGACTAGTTGAGGTATTGGAATGGGATGGCCGTATCTGTGGTCTTCCTATTCTTCCCTGTATTGCAGTATTCAGGTTGTCATTCTTTCTCCCTGTTCATTCTCTGCTTATGAGATTCATTCGTACTGTAATAAGCTCCATTCATGGTGGGTTCAAGACACCCATGTTATCAGGCTGGTATGTTCTTTCTGCAACCAAATCCGTCTTGACGTTATCTATCATCCTTCCGTTGTGTTATCGACTATTGACTATCCGAGATATTGATACTTGGATAGCCTGTTCCTCGTTAATCATGTCTAATTACACTTCCATTTGGATTGCCTGTGCGCAGTCACTGTAGATCATCAGATCCTTCACTCGTCCGATCCCGGCTTCCTTCAGAGCTTGGAGAAAGGTCACCCAACTGGTGTTGGACTCCCCTTGGCAGAGCTCGAACCCGATGGGCTGGATGGAATGATTGCAATCCAAAGAGGAAGCAACCCGAATCTTCCACCCATCCCCGCAGTGCCCACCATCGATGAAGAGCATGTGAGCACTCTTCTTGTAGTACTCGACAGCATTCTTCAACACGCAGAAGGCGATGAGCACCTCGGCAGTGATGGTGTCTCTCTTCACCTTTTCCAAATGTCGCCCCAGTACAGCCGGTTCATGATGGAGAACTGCCCGTTCGTCATAGGAATGTAGGGCCACGCGTTGTTCTCTGCCGCTATTGAGTCGCAGATTCTCTTGATACTCTCCTTCCCGCTGAGAGATCTGCGTGCGTGGAAACCGCCCACAATTCCTCGTTTCCGTTGTCGGCCTTCAGGATGTCTTCGAGACACATCACTGCTTCTTCCGTTTCTTCCTCGTCGCCTAAAAGGTTGAAACAAAGGGTTGTATCGTTCTTTGGAGTGTTGTAGTGAGTTGTTTGTTTTGAAAGGTGTGAAAGAAACAGTGAACTAGAAGAAGCGTTTCAGACCGTAACCCACGTCTAGGAATGAGGGAGAGGCGGAAGAGGAACTCTTGATGTGAACGGTTTTCTTATTTGAGAAAGCAACTCCTGCATCCAGATTAGTCACACCAATATTGGGCACATCTGCTGGTGAGGATAAGGTGATTGGAACTACTCTCTAGAGTGATCAAACGAGGATAGCAGAATGCAAATGTCGTTCCATCAATATTAGTGTAGAATCTTTCGAGTTTAGGCAAATCTATAAATCACTTCATTTCATATCCTTCACTTCGCATTATCAACTCACTTGAATCATTACCGTTGAATGCGAGTGTACAATAGCCATAATAAATGACCTCCAATTCAGGCAAATCTACAAATCATTCCCACTTCAAGTAGCTCACCCTCAAGCACCACACGAGAACACTCCTCGAATGCACTATCCCCCAAATCGAGATACTTCAAACGGGGCAAGTCTAGTCATCATTTCTGTCTTTCACAATCACTCTTCAGTTTTAGTGAAGCATGATAGAAACTCTGACATTCCTCATCATTTCCCATCCCAATCATTTCCAACGAAGGCATATTCTCAATCTCACACACCGAATAATCAGAGAAGGAATAACAGCCAATATACAAATCTCTCAGTCTCTTACAATTCTTCAAATAGAAACGACGCTTTGGATTATACTCCGGATCCCAACCCCCTCCACTTGTGAAGCAATTCATCCCAATACTCACCTCCTCCAGTTGATTCAATCCAATTAATCTCACTTCTTCCACATTCCTAAACGATTCATTATCCACTTTAAACACTCGCAAATTGGACATGAAGGACAAATTGAGAACACTCCATTCATATCCATTACCGCTCTTATAACCCACGATGAGTTCTTCAATGCAACTGTGAAGGAGTGGATACTCTCCATTCACTTTCACTTGCTTCTCAATCTCGTTCTTATCATCCATCCATTCTCCATCAAACACCTTGTTACCCTTTCGATCATACTGAACGCCTCGTCCCCAGCGCTTTCCTTCACAAATCCCTCCTTCATAGTCCACCTTCTGGATGTCTGAGTAATACCGAGTGCCATAGCACACATTCACTTCTCCAATTCGGAATCCCTCATACGCCTTCTCTCCTTCCTTGTCATAGAACACGCCCCAACCATAGGGTTGATTGTTCAACACATCGCCTTCCCATCTCTCTCCATCATCGTTCAAATCCAACACTTTGGCATGCTCAATTCCATCCACATTCAACAACTCATGCGATTCAACATTCACTTCGATCACTCCATTCAAACCCAACTCCATTACAACAGAATGCGGCTTCTCAATGAGTCCTTCACGGTATCTATACAATCCCTTCTCACGCAACACCACATACTCACGAATCACATCATTTAATCCCAACTCGCAACACTCTTGATACTCCAGAATCTTCACCAATTGAAGCAACCCTTCCTTCTTTCCCTCTTTGCATTCCTCCACAAATGAACCCTATTCATCATTCCCCATCCTATCCTACTCACATCCAGCAATTCATCCACATTCCATCTGTCATCAACTTCCTCACGAAAGCAACACCAAACGAACCAATATGCATCATGTGATTCAACGTCACTTGAATCACATGGATCTTCATCTTCTCCATTCTTTGTGGGTAAATCATTTGTATCATAATCGGAATACGGTGTTAAGCCCATCATTTCAATCAGAGTCACGCCAAACGACCACACATCACTCTCCATTCCATACTCTCCTTCAAACACTTCATAAGCAAAACTGCGAATTCCATCACAGTTCATCCCCTTAATGACATAGCACTCTGCTTGGGTAATTAGTCCATAGTAGCCCAATTTCAACACGCCATCCTTAGTCAGGAACAGATTCACTGGTCTCACGTCCTATTCAATCATTGCCTGTTTAAAATGCTTACTCCATGCATGATGCCTTTCTCATGAAGATACTTCAATCCCAATAAACAACCATAGGCGATCTCACGCACTTGCTCCTCAGTCACGTAGTACATATTCTCCAACAACCCTGAGAGAGAATAGCAATCACAATTCTCCATCACAATCTAGTTTGTCAATTCTGGAGGGAAACACTACCCACAACGCGTCATCCTTCTTTACAACATCTATATATCTCACCAAATGCTCATTATCGCATTCCTTCAATTGTGTAAAGCGTGATTCGATTCCCTTCCCATCCAACCCGTTCTTCACTCTTGCCATCAATACAATCTCCTCGGTATTCCGATTACGTGCTCTAAACTCGTCAAACCACTCACTATGGATTAATCCCTCAGTTTCTTTCATACCCTTCCTTCCGCTCCTCCAACAACTCATAGTCCCCTATGCTAGTCCTAACACTCATAATCACTTCAACAAGAACAACTATCTGAATTGTCAACAAACAACAGCAACTACAAAGCCTCCATCAACTTCCTATCGTTCGTCGCCACCACCATCGCGTGGAACAGACCCTCCTTCTCCCACAGATTCCGCGGACTGTCGTACTCCTTCACCTCTCCCTTCTCCATCACGCAAATCCGGTCCGCGTCCATCACCGTGTTCAGTCGATGCGCGATGGTCAGACACGTGCACTGGCTGAACTCGCGCCGAATCACCTCCTGTAGCATCGCGTCCGTCCCGTTGTCCAGCGAGCTCGTCGCCTCGTCCATCAACAGAATCTTCGGCTTGCGCAGCAACGCGCGGATCACGCAGATCAGCTGCCGGTTGCCCACCGACAGGTTCTCGCCGCCCTCCTCCAGCGGACTGTCCAGACCGCCCAGCCTCGTGATCGCCTCCTTCAGCTGTACCTGCTCCAGCACGCCCCAGATCGCCTCGTCGCTGTACTCGTTGAACGGGTCGATGTTGAACCGCACCGACGCGCAGAACAGCACCGGGTCCTGCGGGATGATGCACAGCGCCCGTCGCGCGTCCTCCAGCCCCAGCGTCGCCGTGTCCACGCCGTCGATGAGGATCTTGCCGCCACTCAGCGGGTTGATGCGGAACAGCGCCACGGTCAGCGACGACTTGCCCGCGCCCGTGCGGCCCACGATGCCCACCTTCTCGTGCGGCTCCACGCGCAGGTTCACGCCCTTCAGGATCAGCGGGCCGTCGCGGTAACGCATCTGCACGTCCCGCAGTTCCACACGCCCCTCGCTCGGCCAGCCGGCGGGCGGCGGCACGACGCTGGTCATCGGCGCCTCGGGCTGCGCCTTCTTGCAGAAGTCGCGGATGCGCTCGATGGAGACGAGGTTCATCTCGCTGCACGAGATGGTGTCGCATACGCTGCTGATGCTGGAGGACAGCCCGATCGCCGAGGACAGCGCCGCGCCCAGGTTGGCGGCGGAGAAGGAGGAGCGGAAGAGGATGCTCAGCAGGCAGAGCGCGAAGTTGATGAAGCTCGTCGTGGCCGCCGCGCGGATGCAGAACCAGTAGTTCGCCAGGAAGGAGAACACGGACGCCACGTTGCTGCGGTCCAGCGCGCGCTCCATCTTCGCCGTGAACAGCGCCTCGCGCCCGTAGGCGGCGATGGAGTCGCGGCCCGCCAGCACGGACTGGAAGTCGTTGAACAGGCGCGAGCGCTCCAGGCCCTCGATGCGCTGAAAGTCGGCGTTGCCGCGCGTGAAGAGCGAGTGCACCCACAGCCACGCCAGCACGGTCAGCACCAGAATGACCACCATGGGCGGGGCGATGCCCACGATGACGAGACAGTCGGAGACGACCATGACCAGCACGCCCAGGAAGTTGAAGAAGTTGTAGGGGAAGTCGAAGTCCACCACGTACATGTCGCGGTTGAAGCGGTTGGTGATGCGACCCACGGGGTTCACGTCGAAGAAGGACACCGGCGCGCTCACCACGTGCTCCGTCAGCTCCTTGTGGTACGCGCGCGAGGCGCTCACGCGACCCTGCGCCTGCAGGATGAGGCGGATCACCGTGAAGACGCCGGTGAAGGCGGTGATCACGAAGAAGCCCGTGCTGTAGTAGGAGGTCTTCTTCAGGCAGGCTTCCGAGGGCACCTCCTCCTCCATGCAGGGGTCGCCCGTCCAGCCGGAGATCCACAGCTGCGACGCCGTGGCCGAAGCCACCGTCAGCAGCAGCAGCAGCACGAGGAAGGCGGCGCGGCGCGTGCCGAAGGCTTTGCAGTAGGAGCCCAGCACGGAGAAGGAGATGGTGCCGTGTTCCTTCTCTTCTTCGGAGGTGAGGTGCGTCTTTACTGCTTCTTCCTCTGTGTTAGGAGAAGGGGAGTTGTCAGTTGCAGTAGTGTCGTTATTTGCATCATTCACATTAGTGTCATGCTTTTCTTCGCTTCCAACCTTATCACGGTTCGCTTCGCTCACGTCACTCACATCACTCACATCACTCACACCACTCGTGTAACTCACATACTCCGCATAACTCCCAACAAATGCCACTCGCTTCTCCCTGATCACAACCACCTGGTCACAGAACGGCAGGAACTGCACCGCGTTCGTCGTCAGCACGCGCGTTCTCCCTCCCAGCTCCTTCCGAATGCACTCGTGGAACAGCCGGTTGCCCACGCGCGCGTCCACCGCCGCCAGCGGGTCGTCCAACAGCACAATGTCCGCATCGGAATAACAGCAGCGCGCCAGTGAAATGCGCGCCTTCTGGCCGCCCGACACGTTGATGCCGTGGTCGCCAATCTCCGCGTCTTCACCGCCCAGCAACACCAAATCACTCTTCATCTGCGCAGCGGCGATCACACGCGCGAACCGCGTCGCATCGAACGCCGAACCCATCAGGACGTTGTTGCGTACCGAGTCGTTGATAATCCACGCCTGCTGCTCCGACAGAGCAAACGACCCACTCACACGCACGGCGCCCTCACGACGCGTCAGCGCGCCCAGCAGCGACAGCAGGAAGGAGGACTTGCCACAGCCCGTGTCGCCGACCACCGCCACCAGACTGCCCTTCTTGATGCGCAGCGACACCTCCTTCAGACACGGCTCCTCGTCGCCCCACGCGAACGTCGCCTTCTCCACCTCGATCGCGTTCTCGGGGTCCGCCGTGCTCTCCTTCGCCTCCTTCTCCTCCTCCAGACACAGAAAGTGCGAAATACGCTTCATGGACGAACTAACCATCATTCTCACTCACCTCGCTCACTTCATCAGAGCCATAGCGGAAATGCACCAGGGCGAGTAGAAGATGGAGGATTCGATCTGCTTCAGCAGCGAGATGAGCGTGAACGCCTTCGACGCGGGGATGGAGCTGCCTGTGACGTACGGGTAGGCTGCGAAGCACAGCACGGGCATCAGCTTGGGAATGATCACCGTCACGGCGTCGAAATACCCCGCGAGGATGTTCGCGATCTTGCGAATGAACACCAGCTCGCTCTCGCGGCTGCGGTCGATCTGCCCTTCATGCGCCTCTCCTCTCCTACCAGCGCCTTGAACGGCTTCTCCCAGCAGTAGTACTTGACGGTGCGGATGCCGTTGCACACGTCGCTGATCAGCTTCACGCGCTTGTCCGTCTCGGCGAGGCACTTCACACGCTCCGTCCCATAGCGGTGCATGCCGAAGAACATGGTGCCATACATCACAAACTCCAGCACGAAGACGATGATGCAGGTGGAGCCCACGTTTATGTAGGCGATGCATAGCGATGCCACCAGCTATGCGTTATTCATGGTGGGAGGAGGAACTAAGAATGGAATGATGATCAGGTTCACGAGGAGGTAGATGTAGTTCACCAACTAGGCGTGAATGGAGGAGGAGGGAAGGACAAAGTACGAATCGGAACTCATGAGATTGGTCAGCTCGCCCGAATTGATGGAGCATCGCGAGCGGCTGGACAGGAGGAAGGATTTCCGGTAAATGCCGTTGATGAGCACGGATCGCATCATCGCTCCCAGATGGATGCACAGCGTCTGGCCGTACACCCACGCCATCCAGCTAATCACGGGCATGAAAGCGATCAGGAGAGAATAGATCACGCGCTGCACCCCAGCTATGAATGAAATGCAATCAGACATAGCAACTCAACTGGTTTTCCTTCAGATCGTTTGTCAGGGTGGACAGGAGAAGCGAGGGAACCAGCTTGATCAGCGATCCGGACAGGCAAAAGGCAAGTGCCTTGACCACCTGCCACCGTCCAACCACGGAAAAGAGGACACTGAAGAGGGATCGCTGATCCTCCGGCTTCGCACACTCCTTCTTCCAGTAGGCATCAAATTTGCCGTACAACATCTCGGACCGGAGCTGTTTCGGACAACCTCCCAAATCGCCCGTTTCCAGCGACGATTTCTTCGCCTTGCGGAATTGAGGAGTCATATAGGAAAGCCTGGTCGTGAAAAAGGCACCCCTTTCCTACCAAGACTGATTCAGCCAACTGGTTCCTTCCTCGAGTGCGTGCTGCTCTCCCTTCTATGATATCAAGGTATCAGACGGAAGGGATACATGTGGGGAATTCTCCAATTCGGAAACCATGCTCTTGATATCAAAAGTCCCAAAGGGAAAGTGCTTTGGATCTGCGTAGAAAGAGATTGTCTCCTTTTGAAAACGAAATGCAGAAGATTCGGGCGTTTTTCCGCACTTCTTTTGCACCCCCCACGTCATTTCCTGAACCTATCGACTTTGCACCATCTCTCCATCGCACCAACAGAACTGTACAACAAACACACGACACTACATCGCATACTTCTGCATCAACTTCCGGTCCAAGGGAAGGAAGACGGACTGAAGGAATCCGGGAAGCTGCTCCAATCCCCGCAGGAACTGCGTCCGTCTCTCCTCAAACTCGCCGCGCATTCTCTCCACCTCCTCCTGCCATCTCGCGCCGCACACCACCTCCTCCAGCGCCTTCACCCTCGCCTGCACCCGCAGCGGCACGTCCTTCAGTCCCTCCTCCGTCATGTCCTCGCTCACCGAGCTCTCCACCACGTCCACCTTGCGTCTGCCGAATGCGCGTTCCTCCTTCAGCTCGCTGCGCACGAACTGCGCGAAGGCCAGACACACGTGCATCGTGTCCACCAGCGCCACGCGCAGACTCTCCGAGATCAGGAAGCACTGCTCGTACACCTGCTGAAGGAAGTGCTCGAAGCCCTCCGCGAACGCGTCGATGGTCGCGTAGCCTGGAAGCTCCGCCTCGAAGCGCGCGGCGAGCGGCGTGATGACGTCCGTTGAGAGATATCGCAGGAGCGTGGTGACGAAGAACTTCATGTTGTTGTGCAGGTTGCAGGCGCGCCACAGGTGCCGCTGCATCTCGCGCTGCTTGTACTGGTTCAGGTACGTCCAGCACTCGTCGAGCGACCGGCAGGTTCGCTACGCTTCAGCCCCGCACGGCGTGTCCACGTTCAGCAGCAGCAGCTCCGAGAACAGCTTGCGGTACTTCATCACGGCGCTGGGCACCAGCAGGATGTTCACGGGGTAGCTCGTCGCCACCTGCACCTCGATCGCGTCCCACCCGCTGCGCCGCCGTCCTCTCTGCTCTTGTGACTGTCCTGAAGGCAACTGTCCTGAAGGCAACTTCCCAGAAGGCAACTGCCCTGAAGACAACTGCCCTGAAGGCAACTGTCCTGATGACTGGAATGAGGACAGTTGCGCGGAAATCGATTGCACAAACGCCGCGTCATTCACACGCACGGAAATCGAGTCGATGAACTGCTGGCTGCCGGGCGAACCGTCCTGAAACACATTGATCAGCGCTTGCTGGAACAGCGACTGGATCTTCACACCGTCCAGCGCCGGCGCTGCCTGCGACAGGTACTCGTTCAAGTAGTCGAAGAGGTAGATGCAGAGATCGCCGCGCAGCAGGAGGAAGAGCTGGTTCATACGGTGAATCAGCCGCGTGATGTCGAATTGCTCGTTGCGCAGCACTTGCAATAACAGCTGGTTCGCGAAGTCGAACGCTTTGTCAATCTTCGGGTCATTCTTCGCCACCGCTCACACGTTCTCTCCATACACCGTCACGTCACTCCCAAACTCCCACTCCTGGTACACAGGGTTCACGATCTCCACGCCCGTGTTCGCCACAATGCTGAGATACTGTCCACACAACAGGATCTTGCCCTGCGAACTGCTGATGGCGGACAACTCCTGTTTCTCACATACACAACGCAAGCACTCACGTTCTTCAGGTTCAGCTCGAATACGTCCTTCAAACTGCCCTTGAACGCCTCCTGGTGGTGCACGATCATGAACTCCTACGCCTCACGCCCCACGCTCACGCGCACGTCGTAATAGTCATCCACCACACCATAGTAAATGTACTTCTGCATCATCGCGAAGTATTCCCGAGTTGCCACACGCAGGATCTCGCTACGCCTCACTCCCACACCCTCCACGCACTCATTGAACACACGCTTCTGCTCATTGCTCTCATTCTCCTGAATCAGAATCAGCTCGTTCAGCAGCTGACCGCCGCGAATCACATTGCACAGCCGGCATACATTGTCCATCACCTCCAGCCGGTCGTTCCAGCGGATCAGCAACAGGTTCAGCTTGCTTAGCGTGATGCTGGGCGGCAACTACGGTTCACTGCTGTGAAGAAGTCATACGTTGCAAATCTGCGAGTCGAACGCGTTGACGTTCTCCTGGATCACGTGGATAACCGCGGTGATGACGCGGCCCATCTCGAACCGGTTCTGGTCCACGATGTACCGTTTGATGCGCAACTGTCATTAAGATCCCCCGTGCTCGTAACAAGGATATCACTTGACTCATGTTGGGCAGCATCTGCTCAATCGTGTTCCTTAAACTCTCTGCCATGCGGTAGTTCGGGTTCAGCGCGAATCCGCGACGAAGGTACTGCTCGGCGTTCTTCGTGTCCACCACGCCTCGGTACAGCAGCGCCTTGTTCGGCAACAGCGGCTGCTCGTACTGGTGGAAGTGAAGCAGATCGCCCGGCGCCAGCAGCAACGCGTAGCGGATCTCCTCCGTGACGCGCACCGACTGCATGGCGTAGGACAGCGCGGTGAGGTCAACGGGCAGCCAGGCCTGCGCTTCGCTGACGGCAGGGTCGTAGATGGAGGTGGGCGTGAACTACGCCTCAGCCGAAGGGAAGAGAAGCACAGTCAGAAGAGAGCAGTGGGATTTGAGAACGCGCCACACCTGCTCCGCCTGCACTACCGTGCTGCCGTCGTACAGGCGGACCTGAGGAGCGCCCCGCTCTCCAGTGATCAGGTAGAGATTGGATTGCGTGCGGAAGACTACGCATCATTACACTGTATGTGTGATGACCCATCTCACTTCCTGATTCAATGCGCTCCTCGCTTCCCTCCACAAAGTCGTTGATGATTTCCCACTTTTCGTTCTCGCCGGACACCGTGTTCACGAGTTTCACCTCCAGTGTGGAAGGATCGCAGCTCAGGTAACGCACAGAGGCTACTCCTCACTCTCTTTCATTGCGATCACCCTTGTGACGGATACACACACGATCGTGGCTCTTGACGATTCCCTTGGATTGGGTTTGCTCCGGGTTGATAATCACGAACGTGTCCTAACCGTCATATCGAATCGCAAATAGCACGTCTTCCACGCCCGATCCCGAGCCGTTCACCATAATGCGATGCTCTGTATTCTCATATTTTGTAACACTCATGTAGAGTCCGTTCAGCGTTCCCAAGACGACATCCGTGTTGTAGTGGACAAAAACGGAGGCATCGTACGCAGATTCTTGAAGTTC
>QWCN01005827.1_pt1 | contig 11801 bp, 7 predicted proteins | sample 1972711 | NCBI WGS metagenome assembly QWCN01 (sample SAMN09866707, study PRJNA288562) | Human gut metagenome isolate term1_stool, whole genome shotgun sequencing... | isolation source: gut | host: Homo sapiens | place: USA: California | reverse complement strand
TTCCCTCCTCCCTCCCCCCGACCGCGTCTTCATCGGCGGAGGCGGGCGGGGCTTGCCGGAACTGCTGGAGGCGTGCATGGAAAGGCTGGCGCCGGGCGGCATCATGGCGGCGAGCGCGGTGACGCTCGAAAGTTTCCATGCCCTGTCCGCATGGTCTCCCGAGCGGAGGACCGGCCTGTGCAGCCTCAACATCGCCCACGAGCAACCCATTGCCGGGACGAGCCACCATTTGAAGCAACAGAATACCATCTACCTGTTTACGTTTCAGAAAGAGATAACGTCATGAATACTCCTCTCGTCGAATTCGTCGGCGCCGGACCGGGCGCGGAAGATCTCATCACCCTGCGCGGCCTGCGTGCGCTGGAACAGGCCGACCTCGTAGTGTACGCCGGGTCGCTGGTCAATCCCGGGCACCTCAAGCGCTGCAAGCCCGACTGCGAGTGCAGGGACAGCGCCGCCATGAACCTTGGGGAGCAAGTCGCCGCCATGAGCGAAGCCGCCCTCGCCGGAAAGCGCGTCGTCCGCCTGCACACCGGAGATCCGGCCATGTACGGCGCGATCAATGAGCAGATCCGCGCTCTTGCCGAAAAAGGCATCGCCTCGCGCATCGTCCCCGGCGTGAGCAGCGTCTTCGGTGCGGCGGCGGCTCTCGGCTGCGAACTCACCTGCCCCGACGTGAGCCAAAGCGTCGTACTCACCCGCACCCCCGGGCGCACTCCCATGCCCAAGGGCGAAAACGCGGCGGCCTTCGCACGGACCGGAGCGACGCTGGTCTTCTTCCTCAGTACAGGAAAGATTGACGATCTGATGACGGATCTCATGGGTGAGGGCGGCCTGCCCCCGGATACTCCGGCGGCAGTCGTTTACCGTGCGACATGGCCTGACGAACGCATCCTCCGGGGCACTGTATCCGACATCGCACGCAAGGTCGAAGAGGCGGGTTTCGGACGGCAGGCGCTCATTTTCGTGGGCCGGGCGCTGGATGCCCAAGGCGGCGCATCACGGCTTTATGGCGCTGACTTTTCACATGGTTACAGAAACCACCTTACCAACGAAGCCTTTGACGGGCGCTGCGCCCTGTATGCCTTTACCGACAAGGGGGTTGTCCGCGCCAAGGAAATCGCCGCCGGACTCGGCCTGCCTGCGGTAATCCACTCCACGCGTCCCACAGGCGCGCCGGACGTCGTCCATACGCCGGGGGAAACCTTTGATGCGACCCTGTCCGCCAACTGGAGGCAGTTCGACGCGCATATCTTCATCAGCGCGACCGGCATAGCCGTGCGCAAGATTGCTCCGCTGCTCAGGGATAAGACCAGCGATCCCGCCGTATTATCATGTTCAGAAAGCGGCAGCCACGTGGTCGGCCTCACGTCGGGGCATCTCGGGGGCGCGAACCGCCTCGCCCGGCGCGTAGCCCGCGTCACCGGCGGGCAGGCCGTGATCAGCACCGCTACGGACGTAAACGGCCTCCCAGCCTTTGACGAGGCCGCCGCCCAAGAACATGCGCGCATCCTCAATACCGACGCCATCCGCAGCCTCAACGCCGCTCTGCTCTCCGGAAAACCGATCGCTTTCTGCGGCCCCCGCACGGTGTTCGACCGCCATTTCGCCGGGACGGACCAAGTTATCTACACAGACAGCCCGGAAGCGGTTACCGCTCGCCATGCCGTACTCTGGGATGCCGAAGGCACGGTGCCCGAAGAGGTACAGCACCTTGACATCACGGGCAAATCCTTTGTTCTCGGCGTGGGTTGCCGTCGTGGGGTCGAGCCCTTGGAACTGCGGCTCATCGCGGAAGGCCATCTCTCCGATCTCGGTTTGCGGCCTGAACACATCGCCGCCATCGCCTCGTGCGACGTGAAAGCCGATGAGCCCGCCATCCTCGAATTGGGCGAAAAGTGGCAGGTGCCCGTCGAGTTCCACGCCGCCGCCCGGCTTGATGCCGTGCCCGTGCCCACGCCCTCGGCCAAAGTCCGTGAAAAGGTCGGCACCGCTTCGGTGAGCGAGGCCGCGTGCCTGCTTTCCGCCGGATACGGCTCAATCCCCCAGCCCACACTGTACGCCCCGAAAGCCGCCTTTGGAGACGTCACGCTGGCGCTGGCCCGCCTGCCGCACCTCTCCGCACCCAAGGCTACTCGCGGACAGGTCGTGGTTGTGGGGCTTGGCTCCGGCGTTCCCGAGCAGATCACGCCCGAGGTGGACGCCGCGCTCAGGCATTGCGACACAGTGGCAGGATACAGCAATTATGTTGATTTCATTCGTGATCGCATCATCGGAAAACCAATCATCCAGAACGGTATGATGGGCGAGGTGGCGCGGTGCCGGGCTACGCTCGAAGCCGCCGCAGCCGGGCAGGAAGTCTGCATGGTCTGCTCCGGCGACCCCGGCATTCTGGCGATGGCGGGGCTGCTGTTCGAGCTGCGGGCGCGGGAGCCGGAATTCGCAGACATCCCGATCCGGGTCCTGCCGGGCATCACGGCGGCGAACATCGCGGCGGCTTCGCTTGGGGCGCCGCTCCAGAACGGTTTTTCGCTGGTGAGCCTTTCCGATCTGCTTGTCCCTTCGGACGAAGTACGGCAAAATCTCCGGGCCGTGGCGCAGTCGGCCCTGCCGGTGACGCTCTACAATCCCGCCGGGCGCAAACGGCGGCATCTGCTCACGGAAGCGCTCGACATTTTCAGGGAACAGCGCGGAGGCGACGTATTGTGCGCCTATGTCCGACATGCTGGACGGCCTCAGGAGGCCAAATGGATCGGCAGGCTCGACGATTTCCCCGCCGACGAAGTGGATATGTCCACCCTCGTCATCATCGGCGGCCCGCGCACACTCACGGACGCCGGGGTCATGTACGAGGCGCGGGGGTATGTTGAGAAGTATATGGAGCAGGTATTGGGTTAGGGAGACCCCCCTTCTGAAGAAGAGCTTCCCCTCCCCAAAAACCCATCCCCTCTCTCCCAAGACTTTTGCGTGTATTGAATACCTGTTGGAAAGCCTTTTCGAGGCATCGGGAAACGGGAACAGCCTATGCGACATACGACATTCCACGCCTTCTGCATCGCCGCGCCCCGTTCGGGCGAGGGCAAGACCACGGCGAGCATCGCGCTCATGCGGGCCCTTGCCCGGCGCGGCCTGCGGGTACAGGGGTTCAAATGCGGGCCGGACTACATCGATCCTACCTTCCATGCTCAAGCCACCGGGCTGCCTGCCTGCAATCTCGATACGTGGATGATGGGCCGTGATGGTGTCCGGGCACTGTGGGACAGCCGCGCGCATGACGCCGACGCCGCCGTCTGCGAGGGCGTCATGGGGCTTTTCGACAGCCGCGATCCCGGCGATCCGGCGGGTGGCACGGCCGATTGCGCCCGCGCCCTCGGCCTTCCGGTCGTACTCGTGTTCAACGGCAGGGGGATGGCGGGTTCCGTGGCCGCGCTCGTTGCCGGGTTCCAGCTTCATGCCGTGCGCATGGGCGTCCGCCTCGTCGGAGCCATTGCCAACAATGTGGGAAGCCCCCGCCATGCGGACATACTGCGCCAGGCACTGGAGCGCGCCAACCTTCCGCCGCTGCTCGGCGCGCTGCCCCGGCGTGAGGAATGGCGGCTCCCCGAACGCCAGCTCGGGCTCCTCCCCTCGGAAGAGGCCGGGACCACCGCCGCATGGCTCGACGCGCTAGCGGAGATGGCGGAACAGCATCTCGACATTGATCGCCTTCTCGCGCTGACCACGTCGAAGCGCCCGGAAGCGCCCGCGCCGTTGCCTTCGGAGAACGTCCGGCCCCGGCGTATGGGCATCGCCAAAGACAAGGCCTTTTGCTTCTATTATGAGGAAAACGAACGCGTTTTACGTTCGCAGGGATGGGAACCCGTTCCCTTTTCCCCGCTCGCGGATACGGCCTTGCCGATCGGCATTGAGGCGTTGTACCTCGGCGGGGGCTATCCCGAAGTCTTTGCCCGCGAGCTGTCCAGAAACGCCGCCATGCGGGAAAACATCCGGGACTTCGCGGCACGGGGCGGAGAAATATATGCGGAATGCGGCGGCTACATGTATCTTTGCACCACGCTCGAAGCCTCCGAAGAGGCCGGGGGCACGCGGGACGACCGCCGCATCTGGCCCATGTGCGGCGTTATCGATGCCACGGCGCGCATGGGCGGGCGCATCCGTTCCCTTGGGTACCGGGAAGCCTCCATGCTCTCCGGCGCGCCCTTCGGCTTGCGGCACGAAACCTTCCGAGGACACGAATTTCACTGGTCCGACATCGAGTTGCACCGCGACTATCCGCCCCTGTACGAAGTCCGCACCCGCTCAGGCGTCGAAAAAGCCGGGGTCGCCTTCGGCAACGTCAGAGCCGGGTATGTCCATCTCTATTGGGGAAATGAGGGACATGCCGAGGAAGATCAAGCCCCCAAAAGCGGGAACCCTTCTTCGGAAGGATTTTCCTCCCCTCGGCCCACCTCCCCCTCCGGTCAGGTCATCCTCCTGAACGGGCCGTCGAGCGCGGGAAAGACCACGCTTTCCCAAGCATTGCAAACGCGGCTCCACACGGCTTACGGGTTGTGCTGCATGACCCTTTCCATCGATCAGCTGCTGAGGGCGAGCACGGGGGGATACGGGTCCGTACTGGCGGGACTCGCGCAAACGGGCCTTCCGCTCATCGAAACCTTCCACGCCAGCGTCGCGGCGGCGGCAAAAGCGGGCGCGTGGGTCATCGTGGACCACGTCATCGGCGAAGATCCGGGCTGGATTGAAGACCTGCTCGAGCGATTGGCCGGCGTTTCCATCCTGTCCGTGCAGGTCACTTGCGACGCCAAGGAATTGCAGCGCCGCGAGTCCCTGCGCACGGATCGCACGCCGGACTGGAAGCACGCCGAACGTCAGGCGCGTTCCATCCATGTGCCGCTCCCCGGCCAGATGACCGTGGATACCACCCGTACCGATCCCGAAACTTGCGCGGCCTGCATCTTTGAGGCCTTGTTTATGGAAAAAGCATATTGATCTGACGGATTGAACCGGTGGGCGGCCCCCGTCCTGCAACCTGCAGCGGGGAAGCGTACCAACAGAACCGGAAGAGCACGCTTGGGGGAAACCGTCCCCGGCAACCTCAGAAAGAGGAATCGTTATGAAACCCGAAGCCCACGGCGGCGACTTGCTGCGCATGGCGGCTACCGCCGGACGCGATCCGGCGTCCTTGCTGGATTTCAGCGTGAATGTGCGGCCCGAGGGCCCGCCTGAGTTCATCCGTGCCGCGTTGTTCCGGGCCATGACCGCACTCGCGGCCTATCCTTCCCCCCATGCCGAGGAAGCTATGCTCGCGGCGGCCCGGCATCATGAAATGGACCCTTCCGGCTTCGTCTTCGGCAGCGGCAGCAACGAGCTCATCCACGCGCTTGCCCGCGTGCTCCGCAAGCGCGGCGTGCCTTCCGTGCACGTCGTCGAGCCCGCATTCAGCGAATACGCCATAGCCTGCCGCCTCGCCGGGCTTGAGGTCATCCCCGTATGGGGAGGAATCATTGAAAAAAATCAAGGAGCCCCGGCAACAGGCGCGGAAAAGGATAAAGCCGTCCCCAAGCAGGATCTGCTCGGCGCGCTCACCGATGCCCCTGCGGGATCGGCGGTCTTCCTTGCCAATCCCGGCAACCCTTCGGGGCTGTTCCGTACTCCGGACGAATGCCTGCGCCTCATGTCCTCACGATCCGATCTCCTTTGGATCATTGATGAAGCGTTTGTCGAATACGCCGGGACGGAAGCGGAGGCTTCCGTGCTGCAACGGCTTCCGAAAAACGGCATTGCCCTGCGCTCGCTGACCAAATTCCATGCCGTTCCGGGCGTGCGCCTCGGATATCTCGCCGCCGATGCGGAGCTGGCGCAAGCCATCCGGGACGAGCTGCCTGCGTGGAGCGTCAACGCCTTTGCGCTGGCCGCCGCGCAAGCCGTCTTCGCGGATACCTCTGACTTTGCGGCACAAACCCGCGCCGAGAACGCCGAACGCCGTGCGGATCTCGCCGCCGCCCTGTCGTCCCTGCCGGGAATCGAGGTTTACCCCTCCGCCGCCAACTACGTTCTGTTCCGCTGGCCCGGCGCGCCCCGCAATCTGCTCGGCATCCTCCTCAAATGCTTCGGCATCGCCGTCCGCGACTGCTCCAACTACCACGGGCTCAAAGACGGCTCATGGTTCCGTGCCGCCGTCCGCTTTCCCGAAGACCACCGCCGCCTTGCCGAAGCCCTCTCCGCAATCCGGGAAACGATGCACGGGGTTTCCTCCTCCCCACTTCTTGCCCCCCCTGCTTCACCCAAACCCAACAACGTGTATGGAAGTACAACCCCGGCTGTGCCCGAACACAACACCGTTTGCGGGTTTTCCCCCTCCCCGCTCCCCGAAACCTCGGCTTCACCCGAATCCAGCAACAAGGATTCAATAAACATAAAAGTCTTAGGAAGAGGAGGGATGGGGGCCTGGGGGAAGGGAGGAGAAAGCCCTTCTTCAGAAGGGTTTCTCCTCCCTTCCCCCAGCATATCCCGCCGCCCCCCACGCCATGCCCCGGCCCTCATGCTGCAAGGCACCTCCTCCAACGCGGGCAAGAGCATCCTTGCGGCGGCCTACTGCCGCATCTTCCGGCAGGACGGCTACAGCGTCGCCCCCTTTAAAGCGCAGAACATGTCGCTGAACTCGGGGGTCACGGCGGCGGGCGACGAAATGGGCCGCGCCCAGATCGTGCAGGCGCAGGCCGCCCTCGTCGACCCGGACGCCCGCATGAACCCCATCCTGCTCAAGCCGCACTCCGATACAGGATCGCAGGTCGTCGTCCTTGGGCAACCCATCGGACACATGGGTGTCCTCGACTACTTCAAGAAAAAAAAGGAATTATGGAAGACCGTCACCGAAGCCTACGACAGCCTCGCCGCCGACCATGACGTCATGGTGCTCGAAGGCGCGGGCAGCCCCGGCGAAATCAACCTCAAGGAGCACGATGTCGTCAACATGCGCATGGCCGAACATGCGCGGGCTTCCGTGCTGCTCGTCGGAGACATCGACCGGGGTGGGGTCTACGCCTCCTTCCTCGGAACGTGGATGACCTTCACCGCCGCAGAACGCCGCCTGCTCACCGGCTATATCGTCAACCGGTTCCGGGGGGACGCCTCCCTGCTCGGCCCGGCCCACGAATACATGCTCAACCATACGGGAACTCCCGTGCTCGGCACCATTCCTTATATACGCGACCTCAACATTCCCGAAGAAGACATGGCGGGCTTCTCATGGGGACACACCGACTGCGGGGAAAAAAAGGCGGGGACACTGGACATCGCCGTGGTCATGCTGCGGCACGTATCCAATTACACCGACTTTGCGCCGCTCGCCGCCGAACCCGACGTCCGCCTGCGTCCGGTGCGCCGTGCGGAGGAATGGGGCGACCCCGATGTGGTGATGCTTCCGGGCTCGAAAAGCGTGGTCCCCGACCTCGACGACCTGCGCCGCAGCGGACTGGCGGACAATATCCTCGGGCACGCAGAACGCGGAAAATGGATCTTCGGCATCTGCGGCGGATTGCAGATTCTGGGCCGGGCCATCCTCGATCCCCACGGCATCGAGTCCGCCGCGCCGGAAGTGCCGGGGCTCGGGCTTATGGATCTGCGCTCGACTTTCGCCGCCGACAAGACGCTCGTGCGCGTGGCCCGCGCCGAAACCCCGCTCGGCGTGCCGTCCGGCGGCTATGAAATCCACCACGGCCTCACCGATCACGGCCCTTCGGCCCTGCCGCTGTTCCTGCGGGCCGACCGCGCCTATCGTTCCGAAGCGGAGCGCATCTGCGGCTATGTCTCGGGGCGGCGCTGGGCGACCTACCTGCACGGCGTTTTCGATGACGACGCCTTCCGCCGCGCCTGGCTCGATCATGTGCGCGCCGACATCGGCCTTGCGCCGCAGGGCCGCCGACTGGCCACCTATGATCTGGAAAAGGCGCTGGACAGGCTCGCGGACATTGTGCGCGAACATTCCGATATGGAAACCATTTACCAAGGCATGGGATTGAAATGAACCTCGCCTTCCTCGCGCTGCTGCCCGCCGCGCTGCTGATCGACCGCCTTTTCGGGGAACTGCCTTCCCGCGTGCATCCCGTCTGCATGATGGGCGCACTGGCCTCACGCATTGAAGCCCTGTTCCGGCGCGGTTCCAACAATGCTCTGATGTCCCTCTCCGGAACTCTCGCCTGTCTGCTTGTCGTCCTGCCCTGTGCCGCCCTCGCGGGCGGTCTGGCGTGGGCCGCGCAGGTTTACGCCGACCCCCGGGCGGCATGGTTCGTCTCGGCCATCATCATCTGGATCTGCGTCGCGCCCCGGAGCCTTGAGGAACACGCCCTGCGCGTCGCCGTCCCGCTTGCCAAGGGCGACCTCGAAGGCGCACGCAAGGCCGTTTCCATGATGGTGGGCCGCAATCCCGACCGCCTCGACGCCCACGGCGTGGCCCGCGCCTGTGTGGAAAGCGTGGGCGAAAACCTCACGGACGGGGTCCTGTCCACGCTGTTCTGGGCGGGCATCGGCCTTTTCTTCTTCGGGTATCCGGGAGCCGCGTGCCTTGCCGTGCTGCACCGCTCCGCCAACATGCTTGATGCACTCTGGGGCAAAAAGAACAAAAAATACATCCGATTCGGCACGTTCGCGGCTCGTCTCGACGACGCGCTGAACTTCGTCCCGGCCCGGCTGTCCCTGCCCTTCATCGCGTTCGCCTCCCGCATCATTCCGAACCTGCGGCACAGCGACATCTTGCCCGTGGGCTGGAAATACCGCGCGGCCCACGAAAGCCCCAATTCCGCATGGAGCGAGGCGGCCTTTGCCGGGGCCCTCGGCCTCAAGCTCGGAGGCCCCGCCGTGTACGGGGATCTGCGCGTCGATCATCCGTGGCTCGGCGACGGAACCCCCGACGCCAAACCCGCGCACATCGTGCTGGCGGTACGGCTCATGTGGCATTCCGTCATCGTCTTCACACTGTTTGAAGTGTTTCTTATCGGTATGTTGAGCTTGTAAGGATAATGAGGGAGAAGAGGAACCCATGAACACACTGACGATTCCCGCATTTTCGGCTGAGGCGGCAGAAGCGGCGCAACGGCGTCTGGACAATCTTGCCAAGGTTCCGAGGAGCCTCGGACGGCTCGAGGAGCTGGCGGTACGGCTCGCGGGGATTACCGGGAAAGAGAGCCCGGCGTTTCCCGAAAAATCCGTGGTGCTGTTCGCGGCGGATCACGACATAGCCCTTCAGGGCGTGAGCGCCACGGGGCAGGAAGTGACGGAAATGCAGGTGCGCAATTTCGTTAAGGGCGGCGGCACGATAAACGCCTTCTGCCGCAATGCCGGAGCGCGGCTTTCCGTCGTGGACGTGGGCGTGAAGAACGACCTCGACGATGTGGAGGGGCTTGTGCGCCGCAAGGTCATGCACGCGGCCCGCGACTTCAGCGAAGGCCCGGCCATGACCCGTGAAGAAGCGCTGGCCTGTGTGCAGGTGGGCATCGACATGGCCCGCGAAGAAGCTTCGCGGGGCGTGACCCTGCTTGCCGCCGGGGAAATGGGCATCGGCAACACTTCGCCCTCCTCGGCCATCGCCGCCGTGCTCACCGGCGCGTCGGTTGACGAGGTGACGGGCATCGGCTCCGGCATCCCTTCCGAGCGCGTCCGCCACAAGGCCGGCCTTATCCGGCGCGGCATTGCAATCAACCGCCCCGATCCGAATGATGCCGTCGACGTACTCGCCAAGGTCGGCGGACCGGAACTCGCGGCCATGAGCGGGCTCATGCTCGGCGGGGCATCGCTGCGCATTCCGGTCGTGGTGGACGGCTTCATCGCCGGGGCCGCAGCAGCCATCGCCATCGGCATCCGGCCCGGCGTGCGGGACATGCTCATCGGCTCGCATTCGTCCTTAGAGCCGGGGCACCAGATCCTCATGGATTACCTCGGCATCCCCACCTATTTTGACTTCGGGCTCAGGCTCGGAGAAGGAACGGGCGCGGCGCTGCTCTATCCGATCATCGACGCCGCCGTCCGCATCCTTACGGAAATGGACACCCTGCAAGGCATAGGCATGAAATGATGCTCCGCGCCGCCCTCGGCTTCTTCACCCGCCTGCCCATCGGTTCCGCGCCGCTTCCGCCCACATTCCGGGGCGTCGCCGTCTGGCTGCCCGTGGTCGGACTCATCATCGGCGCGTTCGTGTCCCTCGCGCTCGGCCTTGCGTCACAGGTCCTGCCCGCCTCCCTGTGCGGCGTCATCGGCTGCCTTGTCTGGGTCGCCGTGACGGGAGGGCTGCATCTTGACGGCGTGGCGGACTGCGGAGACGGGCTCATCGTTGAGGCTCCTCCGGCCCGGCGGCTGGAGATCATGAAGGATTCCCGGCTCGGGACGTTCGGCGGGGCCGCGCTGTTCTTCATCCTCGCGCTCAAGGCTGCGGCCCTCGGCGCGCTGGCGGGCACGTTTCAGGCGGATGGAAGCGGACCGGACGCGTTCGCTCCTCTCCTGCTGTCCTGCTGCCTTGCCGGGATGCTGGCGCGGTGCATGGTTTTCGCGGCGATGCGTGTTCCCTCGGCGCGTCCGGGTGGGCTTGGCGAAGCCCTGCACGAAGGCGTGACCTCGCGCCACGAGCTGATCGCCTTTGCGCTCGGACTCGGCGTATGCGCCGTCAACGGGATGCGCGGGCTCTATGCCCTCGCCATCGCCCTGCTCGCCGCATGGCTTCTGCTTTCCGCCGCAAGGAAACGGCTCGGCGGCGTCACCGGGGACGTATTCGGGTGCCTCGTCGAACTGACGGAATGTGTTGTCCTCATAGTCTGTTGCGTGTGAAACTAGGGGAGGAAAGCAACCTGATGCGGAAATACGCAATCCCGAATATGCGCCTCGGCGCGACCTCGTTCCTGCTGCACGAAACCTATGTGCCCGCCGTGCGGTTTGCGGCGGAACGGTGTGATGATGTGGCGCTTTTGCTGGTGGAACCGGGCGAGCGCAACGAATATCTCGCCACACCCGGCGAGATCGCCGAAATCGGCAGGATCATTGCCGGAGAGGGCGTGACCCTGCACGTGCATCTCCCCACGGACGCCGATTTCGATACGCGGGAAGGCGCACGGGCGATGATCGGGAAAATCCGCCGCGTCGCCGAACTCACCGGCCCGCTCGATCCGCACAGCTTTGTGCTACATGTGGATTTCCCCTCACTGCATGGGACAGGGGGGGAACCTTCCGCCGAGCAACAGGAGTGGACCGCCGAAGCCTTGCGGGAAATCGCGGCGTGTCTGCCCGCGCCGGAACGCCTCGCCGTGGAAAACCTTGAAACCTACGCCCCCTCGTTCTGGGATCGCTGGCTTGCGGGCACGCCATACTCCCGCTGCCTTGATGTGGGGCATATCTGGAAGGATAGCGGCGATCCCGCCCCTGTGCTTGCGGCGTGGCTCCCTCGGGTGCGCGTCATCCATCTGCACGGTCTGGAGCCACGCGGAAGCGAGGCGGACGCGGCAAAGCCGCAAGGCCAGCAGGGGGCTCCGGAAAAACAGGCGGAAAGGAACCTGGCCCGCCTGTTCGGGCCTCGTCCGCGTGACCACAAGTCACTCAGGCTCATGCCGCCGGAATTCGTGGATGATGTGATGCACCCCCTCTGGAAAAACGGATTCTCCGGCGTGCTCAACCTTGAGGTCTTTTCCGTCGAGGATTTTACCGCTTCCCATGCCGTGCTCATGCAGTCGTGGGAGCGGTATGCGACCTCTTCCTAAGGAAAATTGGGGAGGGGAGGAAGGGACTTTCTGGAGAAGGTCCCTTCCTCCCCTCCCCAAACC
>QWCN01005824.1_pt1 | contig 11803 bp, 12 predicted proteins | sample 1972711 | NCBI WGS metagenome assembly QWCN01 (sample SAMN09866707, study PRJNA288562) | Human gut metagenome isolate term1_stool, whole genome shotgun sequencing... | isolation source: gut | host: Homo sapiens | place: USA: California | reverse complement strand
GCGCGAGGCACTCGTGCGCGGCATGGAGGACGGCTCCGTCCGCCGCGATCTCGATCTTGAGATGGTCTACCTCAATCTCGTGAACCTGCTCACGGGCGGCGTCAATTTCCGCATTCTGATCGACGAAGCAACACAAATGAAGATCATCCGCTCGTCTGCGGAGATCCTTCTGTATTATGTAAAGAACTCCGGGAGGTAAGAACGATGGAAAAGAATTATGTTGTGATGACCGACTCCTCTGCTGACCTGAATCCGGCACTGGAGCAGGAGCTGGGCGTGGATATCATCCCGCTGAGTGTCAACTGCGGCGACCGGACCTTCCTGGACTATCCGGATGAGCGCGAGATCAAAACCAGCGAGTTTTACGGCATGCTGCGCAGCGGCGCAAACGCCAAGACCGCGGCCGCGAACGTCGAAACGTTCCTCACGGCAATGTCCCGCCATCTGGAGCAAGGCAAGGACGTGCTGTATCTCGGCTTCTCATCCGGTCTGAGCAGCACCTACAGCGCCTCCGAGATCGCCGCGCAGGAGCTGCGCGAGCGCTATCCCGAGCGGAAGGTTCTGACGGTCGACACGCTGTGCGCCTCCATGGGCCAGGGCCTGCTGGTCTGGCTGACCGTGCAGGAGCTGAAGCACGGCGCAACGCTGGAGGAGGCTGCAAAGTACGCTGAGGACAACCGCCTGCACCTGTGCCACTGGTTCACGGTCGACGATCTGTTCTTCCTGAAGCGCGGCGGCCGCGTCTCGGCGGCGACGGCCCTCGTCGGCAGCGCGCTCGGCATCAAGCCCGTGCTTCATGTGGACAACGAAGGCCACCTCATCAACGTCTCGAAGGCCCGCGGCCGCAAAAACTCCATCCTCGCGCTGGTCGACCGCATGGAGAGAAGCGCCATTGAGCCGGAAAAGCAGACCGTCTTCATCAGCCACGGCGACTGCCTTGCAGACGCGGAATTCCTGGCGCAGGAGGTCCGCCGCCGCCTGCACGTCCCGCGTATCGAGATCAACTACGTCGGCCCGGTCATCGGCGCGCACTCCGGTCCCGGCACACTGGCGCTGTTTTTCCTCGGAACAGCGCGCTGAGCCACATAGAATTCATAGAATTACAGAAAAACCGCTGCGGTCCATTGCTCGGATCGCAGCGGTTTTTCAGATATCTCTTCTGCCCTCGAGCGCGCGCAGCAGCGTGACCTCGTCGGCATATTCCAGCTGACTGCCGACGGGGATGCCGTAGGCAAGGCGCGTCACGCGCACCTCCAGCGGGCGCAGCAGGCGGGAAAGATACATGGCGGTCGCCTCGCCCTCCGTGTCCGGATTCGTGGCCATGATGACCTCGCGCACGCCGCCCCTGCCGACGCGCTCGAGCAGCTCGCGGATGCGCAGATCGTCCGGGCCGACCTGATTCAGCGGGGAGATCACGCCGTGCAGCACATGGTACACGCCGTGGTATTCCCGGGCGCGCTCCATGGCGACAACATCCTTTGGCTCCGCCACGACGCAGACGAGACCGTGGTCACGCTCCTCATCCTCGCAGATGGGGCAGATGTCACGGTCCGTCAGGTTCTGGCATACGGGGCACAGGTGGACGGACCTCCGCGCCTCGAGCAGGGCGTCGGCGAATTCCTCCGCCTCCTCCTGCGGCTGGGAGAGTAAGTAGAACGCCAGCCGCTGCGCCGTCTTGCCGCCGATGCCCGGCAGCTTGGCAAACTGTTCTGTCAGCCGCTCCAATGCGGCGGGAAAAACGCGCATCAGAACAGGCCGCCGAGATTCAGGCCGCCGGTCAGGCGGGACATATTCTGCGATGCCTCAGCCTCGGCCTTGCGCATGGCCTCGTTCACCGCGGCGACGACCATATCCTGCAGCATTTCGACGTCCTCGGGGTCCACGGCCTCCGGGTCGATCGTCAGGGAGACGACCTCGTGCTTGCCGTTCACGACGGCCTTGACCACGCCGCCGCCCGCAGCAGCCTCATACTGCTTGACCTCCAGCTCCTCCTGCATTTTCAGCATGTCCTGCTGCATTTTCTGGGCCTGCTTGATCATGTTCATGTTCATGCCGCCGCCCATCGGGCCGCGGAAACCGCCTTTTGCCATAGTGACATTCTCCTTTTCTGCCAAATCAAATTCAGTTATTTCAATTATTTCAAATCGACCAGCTCGGGGTGCTCCTGGCCGAAGCTCACGAGCCGTGCAAAGCCCTCGTTCGGCTTTTCTGCCTTTCCGGAAGCAATGCGCACCCGCACAGGCCTGCCCAGCAGGGCCGTGGCGGCGTCCGACACCGGCCGGAGGACCTCCGGCTTGTTGATGAGGTTCCGCACGAATTCCGTCTCCGTCTGCAGCTCCAGAACGTCCCCGTGCAGCGTACCGCGCACCGGCGCATTGTCCTGCGTGGAGAACATGGCCTGCTCCGGCAGCGGGAGCGTCGTTTTCAGCCGCTTGACGAGCTCCGGCCAGAAGCCCGGCGGGGCCTCCGTGGGCGCAGGCTGCTGCGGCTCCGGGGCAGCCTCCGGCTCCTCCGACTCCTCCGGCGCTGCGGTTTCCTGCTGTGCCTGCTCCGCCTGCGGCGCAGCCGCGACGGGCACGACGCCGCGCGCCAGACGCTCCTCCACGCGGCACAGGCGGGCATTGAGCGACTCGGCATCCAGACTGGCCTCCGGCTCGCACAGGCGCACAAGGCAGAGCTCGGCGTCGATGCGTCGGTTCGCGCTGGCATTGAAGCCCGCTGCCGTATCGCGCAGGACGGCCGTGATGCGCAGCAGCTCGCCCGGGCTGAGCAGCGGCTGCAGCGTGCGCAGCTCCTGCGGCGTGCAGATGCCGGAGATCATCTGGATCCCGGCCTGCGGGGCCGTGCGCAGGATGAGCAGGTCGCGCGCCACGGCGCACAGCTCGTCCAGCATGGCGCCGAGGTCCTTGCCCTCGGCATACTGCGTGTTGAAAATCGAGAGTGCTGCAGCCGCATCATGCCTGCCAACGGCCTCCATGAGCGCCGCCGTCTGCCTCGCGCCCGCGAGGCCGAGGACCTTGCAGGCCTCATCGACCGTCACCGCGCCCTGCGCAGCGGAGGCGCACTGGTCGAGCAGGCTCACCGCATCGCGCAGACCGCCGTCTGCCAGCCGCGCCAGAAACGAAGCCGCATCCGGCTCGAGCTCGATGCTCTCCTGATAGGCGATATAATTCAGACGGCCCACGATATCCTCCGGCACGATGCGCCGGAAGGCGAAGCGCTGGCAGCGCGACAGGATCGTGGCGGGCACCTTGTGCAGCTCCGTCGTCGCCAGAATGAACAGCAGATGCTCCGGCGGCTCCTCGATGATCTTGAGCAGGGCGTTGAACGCGCTCAGCGAGAGCATATGCACCTCGTCGATGATATACACGCGCTTTTTGACCTCCGCCGGGGTATAGACGGCGTCGTCGCGCAGGGCGCGGACGCTGTCCACGCCGTTATTCGAGGCGGCGTCGATCTCCAGCACGTCCATGCACGCGCCCGCATCGATGCTCCGGCAGGCGGCGCAGCGGTTGCAGGGGTTGCCGTCCTGCGGATTTTCGCAGTTCACGGCCTTGGCCAGAATTTTAGCGCAGGTCGTCTTGCCGGTACCGCGCGTGCCCGTGAACAGATAGGCATGGCTCAGGCGGCCGGTCTGGAGCTGATTCTTCAGAGTCTGGGTCACGCCCTGCTGACCGACGACGTCGTCAAAGGTCTGCGGGCGGTATTTGCGGTAAAGTGCCTGATACATGTCATCATCTCCCAGTGCATAGTATACGCGAAAACGGCGCAAATTGCAATCGCGCCGCTGCAAAAAACGCGCGGGAGGGGCGTCCCTTCCGCGCGTTTTATTGTCCATTCCGATCCATGACAAGATCGCACACCCATATTTGAATCCGGAACCATTTCCGTTTCCCGAACAGCCAGCTCAGCAGCGGCGTCCTTGCGGCACACGGACAGATCCGCTTAATGCTGCTCGGTTCCCCGCCTGACATGGTTCACGGGAGCCCGTTGCGCAAGACCGATGCCTCAACACCGCTTATTCGGACAGCAAAACAGCACGAACCCGGGTATGGGAGTTCATCCCTGCTATAGCGGATTGCAGGTCACAGGGCACCGCTATCTCCCCGACTAGTGCGACCTTGTCACAGACCGGAATGGCCTGATTCAGCCCTCGTTCAGCTTCTTTTCAATGTAATCGGCAAGCTCACCAATGGTGGTCAGCTCTGCCATATCGTTCTGGTCAAAATCCACGCCGAGCTCTTCTTCCATGTCCATCATCATTTCGACCATGTCCATCGAGTCAAGCTGCAGGCTCTTAAACGTCGTATCCCAGTGCAGCGAATCCTTCGGGAAATCGAACTGCTCTGCCAGATATGTCGTGATCCGTTCAAACATCGTTCTTCGCTCCTGTCTTTGACGCGCTGCAAAGTCGCGCCTCTCTCCTCTCTATATCATACGGATTTTTTCCGTAAAGTCAAGAGAAATTTTTTCAGGGGCGTTCCAGCTGTCATCCTAAAAAGTCTTTCAGCACTTTAGAACGCGACGGATGGCGCAGCTTACGCAGAGCCTTCGCCTCGATCTGGCGAATGCGCTCGCGTGTGACGTTAAATTCTTCCCCGACTTCCTCCAGCGTATGCATGCGGCCGTCCGTCAGGCCGTAGCGCAGGCGCAGCACGCGCTCCTCACGCGGCGTGAGCGTCTTCAGCACGCCCGCCAGCTGCTCGCGCAGCATGGCATAGGACGCGGCGTCCGCGGGCTCCTCGGCCTCGTCGTCCTGAATGAAGTCGCCGAGGTGGCTGTCATCCTCCTCGCCGACCGGCGTCTCGAGTGAGATGGGCTCCTGCCCGATGCGCATGACCTCCTCGACCTTCTCCAGCGGGAGATGCAGCTTGTGCGCGATCTCCTCGGGCGACGGCTCGTGGCCCAGCTCCTGCAGCAGCTCATGGTTGGCGCGGGAGACGCGGTTGATGGTCTCGACCATGTGCACCGGAATGCGGATCGTGCGGGCGTGGTCGGCAATGGCGCGGGAAATGGCCTGTCGGATCCACCAGGTCGCATAGGTGGAGAATTTATAGCCCTTCGTGTAGTCGAACTTGCCGACGGCCTTGATGAGGCCGAGATTGCCCTCCTGGATGAGATCGAGGAACGGCAGGCCGCGGCCGACATAACGCTTTGCGATGGAAACGACGAGACGAAGGTTGGCCTCTGTCATTTTTTTCTGGGCCTCTTCATCGCCCTCGGCCATGCGTACGGCGAGCTTGTGCTCCTCCTCCAGCGTGAGCAGGGGGATCTTGCCGATCTCCTTGAGGTACATGCGCACCGGGTCGTTCAGGCTCATATTTTCGGAGAGATCCTCCGTGTCGATGATCTTCTCCTCCTCGATCAGCTCGAGGTCCTCCTCGCTCGGGAGCATCTCCTCCGGCTTGGACAGCAGCTCCACGACGTCGGAGACGTCGATCTCCACTCCGGCCTCGTCCAGCGCCTCGTAGATCAGCTCCGTCTGCTTTTCATCCGCATCGATCGCCTCGAGCGTATCGATGAGGTCCTTGGAGGCGATCTTTTTCTCCCGCTTCGCCTTTTCCAAAAGCGCGCGGAGCTTCTCGTTCATCTGCACCTGTTCTTCCATCGCTTACGAACCTCCATATCCTTTTTTCTTCTTCAGATCCCGCTGCATGGCAAGCAGGTCGCTGGCGTCGCTCACGCGCGCCTTGGCCCGCTCCTCACGCAGGATGCGCAGGTAATCCGCCAGCGCCGTTTCGGACAGCGGCGGCTCCTGCTTCTGCAGCACGGCCGTCAGATGCGCCATTTCCGCCGGGCTCAGGCTGTCTGCCAGCGCCGCAGGCGTGATGGCAAGATCGTTCTGCCACCGCTCGCGCAGAGCGGCATAGACCCGGCCGAACAGCGGCACGGAGAAATCCTCCGCCGTCAGGCCCTCCGTCTGCGCCAGCAGAGCAGGCTCGCGGAACAGCATGCGCAGCAGCCCCTCCTCCGCCACGGCGGAGCGGACGTTGTCGTAGCGCAGCTCGCGCTGGAACGGCTGAACGGCTGCGGCCGGGTCCATCTCCCGGCGCGTCTCCTCGCGCTTCTCCTGCCGCAGCAGGCGCTTGCGGGCGCGGTCGATCTCCATGCGCAGCACGTCCGGCGAAAGCCCTGCCGCCTCGGCGGCACGCGTGCCGTAGACCTCGCGCTCCACCGCCGTGCCGAAGCCCGCGATAAGGGCGGCGGCCTGCTTGGCAAATTCCACCTTCTGCTCATCCTGTGAGAGGTCAAAGCGCATCTGCAGTGAGCGCAGGCGGTACTCTGCCTGATTTTCGCAGCCCTCCAGCAGCAGGCGGAAGCGGTCCGCGCCGTATTTCTTCAGGAATTCATCCGGGTCCTTTGCGCCGCGCATCCGCAAGATGCGCACCCGCAGGCCCGTCCGCTCCAGCATGGGGATGGCGCGCTGGGTGGCGTTCTGCCCGGCTTCGTCGCCGTCGTAGGTCAGCACAAGCTCATCGGTATATTTGGACAGCATGTCCGCGTGCTCCTGCGTCAGCGAGGTGCCGAGCGAGGCCACCGCACAGTCGAAGCCATATTGATGCAGCGCGATGGCATCCATATAGCCCTCCGTGAGGATGATGAATTCCCGCTTGCTTTTCTTGACGACATTCATGGCGAAAGGTTCCGCCGCTTGTTAAAAATAATCGTTTCCGGCGAGTTCAGGTACTTCGGCGTCGAATCGTCCATGACGCGGCCGCCGAAGCCGATGACATTGCCGCGCACGTCGATGATGGGGAACATCAGGCGGTTGCGGAAGCGGTCATAGAGCGTCCCCTTGTCGCGGTTCTGGCTGAGGAGGCCCGCCTCAAGCAGTTCCTCCTTCGTGTAGCCCTTTGCCGTCATGACGTCGAGCAGAGCCGTCCAGCGATTCGGCGAATAGCCGAGGCCGAAGCGTGTGACCGTCTGGCCGGAGACACCGCGCTTCTGCAGATAGGCCCGCGCCTCCTCTCCCGCCGGGGTCTTGAGCTGGGCGTGATAGAACTGTGCCGCCGCGCGGCACAGTGCCCAGAGCCGTTCTTTTTTCTTATACTGCGACTGATAAGCGCCATCGTCCGGGACCTCGAGGCCCGCGCGCTTTGCCAGAAAGCGCACGGCGTCGCCGTAGGTGAGGTTCTCGATCTCCATGATGAAATTCACCACGCCGCCGCCCTTGTGGCAGCCGAAGCAGTAGAAAATGCCCTTCTCCGGCGCAACGGAGAACGAAGGCGTCTTTTCGCCATGGAAGGGGCAGAGGCCAAACAGATTGCTGCCCCGGCGCGTCAGCGCGACATATTGCCCGACGACGTCCTCAATGGGATTCCGGGCGTTGAGTTCATCCAGAAATGCCGGGGGAAAAGCCACGGCTCTGCCTCCTTTCAGCCACGCACCTGCCAGCCGGTCGGAATGAACAGCTCGTCATACTTGTACATGGCATATTTGTCCGTCATGCCCGCGATATAATCGCACACGACGCGCGGAAGCCCCTCGAACGTGAGCTGCGGCTGGAAATCCTGCGGCAGCACCTCGGGATGGGCGATGTAATAGGTATAAAGCTCCTGCAGGATCCGTCGCGCCTTGGACTCCTCGCCCTTGGCGACCGGATTTTTATAGACGCGCTCAAACATGAACTGCCGCAGGGCCTGCATGGTCTGCTCAATCTCCGGTGTCATGCCCAGCTCTCCCGTGCCGCGTGAGTGGAAGATCATATCCGTCACGAGCGTATTGATGCGCTCGCGGTGGGTCTCGCCGAGCACGTCGGAGATCTCGCGCGGAATGTCGTCATTCGTCAGGATCCCGGCGCGCATGGCGTCGTCGATGTCGTGGTTGATATAGGCGATCTGGTCGGATTTGCGTACAATCTGGCCCTCGAGCGTCTCCGGCATGCGGCTGTGGCTCGAATGGCCGAGGATGCCCATGCGGACCTCATAGGTCAGGTTCAGGCCCTGCCCGTCCTTCTCCAGTACGTCTACAACGCGCAGAGACTGCTCGTTATGGCGGAACGGCTCGCCCATGACCTCCGTCAGCGCAACCTCGCCCGCGTGGCCGAACGGCGTATGGCCGAGATCGTGGCCGAAGGCAATGGCCTCGGCCAGGTCCTCGTTCAGACGCAGGGCGCGCGTGATGGTGCGCGCGATGCGCGCGACCTCCAGCGTGTGCGTCATACGCGTGCGGTAGTGATCGCCCTCCGGCTGCAGGAAGACCTGCGTCTTGTGCATAAGGCGGCGGAAGGACTTGCTGTGCAGAATGCGGTCGGAGTCCCGCTGATAGCAGGTCCGCACGTCGTTTTCCTGCGCCTCCTCCGGCCGCGGGCGGCCGCGCGTGGCATCGGAAAACTGCGCACGCTCACTGAGGCAAAGGTGCTCGGTCCATTCCAGTTCTTCCCGGATCGTCATCGGCATTTCCTCCCGTCTGTCGCTCGGCGCATCCGCTCAGGGAAGCGGGAACGCGCGGTATTCCTGTTTTCCGATCAGCCCCTCGATCGTCCCGGCCGAAAGGTCGGTCACCCGCTCGAGGAAGCCCTGCGTCTGCTCCTCCGGCAGCAGCAGATCCAGCTCGACATCCGCGCCGAACTGCGTCTCGCGGATCATGCCGCCGAATGCGGCGACCTCGAGCCGGATGCGCTCATACCAGCTGTAGGGGCACGGCAGATAGACATTCGTCCAGATGCGCTTGATGGAGCGCCCTGCGGCGTCCACGGCGATCTTAGCCCCGTGGGCATAGGCGCGCACAAGGCCGCCCGCGCCGAGCAGGATGCCGCCGAAATAGCGCGTCACGACGCACGTTACATTGTAAAGCTCCTCCCGCTGCAGCACCTGCAGCACCGGCATACCTGCCGTGCCGCCCGGCTCGCCGTCATCGGAAAAGCGCGTTGCGCCGTCGCGGATGATGTAGGCATAGACATTGTGGGTCGCATCCCAGTACTGCTCGCGCATCTGCTTCAGCCGCGCGAGCGCCTCCTCCTCCGTCTCCGTCAGGAAGATGTGCCCGATGAAGCGGGAGCGGCGCTCGATGAACTGTGCCTCGCCGTCGCCGGTGGGGACGAGATATTCCTTCATGCCTCCGGCTCCTTTACAAAGCGCTTCAGGCGGCCGAACAGCTCCTCGCGGCAGACAGCCTCGACCTCGACGCCCTCCGGCAGGTAATCCACACGGAGCACCTGCGCCTGCTCGTGCAGCTGGGCCAGCGCGCCCGCGTCGGAATACGGCAGCAGGAACACGGCCCGGTGGAGCCGGCCCGTCAGCGTCTCCTCGATGCGCGTGAGCAGCTCGTCCATGCCGATGCCGCTGCGCGCACACATGGGGATGTTCTTCTCGCCGATGGGGAGATTCGAGACATCGCCGACGAGGTCGGCCTTGTTATAGCAGCGCAGCACGGGCACGCCGGGCTTCGCCAGCTTGTCGATCAGCCGGTCGACGACCTCGATGTGCGCCTCGCGGTGCGGGTCGGACGCATCGATGACATGCAGCAGCAGGTCCGCATACTGCAGCTCCTCCAGCGTGGCCTGAAAGGCCTCGATGAGATGATGCGGCAGCTTGGCAATGAAGCCGACGGTATCGGACAGCAGGATCTCCAGATGATCCGACACCTTCAGGCGGCGGGTCGTCGTGTCCAGCGTGTCAAACAGCCGGTCGTTGGCCGGGATGCCCGCGCCCGTGAGAGCGTTGAGCAGGGTGGACTTGCCTGCATTTGTGTAACCGACCAGCGCCACGACGGGAATGGAGTTCTTCACGCGGCGCTCACGCTGCGTGGCGCGCACGCGGCGCACCTCGTCCAGCTCCGCCTGCAGGCGGGTGATGCGCTCGCGGATGTGGCGGCGGTCCGTTTCGAGCTTCGTCTCGCCGGGGCCGCGCGTGCCGATGCCGCCGCCCAGGCGGGACATCGACGTGCCCATACCGGAGAGCTTCGGCAGCAGATACTGATACTGCGCCAGCTCGACCTGCAGGCGGCCCTCGGCCGTTTTGGCGCGCTGGGCAAAGATATCCAAAATCAGGGCGCTGCGATCCAGAACGGTCGCATCCGTCAGCTCCTCCAGCGCGCGGATCTGGGACGGCGAGAGGTCGTTGTCAAATACAACGAGCGTCGCCCCCGTGCTCTCGAGCAGCGTGCGCACCTCCTGCGCCTTTCCCTCGCCGATGAAGCTGTGCGGGTCCGGCGTGTGGCGGTTCTGCAGCACCTTTGCCTCACAGATGCCGCCCGCCGTCTCGAGGAGAGCCTCCAGCTCGTCCAGCGACTCGTCCGTGGCGTTCTCCTCCGGCCGGAAGCAGTCCGCGCTCAGGCCGACCAGGATGGCCTTCTCTGCTTTGACTCGATCATTCTGCTGCATGACTACCTCCAAAATTCTGACTGGGCTCCCCACAGCCGCTGACCGGTGCGGCCGGCGGCAGGAGCTGCGTATTTTCCCGAAAAAAGTATGAAAAAAGTCCGCACCGATACGATGCAGACTTTTCGTTCATTCTTTACTTCAGGCCAAACTTCTTGTTAAAGCGGTCAACGCGTCCGCCGGTATCAACCAGCTTCTGCTTGCCGGTATAGAAAGGGTGGCACTTGGAGCAAATTTCGACCTTGATGTCCTTCTTCGTGGAACCGGTCTCAATGATCTCACCGCACGCGCATCGAATCGTCGTCTGTTCGTACTTCGGATGGATTCCTTCCTTCATTGCTTTCACCTCTTTCTCGTTTCGTAAAAGGGCATGATGCCCCTCTTATTTTCAATGCCCGACTATCTTACCACAGTTTCCGCAGAATTGCAAGCATTATTTTTGCTTTTTTTCTTGGAAAAACCGGTTTACGCCTGCGGCATTTCGGACGGATCGGCCGGAGTCAGGCGGATCGTATTCGACCAGAAGCCCATGCGGATGGACGCCTTGACATAGGCGGCAGGGGCCTCCGGCGTCAGTGTGAACGTCAGGTCCTGACACCGGCGCGTTGCACCGCACGTCATATGCAGGGTATGCGTCCCCATGGGAAGCGGAACCCGAATGCTCTCTTTATTGGCAAGATGACCGTAGGGCTGCCCGTCCAGATAGATTCCGTAGCCCATGGCGATCCCGATCGGGGAGCCCATGCGGTAGATCTGCAGCATTCCCCAGCCGTTGTAGCGGATCGGTGTGCCGCATTTGGTGCAATTGCAGAAGCCTGCCGCGTTCATAACTTCGCCGCAGGACGGGCATTTGAGCCGAAGCATAATTGCCATTTTTCTCTCTCCTTTTCCGTGCGCCGTGCGCATCTGGAAATTATTGTATGGGAAATGCTGCACGATGTCAATCCCTTTGCACATAGACGCGCGATTTCGGTGCAGGCTCCGCGGGCCCGTTCTCCCGGAACAGGCCATAAAGCGCGCGGCAGCGCCGCTCCGTTTCCGCAAACGCGCAGTCCTGTGCGCGCTCTCCCGCATGCAGGAGCGAGAGCCTGCCCTGCGCCGCCCGCAGGATGGCCCGGCCGTCCGCATCGAGCGCCAGCACGCGCACATAGGGCGCAGGCTCGGTCAGCTGCTGCTCCGTCAGGCCCAGGAAGGCGCACAGGAGCATCCGCATCAGCCGGGTGCGCGGATAGCGCTTCGATTTTGCGGCTGCGAGGATGCCCTCCAGCGACGCCTCCGTGCGGCAGGCATGCATCACCTTCTGCCACAGGCCCTCGGAGCCGTACGGCAGCGCGGCGAACTCGTCCTCCCCCATGGCCCGCAAACGCGCAAGCACGGCCCGTTCCCCCGCCGCCAGCCTATATCGCGGTGCAGCGGCCTGCACGGCCCGCGCAGCCTCCGGCATATAGTCAGTCCAGTCCGCCTGCCCGCGCAGAAAGCTGG
>QWCN01012979.1_pt1 | contig 11807 bp, 11 predicted proteins | sample 1972711 | NCBI WGS metagenome assembly QWCN01 (sample SAMN09866707, study PRJNA288562) | Human gut metagenome isolate term1_stool, whole genome shotgun sequencing... | isolation source: gut | host: Homo sapiens | place: USA: California | reverse complement strand
CGCAGGTCGGGATGGCTCAAAAGCTCGCAGGAGGCGTAAAAGCAGTTGCAGTCGCAGTGCAGAATGATGCGGTCCATCGCGTTCACCTCGTTTCACGAACAGTGTAGCATAAAATACGAAATGGAACAAGCGTTTGAAAATAAAAAGTACCCGCCGGATGGCAGGCACTTTCTTGAATAGTTTTCGTCAATTTTCTCTCACGCTGTACAGCGCCGCGCCGATGGCGGTAGCAAACGTCGCGTTTTCGGGAATAATAAAATTGACATGGTAGAGCTGTTTGAACAGCTCAAACGTCTCCCTTGCCGGCGGCAGCATCGTCAGCGCGCCTGTGAGGACGACCGTGTCCGTGCCGCAGCACTTGCACGCGAGCACCGACATTGTGCCGATGGACTGGAGCACCAGGTTGACGATGCCGAGCATCTTGTCCGACGGCGTCGCGTCGTCGGCGACCTTGGCAAAGTTTGCCGCCGTGGCCTCGGGCGGCAGATCGCCCACCTGCTCGCGCGAGAGGTCGGCCATCGTCAGGTCGATGTGGCTGAGGTCGCCGTCCTGGCAGAGCTTGCGGATCAGCGCGTACTGGTGCACGCCTGTTGTGAGCGAGCTGAGGCCCGCGAGCGTGCCGCCGCCCACGCCGCTGCCGATGAGATGGCGGACCTCTTTCCCTTTATTGGCCCAAAGGAATGACGTGCCCGTGCCCATGCTGACGACGACCGCGTGCTCCTTGCCGGAGAGAGCGAGGCCGCCCGCGCCGACGGAAGGAAACTCATCGACCTTGATGGTCTTCACGCCGTAGATATCGCCCTCGACATACGAAGAGCCTACGCCCGTGAGCGCGATGTGGCGGATGTCGGAGAGCTGGAGATGATGTGTGGAAAGGAAATTGCCCATCGCGCCGTAGAGCGAGGTGAGCGGATCGTCAGCCTTGACGCGCAGCATGTCGATGACGGAAAGATCGGGGGCAAGACCGACGATCTTCGTGCTCGAACCGCCGATGTCAATGCCTAAAATAACACCCATTGTGATGCTCCGTTTCTTTAGAAAGTCCCTTTATCATAGGGGACAGAGTGCATAAAGTCAAGTAAAAAGCGGAAAAAGGGCGGAAAGCCTTGCTTTATTTTGGTATGCAGGATATAATGCACCTATTACAAGGCGCGGCACAGTCCGCGCCGTGACACTATGAGGTGACTATGAAAACCGATCAGAAGCTCAATATGACCATGCTCTGCGACTTCTACGAGTTGACTATGGGCAATGGTTACTTGAAAGCAGGGTTCCAGGATCGCATTACCTATTTCGACGTTTATTTCCGCTCGGTGCCGGACGGAGGCGGGTACGCCATTGCCGCCGGTCTTGACCAGCTGATCGACTATATCGAGGACCTGCACTTCGACCAGCAGGACATCGACTACCTGCGCGGGAGAGGTATCTTCTGCGAGGAATTCCTCGACTATCTTGCAAGCTTCCACTTCAGCGGCGACATTTACGCCGTGCCCGAGGGCACGCCCGTCTTCCCGAAAGAGCCGATGGTCGTCGTGCGCGCCGCCGCGCGCAGGGCTCCGCCGCCGCCATCGACGGCGCTCGTGCTGCCTATATTGCGGGCTGCTGCGGCACTGCCTGCACCATCTCCGACCAGCTCTACGGCACGCCCGCGCTCGGCACGATGGCCCACGCCTGGGTGCAGATGTTCGACACGGAGTATGACGCGTTTGCGACCTACTGCAAATACTATCCGCAGAACGCCGTCCTGCTTGTCGACACCTATAATACCTTAAAGTCCGGCATTCCCAACGCCATCAAAGCGTTCAACGACGTCTTGAAGCCGCTTGGCATCAAAAAGTGCGGCATCCGCCTGGACAGCGGCGACATCGCCTATCTTTCCCGCAGGGCGCGCAAGATGCTCGACGAGGCGGGCTGGACGGAATGCACCATCACCGTTTCGAACTCGCTCGACGAGTACCTTATTCAGGATCTCTGGATGCAGGACGCGAAGATCGATGCCTTCGGCGTCGGCGAGCGTCTCATTACCGCCAAGAGCGAGCCGGTCTTCGGCTGCGTCTATAAGCTCGTCGCAGTGGAGGACAAGGACGGCAATATCGTCCCCAAGATCAAGATCAGCGAGAACGTCGGCAAGATCACGACACCGCACTTCAAGAAGCTCTACCGCTTCTATGGCCGTGACACCGGCAAGGCCATCGCCGACTATCTGACGGTCTACGACGAGACCGTGGACGACAGCCAGAATCTTGAGGAAGCGCGCGAGCTGCTCGTGCCCATCTACCAGAAAGGCAAGCTCGTCTACAAGCGTCCCGGCATCGAGGAGATCAAAAAATACTGCGCCGAGCAGGTCGATACCCTCTGGGACGAGGTCAAGCGCTTCGATAACCCGCATAACTATTATGTGGACCTCTCGCAGAAGCTCTACGACATCAAGACCGAGCTTTTGAACGAGAAGAACGAGCGCTACGAAAAGAACTGAGGAAAACAAAAAATCAAAAACAGGGAACAGCCAACAGGAGGGGACTGAGACTGCGATGAAGGGATTCCAGATTCAGCAAAAGGGCGAGCGGCGCATTTCTGCGGCGCTGCGGATCATGCTGGTCGTCGTCCTGCTTGCGGTGCAGATCGGCTTTGTTGTCGCCATCTCCTACTTTATGCAGGAGTATCTGGCGCTGGCCTACGGCGTCGTACAGGTCGGCGCGCTGTTCCTTGCGGTGCATATCTACAATGAACCAGGTGAGCTTTCTTATAAGCTCATCTGGTTCATCCTGCTTTTGCTGGCCCCGCCGGTGGGTATGATTCTCTGGTTCCTCTGGGGCGGCGCGGCGCAGAAGCGCCATCTGCCGCAGAACACCAAGCGCTTTCCTGACGAGCCGGAGAGCGTGCGCATGCGCAGTGAGATCGCCGTCGACAAGCTCACGCGCCAGATGCCCGCTTGGTCGCGCACGGCGAACTACCTCTGCCGCCGCGATTTCCAGCTCTATCAGAATACCTCTGTCACGTACCTGCCCGAGGGCGCGATTTTGCTGCGTAATCTCATCGACCGCGCAGCCAAGGCTGAGCGCTTCATCTTCCTTGAATACTTCATTCTGGCTGAGGGAAAGCTCTGGGATGAGCTTGAAAAGATCCTCTGCGCCAAGGCGCGCGAGGGGGTCGAGGTCAAGATTATTTTCGACGACTTCGGCAACATCAAGCGCTTTTCCGGCGAGACGATCGACCGTCTGCGCGAGGTGGGCGTCGAGGTATTCATCTTCAACCCCGTGCACGAATATGTGAACCGCCTGCACTTCAACTACCGCGACCACCGCAAGATCGCCTGCATCGACGGTGACGTCGCCTACACCGGCGGCGTGAACATCGCCGACGAGTACGCCAATATCATCGAGCGCTTCGGCTACTGGAAGGACAGCGGCGTATGTCTTGAAGGCGAGGGCGCCTGGGGCCTGACGGCAAGCTTTATCCGCATGTGTGTGAACCTCGGCGGCGTGATGCACAACGAGCACGACTATTACCGCCCCCATACGCCGGTCAAAAGCGAGGGCTTCTGCCAGCCGTTTACCGACGGACCGCAGAACAACCCCGACAATCCGGCCGAGGATGTGTTCCTCCAGATGATCTCCGGCGCGCGGCGCTTCCTCTATATCACGACGCCGTACTTCATCCCCGATGAGAGCCTGATGCGTGCATTGTGCATCGCGGGCGACGGGGGCGTGGACGTGCGGCTGATGCTGCCGGGCAAGCCTGACCACTGGTACGCCGACTGCGTGGCGGAGTCGTACTTTGGCGAGCTGCTCAAACACGGCGTAAAGGTATACCGCTATACCCCTGGCTTTCTGCACGGAAAAAGCATCATGGTCGACCGCGAAGCAGCCTTTGTTGGCTCGGCGAATATGGACTACCGCAGCTTTGAGCTCGACTATGAGTGCGGCGTGATGGTCTACAGCGCGCCGATGATCGAATCGCTGCTCGAGGATATGGATATGATCGTCGAGCACAGCCGTCTCGTCACAAAAGAGGAGTGGGCTAAGCGCAGCGTCCTGCGCCGCGTGTTCGAGCCGCTGCTGCGTTTGTTCGCCATCTGGATGTGACGGGAAAGTGGGGAAGAGGCAGGAATTTTCCGAATTTTGATTTTTTGGAAAATTTTCTGTTGACAAATGCAAAGTTCCTGCTATAATAACATTTGTTCGCTGAACGACACAGCGCGGCGAACAACGCAATATAGCGGGATTGTGTAATGGTAGCACAGCGGACTCTGACTCCGTATGTGAGGGTTCGAATCCTTCTCCCGCTGCCACTGAGAAGTCTGAAACCGTAAGGTTTCGGACTTCTTTTTTTCTGTTTGACCCTTTATCTGACCCTTTAACCGTTTTGCAGCTTCTTCCCACAGATGGTGTGCTGCATATAGGCTTCCATTCGATTTGCACTGTCCTGTTTCAGCACCAGTGAAAAAAGGGCAAGGGAAAAGTTCCTCAACGCTTCTCCCTTGCCCTTTTGCATCTGTCATGGTATACAGCTTAGCACCGGTTATTTGAGTGGCTCCTCGCCGCGGTGCAGATCATTCCAATCGCTGACGAATTCGTCGGGGGTCCAGTCGATATCGTCATTTTCGGGATGCGTGATGAGGCCGTCGGCTGCGGCGGCGATGGCGGCGGCTTCGCTGCGGGGAAGGGAAGAGAGATACCTGACGCGGATGTCGCTGACGAAATCCCAGTAGGCGGCGCGGGCAAAGGCGTCGATATTCGCGGCTTTGATGCCGAGAAGGCCGACGAGAGGCTCCTGCTCGTGGGCGTCGTACCGGTCCTGAATCGTCTCGAAAATATCGTCCGCGTCGCCGCCGTTGGTCAGAAGAGAAATGAGGTTCGTTTCGGGAAAAAGCTCCTGAAAGCGCGCGGAAACGGAAGTGGTAGCCATAATTGTTCTCCTTGCAAGATCATTTTATTGCCTATAGTGTCACACAACGGGGCGTAAAAGTCAACATGGATGAAATCACTTACTGCGCGGGCTGCGATTCTGGTCATGCGGCGGTTGACAGTGTTGGTCAACTCGTGCTATGATACGAAAACCAACAATCATACTATGTTTGTGGATGCAAAAGGTGTAACGCAGACATTTTTCCAACGTCAGGCGAAGGATCGGCGAGAGCCGATAAGAATAGCTTGACGATCAAGCTGCTTGAATTTTTCAAAATCGGGGAGAGAGTATGCTCAATCAGTTTTCAAGAACGCAGCTGCTTTTAAAAAGAGGTATTTGCCGCATGCTGCGGCAAATACCTCTTTTTATTATTTTGATTTGAAATTCAACGGAGTGACAGCGTTACGACAGCTCATCCCCGTCCAGCAGGGCCTCTTTCAGCGTGCGCCAGCCGAGCACCGCGCATTTGACGCGCGCGGGCATATGGGCGATATCACGGAGAGCCGAGGCCTCTTCCAGGCTGTCGATCTCGTCTTCCGACGCCTCGCCCTGGATCATTTTCAGGAAGATCTCGCCCATTTTCAGCGCGTCTTCCTTCTTTTTGCCGACGATCATGCCGAGCATGATGTCCGCCGACGCCTGCGAGACGGCGCAGCCGTCGCCGACGAACGCGCCGTCCGCGATCACATCGCCGTCAAGCTTCAGCTTGAGGAAGATGTCGTCGCCGCAGCTCGGGTTGACTCCCTCGAGCACGATGTCGGCGTCCGGCAGATCGTGCTTGAACTCCGGATGCAGGTTGTGCTCGGTGAGAATTTCATTGTAAAAGCTTCTATTTTCCATAACCCATTCGCTCCCTTAGCGTGGAAATGCTGTCAAGCAGCCGGTCGACCTCGGATTCCGTGTTATAAAACGCGAGGCTTGCCCGCGCGGTGGACGGATGCTTCAAATAGGCCAGAAGCGGCTGCGCGCAGTGATGGCCTGCGCGGATGGCGACGCCGTCGCTCGCGAGGATCTCACTGATGTCGTGCGGGTGAACACCGTCCACCGTAAAGGTGATGATGCCGCAATGCTCCTCGGGCTTTTCCGAGCCCAGCACGTGGACGTGCGGCATCTCGCCGATCGCGTCCATCGCGCGGCGTGTCAGCGCGACCTCTTGCTGATGCATCGCTGTAAAGCCGATGCTCTTGACATAGTCAATGGCCGCATGCAGGCCCACGGCGTCTGCCGCGTTGACCGTGCCGGCCTCGAACTTGTGCGGGAGCTCGGCGAAGACCGCACCATCGCGGGTGACAGATTCAATCATCTCGCCGCCGGTGAGGAACGGCGGCATGGCGTTCAGCAATTCTTCACGTCCGTAGAGAACGCCGATGCCCATGGGGCCGTAGACCTTGTGGCCGGAGAAGGCGAAGAAATCCGCGTCCAATGCTTGCACGTCCACCGGAATGTGCGGCGTGCTCTGCGCGCCGTCGACGACCAGCACCGCGCCGGCGCGGTGCGCCAGCGCCGCGAGCTCGCGGATGGGATTCACGCGGCCTAAGACGTTCGAAACGTGTGTGCAGGCGACGATCTTTGTTTTCGGCGTGATGAGGGATTCGACCTTATTTAAGTCCAGCGTGCCGTCCATTTCGCATTCCATAAATTTGAGCGACGCGCCGGTCTGGCGGCAAACCATCTGCCAGGGGAGAAGGTTGCTGTGGTGCTCCATGATGGAGACGAGCACCTCGTCCCCGGCCTTCACGTGGGAGAGACCGTAGCTGTAAGCCACTAAATTGATGCTCTCGGTGGTGTTGCGGGTGAAGATGATCTCGCGGCTGCTCTTCGCGTTCAGAAAGGACCGAACGGCCTCGCGCGCGTTTTCGTAAGCCTCCGTCGCGGCGATGCTCAGGGGATAGAGGCCGCGCAAGGGGTTGGCGTTCTTACTTTTATAAAACTCCGTTACGGCGTCCAGCACACACTGCGGGCGCTGCGCCGTCGCGGCGTTGTCCAGATACGCAACATCCTGACTCTTGAGCAGGGGGAAGTCGTCCCGATATGCATGCGCCATCTTACAGCACCTCCTCAAGCTCGGAGAGGATCGCGGCCTGCGCCGCTTCATCCTCGATCGTGCGGGCCAGCCGCTCGATGGCGGCGCGGGCCATGATGTTTTCCGCCTCCGCTGCGGAAATGCCGCGGCTTTCAAAGTAGAACAGCGTGTCCTCGTCCAGCTCGCCGATGGTCGCGCCGTGGTTGCCGACGACGTTTTCCTCGGCGCACAGGATCAGCGGCACCGTCTTGTTGACGACGCCGTCGCCCAGCATCAAAACCGTCTCCTGCTCGCTGCCGACGGAGCCCGCGGAGCCCTTCTTAAAGTCGATGGTCCCGCGGAAGATCTTCTGCGCGTCGTCCTTGAGCGCACCGGCGGCATTGATTTCGCTCGTGGTCTTCTGGCCCCAGTGGTTCACGACAAGGTTCATGTCCACGGTCTGCTGTTTTTGGCCCAGATACCCGATGCCCGCCGTGAAGCCCGCGCCATTGCCGTTCAGCTCGAACTGGCCGTCGCTGTACACGTCGCCGCGGCCCAGCAGGACCTGGATCAGCTCTACCTGACCGTTTTCGGCACACTCGCCGCTCGTCTCCAGACGGAGAAGCGAGCCCTGTGCCGCATTCTGAATCTGCACGAGCCGCACCTTTGCGTCCTTTTCAACGTGGAGCGCCGTGCGCACGAGCAGGCCCTTTTCCGCTCTCAGCGTTTCAAACACCGTGACGGTCTGGCCCGCGGGCGCGTGGATGTCGACCGTCTTCTCGCCGCGCTCGCCGGAGCCAGTGATCTCAAGCCGCTCGGTCTGACCGGCGGCGGTGATTTTCTCTTCGCCCAAATCGTCGGCCTGCCCCCAGGCGATGGCCGTTTCATTCACACCCAGCCGGTTCCAGGTGCGGGTCGGGAGCCGGTTGATCAAAATCGTATCGTTCATATCCAAACTCCTTTCAGCCAATGCTGCCCTTCATCTCGAGCCGGATGAGGTTGTTCATTTCCACCGCGTACTCCACCGGCAGCTCCTTGGAGACATTGTCGGCAAAGCCGCTGACGATCATCGCGCGCGCGTCTTCCTCGCTCATGCCGCGGCTCATCAGATAAAAGACAGCCTCGTTGCTGATCGCGCCGATCTTGGCCTCATGGCCGATGGCCGCGTCCTTCGTGCGGATGTCCATTGCGGGGATGGTGTCGGAGCGGGACTCGGAGTCCAGCATCAGCGACTGGCACGACACGGCGGACTTGGCGCCCTTGGCGCCCTTTTCCACGACAACGCTTGAGCGGAATGTGCTGATGCCGCCGCTCTTGCTGATCGAGCGCGTGTTCATATAGGAGCTCGTATTTTTGCCCACATGGACGACCTTTGCGCCGGTATCGAGGTTCTGCCCCGCGCCGGCGAACGTAACGCCGGTGAACTCCATGCGGGAATTGTCGCCCTTTAAGATGCTCATGGGGTACAGGCAGCCAACATGGGAGCCGAAGGAGCCGGAGATCCACTCGATCGTGCCGCCCTCTTCCACCAGCGCACGCTTGGTATTCAGGTTGTACATGTTCTTCGACCAGTTTTCAATCGTCGAGTAGCGGAGTTTGGCCCCCTTCTTGACGTACAGCTCCACGCAGCCAGCGTGGAGGTTTGCCACGTTGTACTTCGGCGCGGAGCAACCCTCAATGAAGTGCAGGCTCGCGCCCTCGTCCACGATGATGAGCGTGTGCTCAAACTGGCCGGCGCCCTTGGCATTCAGGCGGAAGTAGGACTGCAGGGGAATGGAGAGGTGTACGCCCTTGGGCACGTACACGAACGAGCCGCCGGACCACACCGCGCCGTGGAGCGCCGCGAACTTGTGATCGTGGGGCGTCACGAGCTTCATGAAGTACTTGCGCACCATGTCGGCATATTCGCCCTTTATGGCGCTCTCCATATCGGTGTAAACCACGCCCTCGGCCGCCACGGAATCCTTGACGTTGTGATAGACAAGCTCGGAGTCGTACTGCGCACCCACACCGGCAAGGGATTTTCTCTCCGCCTGCGGGATGCCAAGGCGCTCGAAGGTCTCCTTGATGTCCTCCGGCACGTCCTTCCAGTCGTTGCGCATCTTGGTGTTCGGGCGAACGTAGGTCGCGATATGATCCATATCAAGGCCCTCAATCGACGGGCCCCAGTTGGGGATCTTCATTTCATTGTAGATCTGGAGGGATTCGAGCCGGAACTGCTGCATCCACACGGGATCGTCCTTTTCTTTGGAGAGCTTTTCGACGATCTCCGGCGTCAGGCCGGATTCCATTCGGTACGCGTCGTTTTCCGCGTCCCGAATGTCGTAGACACTGCGGTCCACATCCTCCACGTAGGTTTTTTCTTTCAAATCTGCCATGTCAAGAGCCTCCCGATTCAGTCTTCCTTCAGGCTGCTGAATCCCTTTTCGTTGATCTCATCCACCAGTTCGGCGCCGCCGTTGCGGACGATGACGCCCTCTTCCATCACGTGGGCCGCATCCACATGGAGCGCCTCTAAAATGCGGGTGGAATGGGTGATGATAAGAAGCGAGCCGTGCGTCCGCTCGCGGAACAGGCGCACGCCCTCGCTGACGGTGCGGACCGCGTCGACGTCGAGGCCGGAGTCGGTCTCATCGAGAATCGCGAGCTTGGGCTCGAGCATGAGCATCTGCAAAATTTCGGCCTTTTTCTTCTCGCCGCCGGAGAAGCCCACGTTCAGATCACGTTCGGCATAGCTCTCGTCCATGTTCAAAAGGGCCATGGTCTCTTTGAGCTTTTTCTTGAAGTCCCACAGGCGCAGGCGGTCGCCGGTCTTCTGCTCGAGCGCGCTGCGGATGAACGCGCTCAGCGTTACGCCGGGGACCTCCAGCGGGTTCTGGAAGGACAGGAAAATGCCCTTTTTCGCGCGCTCGTTGACGGGGAGCTCCGTGATGTCCTCGCCGTTAAAAATGATCGAACCGCCGGTTACGCTGTAGGTCGGATTGCCGGTGATGGCATAGCCCAGCGTCGACTTGCCGGTGCCGTTGGGGCCCATCAGCACATGGGTCTCATCCTGTCCCACGACCAGATCCACACCGTGGAGAATTTCCTTTTCCTCGACCCGCACGTGCAGGTTCTGAATCTCTAAAAGTGCCTTACTCATATTGAACCACCTTATCTTCTTTCCGTGCCGCTCAGGACGGCCGGTGTTTTTTCATTGACTCGCATGAATTGCGCCAGCGTATGATTGTCGACATAGCTGTTGATCTGGTCTTCCAGCCCCTGCCAGAAAAGCCGCGCGTCGCAGTCGCAGGAAGCGCCGCAGCCGTCCTCAGACTGGCACGCGATCGGCGACAGATTTCCCTCCACCGCCCGCAGAATTTCACCTACGGGGTAATCCTCGGGGGACTCCGTGCTCGGCCATATCCAGCATGACCCGCAAAGCGTAGCGCCCTTTTGTTGAGATCATCATGCGGCATGCCTCCTTGCTCATAATTGCCTACCTTGTAGATAGGAATTTTAACGCTTAATTCCTACTGTGTCAATAGGTGTTTACAAAAAATTTGATTTATGATGATAAAAAGCACTGTGCAGCTGTGACAAATGTCTGCCGCGCAGCGCTTGGCGGGAGGGAAGAATGAGGATAAGTTCATATTGTCGTTACAGTTTGCAAAATGATTTAGTATGATAACGGTATAAAATGGTTGAGTATCGTCAACTGTGTGCTCTGCGCGCTCAAACTGCAAAAGTACGTCGATGCGCGCACGCTGTCCAGAATTTCCGGCGTCTGCCTTGATTTTCTCGTCGTGGCGGCAGTCTCGTCCATCCGTCTGGATGTCATCGTGGATCACGCGATGTCCATGCTGCTCATTTCCATTGCTGCGCTGGCCAGTATGCTGTTTTACTTCTACTGGCTCGCCCCGCGCGTTTTCAGCGAGGACTGGTTTGAGCAGGCCATCGTCCACTTCGGTGTGAACACCGGCGTGACCGCGGTGGGCTTTATGCTGCTGCGCGTTGTCGACCCGGACCTTGAGACGCTTGGCTCCAAGGCCTACGCCATTCAGGCACCCTTCACCAGCCCGCTCTTCGGCGGTGGCATTGTCACCGCGCTGATCCCCATGGCGATCGCGACCTACGGCAACGTAAAGGTCGGCCTTGTCTCGCTCGCCATCTTCGCCGCCTGCATTCTCATCGCCATGCTGCTGGGCTGCTGGCACAAGCCCGACAGAGCCTACAAAAATCAGAAGTGATCCGCGACCAACGATTGAGCGACGGCAAGATCGACGATTCCCGCATCGACGCGAGCGTCTCCGACCTGGTGGCGGGGCGGAAGTCCGGCCGCGACAACGACGACCAGCTCACCTACACCTGCAACGTCGGCCTCGGCCTTTACGACGTGGCGATCGCCGCGCGCGTCTACCAGTATGCCAAGGAAAACGGCATCGGCCAGAAGCTCAAGCTCTGGGACGAGCCCATCATGGTGTGATCGATCCAAACTTGATAGGTACGACCTCTCTTTACCAACCTTTTGGACAGGTCCGCTTTTTAGCGGGCCTGTCCACATTTTTTCGCGGCAGAGCAGCAGGGGAGATGCACCAGCAAGGGAATTTTGCCTTTACAGAGGACGATTCCGTGAATATAATGGATGCAGATAAAATTTGGCGGCGCTGCGAAAAAGCGGCGCTGCGGTGAAATCGACAGGAAACGGAGATGTAATTATGCCCTGCACCACTGTACTGGCCGGTAAGCTGGCGACGAATGACCGCTCGACGATGATCGCCCGTACGGACGACGGTCATTTTGATGAGAAAAAGCTAATCGTGGTCGAACCCGACCAGCAGCCGAAGATTTATAAAAGCGTAGAGTCCCACGTGGAGATCACACTGCCGGAGAACCCCATGCGCTACACGTCCTGCCC
>QWCN01007674.1_pt1 | contig 11808 bp, 8 predicted proteins | sample 1972711 | NCBI WGS metagenome assembly QWCN01 (sample SAMN09866707, study PRJNA288562) | Human gut metagenome isolate term1_stool, whole genome shotgun sequencing... | isolation source: gut | host: Homo sapiens | place: USA: California | reverse complement strand
TGTTTAAGAACTTCTTCACTTTGACGTCGCCCAGACCGCCCCGCTGATAATGTGCTTTCAATTCGTCCAGATTCTGGTAATCCGGTAAAAACTCTGCAAAATGCTCCGGTCTGCAGAACGCATCCAGATAGATAAATACAGGGTTTCCGTCTACATTGCCGGGATCCTCCACACGCAAATGATTCGGATCTGTGAACATGCTCATAACCTTTTTCTTCACATCTGCTTCTGTGTCGGACAGATAGATACAGTTGCCAAGGGATTTGCTCATCTTCGCCTTGCCGTCGATGCCGGGCAGTCTTAAACATGCCTTATTGGAGGGCAGGATGATCTCAGGCTCTGTCAGGGTGTCCCCATAAACGCTGTTGAACTTATGTACGATTTCCTTACACTGTTCCAGCATCGGCAGCTGGTCTTCGCCAACCGGAACGGCAGTTGCACGGAATGCAGTAATGTCCGCAGCCTGGCTGATGGGATAGCAGAAAAATCCAACCGGAATGCTTGCTTCGAAATTACGCATCTGGATCTCTGCTTTAACGGTAGGGTTTCTCTGTACTCTGGAAACCGTTACCAGATTCATATAGTAAAAGGTCAGCTCTGTCAGCTCCGGAACCATCGACTGAATGAAAATCGTTGCCTTTTCCGGATCAAGGCCGCATGCCAGATAATCCAGCGCTACCTGTAAAATGTTCTGACGTACCTTTTCCGGATGCTCTGCATTGTCTGTCAACGCCTGTGCATCCGCAATCATAATATAAATCTCGTCAAACTGACCGGAATTCTGCAGTCTTACACGCTCCTTCAAAGAGCCTACATAATGGCCCACATGAAGACGTCCTGTGGGGCGATCCCCCGTTAAAATAATCTTTTTGCTCATATGCCTGTCCCTCTCGCTTCTCTTGGGATACTACAGTGCTGTCTGCAGCCTGCCGCATCCTGATAAACCTGCAGTCTGTTGGTTTCAACAGCTGCAGCTCTTTCCAATTATATCCCGTAAAAAGCACAGAGTCAACAGTTGCGTATATTCGCATCTGTTGACTCTAAACAGGTTACAGTTCTGTGGTTCAACCTGCGCCGATCAGTCCTCGTGTTTCGCACTGCGCCGCTGGATCCACTTTACAAGCTCCACGATGGGAACTACCAGCACACTCAAAAGTAGTGCAACGAGATACTCTGCAGGTTCCACACTCGTAAAGCCAAATGCCCCGGCAAGCAGCGGGATCTCACACACTGCAGTAGTTGCAAGCAGCGAAACCACTGCCGCTCCAAGCAGAAGCCAATTTTTCGAGCCAAGCTTGAAAATACTTCCTCTCTGGGAACGCATATTCATGCTGTGGAAAATTTCCGCCATTGACATTGTGACAAACGCCATCGTAGTGCCATGGGCGCTGTTTGTGATGGTCCATTCTCCGGTTTCCATGAAATGTCCGATAAAATAGGAAACCATGACAAGTGCTGTTACCAAAAGTCCCTGATAAGCAATATCAAAGCCCATTCCATCTGCAAAAATCCCGGCCTTCGCATCTCTGGGTTTGCGCTTCATAATGTTCGGCTCTGCCTTTTCCGTACCAAGTGCCAGCGCCGGGAAGCAGTCCGTTACAAGATTGATCCACAGAAGATGCACCGGCTGCAGAATCGTAAAGCCCAGAAGTGTCGCAAAGAAAATACTCAGCACTTCACTCATATTGGAGCCTAACAGAAACTGGATTGCCTTCCGGATGTTGTCATAGATTCTGCGGCCCTCTTCCACCGCGCCGACAATCGTTGCAAAATTATCGTCCGCCAGCACCATATCTGCCACATTTTTGGTAACGTCCGTTCCTGTGATGCCCATTCCGATGCCGATGTCCGCAGCCTTGATGGAGGGCGCGTCGTTAACGCCGTCACCGGTCATTGCCGTCACATAGCCGGCATTTCTCCAGGCGTTTACGATACGGGTCTTGTGCTCTGGCTGTACGCGGGCATAAACGCTGATGTTCCGGAACTTCTCTGCAAATTCTGCATCGTCCATTTTTTCCAGCTCTGCTCCGGTCACTGCCAGGCTGCCATCCTGCAAAATACCAAGCTCTTTTGCAATCGCTGCTGCCGTATCCACATGGTCGCCCGTGATCATAACCGGTCGGATACCCGCTTCCCGACATTCGTCAATTGCTGCCTTTACCTCCGGACGCACCGGATCAATCATGCCGCACAGTCCCAAAAAGCAAAGCTCCTGCTCCAGCAGATCCGCATCCTCGCTTTCCGGTTTTTTCGTCCAGACTCTCTGTCCGCATGCCAGCACACGCAGTGCCCGATCTGCCATGGACTTATTTGCCTGTAAAACCTTTTTCCGATATTCTTCTGTCATGGGCAGAAGCTGTCCATCCTCCAGATAAAATGCACAACGGGTGAGAACCACATCCGGCGCCCCTTTTGTAAACTGAATGTAATCATCCTTGCGTTTATGGACTGTGGACATCATTTTCCGTCCGGAATCAAAGGGAGCCTCCATCACACGGGGCATACTCTGTTTTAAAAGATTCTTATCCTGCCCGATCCGGTTCGCCCAGACAACCAGGGCAGCCTCCGTCGGTTCTCCTGTCACGTTACCGTCTGCATCCAGCTCTGCGTCACTGCACAGTGCCATTGCTGCCGAAAGCTCCTTCTCTTCTGCTCCGAAGGAATCTACAACTGTCATCTGGTTCTGCGTCAGCGTTCCGGTCTTATCCGAGCAGATCACCTGGGCACAGCCAAGGGTTTCCACTGCAGTCAGCCGGCGGATAATCGCGTTTCGTTTTGACATGTTCGTTACACCGATGGAAAGTACCACTGTCACAACTGCCGCAAGTCCTTCCGGGATCGCCGCCACTGCAAGGGAAACCGCAATCATAAAGGAGTTCAGCGCAACCTCAAAATTCAGGCTGCCTGCCCGGATCATCTGAATCGCAAAAACCAGTACGCAGATTCCGATCACCAGCTTTGTCAACACCTTCGAAAGCTGTGTCAGTTTTCTCTGCAGCGGTGTCTGTCCTTCCTGAGCCTGAGACAGAGCATCCGCAATTTTTCCCATTTCCGTATCCATACCAGTGGCCGTTACGACTGCCACAGCACGTCCATATACGATCGTGCTTCCCATATAGACCATATTTTTACGGTCGCCCAGAGGCACATCCCGTTCCCCGTCTGCCAAAAAGATCTGATCGATCAGCTTCGTGACCGGCACGGATTCTCCTGTCAGTGCAGCTTCCTCTGCTTTCAGGCTTGCGCTTTCCAGAATCCTTGCATCCGCCGGAACCGCATCCCCTGCTTCCAGACAGATGATATCCCCCACCACAAGGTCTTTGCTCAAAATCGAGGACATTTTCCCGTCCCGCACAACCTTTGAGGTGGCCGCTGCCATGTCCTGCAGCGCTTCGATCGCCTTTTCCGCCTTGCTTTCCTGATACACACCCAGCACGGCATTGATCAGGACCACTGCCAGGATAATGATGACATCCGCAAAGCTGTCATTTTCCAGGACTGCAAGCACACCGCTGATGGCCGCTGCCGCCAGCAGGATCACGATCATCGGATCTGCCACCTGTTCCGCAAACCGGCGCAGCAGGGATTTTCCCTTCGCCGCTTTTAACTCATTTGCCCCGTTCTGCAAAAGCCGCTCTGCCGCTTCTTTTTCCGTCAGGCCGCTTTTTTGGCTGTTCAGCTCCTGCAGTACCTGTTGTGAGTCTTCACAATAATACTTCATTCTTTTTCCTCCCGATGGTGTTTTTCGTACAATAGATCTCTCACTTCGTGATCGCTCTATTGTCTTAAATCACAAAAGACCCAAATACTGCTTTTCAAAAAGAAAACAGTATCTGAGTCTCGCAATTTAAAACAAGCCAGATCGGCATAGGATCGGGGTTGTTGACTTGTTACGCTGATGCAAAGGCGATCCGCCGGCTCTGTTTTATTCCGGCAGCTGCACTTGCTGCGCTCGCTACTCCCTCACAGGGAATTTTGTTTAGCAGTAAGGTTATCATATGCAAAGTCTTCTGTCAATATACATGCCGGTAAAGTTTTGGTGAAATTTTTGTCCTCTTTCGCTGCGGTTTGACCAGAAATCCTTGTTTTACAGCCGTTCCACCAATGCGCCGCCTGCGCGCAGCACCCCATTCTCATAACCTCTTGCAAACAGCACGCTGCCCTCTGTCTCCACATCGGTCTCTTTTCCGGATGCGTTCAACACAACCCGGAGCCTGCTGCCCTCTGCCCCGGTTTTGACATATTCCACCACCCGGTCAGAGCTGTTATTATTTTCAAATGTGATTTCCATGCTGCGGGCCGCAGGCTCTTTTCGAAGGGCTATCAGCTGCTTTACCTGCTCCGTAATCTCTGCATAGTTTCCCTGTTCGATCTGATCCCAGGGCATACAGCGTCTGCAATCCGGGTCAGCGCCGCCCTCTATCGCGATTTCCGTCCCATAATAGATACAGGGACTTCCAGGCATTGTAAAGAGCATTGCAAGCTGCTGGAAAAAGAGATCCTGATTTCCACCTGTCTGATGGATCAGCCGATCTGTATCATGGGAATCCAGAAGGTTAAACAAAACCTCTGTCGTCTGACGCATATAACGCACCAGATTTTCATGGATCGCCTCTTCCAGATCCGATTTCGTCTTTTCCGGCTGATACCAAAACTCCCGGATGGCTGCAGCAAAGGGATAGTTCATAACGGCGTCGAATTCGTCCCCGCCAAGCCACGGCATTGCGTCATGCCAGATTTCCCCCAGCAGATAAAAATCCGGTTTTAACTGCTTTGTCATCTGCCGCAGCTCACGGCAGAACAGATGGGAAATTTCGTTTGCAACATCTAACCGAAGTCCATCAATGTCAAATGTCTCAATCCAATAACGAACGGTATCCAAAAAATAGTCCCGCACCTTTTTTTCACTCGTATTGAGCTTTGGCATCCGCTCCGCAAAGGCAAAGGAATAATAGCGTCCATCCCGGGTGCTGCCCTCCTGCTCCCGACAGGGCCAGCGATTGATCATAAACCAGTCGTAATAGGGGGACTTGGGCCCCTTTTCCATCACATCCCGCCACGGTAAAAAGTTACTGCCGCAATGGTTGAATACACCGTCCAACATCACGCGGATGCCTCTGTCATGGGCCTCCTTAACGAGCAGCTTCATAGTCTTTTCATCTCCGAAGCCCGGATCGATCTTCCGGTAATCTGTCGTATCATATTTATGACTTGAGGGAGATTCAAACACCGGCGTCAGATACAGTCCGGTAATACCAAGCTCCTGTAAATAAGGAAGCTTCTGACGAATTCCATCCAGATCGCCGCCGTAAAAATCGAGATTACTTACGGTATGGTATCCCCAGGTCTTTACCCAGTCCGGATCATTTTCTTTGTTGCCGTTGCAAAAGCGCTCCGGAAAAATCTGATACCAGACTGTCTCCCGCACCCACTTCGGCGTCACGTTGATATCTACCGAGTTCATCCACGGGAACGTAAAGCACTGTCCCAGCTGTCCGTTTTTCACATCCTCTGGCGAATGAAAGCCATCCTCAAAATAAAAGACCCGTTCTGCTCCTGCCTGCAGCTCGAAGAAATACCGGCACCGTTTATAGGGAGGCTGCACGGGAATTTCCCACCAGAGGTGCTGGGGCAGACGCATTTTTGTCACGATCTCCTCCCGACTGCCTTCCCAAGCCTCGTTTCCGCCCAGAATACCAGTAGAAAACGGGTCGCCATAATGAATCCAAACCTGTTCCACTTCTTCTCCGGTCTGCAGCCCTACCATCAAAATTTCCTCATTCAATGCATAGCAAAACTGCTGTGACGCTCTATGATAAACCGCTTCTAAATGAATCATGTTCAGACCTCCTTTTTCCAAGCTGCATCCTTTTAAACTGCAGCCGATCTCATTTCAATACATTTCCAGTCCATACTTTTCCTGCAGCTGCAGTAAGGTGATGTCGTGTTGAATATGCTCCGACAAAATTTTCACCATCAGCCCATTGTTGCTGACCGTACCGCTCCAGTTGGCAAATGCACCGCAGTCCGCTGTCAGTGTCATCTGCCTGTCTGTCACAAGCATCAGACGGGAGGGCTGATGTGCTGTCAGCATTCCTCCGTGGGTATAAAACTCCACATCCTCCCGGTTCAGTCCCAGATCATAAAAGGAAAACGCAACGATCCGCACGCCTTTTTCCTTTAGCCGATGGAAGGTCTCTGCAAAACAGGAAAGATCAAAATCTGCATTCAGATAAACCTCCTCCCGGGCATCCTCCAGAAGCTTCCCTGCCCTTGCCATCGCCGTTTCAAAGCCCCGGAATACGAAATGCACCTCCGGCTGCTTCGCCGTCTCATATTCTTTCAGCTGTTGCCTGGCGAGAGAAAGGTTTGCTGTCATTTCCGCCTGCATCCGCCCCAAAAGCACCTCCGGTTCCTGGGCGGCATACAGTGCTGTCTGATCCGGAACCAGCTCCACCATCCCCTTATCCAGCATGTGCTCCAGCGCATTGTAAATAGAAGGGCGTGCAATTGCGATTTTTTTTGCCAGCTGATAGGCAGACATGGGCTCAGAACCGATCAATGCCATATAAATCTGTGCTTCCAGCCTTGAAAAATTCAGATGTTCCAGTGTTTCCTGCAGCTTCATCGTTCGCTTTCCTTTCGTTGTATATTTTATGCAACTATATATAGCATAAACTTTTGCCCTATGCAAGTATTTTTTTGATTTCCTTGAAAAAGAAGAACATTCGGTGCTGATTTTTCAATGAAACGGGATTGAAAAAAGGAGATTTTCAGCCGGGAACCAGTGGATATCAATTTTTGAAAAATATAGTTGACAGTGTAGAGACACAGTAAAGCTGCCAATTTCATAGGAAAAACAAAGCTATTTGATTTGTATGGAGGAGAAACACATGGAGAAGAGGAAGGACTGGCTGATTGTTACCGCCATTGCAGCCATTGTATTTGCAATTTTAAGTCTCATTCTGATGGTGAAGTTAAACAGCACCCTAGGTGAGTTAAAGGAATTAAAGGCAGAAAAGAGAGAAGCCTGGCAGGAAGTAATGGGCCAAAAGGAAGAGAATGCCTCTGATCTGGCCACAGCGGACCAAGAATCCGGCGATACCACCGTCAGATTGTTGGATGATATGGTACAGCAGCAAGACAGTCAGGGTCAGTGGATAGATATTTGCACCATTCAGGAGTTTGAACAATCTGATCCGGTGTCTGCAGGCAGACAGAAGATGGAAGAAATTGTAAGACAGCACCAGGAGGCGGAGACAAACGGAACGGATGAGGAAAACGGTGGATTTTCTGTGGCTTCTTTGAAGAGGGAGAATGGACTTGCGGATGCGACCCAGCAAATTACGGTGGACAAAAAAGGTGCCGGTGCGGATAAGAGTGCAAATGGTAACGCAAATAACAAGAAGAACAAAGGAAACAATAATAGCCAGGCTGTAGAAAATACGCAGACTGGTCAGGAAACCGGACAGGCAGGAACACAGACTCCTGCAGGCGGCAGTGCAGGGGCATCCAATCCTACTCCTGCGACACCCAGCAATCCAACGCCATCCAATCCAACCCCGGCAGAACCGACTCCTGCAGAACCCACCCCTTCGGAACCTGTTCAGCAGCCCGATGCCGGCTCAGGTGACGGCGAAGACATTGGCTGGACAGACGGTGTTTTGTAGGCATTGGGAATAGCTAACGGGAAAGGGCAAAAAGGCTTTTTTGACAATGGATGATTCCTCCTCGCATTTTACAACAAAAATCTTACATTTCGCGTGATTATAGCCCACGGCAAAGATTTTTTTGTAGAATAGAAACATCAAATATGTTTCGTGCGAGGAGGTATTTTTATGGGCCTATTTACTAATAAGAAAAAACTTTGTCCAATCTGCGGAAGCCCCACTCCCAGATTGTTGCCTACCAAGATTGAGGGCGAGCCTATTTGTTCTGTCTGTGCGGACAAGATCAATCTTCCCCAGGGCAGAGCCAACAACCTTACGATGGCTGAATTTCAGAAGTATTTGGAATTTTATGATGGGGAAAATGCCAAGCTTAGGGAAATGTTCCAGGAGACTTATTCCAGAAGCAGCCGTTTTTTCAGCAACACCTTTTTTATCTGTGATTCTGTGCATCAGCTGTTCAAAATCACAAATTTGAACAATGCCATTGTGTTCCCCGGAAATTGTGTGGAGCGTATGACAATTTCTGAAGATGACCGAGTGTTCATGGAGCTGACACCTCAGAGCCTTCGGTTTTACACATCTCCGGTGCCGGATGAGGTGAATGCACTGCAGATGGAAATCGATGCTTTTAATCGGGAGTATGAGCGTTATGAGTTCCTGGAAGAGCAGAGAAAGCGTATGGAAGAGCAGAGAAAACGTGTGGAGGAACTGAGAGCAGGCAGTAATGAGAAACAGGATTACTCCTCCTCTTCCTACTCCAGCCCTTCCTTCCGCCCTGTGTTGCCTTTTGAGAAATTTCACATTGAGCTGGTGCTGAATCATCCCTGGTGGGATTCTGTGAAGGAGCACGAGGGGGCGCCTACCTTTGACAGAACCCATCCTTCCGTATATGATTATATGGCAGATTACAATCAGAAAGTTTCTGAGTTGACGGAGTTGATTCAGGTTTTCCGGGATACCTGCTATCCCAACTGTAAGGTGATTTATGAGAATGACAATCATTCCCTGGCACAGGAGGCAGCTCCTGCACAGCCTGTCAGTACAGCGGATGAACTGAAGAAGTTCAAGGAACTTTTAGATATGGGCGCCATCACCCAGGAAGAGTTTGATGCGAAGAAAAAACAATTGTTAGGACTGTAAAATGAAACTTGCTATCTGTGATGACAACAAAAATCAACTGCATAGTATTGCACAGATGCTGGAACGTTATGTGACGCCGGAAGGGGAAAAGGTTCGCTACGATCTCTATGGAAATGCCTTGGATCTTGTGTCAAACCTTTCCTCTGGCAGATATGATGCATTGCTGATGGATATTCTGATGCCGGGCCTTAACGGCATTGAGGCAGCCAGAGATATTCGTCAGATCAATGAGGATATTCCGATTCTGTTTCTGACGTCCAGTCCGGAATTTGCCGTGGACAGTTACCGGGTTCATGCATTTGACTATTTGATGAAACCGGTGGACGAAGCGGAGTTGTTTAAGGGGTTGGAATATGTGGAAATCAATAACCGAACCTTGTTGTTTCACCTGATTGATGGAGAGACCAAGGCTCTTCGGGGCAAACTTTCGGATTATGAGGAAAATTTGCTTTCCCAGCCGAATTTCCTAAAGATCCATCGCTCTTATGTGATTAACATGGATCATATGAAGAGTCTGAATAAAAATAGTTTCGAAACTATGACCGGCAAGGAAATTCCCATCTCCAGAAATTTGCTGACGGAGGTGCATACACAGTATGTAAACTATCTGCACTCCGCTATCAGACAGTAATATTGTGCAGTGGAATGGTTACCATCAGGGAGAAAATTTCCTCCTTTACCTGGAAAAGGGCCATTCCTCCATGCACTTTGGCGATGGATTGAATGCTCTTGGTTCCGTAACCGTGACCGGTTCGGGAGGCCTGGGGCAGATTATCTATAATGACAATATCATTGTTGCAGGAATTATCAATGGAGATCACAAGCTGCTCCTGAAATTCCTGTATTCTTACCTCTACCATTCTACGTCCTACAGGCACATTTTCTGTGGCGTCAAAAGCATTTTCCAAAGCATTGGACACAAGGGTACAGATTTCCATATTACTTAAAGGCAGATGATCCGGCAGTTTGATATCCGGATGGTAGCTTGCTCCAATCTCCTCCGCTCTGCCTGCAAAATGGGACAATAACAGATTCAGAATCTGCATATCACAATATCTTTTTGGAGTGAAGGAGTCAATGGTTTTTAAGTTTTCCTGAATGTAGGTCTTGGCTTCCTTGATCTGATCCTCCTCCAGATACATTAAAAGCAATGACAGGTGATGGCGCATGTCATGTCTGTAAACCCGAGTCTTATGTTCCAACTCACTTAAGCTTTCGATTTCATTTTCCACATTGTATAATTCATTTTCCAGCATGGTTCGCTCTTCGTTGGACTGTACCCGCTTTTTCTGCTCTTTGTTATAGATGACGGCGAAGATTAAATAGGAGACGCAGACAATCAGTGGCATAAACTGGGTGATATGGTAATTGCCGGTATAGAGAAGCTGGGTCCACACTGTAGTGACGTAATCGAACAGGTAATAAGTGACAGGAACCAGGGAGAAGGCAATGGCTGACCGTGTGGAGCTTTGCACCAATTCGTGCACGGGCTTTGCTGCAAACCGGCAGATCAAATATAAGGTGGCGCACACTGTGACAATATAGATGGTAAGTTCCAGACCGCCACTATTGAATGGAGTATAGATTGCCAGCTTGGAAAACCAGGCAGGTATCTGGCAGCACATGTAAGCCAGAAGGGTGTAGATAACGGCATCCAGACAGGTGCACTCAAAGTGAAAAATCAGGAAAACAATTAAAATCAGATGTGTATGGATGGGGTACAGGGCCAGGGTCTGGTCCAATCCCATTAATATGAGAAATACCAGCTGCAACAGCAGAATGCCCAAGGAGACGATACTTAGGCCAAAGATGTTTTTCCTGGTATTTCGGATTCCTGCAAAAGCTGCAGTTGCTACGACTCCGAAGACGAGTGCGACGATATATCGAACAATTTGGAGTATCATAATTTGAATAAACCATCCTTTGTATTTCTCCCATTATATCGTATTTTCCCTAATTTGTGTTACATTTCGGGACAAAAAATCGACATTTCACAACAGAGATGTTTCCAGGGATTTATTTGGAATTATACTGATCTCAGTTAGTAAACAATGTACCTGCATGAAGGCGCGAGCGATCCCTGTGGATTGTCACCTAATAGGATGCAGATTACGGAAAGGTAGGAGATTACTATGAAAAAATTACTTGCACTGATTGTATGTGGAACAATGGTATTATCCATGACTGCATGTGGAGGATCCAAGGAGACTCCCGCTGCTCAGAATGATGTAAGTGTTCAGGCAGAGGCAGACACTGTAGAGGATGCAGAGGCAGAGGAAACAGGCGCTAAGGAGATGTGTTCTGATGAAACTTTCGCTTCTTTGCAGGAAGTGTTCGGATTGTTGACAGATCTTCACAATCAGACTGTTGACCTTTATTCAGAAGATCAGATTGCAGCTGATGCAGATCTGGAGGATGCATTGAACCAGAGTGCTGACGCAATCAACCAGATGGGTGAACTGACTCAGGAAAACATTTCTGAGGATGATGCACTGGTTCTGTTGAATGCTATGGAAACCCTTGCAGATGCTCTTTACGCAGCAGACGAGGCTATGATGGGAGAGGTAACAGAGTCTACCCCTTGTTCTGATGAGACCTTCGCAGTGCTGCAGAGCAACTACCAGTTGTTAGTAGAGGCATACAATGCGGTATCCGATGCCTATATGTCCGATGAGATTGAGCAGAGTGACGAAGTAGAAGCAAACCTGAATCAGGCCAAGGAGCTGATCGAATCTCTTGGAGAGGTTGATCAGGCAAGCCTTGCTGAGGAAGACGCAGAGTCAACTATTGATGCTATGAGCGCAATCAATGATTACCTGGCAGCTATCCTTGAGGCAATGTAAACCATTGGGGACGGAGAAAAATGGCTCTCCCCAAGGCACATCATAAGATGAAAAACGGGGCTGTGAAAAAACATAGCCTATAAAAAAGAAGGACCAAGGGTTCATAAAAAACCCCAAGGTCCTCTTTTTGTGTTAGAATTAACTTGCGATGAAAA
>QWCN01005821.1_pt1 | contig 11811 bp, 16 predicted proteins | sample 1972711 | NCBI WGS metagenome assembly QWCN01 (sample SAMN09866707, study PRJNA288562) | Human gut metagenome isolate term1_stool, whole genome shotgun sequencing... | isolation source: gut | host: Homo sapiens | place: USA: California | reverse complement strand
TAGCATTGTCAGTTCGGTATCATAGGGAAGGTAGAATTGCTTCCTTATGCGTTCTTCACAGCTTTCACGGTACGCTTCGAAGTGAAGCCTATTACATTATCCATACTGCTTAGAACCACTTCTTGTATGCATCGCAATCATCACCACATTTCATGTCGTATTGAGCCAAGTACTCTTCATATCCCTCCATGGAACACTCTTGATATGCAAAGCAAAGAGCAAAGAGAAGCAGAAAGAGGAAGACTATCCTGCCCATGTTGTGATTGATGACTTTTTGGCGTTCAAATGAAGGGCAGCATGTGCTCTTCTGAACGGACATTTCTCCCCTTATGGCCTCTATTTATTGAGACCTTCTCCTCTTTCGATAATGGTTCTGCTAAAAAGGCTGTTCCACACGGATCCACTCCGCTGTTCACTTCCAATACAAAAGGAAGTGATCTGTCTAACAAACACGGCATTTGGTACACACCACATCCAACATAAAAGACGCACTATTTCTTCAACACGAACAAGTCTCGCGAGTTATCGGCCGCATTCAGATTCAAATCGCCCATTCGGTTCTTGTCCGGCAGGAATGACTTCATGGCGTTGCGCAGACGCAGCGGAGGCAGGGCAATCTTGGCAAACTCCTCGTCACTCAGACTCTCCATCCCCTTCAGATCATTACCCAGATGGGACTGCGCCCGGCGCATCCACTCATCCACCTCCTTCGATAGGGAGGGATCTGCAGATACAGCCTTGTCGATTGCGGACATGAAGTCACCCAAGGATTCTTTGGCATCCGGAAGCAAACTCTGGAGATCTACCGCTTCCAAATCGTGCTCCACTTTGTCGATACTCTTCTGAATGTCTTCCTGAACGACCTTCTTATCCTCCGCACTCAGATGCAGGTAATCCATGAGTTCCTCCGGAGACATTTCGTTTGTTTCGGGATGACCGTCCAAGAACGAGTCGAATTCCTTCATCATCATTTCTTCGAAGCCATTCTTCGGTTTATCATTCATTCCAAAATCGGTAAGCGCTTTTGAAAGAATATTGGCTGCTTTTGGATCCATCTTGCTCACATCCACAACCCGCTCTCCTTTCTTTACCGTATCATGGTAAAGCGCATCTATCACTCTGTCTTGCACCGAAGGGGAGGAAAAGAAGGAGAAAGGATGGGAATCAGCCGTTTCTTCGCGTTTCACCTCTTCAAAGTCCTTCATGTCTTCTTCCTTGACTATTGCTATGCATTACAAATCCATTCTTCCAATTTCTACGCCGAGGGCGACTGCGAGAAAAGAATGCGACGGGAACGCGCATTCTCCTTGCCGCTCCCACCCACTGATGCGAGACAGACTGTATGCACCGATACATTCAAAACAAACACTTGCGAGAGAAACAATGCGCAAAGTCAAATACTCTCCCTTCTCTTCCTCTCCTCTAGATCCTCCAGGTACTTCGGAAACGACTCGACCACGCTCACGGGCATCAGTGGAATGCGCTCCTCATCATACGATCCTTCTCTTGACACGATTCTCACCAGAGTATGAAGAGGAATCGAGTAGTAGGGGATGTTGTCCTTCGGCAAGTCAATAAAGTAGGAGATTAGACAACGCAACACCGCCTGATGCGAAACCACAATCACCGGCTTCGTCGTGCGCTCGAGCTCAAAAATCACAGGCTGCAGCCTCTCGATAATGTCCATGTAGCTCTCTCCCCTACAGATCACACGATCGCGCATCATCCACTCCGGATAGCGGTAATTGAGCTTGTCCTTCTTTCTCTGCTTCGCCACATCGGGGTACTTCTGGCCCATCTCTTGGTAGGTCAGGTTCTCGCAGATGCCCGCATCGATCTCGTTCAGCGCCGTCCACTTCACACGACTGTTGCACTCGATGTACTGGGCCGTTTGCACCGTCCGCTGCAGGCAACTCGTCCACACCGCTAATCGATGCACATCGCAATACGGATCCGTTGACACATACCTACCATCACACCCCACTCCCAACAACCACTTTCCAAGACGGGCGGCATACTGCTTCCCGAAGGCGGTCAGGTTGGGATCCCCCCCAATTCGATCCTCGATGTTGTATTCGCTCTGCCCGTGACGTGTGAAGTAGATGGGCTTGGGCTCGGGGTGCAGGTTCATGACAAAGGAGACGATGGTGGTGGGCAGGTACCCCCGCACATAGTTCGTGATGTAGCGCTTGCGATTGTCGCGATTGATCTCGGCGATGCAATACACGTACGATTCGTCGTTTTCGATGTCATCATAACTAACAGTCATGCCTCTGTTTAACGACCACTTCTTGAGCTGGAACGCGATGCGATTCTCGTAATCCTGCAGTGCGTGCTGCTTATCGTAGCCCATGTATTCGATGGACACCAGCTTCTCGTTTCGGAAGCGGCGAATGCGAATATCCTTGTCATTCACCCGCATTTCGATCCACAGAGGGAGATGCAGATTGGGCTAGGTTCAAACACGCTCCACTTTCAAACCTCTGATTCCATTTGCTTCATTAAGTACTCTCGAAAGGCATGACTCAGGTTTGATCCGTCCAGAATGCCGACCTGACCTCCCTCGCGTAAGTACTGAAACAGTTGGCGCACCGTCTCCTTCAATACGGAAAATCGCAGGTCCACCATCTGCGGATCAAACCCCCTCTCAACGTAGACATCTTTGTTATCAGGGTTCCAGTACTCGGCCGGAGGAGACGCATAGTCGGGGTACATCACCTTTCGAACTTCAGAGCAGGAAAACACGCGAGCGTCGTATCCCTTCCAAGTCAAAAAACGACGAATCTTGTTGGCAACATAGCTAGACGTCAGAATGCACAGTGGAATGCCGCAACGTTTTGCCGCATCCGGAGAGACCAACCATGCAAATGGCGAGCTTCACTCCATCTCCCAATTGCATGAGTCCTCCCAATCCGGGAACACCGCACACAGAAGATTCCATCTCCAGCGTACGTCCTGGCCGAGGAGCTGGGCATCAACAGAAAGAGACGGTCTTACACTTCTCAACACTATCGAACATCGTCCTTCAGTAGACTCCTGCCTCTTGGCGAGCAATGATCTTCCAATGAACAAAGTTGAATGAAGGATAGCGGGTGAAACGCCCTCCGCACACAATTCGATGAATAACAAACAGCAGAGAACACATCAGTATGCTACAAGTCCTAGAGTGGCCTTCTTCGGCTCCGTCTTCTTCTTCTTCATCAACTTCAGCCCATTCTTCAGTGGGGGATTCGGGAGAACCTTAACCTCCTGCGTCTTCGGCTTGAACAGATTCGCGTAACTCGCCTCGTTCTTTGCATCCTCCTCCTCCCTCTTCTTCTTAAGCAATTCTCTTAGCTCCTTTTCGTCATTCTCGTCGTCCTCTATCTGTTTGCGCTTCTCCTCCTTCTCCTTTTCGCGTTCCCTCTTTCGGATCACCTCCAGCGCTTCTTCAGGATCGGCATTCATCGTCTTTCGTTGTTTTGCTTGCAGTAGGTCCAGCGCATCATATATGTCCATCTCGCGCTTCGATTCTTCCGTTCGGTTCTCCAACTCCTGAATGGCATCCATATTCTCGGCTGCTTCTGCCTTCGCCTTGTCTTCTAGCTCGAGCTGCCGCTCATTCTTCCATAGAACCGAGTTGCGGGTGGCTCCCGAAACAACGGCATAATCACTGTTCTTCGGATCCGTTTGAATGATAAACTCTGCTTCACAGTTGGTACATTTGAAGTAGAACCGCTCGATAGGGATGCCCAAGTAGTCTTCACCGTTTGCCGTTTCCTTTCGCACGTTGAACTTCTTTCCAGAATACATGAACTCACCGCACGAATTGCAACGCACCGTGAACGGGAGCATCATGCGGACGGTGAACTGACCAATGTTCGACAGCTTCACCTTGCTCACCTTGTCGGGGTCGAAATCCCACGGAATGAACTTGTTGACAACCTTACGTTCACCCATTCCTCCCTTTAACCAATGAATGGGTCTTCAACAAACAGAACCACAACAGCTTTTTGGAATTCACCTTCTCCTGGTATTCCTCCGGGTAGTATTGGCACTGGCACGTGTTCAGCACTTGTCGCTCCACCAATCCGTTGTGGATGTAGAGGATGCGGTTCGCATAGCACTCCAAATCCGGGTTGTGCGTCACCATGATCATCGTGATCCCCTTCTACCGATTACGCTCCCAGGAAGGACATCACGCGATTCAGCTCGAGAAGGATGTTCATCACCTCAATCGTTGTTCGGCTATCCAGGTCACCCGTCGGCTCATCCAGCAGAAGGATATCAGGATCGTTCGCTAATGCGCGGGCAATCGTCACCCGTTGCTGCTCGCCTCCGCTTAGCTCCGACGGGAGGTGATGCACACGGTCCTGCAGCCCCACGTCGATCAGCAGCTGCAATGCATGTTGGTGCTGTTCCGCCTTGCTTCGCTTGTTGGCGAGCTGCATGGGCAGCATCACATTCTCGATCGAATCCAGCGTGGAGACAAGGTTGAAGGTTTGAAAGACGAAGCCAATCTATGCTTTATATATTCAAGAAGGGATTGCATGCTCGAGTCGAAGCGCTGCCAGTTCCTTGTCGCCTCCGTTGTAACGCACTTCGTTGCCGAAGAGCAGCACGGACCCGGAGGTGGGCTTGTCGATTGTGCCGATGATGTTCAATAGGCTGGTTTTGCCACTTCCGCTGGGTCCTCGAATCACCAGGAATTCTCCCCGCTTTACGGGGAAACACTCCACAGAAGAATCCAGAGTAATGTCTCGCAACACAACCACTTCTCTTCCATCCTGAAGGGTGTAACTCTTCTTGAGATTACGTATCACTACAATGTCATCGTTCTCCTCTTCTTGTGTTGCCATAGCGCCCAACTCCATGCGTTTAAGCAGCAGTCGAGTAGGATAGGTTTCGTGGTAGTGACAACGAAACGAAGCATTGCCATTGAATTTGACAAGATGGAAATGCTACTAGGGTAATCTGTAGTGAATACAATGATTCAGACTCAACGAATAGACACTCCCGCTTCCTTTGCTCCATTCAGAGACGATTGCACTTCCTTCTTCACCAACAGAATAGAAACAATTAGTGCAATTGACTAACAAACGAAAAACACATCAGAATCAGAATGAGTGCTCGAGAGTTGCTCGAGCAGCTGCGCATTGATTTGAAGCGTAGCATCGATTCGATCATTGACGAGGCGATCCAAAGGGCAGAAAGTGACATACGACCGCATCACCATTATTCTATAGAAATCGTTCAACAGAAAGCTGTAAATTGTGATGCCATAACGGAGGATGCAGGAGGGAGGCCAACCTCTCTTTCCTCCCAAACGGTGTCAGATGACGAAAAGGAGTTGTGGATCGCTTGTTCACATGATGTATAGTCGGACACTCTCGGAAGAGGACTCTATCGTGCTGGATTGTTCCCACGCCCAACTCCCGCTGCAACAGGGGAATTCACAGGATAATGAGAGTGGAGATGCGAAGAAAGGGGAAGGTGCAAAGACAAGCAGCCTCGTTTCTCCCATCCTTCCCAGGAGAAGAAAGCGAGGACTGAAGCGTGAAGTGCATGATATGAAAACAACAGAAGCAGCAGAATGCTCTCCTTCCGATGATGATGGATCATTGCCTTCTACGCCCTCTCCCAAATCTCCATCGTATTCGTTTCCTCCCGAAAACACTGCAGTTCCCTTTACGCGCCAAAAGAGCGCATCGCTCAATGAAACACCCCCGCTGTTTTGGAACCTCAATGCTCCATCTTCCCCTCCACTGTATCATTCCTATCGTGTTTCCTCAACAAACAGGAGAACGATCGGCCCGTTTGACTTTATGGGCTGGCCGTTTTCGGATAGTGACCTTCATTCCATTGAGCGTGAATGTTTTCTTCTTCTCCTCTGCCTTGGGCAAAACGGCCAGTGTGGCTTCTTCCTGCTCCTTTTCCTTCACCTCGCGCTCCTTTTGCTCCTCTAATATGCTGTCCACGCTGCTATCCGTAATATACTCGTCATCGGAGAGTTCGGGCGATCTCTCCTTTATTCCATTGGAATCCGCTTCATTCGTAGTGGAACTCGGCGTTCCGTCGGAAGGAGTACTGATGGGAGTGTCCTGACCATTCTCCTTCTCTTTTGAAATCGCAGCCTTCTCGTCGTTCTTCTTTTCCTCCATACCGTAAGTAGCCGCACCAAATAGCAGCGGTGGTACAACAAACAGAATGATGCTCTAAGCAAGAGACTCCTCCTTCTTCACCAGCGGCTTCTGCTCCTCCTGAGCAACGGGAACCGTCTTCTTGTTCTGCTTGACATTCTCTACACGTCACCCCTCTCCGACACCACTACCATAGGTGTACCACATGCTGCCTCCAATGCAGATCACACTGCCGAGAATGCCGATGGGCTTGATCTTGTTTCCAAACATGAACACAGAGAGAAGAATCATGACAACCTGCTTCACGTTGCCCACCACATTCATCATCAGAGGTCCTCCTTCTTTCACGGCATTGAAGTTCGCAACGTTCAATGCAAATGCCAGCATGCCGTGAGCAATAAGGATAAGCAGACTCGAAACGGGCGCAGATGGCAGCCACTTCGAGTAAAAGAGCTTGTCGTTCATAATAGACAAAGGCAGGACTTCCGCGATGGCAAACAACGAGTTCTAGGCTTCAGAGAGAGATAAAAGCATGACGATGTTCAGCAGTTGGAATGTGCTGATGGGCTCCTTCCCGGAGAGAAGGTACTTGGTGATGATTCCCTTCAGCGAAGAAACCGTGCAACTGATAAACAGAAGCACGATACCATGCACCGTGCCATACACCTTCCCATCAACCCATTAAGCCAGACTCACATCTCCGGCACACACCAACATAGTTCCCACGATGACAGGGATCAGCGACAAATAGATGGGGATCGTACGAATCGTACCGTGGATGAAAAACTCAAGGACGCAGGTAAATACGGGCATGGCACATCGGAACATCTACGGGACATTAGAAGAAGGCAATGAAGCACACCTGGTCCAGGGCAAGCGAATTGTACTTAAGCGAGGAATTGGAAAGAACGATATTGACGATAAAAATGACGCTCACCAGTATCATGTTCTTCCACTCCGATTGCTTCAGAGGGCGATAGTTGAAAAAACGCGGTGCTACAAACCTCATAAGGGTCGAATAAATGGCGCATGAGATCATGTGGATCTAGGGCTCACGTTTGGAGTACGCACACTACCATCGTGATGGTAACAGGGTAGGGACACTTCAACGAAGTGAACAACGTCTTGTTCAACGTCGTCACGAGGATGACGATCACAAACCATATAGGAACCCAGATGATCATGGAGAATAATGCGCTTAGCGAAGCGAGAATGGCCGATGAAACTCCCCGTTTCAATGGCTCTCCTTCCTTTCGTGTGCAATGTGGAGTACTCTCTATAGGCAATGTATCTGCAGTCTTTGTTTCGCTTCTCCATGTCCCGTAACGACTCCGGAATTCGGGCCGTTTTGTGCCATTCTATTGCTCACAAAAGATCTAAGCAAGAATGAATGCTTCTCTGTTTTTCGCTGTGGAATTGCACTTTAATATTGATTAATAGCCCAGAGGCACACTTTCATTGCCGAAAACCGAGGAACCCTATCAGAAACGCAAGCGACCCATTGTAGTCGACGAAGCGTAACTTCTAACAGCGTCTGATAAGGATATAGTCCCAAACCCAAGAAGTCAAAACAGTCTGATAAACAGCGCCGTTCCTCCCATCTCATCTCCTTCATTCATAGCGGCCGTTTCTGCAGACGGAAGGAAGCGTATCATCCACAAACCCAAGCCGGATTGGTTGGGCGGAAACAGAGAGCCTCCAGAACATGGAACCAAAGAGATTCCAGAAGGAAAGCCAGATTGCTTGGCAGGAAAGGTGTTTGTGATCACCGGGCTGAATAAGTGCCTCACGCCCCAGGAAACGAGCGATCTCATATTTGACCATGGCGGGTACGTGTTGTTGCTGCAGAATAAAGTATAGAATCGAGCGAACGGCAGTTAGCGGGAAAACAGATTTCCTTGTCGCTGGGTTTGAAATGGACGATGGAAGGAAGATCACAGAGGGAGCACAGTATAAGGCCGCGAAGAAGAAGGGCGTGAAGATCATCTCCGAAGATGACCTGATGGACATGGTGCGGAATAGTAAGAAGGAGTAGTTTTGCTTTTTTGCAGGTTGCTGTTTCTTTCAAGGACCCATAGTTCACAATCTCATTTGAATGGACATTTCACACACTATGGAGAAGCTGAGAATCTCCCATTTGCAAACAAACACGCAACGCGTAGCTGCCACGTGATCGTTTGTATCCCTGCTGCTTTGCCATCATCTTCTCCAACCGCTCCTTGTGCGCTTTCCCCTTCAGCTACGCATGACGCAGAGACGGAAAGCAAACGTGCTCCGACAGCTGGTTCCCGCTAGTGAACTGCTTCTTACACAGACGGCAGAAACACAATCGCTTCTTCAGGGTGGCATTGTTGGCATGTCCACGGAACTCACGGTGATGGACTCTAGTTTATGACACCATAGGAAGAATAGAACAGGAGCTCGGGCGTGCCGAAGGAAACGCAGCATGTCGTACACACATTCTTGCTATCTACACATAAATCGCCTCTAACACAAAAGACGAGAAGAGCTGAATAGGTTGCTCTTGAAGAGAACCTTCAGTCGAGCCAGATGACTCGATGACTCGATATGTGTCTACACATCACCCCACTCTCACACTGATACACTAATATCCATATCTCCGTTCAGCTTTAAGCAGCAGGCTTCGCAATACGCCTCACCCTCTCCTAGTTCAATGTCACCCTTGTTTTCCGCCATCGCCGTCTTGATCTTATCCAAGAGCTGGTTTTCCTGCTTCCTCTCTTCCGCATCCTTCCTTTTCCTCTCCTGAGGAACTGTTTCTTCTTCTTTCTCACTGTAGCTGTCCTCGTCAACGTCCACAAAGGAATCATCCTCCGCATTCTGCAATTGCTTCTCCAGCGCGCTGATTCGATCTTCAATCGCTAGTCATCATTCTCCACCACTTCTCTAACTCGATAACGATACTTCCCGAATCACCGGCTTCACATCCTTCTCCTCCTCCACCTTTTCCTTCTTTCTCATTTTCATCAGTGCTGCAAACCCCTTCGGCTTCGATTCGCTCATACTCCCGCAAGTATCAACAAACAGAAAGGATCAATTGAACAGCGCATCAAACAAGTCCACATCCGCCTTCTTGATGTTCTGCAGCGGGTCGCTGAACTCCTTCGCCAGCTCGCCCACATCGATCTCCACATTCTCCTTCTTCTCCGGCGCCTTCGTCGGCATCAGCTCGTCCAGCCGCATCTCCGGCTTCGGCTCCTCCACCGGCTTCACGTCCGGCGCATTCCGGTAGGGGTCCTGGATGTTGAATCGCTTGCACAGCAGCTTCGCCGGCCGCCAGTACTCCGTCGTGTGCACCGACTTGAGCTGAATCGACGGCACCTCGCCGGAAGCAGAAGGCTTGGGCTGGCTGCCCGCCGGCACGAACTTGGAGGCGAGGGAAGAGGACATGGGCTTGGAAGCCTCTTCCTTCGCCTCGCCGGGAGTCATGCGCGTGAAGCGATGGTCCACCGGCCGTGCGGGCGAAGTGATGCGCTCTAGGAATGAAACGCCCCAACGGCCCCCACCTTTTGAAATGACCCAGGACCACTCCAGAGGACGCGCGAACACGTGGCGCTCGCGGAAGTTGTGTGGGAGACGAGGCGGAGGAAACACTTCCATCTCGAAGGAGCCCGCCTGCCGCTTTCGAGCGAAGACGAATCCATCAATGTCGGCCGGCTTTGCGTTGTGGTGGTGGCGGTGGTGCTCGTCCTCCTCCTTCTCGATGTCGCGAATGCGATTGTGCGAAAAGTCAATCTCGCGATCGAACTGAGAAGGGTCGTTGACGGCGTACACGTTGTCGTCCTCGTCCTCGAGAGCGCTGATACCAAACCCGGACGCGTTCACGCTCGGCTGCTTGAACACATCTCCCATGCGCAGCACTTTGTTGCGATCATCCTCCAACAGCATCGCACTGGAGTGCAAACCCTGAATGGCAACGTAACCGATGCCGTAGTAGTGGCGCTTGGATCGAATAATCTCGCTAACTGTGTTTGCCTTCTTCTGCACGCGCGTCACCCGCTGGCCGTCCTGGTTCCTGCCAGCCGTCCTTCCTTTGTCCGAATAGATATTCACCGTCTCCAAATTCCTTCCCGCTAGCCGATCATCCTCATCGTCCATGAAATCCTCCTTCGAGTACTGCTTAAACTCCACGCGCTGGTCGCGGGAAGAGATAAATGCGGTCGGCTTCCAGCCTTCCTCCGTCCCCACAGAATTGTAGTAGCCCGCGGAGAAGCCGCCCGTGAACGCGCCGTGGAAGCGTCGCTTTCCGTTTTCGTCGTACACGTTGTCTTTCGAGACGCGCTTCGGCATTGTCAGTCAATCTATGTCGTTTTGAACAAAGAGCATAAACGCAATTAAACCTTCACAGCCTTCGTGTTGGTCTTCTTCGCAGGAGCCTTCTTCGCCGACTTACTGCCCTTGCCCTTCACGCCGCCCACAGCCTTCGCAGTGCGAGTCGATCTCATGAGCAGGAACACCACCACGGCGACGATGATGATCACCACCACCACCAGGAGGACAATTCCCATCACGGGCATGCAGAAGCCCGAAGCCTTCTGCCACTCGCCATCCTTCTTGCCAAGCACACACGCTCTCTTTTGCGTACCCACGTAGCTGCCCTGCATGGCGCACTCATACGTAGCCACCTCGCCCACGGGCGTTCTCTCGAACACACCCTCAGGCTGACAGTAGCCCTTGCGCACTGTGATGGAGATGGCCACGAAGGTCTCGCCCGCGGGGTTCTTGCCACGTACCGTGAAGGCCTTCGTGTCCATAACGGCCACGGGAATGCCCGTGATCTCGCCGGTCGTGGGGTTGATGCTCAGACCCTCGGGCAGCGGCGTGCTGTCCTGCATGTAGAACTCGTCGATGATGTTTCTGTAGGTGGGTCTGCCGCTGCTCACCTCCGTGCCCAGCACGAACTCCATGTTGTTGTTGTCGTACTGGATTCTCGCGGGCACCTTGTACTGGCACTTGTCGTTCTTCACGTCGCCCAGCTGGCCGCCCGAGCACTCTCTGTATGAATAGCCGCGGAAACCGTCCGCGCACTTCGCGGGAGAGATCTCGCCCTCTCCCACAGACGGGTAGTCGCCCACGGCAGGGCAGGAGCTCGTGCCGGAGGGCTTGCAGTACTGGAACACGATGGCATTGGTGTACACAACGCCGGAAGCGGCGGAGTCCACCTCGAAGCGGAACTGCTTGAAGCCAGCAATGCCGGCGGGCGCGCTCCACGCCACTCTCTCCTGCTGCTTGGTCGCCTGGCCGATCACGCCCAGCGCGCTCGTGTACTCGTCGCTGTCCTCCCAGCGGCCCTTCACCGTGAAGCCGTAGCCCGTCTGGGAGTTGCCGGTCTGCATGGCGAAGCTGTTGAACTTGGAGCCCTCCAGGTTCTCTACTGTCCAGGCGAGGTAGGCGCCGACGGTGTTGGTCAGGGATCCGTACACCGTTGGGTTCAAATCCAACAAATCCTCCTTCCTGCCGCCCGACACGGGGCTCGCGTCAATGGCGGCGAAAGTGTCCACGCCCACAGAGCAGTCGTTCACGCCGAACACGCCGGTCGCGTCGAACACAATCTCGGACTGGCCCGGCGCGCGATGCACCTCGAAAGCCATCACGTTCTTGCCGGCCACAGCGCCCACAGTGGGCAGAATCACGTGGAACTTAGAGAAGGCCGTGGCGTCGTGGACAGCAG
>QWCN01005816.1_pt1 | contig 11828 bp, 12 predicted proteins | sample 1972711 | NCBI WGS metagenome assembly QWCN01 (sample SAMN09866707, study PRJNA288562) | Human gut metagenome isolate term1_stool, whole genome shotgun sequencing... | isolation source: gut | host: Homo sapiens | place: USA: California | reverse complement strand
CGTGGGAGGAGGCGGTGAGGCGTAGAAGGCGTTCATGGTGGAGCCGGAGCTGAACTCGCCGGTGTTCGTGCTGTACCTGTCGTACTGCAACGACCAGGGCGTGAAGGAGATGCGCGAGGCGGTCGACTAGTGGGGGCAAGAGAGGGACGTGAGGCGTAGTGCACTGGCGAACGAGGTGGTAATCCCGATGGACGAGGCGCTGTGGAAGGAGTGTCTGCAGTGCGAGGAGAAGGCGATGGAGGAGGACAAGGTCACGGGGCTGAAGCGCGTGGAGCGTCTGTACGAGGTGGCGTGCAAGAAGTGGGCGGAGGAGGAGGACATGTGGATCGCATACATCGCGTTCGAGCGGGACAACGGGCGCTTCGAGAATGTGAAGAAGGTGTACAGCCGCGCGGTTCACGCGCTGAAGGACATCTCGGGCTTCGAGGAGAAGTACAACCTGCTGCAGGCACAAGGTCATTTATGGCGTGTTTGTTCAACAAGGAGGCAACTGACTGGTCAAGAGAGACCGCACGGTGCTGAAGAGACGCGCATTCTGCGACGATGTAGATGCCAACGCCTCCTGCAGGAAGGACGCCAGATGGGGCGCCTTCTTCGCCGCCTCTCTCGCCTCGCCTCTCATCTCCTCCTCGCTCTGCGCCGGCTGTCCGTTCTACCCCTGACTCCTTGTTGCCTCGCCCACCATCACTCTCTGCTGCTCCGTCGGCGCCAGCTGCGCGTACCACACCTGCACGAAGGACGCGAACGCCTCCAGCTGGCGCTGCGCGTCGTCCGTCTTCGCCAGCAGCGCCAGCTCCTCCTCCAGGAAGAGCAGACTCTAAGCGTCACGTCAGCCACCCTCACCCACCTCGGGCATCCGCTGGCAGTTCATGAACACGGAGGCCACCTCCTCGTACGCCACGGCCAGCTCCGCGTCACTGGCGCCCAGCTCCTTGCGCTGCTTCACGGCGACCTCGGCGTAGCTGCAGGCCTCGTCCCACTGGCCCAGGTACATCAGGCACTTCGCCTGCTTCAGGTACACCGCCGTCGCCTCCAGCGGGTCCGCGCGCAGCAGCGCGGCGAGCGACGACTGGTAGAAGGAGTTCGCCTCGTCGAAGGACTCCACGCCGAACAGCAGCTACGGGTGACAGCGCCGCGCTGCGCGTACGTCGCCCACCTCTTCCTGGATGCGCGCGGTGACGATGTGGTCCTCGCCGATGATCTCGCGGGCGAGCGTGACGGCACGAGAGATGTACTCCATGCCGAGAGAAGGGTCCTGGGAGTAGGCGAGCAGACCGACGGAGAACACGAGTTGCGGGATGATGAAGGAGGAGGTGCCGCAGTAGCGCGCGATAATGTCGTTGATGTCGCGGATCAGGTTCAGCGGGTCGGTGTTAGCCGCGAAGAGAAGCGACAGTGAGCGGATGAAGGAGGAGTCGTACAGCAGCGCGCCGTTGATGGAGGCGGTGGCTGCCACCAGCGCCTGCTGCACGTCCGCCTGGTTGAAGAAGAATTGCGCCTGGTAGTAGAAGGCGCTGGGCACCAGCGGCGACGCCAGCGCCGTCAGCAGCTGCGCCGACGTGGACAGGTACGTCATCGTCTTCTCCACCGTCTTCGCGTCGCGTGCGCACAGGCCGGGCAGTCTAGTCCTCAGGGCCGGAGAAAAACGAAACGCCTCCTCCATCGTCAGCGCGCCGTCGCAGCAGGCGGCGGGCGGGAGCAGCACCTTCACGCGCACCGGCACGCCCTTCACCTGCGTCTCCTCGAACGGCAGACAGTTCTGGAAGAGGCGCTCCTGCCCCGTCAGCTCCAGACTCACACCACACTGGTGCACGAGGGCCGTGAGCAGCTCCCAAGGATTGCAGGCGTAGGGCAGCAGCTCGGTGGCCTCGGGGAACTTGGCGAAGACGGAGGGGATGAAGGCCTGAGGGTGAGGAAAACGGGGGGCCCCCACCTCGTTCCAGTAGTTGATGCTCTCGGGCGTGTAGGACAGCAGGTAGTTCAGGAAGGTGGTGACGGCGTTCACGATGGACTCCTGCAGCGACTCTACCCTCAACGCCTTCGCGCGCTCTCACGGTAGTTGGTGTTGAGTCCCTCGGCGACGTTGGCGCCGTAGGTGTGGACGTTGGCGTCGAACTCCAGCTTGTCGTTGTAGATCAGGCAGCGCAGGTTCTTCCACAGAATGCACTTGCCCGCGCGCGCGAACATCTCCACGTAGAGCAGGTCCTTCAGCCACTGCTTGCTGGTCAGGTTGTACAGCAGCCCGATGTGCCGGATCGACACGCCGCGCGCGTGCAGGAAGGCGCTCAGCTCCGGCGAGTTCGTGGGCGGGTACTCCATCGCCTCCAGCTCCGCGCACACGTCGCCGATCACGCGCTGCAGCTCCGCCCGCAGCTCCTCCGCATCCTTCCCGAAGTTGTCGTCCACCACCTCCGGGCGCACGTTCCGCGGGAAGTCGGCGGCAGACAGCACCATGGGGTCGTCCACCAACAGCTTCTTGCAGGAGAGCAGATAGTCGCGGTGATCGTCGCCCTTCCACACCTCGTATTCCGCCGTGCTGTTGAGGCAGGGCATGCGGTGGGTGAGCTGCGCGGACGGCGTGGTCTCGTTGTAGACATAGGTGTCGCCGCGCACGGGCAGCGCCGATACGACGAGGAAGCGGAAGCCGCACATGTCCACGAGGATGTTGGAGGGCACGCAGAGCCGGCCCTGCTGCTGCCCCGAGTGTGCGAGGATGTACCGGAGCTGTGCGAACTCTCTGGAGGAGGCCTTGATGGCTCTACGGGTTAGGCGATCGGGGTGGGGCCACTCATAATCGCACTCCTCGACGATGCCCGCGTTCATGTAGTCGTCGATGAAGGAGATGGGGTCGAACGTCTAGAGCTCACGCCAACCATGTGATAGAACATGCAGGGGAATGACGAAAAACGACCCGTTTTCGGTGTAGAAGCAGCCGTCGCGGTCGAAGAAGCCGTCCTTCAGCTTCTCGCGGCCGTCCAGCGGGCAGAGGAAGCGCTTCAGCACCTTCTCGCGCAGCTCAGCCACTTGCTTCACCACCTCCTCACAGTATTGCGTCGACAGCTTCGCCGCCTGCTCGCCCTCGGGGCTGTCCACGTGGTCCACGCCGCAGCAGGCGTCGCAGAGCGTCTGCCACTTCTCGTTCCACGTGGCCTTCACGCCGGGCATCGACACGCGCGAGGAGTTCAGCTGCGTCTCCTTCTTCGGCGACTTGATGGTGGGTGACTGAGGTGACTTGATGGTGCTACGCGCAGGAGGCGGCGATTTGATGGTGGGAGTCTGCGGAGCGGGTTGGGGCGATGACTTGATAGTGCTGCGCGCGGGCGGGGCAGGCACTGCGGGCACTGCGGGCGCGGGCTGTGTGGGCTTGGGAGGGATGGCGGTGCTGGCGTACTTGACGAAGCCCGCCCACCAGGCCTTGAAGGCGTCCAAGGGCACCATACCACGGGCGTTCTGCAGCTCCTTGGTGATGCTATGCGTGACGGGCACAGACGACGACAACGAGGTGGCGGCTCTCACGGTAACGCTCCCGTCGCACATCTCGCTGAGCACGTGCAGCAGGTCGAAGTTGCTCAGCAGCTCCTTCCGCGCCAGGCGCCGCAGCTCGCTCTCCGACACGTTCTCGTACGCCTTCTTCGGTCTGAAGTCTGTTCGTCACTCTCTCCACCTTCGCCCACCGCTCACGCTGAAGGAGTAGCCGAGACTCTGGCGCGACTGGCGCTTCTCCTCCTCGCCCTTCTCAAGCTGCTCCATCACGTTTTTGCTCATCTCCGCCACGATCGTGTCGAAGTCCAAGTCGTCGGTCAGGTCCTCCAGTTGCACGTCGTCGATCACGCCCATGCCCTCCAGGCTCACCAGCTGCGGCTTCGCGGGCGGCGCTTGCGTGGGGACTGGTGGCGGTGTCTTCTTTGCTGTGGAGGATGCCTCCTTTGCTTGTGGAGTGGTTTGAGGTGTTGTCTTTGCAGGAGCAGGGGATGGTGTTGGCTTTGCAACAGGTTTTGTAGCAGGGGCAGGCTTTACAGCAGAGGCAGGCTTTACAGCAGGGGCAGGCTTTGCAGGAGCAGGGGCAGGGACCTGGGCAGCTTCTTCTTGCAGGGTGTCAAGGTCCATGCTGTCGAAGTCCTTGCAGATGTCGTCGAACATGGCGGCGATGCTGTCGCGCTGCATCCAGTCGTCCAGCTCGCCCTTCTTCTCGCCCTCCTCGCGCGTCTTCTTGATCACCTCGCTCGCCCGCTCCGTCTCCTCGTACTCCTTATCCTCGTCGATCGTCGGAATGCTGATCTCTTGCATCACCACCGGCTTCACGCTGCCCAGCACGCGCTGCGTCGCCTTCGCCTTCTTCGCCGTCTCCAGCACGCGCGATTTCTCGTGGCTCGACGCTAGGTCCTTCACCGATACGCCGCCGATGGACTGACGTCGCGGCATTGCGGGCGCCTCGTCCTCGTCCAGCAGCGAGTTGGTGTTGAACTTGTTCAGCAGGCGCGCGAACGCCGGACTGCTCTTCGGAGACGCCGAGGTGGACGGCGTCGCTACTCTGGGAGTTTCCTTTCTCACAGGAGTTTCCTTTCTGATGGGAGTTTCTTTCCTGATAGGAGTTTCTTTCCTGATAGGAGTTTCCTTTCTCACAGGAGTTTCCTTTCTCACAGGAGTTTCCTTCACGACCTGCGGCTGCTCCTTCATAGCGGCAAAGTCATCCTTCTTCATGGAGGCAGAACTCGTCTTCTCAAACATGGCCTTCAGCGACGCCATCTTCTTGCCCGTCGAATCGGTCGATTTCATCGTGTCGCTGTTCTCTTCAACACGAGTCTGCTGCTGGGGCGCAGAACGCTGTGGAGGAGGAAAGCGCTGTGGAGGAGCAGAGCGTTGTGGAGGAGGGGAACGAACTGGTGGAGGGGTGATTGGCTTCGGGGCGGAGGGCTGGAAGGTTCGCGTTGGAGCCGACCTTATATTCGATGTGGCTGGTGCGGGAGGAGAACGAGGAGCCTATGAGTAACGCGCGATTCAAGACCGAACAGATCCCGGCTTTAGTGTCTGCACGAATGAATGGATTAACTACGAGTGAGTGGTGCAGACAAAGAGTACAGAAGTGTCCTCAGACTGGATTGTGATGGGATCGCCATTGTTTAGCTCAACGACAAACCCAACCTTTCCAGCATCACAGTTGTCGTAGGATTTCACATCTTTACAGTTGGACAGAGCAACCACCTAAAGCAACAGTCCCTGGATGAATATCCTACACGGTTCGCTTTCACGCAACGCGCCGGACAGTTTGCTCGATAGAAGAGATGAATATTGCTGTCATCGATGCGTAACCAACAATTCCTCCAGGAGGAAGAGTACTGGGTAACCTTTTGCAACTGAACGAATCCCTCGATCATTACGTGAAGGCGGATTTCAAATATGGACGGAATCCGTTGATGACAGAATTCGGCCCCATTTTGAAGTGTGGGTTGAAAAAGGCAATCAAGGAGGGAAATGAAAGGTCAAGTGGTATGTGGCATCATGGAGAAAAGTGAGTGAGGAATTGGTGCATCACTGATGCATGAATCCACTTTGAAAAATAACAGTACTATGTGCAAGAAAACCAACTGTGAATGTGTTTGACATAGAAAGCAACAGAAGTGCAATCACAACAACCAAATGCTGCAAATTCCATCCAAAAGGGTGCAACTCCACACATTCCTTCACCAGCACTCCAATCCAATGTCATTCTGCAGAATCCACCCCTATGACACAAATACGCCTCATTTCAACTAACAAAAAGGCCTCGTCTTTTGTCACTCCTTTGTTCAAGAAGCTTCCACTCTCTCGAAATGATTCAGGGATTTAACTCGCAGCTCATAACGAACGATGTCGGGACGGACATAACGGCATCAGGGCGAGCTGAACTCCCGGATCTCTGTTTGCCCCGTGAACCATTATCACAAATAGCTCTTGATCAGAACTTCACAAACCAGGGCGGCATCAATTATGTGAATATGTCTGTTCCTTCGGACATACCGATGAGTGCCTTCTTTCCGTGTGAATCACCTCTAGATCGCAATTTTTACTCAACGGTGTCTCTTCCGCAAACCATCGTGAGTTCGATTGATGTACTTCCGGACAAAGCCTGCTTACGTGTAGCAGCCGCAAGAGCCCATGTCGTCTGTGTACGTACACTCGGGAGATCACATCTTGGATAAGAGTTCGTGTTTTCGTTGGAGTTCAGCGTAGGCATTCCCCTCTCCCAAACCTATTCCTCTTCCGTGAACGTGGGTGGGTTGCTTCCCATCGGACCGGTCGTGATGCATCAGGGCGACACTGGAATGGTGATTCCGGACAACCCTCCCATCACTACGGAGAGGATGGACAAGCCGCCAGCACTGAAGAATCTGAAGCTCACCTTTTCCACACGGTCTTTTGAAAGCCTGACCTATCTCGATATTCCTACATTCCTCAGTGAATACGCCGAATTGCGCAAGGCCTATTTCCAGTTCTCGGTGAGAACAGTGGTTGATCGTGATGCCTAGAAGGATGAGGCCTACTCCGACGTAAATCCACCCGATGAAATCGTAAACCCCCAAATATCCCAAATTCCGGTTCTTCTCAACGACTACAAAACCATCATTCAGAATCTGAAGAAGTGCTTCGTCTGTCCCACATGCAACAAGGGCTTCACTTCCCGTTACTCTCTGAACACACACATGGCTACACACAGCGAGATTCGAGCCTATGAGTGTCCCCATGCAGATTGCGGAAAGTGCTTCAGGAGCCGATCCGCACTCAACACCCACATCAACCTCGTCCATGCCGAGGTGAAACAGAACGTGTGCAGTGTGTGCGGCAAGTCGTTTGCGAAGGTGTGGCTCCTCAGGCAACACATGACGCGGCACAAGAGCAACCATCGATATACCTGTTCCAAATGTTCACAATCCTTCGCATATCCCTATCAGGTTCGCATTCGGTGGGAGAGTGATGTGTAGCTGAAGGAACACGAGATGACAAAGCATGATGGGATAAAGCCCTATGTGTGCTCCTTTGAGGGGTGCGGGAAGCAGTTCAACTCAAAGAATACACTCCATCTCCATGAGCTCGCTCATTCGAAGCCCTTTGTCTGCCCCGTGTGCTACCGACAATTTGGGTACGCCTGCGATCTCAAAAGGCATCAGCGCAAAGCACACTCCATTTCGAGTGTTTGTTGAACAAAGGAGCGAGAAAAGACATCAGGACTGAACATCGCTGTACCCCTCAGGCCTTGATGCGCCGGCACTCTCTACCTCCTCGTTGCTGTCGTCCTTCACGAAGGACACATTGCTCTCGTTGTAGCTATCTCGGTGAGAGGCAACATCTTCCTCTTCCGAGAGGTCGTACGCGTGGGACGATACAATCGTAAAACTATCGTCCGCCTTGGAACTCTCTCCAGAGGGGTTGGATGCCGAAATTAGCTGTGCGTTCTATTTATAAGCGGAGAATAAAACAAATCAACTCCATCCGTAGTGTCGTTCGGGTTATGGACAGCATCTTCGTGTTCTGCCGAAGAACTCTATGCATCAACGTCGCTGCCATTCCATGCCGAGTCTTCATCCTCTACGGATTTGCGAAAAGGCCAAATCGATGACGGGTAAACGAACAGTCTCCAAATGGAGTACGCGAAAAACATCCCACATGCAAACAAAAACGGTTTGTTCATATATGGGACGGGTTGACAAGCGAACAGACGAAAATGGCACGAAGCCAGAAATCGGCCCTATTTTGCGACGCCTTTTGCTTTTGGCAAAAGCCAGAATCGAGCGCCATGAGCGAGGAAATTTCCATCCGAGTGAAGTCCATGGACGACCGAGTGGAGACTATAACGATCAAACTGACGGACATGGTGAGTATTCTTCGAGAGAAAGTGCACACGAAATTTGGTAGTGGTGGTGCTTTGCGGTGAGGAGTAGATATTCCAATGGAAGAAATCACACTGCTCTTCCGGGGCCGCGTGTTAAAGGATGACCAGACGGTGCAGTCCTATAAGGTGGAGCGTGACAACACGATTTTGCTGGTCCGCAGGAGACGCCAAGAGAATGGTGTCTTCTGTTTGCTAGGGTGAGGAGTAGAGGTCAATAACCGTCCTACACAACAAAATGCGGAGCAGCAGCGGCAAAACCAGCTCACCAGTGCGGTGGCCTTTCACATGACTGAATTGTACCGTTTCCCGTGTGATTCTAACATGCAGAAGCACACTCCGTGATCAGCTGCACGCGAGTCGCGAAAGACTTCAAGCGGCATCCCAAGACAGCGAGGATACTCTGTCCTCCGAAGCCAGAGAGAAGCTGAAGCAGGCCACTCAAATCCTTCAAACGGTGCAAACGGAGAGTCAAACCGTTGCTGATTGGCTCCTTCGGCGATTGCAGGTAGTTTGGTGAATGGGGTCGTGAGCACTAGTCTAACAGCACATCTCCAGCCCTTTCGACTCCTCAAGTTGTCATGTGAAATGATGATCACGATGTAGTTGGAAGCGCTTCGTGGTTACTTGTCTGACTACTCCAAGTTCATGTCTTCCTATTCCGGCGCGTTGCATCTCCTCGCCGCCGACCATTCTCTCCCCCAGGCAGACATCCCTCTTCCTTCCCACTTCCCCGCGGGACACTCGGACGACCCCGACTCCATGCAGCTGGTGGTGCAGATGTCCATGTCGGGCGGTCCTGCGGATGGCGCAGATCAGGGCTACATGCAGGACCTGACGGAGCGAATGGTGAATTCCCTCATCCAGACCATTCGGGAGTCGTCGCCTCCTTCGCGTGCTGCATCAAATTCCACGTCTCAACCTGCGTCTAATTCCGCGCCTAATTCCACTTCCCAATCAACATCTCAATCCACCTCTCATTCGACTCCCCAAACGACTACGCAACCCACGTCACAATCCAGCCAGTCACCACCGCAGAATGCCTCCATTGACGGGATTCTGGACTCCACGCTCGATGAAGTGTTCTCCCACTCCGCCCAACAGAAGAGGGACGGCAACACCTCCAATCCCTCGTCCAAACGACCCAAATGCCCTGTTTCTTCAACAAACACACCACGCATCATACATGTCATCCAGATCGTCGTCCTCCGCGGGCTTCGTCTCCGGAGCGGGAGCAGGAGCCGGCGCGTCGTCCACGTCGCCGTACAGACCGTCCATGTCCTCGTCGGCCGCAGGGGCGGCAGGCGCGTTGCCGCCGTCCGGGAAGGCGAAGTTGGCTACGCCCGAGCCCATGTTGCCGCGCTGCTGTTTCATCTTCTGCGAGAAGGACTCGTACTTCAGCAGGTCCGCGTCGCTCACGGAGCGTCTCGACTCGCGGATGGCGTACTCGAAGTGCTTCTTCGTCACGTACGGCACGGGGTCCTCCTCCTCCGGCAGCTGGTCCTCCGTCAGGCCCGACTCCAGCATCTTCTCGCGCGCCACCTTGCGCTGCATCACCAGCTCGATGCGCTCGCGGATCGCGTACTTCACCGCGCGCTGGCAGATCTCCGCCAGGTCGGCGCCGCTGTACTTGTCCGTGGCCTGCGCGATCACGTTCAGGTCCACGTCCGGCGCCACGGGCGACTTGCGCAGCGACGCCTTCAGGATGGAGAGACGCGCGGGCAGGTCGGGCATGGGGATGAAGATCAGCTGGTCCAGACGACCCTACGCGTGACGGCTGACGCGTGGCCCCACGGGACGCATGAGCGCCGTGTCGATGATGTCGGGGCGGTTGGTGGCGCCGATGATGAACACGCTCTTCTTGCTCTGCATGCCATCCATCTCCGTCAGCAGCTGGTTCATCACGCGGTCGCCCGCGCCGCTGTCGCCGGTGCTCTGCGCGCGGCTGCGCGCGATGGAGTCCAGCTCGTCGAAGAACAGGATGCAAGGCGCGGCGCTGCGCGCCTTCTCGAACACGTCGCGCACGTTGGCCTCGGACTCGCCGAACCACATCGTGAGCAGCTCGGGGCCTTTGATCGAGATGAAGTTCGACTGGCACTCGTTCGCCACGGCCTTCGCCATCAGCGTCTTGCCGCAACCCGGCGGGCCGTAGAACAGCACGCCCTACGCTTAACTCTTGTCTCGACTCCTACGCGCGTCGGGTCCATACCGTACTTCTCGAACATCTCGGGGTACTCCACCGGGTACTGCACCATCTCCTTCAGCTCGCGCTTCACGTCCTCCAGACCGCCGATGTCCTCCCACGTCGTCGTCGGCACCTCCACCACCGTCTCGCGCAGCGACGCGGGGTTCGCCTTGCCCAGCGCGTACTTGAAGTGCTCCTGCGTCACCGCCAGCGACGCCAGCACCTCCGCGTCAATCTCGTCGTCGTCCATGTCGATGTAGTCCATCTTCTCGCGGATGCACTGCATGGCCGCCTCCGTGCACAGCGACGCGATGTCCGCACCCACGAAGCCGTGCGTCTCCTTCGCGATCGCCTCGGGGTCCACCGACGGGTCCAGCTTCATGTTCTTTGTGTGGATACGCAGGATCTCCAGGCGGCCCGCCTCGTCCGGCACGCCGATGTCGATCTCGCGGTCGAAGCGGCCGAAGCGACGCAGCGCCGGGTCGATCACGTTGGGGCGGTTGGTGGCGCCGATCACGACCACGCCCGCGCGCTGCTTGATGCCGTCCATCAGCGTGAGCAGCTGCGACACGATGCGCTTCTCCACCTCGCCGTTGGTCTTCTCGCGCTTGGGCGCGATGGAGTCGATCTCGTCGATGAAGATGATCGACGGCGCGTTCTTCTCCGCCTCCTCGAACGCCTTGCGCAGGTTGCTCTCGCTCTCGCCGGCCATCTTCGACATGATCTCGGGACCGTTGATCAGGAAGAAGAAGGCGCCCGTCTCGTTCGCCACAGCGCGCGCCATCAGCGTCTTGCCCGAGCCGGGAGGGCCGTACAGCAGCACGCCGCGAGGCGGCTTCACGCCCAGCGTCTTGAACAGCTGAGGGTGGCGAAGCGGCAATTCGATCATCTCGCGGATCTGCTCCATCTGTCTGCGGCAGCCGCCCACGTCGTCGTAGCCCACGTCGTCGAGGCGCTCCTCGTCCTCGCGCTTCAGGGGCTCGCCATCGCAGTAGATCTCCGTCTCCGGAGAAACCACGCACTCTGTGCCCGGCTCCATGTCTACCACCTTGAACTCCACGGGATGCATGGCCTCGCGCACAATGAAGGTGTCGCCCAGCTTGATCGGGCGATAGGCCTCGAGGAAGTAGGGCTTCAGGTACACCTCGAAGATGTTGCCCGTGACGCCCTCCATGGTGTCGTCAAACGGCAGCACGCAAATCTAGCGCTCAGTTATCAGAAATGCCGAGACCTTCGTTCCGTTGGGCAGGTTGTCCACCGCCTTCACTGTGACGAGGTCGCCGAGACGCACGGCCAGGTTCTTGCGGATGACCTACACGTCAGTTCTGCGCGCCACAACCACCTTGTTCATAACCACGCAGCCAACGTCGCAGTTGGCCTCGGTAACAATCGCCACCGTCGATTTGCCACGCTTTCCCTGTGTATCAGGCCTCCAGAGGGCGAATCACCTTGATGGACACAATGTCTCCCTTGAAGAATCCGAGCTCGGCAATCTTCTCCGCATTGAGTCCGATGATCGAGTTTTCATTTTGATCGTCGCCACTAGCAGCATCAACTAACAGTCTGTAGGGGGATCTCTTCTTCTTCAGGGGCTGCTTTGCATCGGGGTTGGGATTCGGATTCGGGTGTTCCACGTCCATTATATGTGTTTTTCTGGTCCTTTCACTTCATGAAGAACCAAAATCGGAAGGATTTCAGTCATTGGTTTGGAGAGTCCATTGACAGGTGGGTTTGTGTGTCTACGGACTCCTGTTCTCTGTGGCGAGGGGATGGGCGATG
>QWCN01015673.1_pt1 | contig 11835 bp, 11 predicted proteins | sample 1972711 | NCBI WGS metagenome assembly QWCN01 (sample SAMN09866707, study PRJNA288562) | Human gut metagenome isolate term1_stool, whole genome shotgun sequencing... | isolation source: gut | host: Homo sapiens | place: USA: California | reverse complement strand
GATTAAAGTTCCGGATAATCTGGATAAGTATGTTAATGACACTAAAGCTAATGTATTTGAGATAGCGTGGCTGACAGATGAACAGATAGCAAAGTTTACAAGTGATTATAAGATCGTTGCTAATTTCTTTGTGAACAAGAGAAAGAACAAAGATTACATACCAGATGATAAGACAACAATTAAGCATGTGGATGAGATACTAAAGTTCTTATCAGTTATGACAGGGGATAACAGATATGAAGAGATATTGTCAGATGAGGAAGGAGTGAGCAATATGTGTGATGTAGCGCAGAGACTTGAAGACAGGGGAATTGAGAAAGGACTTCAGAAAGGAAGAGAAGAAGGCAACCGGATGATATATTCACTGGTCGAAGATGAGAGCATAAGTATGGAAAAGGGTGCACAAAAGCTAGGGGTAAGTGCAGAAAAGCTGCGATCTAATATGATTAATGCGGGATACAAGTGTCCGGATATGGAGTGATAGCTGACAATATAATATATAAAGATAAAGCAATGCTGGGAAGAGTGGATACTGGCATTGCTTTTATTTTATGGAAAAGTCTGTTTCTGTTCAGAAACTTACTTCTGCGTGTTCCTATAAGAACAATAAATAATCAATCTATATAGGCAAATTTCAGGCAGGAATACATGAAATTGCAGGAATATACCTATCAGGCAGGCACGAGGAAGTTTATCTATAGGCAGATTGGAAGAAAAAGTGAAGGTTGAATAAGGATTCTGCCTGGATATGTCCTATAAATCAAGTGATAATGCGACTACCTATAGGTATCATGAACAACGAATCAATAATCAGATTAAGACATATTTATACAGAACTAGATAAACTGGTTCTTTTCAGTATTATATTCATAATTAATTGATTTTAACTTATTGGTTATTTCTTCCTCAGAAATCATATAAGATTTGCACAGTTCCTCTAATGAATTGTAATTGTCTCGAAGTTGTGTATTGACAAAGCTTAAAAGCATAACAGGGTCTTTAGGCATAGAAAAATCCTCCTTATATTGTGTTTTCAGTGATGGCTCTATTGTTGTACTATTTAGTACAGCATGAATATTTTCCCATATTAAGCATATTCTGTAAATGTAAGGCTTGTATATAAAATTGTATTAAAATAAATACATTTATGGTTGCACGAAAACGATTACTATGTTATAATTTTAACAAGCTAAGAAATATACTACTTAAATAACTGAATATTAAATTATGGAGGTTTTGTTATGGGAAAGAAATGGGTGTATTTGTTTACAGAGGGTAACGCAGATATGCGTGAGCTTCTCGGTGGTAAAGGTGCGAATCTGGCAGAGATGACTAATATCGGTCTACCTGTACCACAGGGATTCACAATTACAACAGAAGCTTGTACCCAGTATTACGAGGATGGTAGAGAAATCAATAATGAGATCATGGGACAGATTAACGAACATATTGAGAAGATGGAACAGATTACAGGCAAGAAGTTTGGAGATATGGAGAATCCACTTTTAGTTTCTGTTCGTTCTGGAGCAAGAGCTTCTATGCCGGGTATGATGGATACAATCCTTAATCTTGGACTTAACGAGAACGTTGTTAAAGATGAAGGATGAGAGAGGGGTTAAGCTTGATGTAGAGCTTACAGCGGATGATCTTAAGGAGCTTGCAACACAGTTTAAGGCTGAATATAAGTCTAAGATTGGCAAGGATTTCCCAGATGATCCTAAGGAACAGTTATACGGAGCTATAAAAGCTGTATTCCGTTCATGGGACAACCCAAGAGCTAATGTATACAGAAGAGATAATGATATTCCTTATTCTTGGGGAACAGCAGTTAATGTACAGTCTATGGCATTTGGTAATATGGGGGATGACTGTGGAACTGGTGTTGCATTTACAAGAGATCCTGCAACTGGTGCTAAAGGACTTTTTGGAGAGTTCCTTACTAACGCACAGGGTGAAGATGTTGTTGCCGGAGTAAGAACTCCAATGCATATTCAGGAAATGAGTGAGAAGTTCCCGGAAGCATTTGAGCAGTTTAAGGATGTGTGTGCAACTCTGGAAGAACATTACAGAGATATGCAGGATATGGAATTTACAGTAGAGCATGGCAAGCTGTTCATGTTACAGACACGTAATGGTAAGAGAACAGCACAGGCAGCATTAAAGATTGCATGCGACCTTGTAGATGAGGGGATGAGAACAGAGAAGGAAGCAGTTGCAATGATTGATCCTCGTAATCTTGATACACTTCTTCATCCTCAGTTTGATGCAGCTGCACTTAAGGTTGCAACTCCAGCAGGAAGAGGTCTTGGAGCATCTCCTGGCGCTGCATGTGGTAAGATTGTTTTCTCAGCAGAAGACGCAGAAGAGTGGAATGCAAGAGGAGAGAAGGTTGTTCTTGTAAGACTTGAGACATCGCCAGAAGATATTACAGGTATGAAGGCTTCACAGGGTATTCTTACTGTAAGAGGAGGTATGACAAGCCATGCAGCGGTTGTTGCAAGAGGTATGGGAACCTGCTGTGTATCTGGCTGTGGTGATATTGCAATGGATGAAGCTAATAAGAAGTTCACACTTGCAGGCAAGGAATACCATGAAGGAGATTATATATCTATTGATGGTACAACAGGCAACATATATGATGGACAGATTCCTACGGTTGATGCCAAGATTGCAGGAGAGTTTGAAAGAGTTATGGAGTGGGCTGATAAGTACAGAAAGTTAAAGGTTCGTACTAATGCAGATACTCCTAAGGATGCCAAGAAGGCAAGAGAACTTGGAGCAGAAGGTATCGGACTTTGCCGTACTGAACATATGTTCTTTGAAGAGGACAGAATTGCAGCATTCAGAGAGATGATATGTTCTGATACTGTAGAAGAAAGAGAATCAGCACTGGATAAGATTCTGCCATATCAGCAGGGGGATTTCGAAGCACTTTATGAGGCACTTGAAGGTAATCCTGTAACTATCAGATTCCTTGATCCACCTCTTCATGAATTTGTTCCTACAGAGGAAGAAGATATTAAGAAGTTAGCTGAATCACAGGGCAAGTCAGTAGAGACTATTAAGAATATTATTGCAAGTCTTCATGAGTTTAATCCAATGATGGGACACAGAGGATGCCGTCTTGCAGTAACATATCCAGAGATTGCCAAGATGCAGACAAGAGCTGTTATAAGAGCTGCAATCAATGTTAAGAAGGCACATCCTGACTGGAATGTTAAGCCGGAGATTATGATTCCGCTTATCTGTGAGGTTAAGGAATTAAAGTATGTAAAGAAGACTGTTGTTGAGACAGCAGATGAAGAGATTAAGGCAGCAGGAATCGACCTTGAATACGAGGTTGGTACTATGATTGAGATTCCAAGAGCTGCACTTACTGCTGATGAGATTGCCAAGGAAGCTGATTTCTTCTGCTTTGGTACTAACGATCTTACACAGATGACATTCGGATTCTCAAGAGATGACGCTGGTAAGTTCCTTAATGCATACTATGAATCTAAGATATTTGAGAATGACCCATTTGCAAAGCTTGACCAGAATGGTGTTGGTAAGCTTATGGAGATGACAATAAAGCTTGGAAGACCGGTTAATCCGGATCTTCACATAGGTATCTGTGGAGAGCATGGTGGAGATCCTTCATCAGTTGCATTCTGCCACAAGATTGGTCTTGATTATGTGAGCTGCTCACCATTCAGAGTACCTATTGCAAGACTTGCAGCAGCACAGGCTGCTATTGCGGAAGAAAAATAATCCAATTTCTGACCATAACACGAGTTTCGGGGCATGGAAGGCGAAAGCTTTTCATGCCCCGAAATGTTTAAAATGGAATATTTTTTCATTGCCCTAAATCACGATATGTTCTATAATAATGTAAAATATATATTGATTGGAGCGTATTATGGAACAAAAGAAAATCGAACCTATTCGTGATGCCAGAAAGCTTGGTAAAGCGAAGATGCTGATTCTTGGTATTCAGCATATGTTTGCCATGTTTGGCGCAACTATCCTTGTACCTATTCTGGTATCAGGATACTTTCAGGCTGCCTGCGGTGAGGAGCTTACCAGAGGTCTGTCTGTATCAGTAACACTTTTCTGTGCAGGCTTTGGTACATTGATATTCCACCTGTGTACTAAATTCAAAGTACCTGCATTCTTAGGATCTTCCTTTGCATTTCTTGGTGGATTCTACACAGTAGCTAATCTTGACAGCGGTATGTATGCTGGAATGTCAGCTAATGATAAGGCTGCTTATGCATGTGGTGGTATATTTGTTGCCGGAATGCTTTACTTTGTACTTGCACTTATAATTAAGCTTGTTGGAGTCAACAGAGTTATGAAATTCCTTCCACCTGTAGTTACAGGACCTATCATTATATGTATTGGTCTTTCACTTGCAGGTTCAGCTATTACAAATGCTTCAACTAACTGGTTACTTGCATTTGTTGCACTTGCTGTAATTATTATATTCAATATATGGGGCAAGGGACTTTTCAAGATTATTCCTATTCTTATGGGCGTAGTAATTTCATATGTATTTGCACTTATTCTTAATGCATGTGGCGTACATAATCCTGATGGTTCAGCAATACTTAATTTCTCATCAATTGCATCTGCTTCATGGGTAGGAATTCCAAAGTTCCAGTTTATGAAGTTTGATGTAACAGCAATCCTTGTAATGGCACCTATTGCTATTGCAACAATGATGGAGCATATCGGAGATATGTCAGCTATTTCGGCTACAGTTGAAGAAAACTACTTAGCAGATCCGGGACTTCACAGAACACTTATTGGTGATGGTGTTGCAACAGCATTTGCAGGTGCAATTGGAGGTCCGGCTAATACTACATATGGTGAGAACACAGGAGTTCTTGAACTTTCTAAGGTATATGACCCAAGAGTAATCAGAATTGCAGCAGTATTTGCAATTATACTTTCATTCATACCTAAGTTTTCATCAGTTATATCAACTATGCCAACAGCAATTATCGGTGGTATATCATTCATGCTTTATGGTATGATTTCAGCTATCGGTGTAAGAAATGTTGTTGAGAACAAGGTTGACCTTACTAAGTCAAGAAACCTTATTATTGCAGGTGTTATATTTGTATGTGGTTTAGGCTTCGGTGGTGGACTTACATTTACAATCGGTGGAACATCTATAACACTTACAGCACTTGCAATCGCTGCTATAGCAGGTATTCTTCTTAATGCTATATTACCTGGTAATGATTATGAATTCGGTAAGAATCCAGCAGGTGACAGCAGCCGTGGAGTTTATGTTATGAACACAGACTCTGAAAAAGAAGAATCAGAAGATAATAAGTAAATAACAATAAAATTTGGAGGTACTTAATAATGATGGATTTTGAGAATGAGAAGAATATAACTATATTTACACATCCACTTATCCAGCATAAGATTTCAATTCTTAGAGATAAGAAAACAGGAACTAATGAATTCAGAAAGCTCGTTGAAGAAATAGCTATGCTTGAAGGTTTTGAGGCATTATCAGATCTTCCAACAGAAGATGTTGAGATTGAGACACCTATTGAGACTTGTATGACACCTATGATTTCAGGACGTAAGCTTGCAATTGTTCCTATCTTAAGGGCAGGCCTTGGCATGGTTCCTGGTGTACTTTCACTTGTACCAACAGCTAAGGTTGGACATATTGGAATGTATCGTAATGAAGAGACACATGAGCCTGTACCATATTACTGCAAGCTTCCACATCCAATAGAGGAAAGAACTATTGTTGTAACAGATCCGATGCTTGCAACAGGTGGTTCGGCAGTTGATGCAATTGACCAGATAAAGAAGGTTGGCGGAAAGCAGATTAAGTTCATGTGTATCATAGCTGCCCCAGAGGGAGTTGAAAAGCTTCATAAGGCGCATCCGGATGTTCAGATATACATTGGACATCTTGACAGAGAGCTTAACGCAGATGCTTATATTTGCCCAGGACTTGGGGATGCCGGAGACCGAATCTTCGGAACTAAGTAAATAATTATGGGCATGTAATTGCTTTGTGTTAAGAGATATGATAGTGTGTAAAATGCGGCTCCCAACGGGAGCCGTTTTTGTAACTTATATTATTTAATTAAGGAGATTTCGATGAGCAAGGAGGAAAACAGAAAGAATTTTTCTAAATATGTATCGCAGAATATTCTCGGAATGATAGGGTTTCTTGTTATGCCATTATATAGTATAATATTCTCAATTGGTGAGATGATTGGTGTTGGTTCAGCTATAAGGTATGCAATTAGTAAGATTAAAAAAGATGCATATGCAGATGATTATTTCTGGAATGCATTAATATGGTGTATATTGTCAAGCATGCTATTCGTTTTTGCCGGAATATTCTTTTCGGCAGATATCATGCGTGTTCTAGGAGCTGATGAACATATTGTAGCAGTTGGAAATAATTACACTAAGATATTCATGTGTTTTGCACCTATGTTTATGTGCAACTATGTGACTAATGCATTTGTAAGAAATGACGGAGCACCGGGAATTGCTATGAGTGCAACACTTTTTAGCAGTTTGTTTAATATAGTATTTGACTATATTCTCATGTTCCCGATGAATCTGGGAATGGAAGGTGCAGCACTGGCAACAGCTTTGTCGCCGATTATCGGAATGGGAATATGCAGCATACATTTCTTCTCTAAGAAAAGCAGTGTCAGGCTTGTTGTGTGTAAGCCTTCAGTCAGAAAACTTGTGGCAGGGTGCCAGCTTGGTGTATCGGCATTTGTAGGAGAGATGTCGTCAGCGGTCATTACACTTGCTTTTAATTTCGTAATACTTAAGCTGGCTGGTAATGTCGGAGTAGCTGCATACGGAGTTGTGGCTAATATTGCAATTGTCACAACTGCGGTATTTAATGGTGTTGCACAGGGAAGTCAGCCACTTATAAGCAGTTGTTTCGGCAGGGGAGACAAGGATGGATGTACACAGTTAAAACGAATGGGATATACAACAGCATTTGTACTTGCAGCGGTTATGTATAGTATATTGTTTATATTTGCAGGACAGTTTGTCGCAGTGTTTAACAGTGAAGGTTCAGAAATGTTAAGGCTTTACGCAACAGAAGGTGTTAAGTTATATTTTATTGGAATATTCTTTGCGGGAATTAACATTGTAGGTGGCGGTGCATTCAGTGCAACAGAGGATGCGTTTAAAGCGGCAGTTGTTTCTGTGGCAAGAGGATTTGTGCTGATTTTAGGTGCAGTTTTTGTAATGTCGGCATTTTTTGGAATGACAGGAGTATGGCTTGCGTATGCTGTTGCTGAGGGAATAACAACATTTATAATGCTTGTAATGGCGATGAGAGTGTGATAGAATATTTGCGGACAAAATTATCCCAGAGATTGGGGAAATATGAAAGGAGTCTATATAATTATGAGCAATATTGCAGACAAATTTGAAGAACTTGGAGTAATTCCAGTAGTAGTATTGAATGATGCTAAAGATGCACTTCCATTAGCTAAGGCTTTAGTTGATGGTGGTCTTCCTTGTGCAGAGGTTACATTCCGTAGCATATCCAGATATGGTACTTGCAGCAGGTACAGTACTTACAACAGAGCAGGTTGACAGAGCTGTAGCAGCTGGTGCTTCAGTTATCGTAAGCCCAGGATTTGATCCAGAAATCGTTGATTACTGTATTTCTAAGAACATTCCTGTTATGCCAGGTATCGTTACACCTTCAGAGCTTGCACAGGCTGTTAAGAGAGGCCTTACAAGAGTTAAATTCTTCCCAGCTACAGCTGCAGGTGGAATTAAGATGATCAAGGCTATGTGCGCAGCTTACACTAATGTAAGAATCATGCCTACAGGTGGTATCAACACAGCTAACCTTGAGGAATTCTTATCATGCGATAAGATCTTCTGCTGTGGTGGTTCATGGATGGTTAAGGGTGATATGATTAAGGCAGGAGAATTTGACAAGATTAAGGATATGACAGCAGAGGCTGTTGCTCTTGTTAAGAAGATTCGTGGCTAATCACCAGTGATTGTTAATAGCAAAGATACATATAAACCCCGTATTCTGTTTTGCAGGATACGGGGTTTTGTACGTATATTATGTTTTTTAGTGAATTACAGATTAGAAAAAATATTCTCAATTTCTTCATGGGGAAGTACAAGGGCAAATCTTACATGACCTTCTCCAAGGCTTCCGAAGCTGCTTCCAGGTGTACATAAAACACCAGTCTTATTAAGAAGTTCCATAACATAATCAGCTGAACTGGTATAGCCGTCAGGAATGGCAGCCCATACAAACATTGTGCCTTTAACATCAGCAGGTTTAAGTCCAAGCTTCTTAATTCCGGCAACGAGAGCATTTCTTCTTAACTCATATTCAGCACGGTTGTCAGCGACATATCCTTGCGGACCGTTAAGTGCAGCAACAGCAGCTTTCTGATATATAAAACTTGTTCCATAGTCAAATTGTGAGCGGACAGTTTTGAATTTGCTTACGATTTCACGGTTTCCGATAAGAAATGAAAGGCGCAGACCAGTAAGATTATAAGTCTTAGAAAGAGAGTTGAATTCAACTCCGACTTCCATAGCACCTTCGTGGCTTAAGAAAGAGCCACCAATCTGTCCGTCATATATAATCTCAGAATATGCGTTGTCGTGAATAATAATGATGTTATATTTCTTGGCAAATGCGATGAGTTTATCGTAGAATTCATCAGGTGCAGTAGCACATACAGGATTCAGTGGATAAGATACAACCATCATTTTGGCTTTTTTTGCAGTATCTTCATCGATAGAATCAAAATCTATAAGATAATCATTCTCTGGGAGAAGATTGTAATAAGCAATCTGTGCGTCACACAGGAATGGTCCAATCTCGAATATAGGATATCCTGGATTAGGAACTAAGCATAAATCACCAGGGTTGCACAAAGCAAGGGCAATATGAGCCATGCCTTCCTGACTTCATCAGGTGTGATAACGGTGTTGTAACGGCGTTTGTACCATTTGCATACAGCGTCAAGCAATTCATCAGTATCACCAAGTGAGTACTTGTAATTCTCAGGGTCAAGTGCTGCCTCTGAAACAACCTTCATAACAGATTCATCAGGCTTGAAATCAGGAGTTCCTACAGTAAAGTTATATACCGGCTTTCCCTGTGCAAGTCTGTCATTCTTTTTCTGATTAAGTATATTAAAAATGTTGCTGCCAAAGCGGTCAGCTCTCTTAGAAAATTCAATATTCATATGTATACTCCATTTCTTTAAATGCGTATCTGCATGCATTTTATTCAGACCCGAAATATAGAAAAATTTCAAGCCTATCGAATAAGATACTAGCATAATTAACAAAAGTCAATTTTAAGGTGTATTTTTTGGTGAAAATGTGATAGTTTTATATATGTAAGTAGAAATAAATAAGATATGGCGGTCTGCAAATGTTACATACAGGAACATTAAACGGTAGAATGCAGACAGAAAGGAAAGGTAGAAGATATGTCAGTACAGGATTATCTTAGTGCAGTAAAGATTGGTAAAAAAGAATATCATGCGTGTGTAAATAAGGGTACGTACCCATATCTTCCGGTTTTGGAGGATATTATTGATGAAAACAGTATTGACAGAGAAGTTAGTCTTGGAAGTGACCAGATTCCGTTAAGACTTGTGGTTGGAACATGTACAGCAGGTAGAACTACTGCATTTGCAGACAACTTCATGCCTATACTTGACTGGGGAACAGAATTTTCAGCAAAGTGGGCTTCGCTTAGCGACAGTCAGGTGAATGAAGGAATAAGAGACGATATTAAAGTATATGAGTACATGAATAAGTTCTATGTGCTTGAAGGTAATAAAAGAGTCAGTGTACTTAAATATTTTAAGGCAGTGACAGTAAGTGCACAGGTTATAAGAAAGATACCTAAATACAGTGATGATCCTGATGTTAAGATATATTATGAATTCATGGATTTTTATAAATCTACCAAGTTAAACGATATATATTTCAGTAAAGAGGGCAGTTTTACAACTCTTATGGAGCTGGTTGGAATTACACCAGGAGAACCAATGGATGAGGATGATAAGAAAGACCTTGTTTCGTGCTATCTTAATTTCAGGCTTGCTTATGAATCAAGAGGAGGGGATAAGTTTGATTTCCCAACAGGAGATTCATTTTTACGCTTCATTCATATTCACGGATATGATGCTGTTAAGAAGATGACTAAGTCTGAGATGGCAAAGAATGTTGCCAAGACATGGGCTGAATTCGAGCTTCTTGATGACAACAGCGAAGTGGAACTTAAGATGACACCGGCAGCAGCACCTAAGAAGAATATATTAAGCTATCTGCTTCCAATGGGTGGAGGAGTTAAGAAACTTAAGGTCGGATTTGTGTATGAAAAAACACCGCAGGATTCAGAGTGGTGTTATGCACATGAGCTTGGAAGACAGTATATTGATGATACATTTGGTGACCAGATAGAGACATACGTTGAGGAGAATGTGATACCGGAGCAGAATGATGAGGCGGCAATCAACAGACTTATAGAGAAAGGCTGTGATCTTATATTCGTGACATCTTCGGCGATGAATATGGCTGGACTTAAAGCTGCAATAGCACATCCGTCAGTAAAGATTCTTGATTGTTCTCTTAACATTTCACATAAATATATCAGGTCATATTATGCAAGAATGTTTGAAGCAAAATTTATAACAGGGATTATTGCAGGTTCACTGGCTGATGACGATAATGTTGGTTATATAGCTGATAATCCGGTTTATGGGGCATGTGCGAATATTAATGCATTTGCATTGGGAGTAAAGTTTGTTAATCCAAGAGCCAAGGTTTACCTTGAATGGAACAGTATTAAGGATAATGATTCAGAGGAAAATCTTGCTAAGAAGAATATAAGCATTATTTCTAATCAGGATATGATTACTCCGGGCAAGAGTAAGAGAAAGTTCGGGTTGTATAAAGCGAGTGATTCGGATAAGCACCTGGCTATGCCTGTATGGCACTGGGGAGTTTTTTATGAAAAGCTTATACAGAGCATTATGAGTGGTTCATGGAGTAAGGATGAGGACGGCGATAATGTAAAAGCACTTAATTACTGGTGGGGAATGTCGGCAGGAGTTGTTGATCTTATATATTCAGAGAGTCTGCCATCAGCAACTAAGAGACTTGTAAAGCTCTTTGAGAAAGAACTTAAGGAAGCAAGGTTCAGAGTGTTTGAGGGTGAATTAAAAGATCAGCAGGGTAATATAAGGGTTGAAGAAGGGAAGCTTATTGATCCGGAACATATAATTACTATGGACTGGCTGCTTGATAATGTGGTTGGCAGACTGCCTCGGTATGATGAACTTACAGATAATGCTAAATTAAAAATGGCACTTCAGGGTGTTGTCAAAGAAGAAGAATAGAAAGCATGCTGCCTGCAGTGGTGGCTGGGGAATTATTAATGAAAATACTTGTGTTAGCGGATGTTGAATCAAAGTACTTATGGGATTATTTCGAAAAGGAAAAATTGGAAGGTATAGATCTTATACTTTCAGCAGGGGATTTAAAGCCACAGTATCTGTCGTTTCTTGCATCATTTTCAAAAGTACCTATTCTTTATGTGCATGGCAATCATGATGACTGTTATGATATACAGCCACCAGATGGATGCATTGATATAGAGAATAAGATATATGTGTATAAAGGTGTCCGTATTATGGGACTTGGTGGTTCTATACGCTATAAGAAGGGAAAGAACCAGTATACACAGAAAGAGATGAACCACAGAATTAATAAAATGTGGCTTTCAATAAAGAAGAACAGGGGCTTTGATATACTGCTTACACATTCACCGGCAGCGGG
>QWCN01005811.1_pt1 | contig 11836 bp, 5 predicted proteins | sample 1972711 | NCBI WGS metagenome assembly QWCN01 (sample SAMN09866707, study PRJNA288562) | Human gut metagenome isolate term1_stool, whole genome shotgun sequencing... | isolation source: gut | host: Homo sapiens | place: USA: California | reverse complement strand
GTATCGTGGCTGCCTGATCGAATACGGACCGGCAAAACAGATCATGGACAATCCGGCACATCCTTACACCGAACTTCTGATGAGTTCTGTACCCCGTGTCGGAGACAAATGGGAGAAAGAGATTGCCATGCCGGATATGGAAGGAAAAGAATATGCAGTGGAATACTGTAAGTTCGCTCCTCGTTGTCCGTACGCAACCGATGAATGTCGTCAGAAACGCCCGGATGCACAGGATATGGGCAATGGACGTATGGTACTTTGCTGTCACCCTCTGTGTCAGAAACCAAAGGAAGCGTAAAATAAACTTGCAAAATATAAAAAAGCTGTTGCCTTCGGGATTCGTGAGAGTTCCGGGGACGGCAGCTTTTTTATATTGATGTTGTTGTATTTATGTGAGCGACAAGTTGAAATTTTGTGCTGGAAATATGCTTTTGTTGAGAGGGATAGTATGTCGTATATGGAAAAAACAGTGGGTAGATGGTACTTTTGATTTGTGTATATAGCAAAAACGCCCCGGCGATTTCGTTGCGTTTGGAATCGTCGGAGCGTTTTCATATATCAAATTATTTCAAAGAGTTCGAATATTCCGAAGATTAGAACAGTCCGGTGATCTTTCCTGTCTCGTCTACATCGATCTTCTCAGCAGCCGGTACTTTCGGCAGTCCAGGCATGGTCATGATCTCGCCGGTCAGAGCTACGATGAAGCCGGCACCTGCGGAAACTTTCAGGTTTCTTACGGTTACTTCAAAGTCTGTCGGTGCGCCCAGTTTTGTCTGGTCATCGGTCAGGCTGTACTGTGTCTTGGCTACACAGATCGGGCAGTTGCCGAAGCCAAGTGCCTCTAACTGTTTTGCCTGTTTCTGAGCGTTGGCTGTCAGAACGACACGTTTTCCACCGTATACTTTCTGTACGATCTGGTTCAGTTTGTCTTCGATGGAACCTTCCAGTTCGTAGGCGTATGTGAAGTCGTTTGGTTCTTCTACCAGACGGATCACTTCTTCTGCCAGTTTCAGGCCGCCTTCGCCACCTTTTGCCCATACTTCAGACAGAGCAACGTTAACGCCAAGCTCTTTACATTTTTCTTCAACCAGATCCAGTTCTGCTTTGGTATCGGTCGGGAATGCATTGATGGCAACTACGCATGGCAGTTTGTATACATTCTTGATGTTGCTTACATGTTTTAACAGGTTTGGCATACCTTTTTCCAGAGCTTCCAGGTTTTCTGCATTCAGCTCGGCTTTCGGAACACCGCCGTTGTATTTCAGGGCACGTACAGTTGCTACGATAACTACTGCATCCGGTTTCAGTCCTGCCATACGGCACTTGATATCCAGGAACTTCTCAGCACCCAGGTCGGCACCGAAGCCTGCTTCTGTGATCGCATAGTCAGCCAGTTTCAGAGCCATCTTGGTTGCTGTTACGGAGTTACATCCGTGTGCGATGTTGGCGAATGGTCCGCCGTGTACGATAGCCGGTACACCTTCCAGTGTCTGTACCAGGTTTGGTTTCAGGGCATCTTTCAACAGAGCGGTCATGGCACCTTCTGCATGCAGGTCGTGTGCAGTTACCGGCTTCTGTTCTGCCACTTTACCGTATGTATATCCAATGATGATACGTCCCAGACGTTCCTTCAGGTCGTTGATATCGCTTGCCAGACACAGAACTGCCATGATCTCAGATGCTACTGTGATATCGTAGCCGTCTTCTCTCGGCATACCGTTGGTTTTTCCGCCAAGTCCGTCTACTACATTACGCAGCTGACGGTCGTTCATGTCAACACAACGTTTCCATGTGATCTTTCTCGGGTCGATGTTCAGAGCATTGCCCTGGAAGATATGGTTATCGATCATAGCTGCCAGCAGGTTGTTAGCTGCACCGATGGCATGGAAGTCACCGGTAAAGTGCAGGTTGATGTCTTCCATCGGAACTACCTGTGCATATCCGCCGCCGGCTGCTCCACCTTTTACACCGAAAACCGGTCCTAAGGATGGCTCTCTTAAAGCAACCATAACGTTCTTGCCCATTCTCTGCATACCGTCTGCCAGACCTACAGTTGTTGTAGTCTTTCCTTCACCGGCCGGTGTCGGGTTGATAGCAGTAACCAGAATCAGTTTACCATCTTTTTTGTCAGATTCTTTCAGCAGATTGTAGTCGATCTTTGCTTTGTACTTTCCGTACTGTTCCAGATATTTGTCATCAATACCTGCTTTTGCTGCAATCTCGGTGATCGGTTTCATTTCGCATTCCTGTGCGATCTCAATGTCTGTTTTGTATCCCATAGTTATTTCTCCTTTCTTCTGACCGGACGTCTGCCCCCGAAACGGAACAAAAAGTGAAGAATGTATCTGTTCCGTAAATAAAAAAACGCAGCAAATGTAATCATGTTCTACATTGCTGCCCAGACGGTCGGCCAATATGAATCCTGGTTTCCTGTGGTTCCTCCACATATCCGTCAGTAGCCAGGATCTTCTTTTTCAGACTTCTTTTAAAGAATAGCATAAATTAGCAAAAAAGTCAAGAATTACGAGGAAAAAACAATCTCTTTTTGTGGATTTTCACTTGATATTTATGAGGAAGAAAGTTATACTTATACGGTAACATAATTGTTACTGTTCACTGATACTATCTTGCGAGGTGTTTTTTTGTGAGCGAAGGTCACAGAAAACCCGAGACATACCTCACGAATTTATGCGATTAGTATGAATTCTGTGCATCGCAAAGTGTGTAATGGTGAGATACCTTGAAAAACAAACGTGATCACTATTAATGAAGAAAGCCGGTGATATTTGTGGAACAGGCAATCAGGGAGGCGATATTTTCCGGATTCTGCAGGACGTATAATCAGGCACAGACAGTGACCTGTGAGTTCACAGAGACGGAAGAAGGACTCGAACTGACCGAAGTGGACTGTGGATATAGACGGTGCATCCATCGGGGCAGCTGTGAAGTGGCCAGGCAGATCCGTCAGATGGAAGAGGATCACAAAAAGGAGTAAAGGGGAAACAAATGGTAAAACTGAATAAGAAAATCAGGAGATATCTGGCTCTGGTTCTATGCCTCAGTATCTTGCTTGTACCTGTAGAGGGTTATGCGGCGAAGAATAATCAGAGCACAAACCAGCGGGTGAGAACCACAACGACAGCAGCAGGCTGGGTGTCCAGCGGCGGCCGATGGTGGTATCGAAATGCAGATGGGAGTTATCCGAAGAGTACCTGGAAACTGATCAACGGTTCATGGTATTACTTTGAATCTGATGGATGGATGGCGACTGGCTGGAAAAAACTGGGCGGCGAATGGTATTATCTTACATCCAGTGGAGCGATGGCTACCGGATGGGTGAAACTGAATGGGAAATATTATTTCATGAACGGTTCCGGTGTGATGCAGCATGATACCTGGGTGGATAATGGTGTCTACTATGTGAACAGCGATGGTGTCTGGGTGGAAGGAAAGACTTCCCAGAACAGAGTAGAAAGCAGTCGGACAGATTCCGCAGCAGGATGGGTGTCCGGTGGCGGCCGATGGTGGTATCGGGAAGCAGATGGTTCCTATCCGAGAAACAGCTGGAAAGTAATCAATGGTTCATGGTATTATTTTGACGGCAGTGGCTGGATGGTAACCGGCTGGCTAAAACGCGCAAGCAGCTGGTATTATCTGGAGCCGGGCAACGGTAACATGGTAACGGGCTGGAGAAAAATCGGAAGTACCTGGTATTATCTGAATCCGGGAAATGGCGATATGGCGCAGGGCTGGAAAAAGATTGGGAATGTCTGGTATTATCTGGAGCCGGGAAATGGTGGCATGGCAACGGGCTGGAGAAAAATCGGAAGTACCTGGTATTATCTGAATCCGGGAAATGGCGATATGGCAACGGGCTGGACAACCATTGGAGGAACCCGATATTACATGAATCAGGATGGGGCCATGGTAGAAGGCTGGTCACAGCAAAATGGAACCTGGTATTACCTGAAACCGGGCAGCGGAAACATCGCAACCGGATGGTTAAAACTGGGTGCAACCTGGTATTATCTGGCGAGTGACGGAAAGATGCTGACAGGTTTCCAGAACATCGGCGGATCCAAGTATTATCTGAACACAGGCAGTGGAGCCATGGCAGTAGGCTGGCTACAACTGGGCAGTGACTGGTATTATATGAACGGCAGTGGTGCCATGCTGACAGGCTGGCAGAAAATCGGAAGTACCTGGTATTATCTGAATCCGACGACTGGTAAGATGGCAACAGGCTGGACAACCGTTGGTGGAAGTAAATATTATATGAACGGCAGCGGTGCCATGCTGACGGACTGGCAGAATATTGACGGTTCAGAGTATTATTTTTACAGCAGTGGAGCCATGGCGGTAAGTACAGTCATCGGCGGTGTTGAAATCGGAGCAGATGGAAAAGCATCGAGAACAGAAAGTCAGGCGCTTGGGACTCTGACCAAGTTTTTGAAAACAATGATTCAGCCGGTAGGTAACACCCTGTATGTATGGGGTGGCGGTCATGACGCCTGGACAGACGGAGACGGACTGCGTATCGGTATGAACCCGAAGTGGAAACAGTTCTATAACCAGCAGGGAGCTTCGTATAATTATACGAAACATCGATATGAGTATCAGAATGGTCTGGACTGTTCCGGTCTGGTCAGCTGGGCTGTCTATAATACATATAATACGAAATCAAATCAGAAAGAAACGGCATACAGTTCAACATCTACCGGATTCCCGGCTTATCTGACCAACAAAGGTTTTGGATCGCACGGAAAAGTTTCCGGTGGAACATTTACACCTGGTGACGTGGTAAGTATGACCGGTCATGTGTGGGTTGTTCTTGGCATGTGTTCGGATGGAAGTCTGGTGATCGTTCATGCGACACCACCGGTAGTTCAGATCAGCGGTACGGTCAATACAGCAGGAAGCACGAACAGTGAGGCTGTAAAACTGGCAAAGGCATATATGAAGAAATATTATTCAGATGCAGCCGGCAAATATAATCTGTGTATCGCAAGTAAAGCATATGTGAATAACGTAGACCGTTTCCAGTGGTCCTCCAGCAGTATGAGAGATCCGGATGGACTGCGTAATATGACGGCAGCACAGGTACTTGAAAAATTGATTGGACCGCAATAAGAAAAATGCAAAGAAAGGCTGTCGGGAAATAGACAGTTCTAAGTTTGGGAGGGTGTGACTCATACCGAGGCACACCCTCCCAAACTTTTTATCATACAAAGAAAAAAGATGACTGACGACAACCATCTTTCTCTCCATTTATTGAGATGAGTTTAGTATTGAGGGGTTGCAGGAAAAATGGTTTTGTGTTAATATGTTAAGGAATGTAAAGAGAATATTTCGTAAATATTACAAGAATATATAACACAATGTAAAACCATAAAAGGAGAAATGTATGAAAAAAAGAATCCTTTGTTTAACATTAGGATTAATGCTGACAATTTCACAGGCAGTACCTGCAGGCGCTGCATCCAGAAAAGATCAGTTAAAACAGGATAAGGCAGCAGCACAGAGTCAGCTTGCAGCTCAGGAGTCCAAAATCAATAATCTGGAAGACCAGAAACAGACACTTTCCGCTGAGATCGATCAGCTGGATTCTGATCTGGTAAATATTATGGTTGAGATTGAGATTCTGGATGGTGAGTTATCCGATAAAGAAGCGCAGATCGAGCAGACCAAAGCAGATCTGGCAGTGGCAGAAGAAAATAAACAGAAACAGTATGAAGCCATGAAGAAGAGAATCCAGTATCTGTATGAAAAGGGTGGAGATGATGCATGGGCACAAATGCTGTTCCAGGCATCGGACTTTACCAGTCTTCTGAACCAGGCAGAATATGTACAGCAGATGTATGACAGTGACAGAAACAGTCTGGAAGAGTTCAAAGAGACTGTACAGCAGGTAAAAGACCTTGGGGATCAGCTGGACAGTGAGAAAGCAGAACTGGAAGAGATGAACCAGGAGTATCAGAATCGTCAGGCGAGTATGCAGACCCAGCTGGAAGAAAAGAAAGCAACTTCCAGTGATTATGATGCACAGATCGCACAGGCGCAGAACCAGGCTGCACAGTACACGGAACTGATTCGTCAGCAGAATGCTGAGATCCAGAAAATTGAAGAAGAAGAGAAAAAAGCAGCGGAAGAGGCAGCAAGAAAAGCGGCCGAGGAAGCAGCTAAGAAGGCAGCAGCAGAAGAAGCTGCAAAGAAAGCACAGGAAGAAGCAAACAAAAAAGCAGCAGATGAGGCAGCAAAGAAAGCAGCAGAAGCAAGCAAGAAATCTTCCTCTGCTTCCGGCAGTAATACAGCTGCAAGTTCCGGTTCTTCCACAAGCAGTAAAAACAATACATCAGGCAGCAGCGTATCATATAACCCGACAGGACAGTCCGTTGTTAATTACGCATGCCAGTTTGTTGGCAATCCTTATGTATGGGGTGGTACAAGCCTGACAAACGGAGCTGACTGTTCCGGATTTATTATGAGTGTATATGCGAAGTTTGGTGTATCCCTTCCGCATTCTTCCGGAGCCATGGCAGGCTGTGGTCGTGGAGTTTCCTACTCTGAGGCAATGCCTGGAGATATTATCTGCTATGCAGGTCATGTAGCAATCTACATGGGCGGTGGACAGATCGTACATGCAAGTAACGCAAAAGACGGTATTAAGATCAGCGGAAACGCTGCGTACAGACCGATCGTTGCAGTTCGTCGTGTGCTGTAATCAGAATAATAGTAAAAATTATGAGAGTCGTATCTGAAAAGGATATGGCTCTTTTTTTGTTTTCAATAATCTATTCTGCTTTAACGTGGCATTTTATTGTAGTTCCGAATTTGACAAAATAAATGATGGAATCAACACAAAAGAACGAGCCGACAAAAAAACGAATCGTTATAATTAGAATAAAAGAGACTGAGACAGTCTGTATGCAGACGGAATAGGATACATTGCCGGAAGGAGGCAGATAATGAAGAATCGAAAAAAACGGCTTATGAAGATCGGAGCTGTCATAGCGGTGATTGCAGTTGCAGGAATTGCCGGCGGAGTCGTTATATGCAAGGGTGCCAATCGATTCGAGCTGACAGTAGCCGGGGATCTAATCAGTAAAGAAGAGTATGTGAACTGCATGAATTCCGTGGAATACGACACCAAGATACAGATCCAACAAGATTATGATGCCGTATACGGAACGGATTTCTGGGAAAAACAATACGACGGACAATACGGCTATGAGATCCTCACCCGGAATACAGTAGAACAGTTAAAATACATCCATGCAGTATATGATCTTGCCGAAGAAAACGGAGATGTAGCAGACAGCAGCTATGAGGCTCTGGAAAAACGCTGGAAGGATGGTAATACGGAGCGGGGCGAGAAAGTAAAAAAAGGCGAAGTGATCTACGGACTGAAAGAGTATACGTTTCAGCTGTATCTGGACTATGAGCTCAGTACTCTGAAGGAAAAATACTGTAACGATATCTCCCGGGAGGGAATGCAACTGACAGAGGACGAGGTTCTTCAGTACTACCAGAGTCGCGACTGGATATTTGGAGACAGCGAAGAAAACGCTGACCTGGAAACAGCAAGAATAGCAGTCGAAAGAGAACTGCGTGAACAGAAATACGACGATATGATCACGCAGCGTGAAAACGGTTCTCAGGTGGAAGGAAACATGAAAGATGTAAACCGGTACACCTTGAAGAATATACAATAATGGAAGGAGAAAAGGTATGAAGAAAAGATGGATGAGCGGTACGTTAGCACTTCTGCTTGCAGGAACAACAGTCGCATCAATGATGCCTGCAGTATCTGTTAAGGCTGAGGGAAATACCGTAAATGGAACAACATATTATGTTGATTCCAAAGGGGGAGACGATAGCAATGACGGAACAGCAGAAGGCAAGGCGTTCCGGACACTTGACAAAGTAAATGCACTTGACCTTGAGCCGGGAGATACAGTGCTTCTGAAAAAAGGATCTGTGTTTGAGGATCAGGCTCTTACGTTTACAAAAGAGGACAGCGGTACTGCAGAAGCACCGGTAAAAGTATCTACCTATGGAGAGGGAAACAGACCACAGATCAATACAAATGGTCATGGCTTATGGGAGTTAAACTATGGTACTCCGCTGGATAACCAGAACCATAAATGGAAAGGTACTGTATCTTCCAGTATTTTAATTGAAGATGCTGAATACCTTGAAATCGAAGGTCTGGAACTGACCAACGACAGAAAGAGTGCAACCGATACCGAAAAAGATAAAGAGTATAATGATGCATACGCAATGGACAGAACCGGTGTTGCCGGAGTTGCAAAAGACAATGGAACTGTAGATCATATCGTATTAAATGATCTTTATATCCATGATGTAACAGGAAACGTTTATAACAAGCATATGACAAACGGCGGTATCTATTTCATCGTTGCAAAACCAACGAATGAAGGCGAAACCGGAATCGCAAGATATAATGATATCCAGATCAGAAACTGTTCTCTGGATACTGTAAACCGTTGGGGAATTGCAGTCGGATATACCTATCAGTGGAGACAATTCACAACAGGTGCATTGTCAGATGCAACAATGGCAAAATATGCTTCATCCAATGTTGTGATCGAGAACAACTACCTGAACCATGTAGGTGGAGATGCCATCACAACCATGTATCTGGACAGACCGATGGTTCAGTACAATGTGTCAGAGAACGCATCAGAGCAGATCAATTTCAAAGACTACTCAAAGAATCAGCCAAGTCTTGATGCAAATGGTAATGTAAACGGTACACAGGGCGTTGGAGCAGGACGAGTGGCAGCAGGTATCTGGCCATGGAAATGTAAAAATGCAATCTTCCAGTACAACGAGTGCTTCAGAACATTGAATGCTTCCAATGGTAACGGCGATGGACAGCCCTGGGATGCTGACTATGGTGACGGAACAAACTACCAGTACAACTACAGCCATGGTAATACAGCAAGTACCATTATGTTCTGTGGCGGAGAGTCCATTAACAATACATTCCGCTACAATATCAGCCAGTATGAAGATATGGGACCTCTGGATCCGGCCGGTAACTCTGGGAACTGCCAGGTTTATAACAATACGTTCTATATCAAAGAAGGTCTCAACACCATCTGGCACAGAAGCCATGGCAACGGCGGTCCTGTAGATATGGAAAATAATATTTTCTACTTCGCAGGTAATACACCGGTTACAGTAAACGACTGGAATCCTAGCGGAAATAAGACCTTCAGCAATAACTTATATTACAACGTAAGCACCTATCCGAATGATGCAAATGCTGTAAAAGTGAATGCAGGGACAGAAGTACTTGTGAATCCAGGTTCCGGTCCGGATTCTGTAGCGACAGATAAGAGCGCAAGAAGACATGAAGATCCAACCGCTACAACAGTATTTGACGGATACAAACTTGCAGAAAACTCTCCTGCAATCAATGCCGGTAAAGTAGTGGTTGACAGAAATGGTTATACCATCGATCATGACTTCTTCGGTCACAAGATCACAGCAGTACCGGAGATCGGAGCAGCAGAAAGTGATGCAGTGGCAGCACTTGTACTGAGATCCAATGTGTATACTGTTTCCGGAACAACCGTAAGTGACCTTCCGAAAAATACAACAGTAGAAGACTTCCTTAAAAACGTTATCATCGATGCAGGTGTTACCGTTACGATCAAAGAGGGTGAGAAGGAACTTATTGCAACAGATATCGTAAAAGGAGGAGCAACAATCACTCTTTCTTATGAAGGAATGGAAAGTGTCACTTATACAGTTGTTGCAAGTTCTGATAAAGAATTAAAAGATTGTTACTATGAAGTAAAAGGAACAACCATGAGCGTTCCTTATACAGACAAAAATCCGGCTACCGTAAAAGAGGTAAAAGCAAATATCACAGTAGCAGACACAGCAACGGTTTCTGTATTAAACGGTGAAAACGAACTGGCAGATACAGATAACGTAGTAGCAGGAATGATTCTTCGTATCACTGCTGAAAACGGAGATACAAACGATTATATAATCGCTCAGAAAAATACATACAACTGGACTTTAGATTATGTAAATGGACAACAGGGAAATGTCTGGTTCGGCCAGATGAAAAGAGGAACCGGCGACTGGGCAAATATGACAGAAGTTGACCACGATAGATGGCCAAACTGGGCAGTAAATACTTATTATGGTCCTGGTATTGATGCACCACAGGGAACAATTACAACAACAAATCCATCTGTTCACGGTTTACTTTCTGCACCGCCAAGCACAGATATCTCTACTGCAATGGCATATCGAGTACCGAAGAGCGGAACCGTTACGTTCAATGTAAAAGATGACGAGCCATACCTTCGTCAAAATGGAAATGCAAACGGAACTGTTACCTTAGGTCTCTATGTAAATGGCACAGAGAAGAAGAGTGTAACGCTTGCAAATAGTAAAGAGAAAGTGGGAGATTGGGAAAAACCGGAAGAGCTTGAAGTGGCTCAGGGTGACATCATCCGTGTAGTAGTAAAATGTAACGGAAACCCAAGCAAACCATCTGCTCATATTACACCGATTATTACTTACGTGGATAAAGCTGCTGCAGATAAAGAAGCCCCAACAGTTCCGGCTGATGTAAAAGCAACAGAAGTAACAGTGACAACTGCAAAAATCACATGGAGCGAATCCACCGATAATGTAAGTGTAGCCGGATACAATGTCTATGTAAATGAAACAAAAGTAAATGATGCACTTGTAACAGGTACTGAATACAGTTTAACAGATCTTACCGCAGCTACGGAGTACAGTGTAACTGTAACAGCAGTGGATGCAGCAGAAAATGAATCTGCAAAATCCGAAGCGGTGGTATTTACAACAGAAGCAGAAAAAGATACCCAAGCGCCAACTGCACCAACAGACGTAAAAGCAACAGAAGTAACCGAAACAACCGCAAAAGTTACATGGAGCGAAGCGACCGATAATGTAGGTGTCGTTGGATATAACGTATACTTAAATGAAACAAAAGTAAATGACGCATTTGTAACAGGTACTGAATATGCGTTAACCGGGCTTACAGAAGCAACCGAATACACAGTAAGAGTAACTGCAGTGGACGCAGCAGAAAATGAATCTAAGAGATCTGAAGCAGCTACATTTACAACACCAAAAACACAGGATACCGAAGTACCATCTGTACCGGCAGGTGTAGCAGCATCAGACGTGACACAGACAGGAGCAAAGATTACCTGGACAGCATCTACAGATAATGTAGGAGTAGCCGGATATAACGTATATCTGGGTGAATCCAAAGTAAACACTTCACCTGTAACGGTTACAGAATATGCATTAACCGGACTTACAGCAAATACAGGATATACAGTAAGCGTAAGCGCAGTGGATGCAGCAGGCAATGAATCTGCAAAATCTGAAGCAGCATCATTTACCACATTAGAAGCAGAAGAAGAAAAAGATACCGAGGTACCAGGCGTACCAACGAATGTATCTGCAGCAGATGTGACACAGACAGGAGCAAAAGTTACCTGGAGTGAAGCAACAGACAATGTAGGTGTAGCAGGATACAACGTATATGTAAATGAGGCAAAAGTAAATGAGGAACTTGTAGCAGGTACTGAATTTGCACTGACAGGGCTTACAGAAGCAACTGAATATACAGTAAGAGTAAGTGCAGTGGATGCAGCAGGAAATGAATCTGCAAGATCTGAAGCAGCGACATTTACGACATTAGAAAGTGAAAAACCTGCCCCGGAAAAACCATCCGCTCCTACGAATGTAAAAGTATCTGAAATTACTCATACCACAGCAATCGTTACCTGGGAACCGGCTGCAGAAAGAG
>QWCN01005809.1_pt1 | contig 11839 bp, 13 predicted proteins | sample 1972711 | NCBI WGS metagenome assembly QWCN01 (sample SAMN09866707, study PRJNA288562) | Human gut metagenome isolate term1_stool, whole genome shotgun sequencing... | isolation source: gut | host: Homo sapiens | place: USA: California | reverse complement strand
AAAGCAAAAATCAGATAGAAATCTTACGATAACTATCTGATTTTCAGAAGAGCGGAAGACGGGGCTCAAACCCGCGACCCTCAGCTTGGAAGGCTAATGTCCACAGAAGCCTACGGCTTCGTGGCAACCAACTGAGCTACTGTTGCTTATGATAGTTATTGTAAGATATTGATTTAGTTCAAAAACTATTGGTTGATGTCTCGGTTGACTTTAAAGCCAAAAGCCAAGAATGATTAATAAATAATTTAATTATCTCTTTGCAGCCTTAAACTGCATTGCAAATATAGTCAGCATTGCTTGATTATGCAATAATAACTCTCTATAGTTGAGATTCTCCCAATCACTTTTTTATCTATCTAATGATATAGTAGATATTAGTATAAGTGTAGTCTTTCAATCATCCAAGAATCATTCAAAAAGTGTATCTCTAATTTGATATTTCATAGCGGTATTAAAAATAGTAGTGGGTATATAAAGCTATTATTGTTCAAAAATCCACCTGCTTAAAAATCTGCTCTTTTTGCTTGGCACTCTTCATTGCTATGTATATAATCGTATATCGGTAAATTAAATATTTTATAGCTATGAAAGAATTGATTAAAAAGAATGTGGTATCACCTAAGAGTAAGTTTCTTAATGATGCAATCATTCAAAAGTATTTTCCAAACTGGGTCAAGATACCCGGATTAATAAAAGAACCTTCACTCATAAGAGGTTAATAGATGTGTTTAGAACTGAAAAAGCCAACTTATCCTTAATTGGGTAGGTTGGCTTTTTGTTGTTTAGGAATGTCTATAACTATTGCTTTGTAAGTGACATTGAGCATTCTTTGTCACCTTTCTTATTGGTTGCATAATCGTACCAATAATATTTGTAAGTAGCTTTGTTTCCTGCAATGGTAAATGTACCTAAAGTGTAATCATCATTATCATTGAAGATGATTTTCAAATCCTTACCGTTTAATTGATAAGTATGGTTTGAAGTAGTTTCTTCTCCATCATCCCATACTAAACCACCGTTACTTTTGAAAGTGAAAGAACCTGTACCATCTTCGCTTGAAGTGTATTTCCAAGTACCAACTATGTTTGTACCTGTTTCTTCTTTCTCATCATCATCACTGCTGCAAGCTGCAAAATTCACACTGATAAGGATAGCTATTAAAGCCATCCCAATAAATCGAAATGTTCTCATATTGATTAAATATTGTTTGTGCCTCTATGTTCCTAATAGATAGCCATTAGTAAATAAGTTCTGAATAAGCGTGAGGAACACAACAAGAAGTTGCACACTTATTAAATTGGTAGATATACTTTCTGTTTTGTTTTCCAGTATTGTAGCCAATGTTCCCATATTGACTATTACAAAATAAAGAAGCGTGGGAACTATTGCTATTACTAAGTTGAGGCACTCTTGTTTCCAAGAGTTCTGGACTGCCAAGCACAAGTAATAAACAATAGCCCACGCCAAACGATATATAGACTATCCTTGTAAGATAGGTATATAACATTGACGTGAGCGTTCTTGCTTATTATCCTTGTGCTTTGAAATGTCCAGTTTCAACTTAGGATAATATGTAAAACGCTCTTTGTTATCTAATATGTTCTTCCAACTCCCTAACTCAATAGGTCTTTAGAATTGGCACAAAGTTACTAAAAGTGTTTGTATAAGCAAGAACTATTGTTTATTAAAGATGCAGGTGAGCAGGTTTTCTTCATAAATTCAAGTAGGTAGGAAATTCAACTCTGCCTATATAATAGCGGTTTTTAGTATATTCAAATTGTTCACATTACTAAGATAGGGACAAAATGATGTTGTAATCAAATAAGAAAGAGTTTGTAGATGCAACATTTTCTGCAAATACAAACTCTTTAACGGTGTATTCAATCAGTTGGATTGATAGAATTAAGGGTTGTTGGCTGTGATACTTTTTTTCAATTCATCAAAGTCTGCATAATAAAAATATCTTGTACCCTCTAATATGTCTGCAATAAAAGCTGTATCATTTTTATTTTTTGAAACAGCATAAACAACATCTTTATATTTTAATTTAAGAATAATAGTTCCTAAAACTTTTGCGATGAACAATTCACCCACATCTCCTGTGAGACTTTTGCTGTTAGATGATGCGTACTTCCATAATGCAACGTTACCTAAAGAGTACATTTCCTCCATATCTTTTTTCTTTATTTATTATAAAATAGAGTTTAATTCAAAGTATGATAAACAGAGGACAAAGTTAATTATTCGTTTATAATATACAAGTGAGAGGAAACATATAAAGTCTATTCATTTTCTAATATTGCTATTTTTAAGTTACAGCATGCTTCTAAGCACAACAAAATCCTTATTTCATGTAGATGGTATAGTAATAACAGAAAAATCTGATTTTGTTGTACTCTAACTAATAGATTAGAAACTTAGGCAGTCATAAGCCTGTAGGATTTCTTCCTGTCTTAGCCCTAAGTATCTTTTAGTGATACTAACTGAACTATGGTTAAACAGTTCCATCAACTTAACTAAAGCAAGTTCAGAATTATCATTATTCATGTTGTAAACTTGTCTGCCAAAAGTCTTTCTAAGTGAATGGCAGCTAAAGTTATCAATATGTAGCCTGTATTTCTTCTTTAGTTCTTTAAGAATGATATTGATTCTCTGTATAGAGTAAACAGTTCCTTTCTGGCTAACTAAGATAGGTGCATTACTGCCTATTGGATTCATAGCCTTATAGCAGTCTGTAATGTGTCTCTTTAATTGTGCATTGATACGTATAGTTCTTTTCTTTCCTGTCTTATGTTCAATGATAGTAAACTCATTTACATTCAATATCTGATTCCACCTTAAAGAAAGAATGTCACTTATCCTTAACCCAAAGAAGCAGCCTAAAGCAATTAGTAAACTCATAGAGTAATTTTCATCTTTGAATAGCTTTCTTATTAAGTTCATGGCTTCTTCCCATTCCAGAAAGTCAGCCGTTGTATTGCTGTATTTCAAGCTCATAATGTTCATTTTTGAGGATTAAACAATAAAAGTGAATGTCCTATCATTACCCATCATAGCTAAATGCTTGAATAACAATAGAACATTCACTTTGAGAATTAGTGATTGTTATGTTAGAATATAGATAGCCACCATTATAATAATCACCAACAAAGGAGGGCAAATAATGCCAATTCCTATCAGCAATAGTATAATTCCTATTGCACCGCCTAAAATCTTTCCATCATTCATAAATCTGTAGTTTTTTAGTTAATAGAAAAAGGACACCTAAATGTCCTTTTTTCAATTAGTTAATCAATAAACCACTGGTAACGTTCATCACCATGTAAGGCAGCATTTATTCCAACTGCCATTTCTGTAGCGTTTAAAGAACGGTCTAAGAATGAATCTATATAACTGCTCTTATTTGCACCTGTAAGCAAGTTGTAAAACTTCCACATATTCAAGTCATTACCAAAACTGCTAAAGTTTTCATCATTAATATAGGCTTTAGCAACACTGTTAATCTGTGTATCAGTTAGCAACATTCTTGGCAAGCTCTTTTGATAGCCACTTGGCAGACATTGATAAAGTCTCATCTTACCAAGAATTTGGCAGAACTGGTGTTCACTCATTGAGGTATTACCAAGTGACTGCATCAAATGTAGATGTTTGGCAGGATTGTAGTTATTGAACAGTTCCAAAGCTGAACGGTAAAGCTCACTTGTGTTGCTCACTCTTAAATCCTCTTTAAAGCCATCAGTAAAGATGCACATATTACAGCACACTTGATTCTTAAAACCAATAGCTAACCTAAACACTTCTGGACTTTTCTTTGAGTAGAGATTCATTTGGTTATAGGCTCTGACACCCACAATAGAAAGATTCAGCTTATTGCCACCAACTGTTTCATAGATAGTTGGAATGTCAATACTGAAAGCTGCTCTCTCATAATAGATAGTCTTATCAGATTCCAATAACTGATTAGCTGGTTTGCGTATTGCTTCTGGTATTCTGCCTTTGATAACGTGAGATACCCGTATCTCTGGTGTATCAATAGTTTCACCATTAAAGAAAGAACTTGCTGCTTCTTGAATGGTTTCAATAAATGCAGCATGATTGATAGTTAATTCATTGTCTTTGCTGAATACTGGTGTAATGCACTCATGTTGTAAATGATTCAAAGTAGCTTCTTCTGTATTAGCTTCAATGAAATGCTTTACATTTTTTGGGGCTTCTTCCACAATTACAGCTTCTTCTGCATACTGACCTAAATTCATACGTTGTGCCATGTTAGGCGTAATAATTAAATTTCTCATATAGCTTAAAAAATTAAATGATTAATAATTCGTTTTTTATATCACTATACAGAGGGGGACTAAAGGGTTAGTAGACCATAGAGGCAGCCACTATGCAATATTTTGACTGCTGACTTTTTAATGCGTAGGGGGGCTTTTATATAAGATACTTCCTATTCTAGTTTTGGGGCTTTTTGCTAATTGGGAAATATGTATTTTTCGTATTAGATAGTCTTTTTAATGGTATCAGCTATATGTGGTATATTGTGGAGTAGGTATTATATAATACATTCTCCGGTTCAAATTACTGATTTTGAAATTCTGCGGAAAAAATGGGGTCATATTCCTGCACCAAAAATTGAAAGCCACAAGTAATTTCTTACCAGTGGCTTGACGATATATTAGACGATGTAACCTCTTTCAAGGTCTTCATCGGTGAGTGTGAAGAGATAGACTTTATAGCCAATATTGTGTCTCATGCAGTCTTTCTAATGGCACATGGTATTTTAATCTATTGTATAATATTGAGTATTAGCTTCGATTTTTGGTGCGTTTATATTCAACACTGTTGCAATGTATTCCAGAGTTATTTCTTTGGACGTTATTTTATTAGCTAACAAGCTTTTAATGTTTTCATCGGACATATTACTCAATTTGCCAACGATTTCATTCAGCAACCAATTTCTTCTCCTAATAGTACCGTTTGTCATTATTGTAATTTCATCATTTCTATCTGGAGGAATTATATTATTATCAATGCACCAATCATAAATAATGTGATAGATTCTGGTATCTGAATCAGCTTCTTTAAAGTCTGGAATAATAGACTTATTGAGTATCAGTAAGCCATTAGTTATAAGTTTTATCTGACCTGCCTTAATTGCGATTTTTAAATATTTATTTAATGTACCAATATCAATTCCCAACTTTTTAGATAGTTCAGTATGGTTAAGCCCTCCTAAATATGGGCTTTCACTTATGTATTTATTCGTTTCCTTTTTGCATACGGACTTAATGAGAAGCAACAGACCTTTTATTTTTGTATCTATATCCTCACTAAAAAAAGTGTTACGAATGAAGAAGAAATTCTCCTTATCCTTTTTAAAGTAATATTTGTTGGGGCACTTGGTCTTTGTTTCTATCTTGTTGAATATGAACCCTGCATTTGTTTGCAGTTTGGGCGTTATGGACTTTACGGTACGGAATGTTATTCCCGTTTTTTCTGCTATCCACTCTCTTGTAGTTTCAGTTATATTAGTCGTATAATTACCAATGAACTTTATTCCTGCTATCGCCAAAACAGTTTCTAACTTATTGTTGCCTGTTATCTTATTAATATCTTTTGTTAGTGTTATGTATGATTCCATTGTGCGCAAACGGTTGGTTATTTGATTCTTCTTGGTATATGTTGTAAATATCTCTGTTCTTTAAAGCCTTGTTGTATTCGTATGTTCCTCCTAAATACTGCTTTATTTCCTTTCTTGTATTGAATAGCTTGTTGTGTGGTTTGTATATCATCATAATGTTATGTTTTTCTCATTAGTTATCCATCTGGTTTAATTGGAATCTGATAATGAAGTGCGTAGCACGAATTATCTATATTGTAGTGTTAGTAGTGTAGTAGTGATATGTGGACGCTTTTTCCTTGACTTATAGGACGACTTTTCCCGAAGTTATAGGACGCTTTTTCCTTAGTGTCGTTTTACTGAACTATCATCAAAATTTAGACACCCCCTAAAATGAACACTGCTTTTTTAAGAATTAGAATCGGATTTTGAGAATTTTCTTTCTGCGGGTTTGATATGGGGAATTTGGGGATGTGCTATTATATTCGTAGTTCTGTACAGTTCCAAATAGAATCAGCTAAATTATTAGTTATAAAGATTATGAATAGATTTTATTAATTATTAGGTTAGATACCAACATTTTATTCAATTTCTGTATTGGGTATAGAAAAACAATATTTTTACTTTTTGTAGGTAATAGTTAGACTATCTCACTAATTAACTGATAACCTCTCTTTTTACCAACCCAACAAGGAATGGCTTGGTAATAGAGCTTAATAGTTTTAGGTTCTATATTTTCTTCGGGGTGTATATTCAATATTTCAAATATTCTTGTTAATTCATTAACTATCTTTTCATTAGAATATCTATTGCCAACTCTGAATATGTTTTTAATCAGTTTGATAACCTTATTTCCTTTACGCTGTGATAGAATCATTTCTTCTTTAATTTTCGTTTCATTGTATTTTAGTTCTTCAATCCGCTTTTTGCCTAAAGTTTCAAACGCTGCCACAATGAACGGGTCAATCTTCCGCATATCATTAATGAAGTCCAAAGCATATTCTGAATATGGAGTTTCCATTTCGCTAAGGAGTTGCACCATTTTTCTGCGCTTGTCCTTGACCGAGCGTGCAGCCTTGACTATCTTTAATTTCTCGTCATTCTCGTTATATTCACAGCTATTAAATATCGGATTAAAGAAATGATTGTCTGTGTACCACTGCTTTATTAATTCTCTGCATTGGTATCTGTTATTCACCAGTACAGAATTTATTTCATTATCTATAGCAAACCAGTTCTTTGTAAAATCGGGATATTGGAATTTACGAAATGGTAGAGTTTCAAGAACTGCACCAAAAGCAAATCTGCTCTCTCTATTATCCGCACTATTATATAAAGTTTGAATAGTGTTGTAGGCAAACTCATGGGCTGAAATTTCCCATTCAATCTGTTCTCTGTCTTTAGTTATTATTTCGGGATTCACTCTATAGATATGTGTTGCGGATTTTAAACCGTTTCTGAATCTTCCGCAAATCTGGATGCAATCCGTTTCCACATCAAGCATGGTATATTCGGAAATGTACGGGTCGGTAATCATTACCACATCGGGCTGATAGGGTAATTCCAAATCAAATGCTGTAAAGAATCTGCCTGTAAAGAAATTGTATTTCTTCATGGTGTTTGCGCTCCAATCAATATAAGCATTATTGAATGAGTATTCATTTCTCAACTTCGAGCGACTTTTTGGCGCACAATAAACGGCTGAATCTTCCAATAATCCGAATTGTTTCATTATCGAATAGATTTCAACGACTGAATTAATGAAGAAACAAACAGTTCCTTTGTGCTCTTTCAGATAGTTATCTATTGCTTTGTGTATATTGTAGGTATGTGTAACAGTTATCTCTTGTTGGTAGTCATAATCAGCATTTACTTCAATCAATTCAAAGTTGTTCTCTTCAAATCGTGGATCACTGAACACAATGGGAGTTGCAGAAACAAGTGCTTTCTGTTTGAATCGGAAAAAGTCATTCATCGGCATTACAATGTCTGGTCTGTAATCAGCATCTTTAATTAGTTGGTGACATTCGTCCATTAGTAAGAAGAACTGATTGTATATGTTGATACCACATCTTTCGCAAGCTATTTTCACTTTTCCGAAACTTTCGGGGGTTGTCATTATCTTGTTGTTATTAGTTAGGTATTCGCAAATTTTATCAACCGTGACATTCTCATGAACGCCTATCAAGTTAGGGTACTTCTCGCATTTGCTTTTCATAACTGGCACATTTGGCACAACTATGATAGAGCTTCTTTTGGTTTCCAGTTCAAGTGTAGTAGCACCGCATCCGGGTATTCTTTTAGAAAGTATGCAGTTTGACGGAATTTCATCCATTACGTCAGACAAGTATTGACCTTTAGTTAGAGTAATCATAATCCTTTATCGTTTAAGTAATCTATAAATTCATCACTTCTTTTAATGCTGAAAAAGAGTTTGCCGAATCTGAACAGTCCTCTAAGCTTTATATAGGCTGTTGTCTCTCTTAAAAAGGGGATTCTTGCTATGTTATATCTCTGTTCAATCAGTTCTTTTAAACAGGTCATTTGAAAGTCAGCAGTCATATTTGAAGTATCAGACGGAAAAATGCCGAAATCTTCATAATCTCCAGTCTGTAGGTAGTTGAGAATCCAATTCCATGTATCAGAAGTTAGCATATATTGTAAACCTGTTACTGCTGTTGTGCTTACCGATGCAAACGCTCCATCAAGGCGAATATTCAGTATTCGATTCTGCTTCATCAAAGTTTTTATTTGACGGTGAGCCATTTCGTTATCGTGTGCAGGTAGGAATTGAATCTGTTTCATCTTTTACTATCATTAAAAAAGAAAGTCGAGAGTATTATTCCCCTCGACTTTCCGTTAGACTGACTGCTTATGCAACTTCACTCTCTTTTTGTTCGAGGACTTCTTGCTTATCCTTTTGTTCCGCTTTCTTCATCCATTCTGGCTTGCAGATTTCATTGATAAGATCATTCACTTCATCCGTTGCTTTCAAGCAGAACTTCACGTTCTTATTGAATGAGGGTGTAAATCTGATACAGCGGTAACGCTCTCCTTTGTTATTGTGCCAATCTTGTTCAATGTAGCCTCCAATGTGAGAGCTAATGTGCTGCTTGAAAATTTCCATTACTAAATTTTCACCTTCATCAGCAGTTTCCACTTCATGTTCTTCTGCTTTATATTCAGATAGCCCTTTTATATTTCTTCCCATCCCCATAAGGATAGCAGAAATGAGGTCAGTGTCTCCTGCACCTTCAAAATGCTGTACTATTCCTCTTTCATAGGTTACTGTAACGGCAATTATCAGTCGCCCATCGGGGGATTGTTTGAAACGCATATCCGCTTTGGGAGGAAACATTAGAAACGCTCTTTTCAGTTCACTTACGAACTCTGTACTAACTTTGTTGCCAGTTGCGTTTACCACTAAATTGTTTTCTTGATTGAAATTAATAGTTCTCATAATGTTCAATTTTTAAAATGTTATAAATTAAGATACTAGTGTCAATTGGAAACCATTAAAGCTATGCGCATCTTGCTCTTTTGGCACCTCTTTCTAAGTACAAAGGTACGGCAAAATTACCCCTCAAACCTAACATTTCAACTAATGCCCTTGTGGGTAGAAAACAAGGCATTTCATAGTACGCAAAAAAAAAGCGTACCAGAAAGTATGACCTTTCCAGTACGCATTTAGCTATAATTTTATGTATCTTCCTATGAAACCACCATATAGTAATTAGCTATGACTGACGGGAACTGCTCATTCCTGTATCTTCTAAGGAGATTGGATAACATTCTATTGGGATTACCCTCTGCATCGTATTCTTCATTGTATCTTTTGCCATCATAACCCACAGTATAGATAAGTCTGGATATAAACATCATCTTATCTTTAGATACTTTCATCTTTGCATTAGGCTTAATGGTGGCTTTCCTATTCTCCAAAAAGAATTGAAACATATCCGTGAACTTCCATTTCTTGTAAGATATGTCAAGGCTGAACTTTTCTTCAAAACTTATCTTTGACAATAAGTCATTTGGGACACACCCCTCTAAACCAATATTGTTTAATTGCTCAATCATAGTTTCTTTGTCTCCATGTATTATGTCGTTGTATGTCTTGACAAAGTGTTGTAAGGCTGCTTGAATGATTCTGATTGTATCCTCTCTTTCAGTAGCGTAACTTTTTCGGTTGTTCTTCTTTAGAGTTATGCTTGTTACTTCTAACAGGTTAGTATGAAAGCTGTTGAAATCTTCAAGAACAGACTTTCCTAATAGGGGTGCATTTGTACCAATGTCCTCTATAAAGTCATAAACGAAAAGAAGTAGATACCAGAACTTACTAACATCCAGTCCAAACGCTTCGATTGTATTCTGCAAATCCTTATTATTTAGAAACTTGTCTTTGAAAGAATCGTCTATTTTTCTGTAGTTTGGATTAGGTTTATAGTGCTTCCCTATAACTCCTATAGGTAGCCCTATTGCTTTGTCTCTTTCATACCTTTCTTCATCAGATAGGTTTCTTTCAGTGTATCTGTTGGCGAATATGGCTGGAGCATTGGATGCAACAAACATCATTCCCTCTGTTGTGTCTTCCACACTTGGTAAGAACTTGTTCGCCACTTCACAAACATATTCTAACAATGGCACATTTTGGTATTCATAATAGTTATTAAACCAATCAATTTTCAAATCGGGTAGTTCTTCTATTTCCATTATTCGTTATTTATAGTTTGTTGCAAAGTAACGAAAAAGCCCATAATCTTTTTAGGATTACAGGCTTGTTTTCTATCAAAGCAAATTCTTCATTGCTTCATCCACTTGTTCATTATCAAAACTATCCAGATATATTTGAGTGGTGGCTAAGTCTGAATGTCCCAACGCTTCACTTATCAATGCTATGTTTACACCGGACTTTTTAAGAACACTTGCGAATGAATGTCTTGCAACATAGGTGGTGAGGTTGGCTTCAACTCCTAATTGTGCTGCAAGTAGTTTCAGATTTTTGTTTACCTTCCCAAGTATTTTATGTATTCTATTCTGTTTCTGCAATGGGGTCTTATGAATCTTACTATCTAAAATGGGAAATAAGTAACCTTTACTCTCTGGTGCATACTGCTCGATTATCTGTATAGCTTCCTCTGATAGCCCCATTTTAATTAGCTTACCAGTTTTTTGACGGACATAATGAAGGCGTTTTCCCTCTATGATGTTAGCTTTTGTTAGGTTAGCAATATCTGTGAAGTTAATCCCACCACATAGATAACTGAATATGAATATATCTTTGCTTAGTTGGATATATTGCCTCTTGCCAATAGGTTGGACTTCTTTCGTGAATTTTAGCACCTCTGTTTTTGCTATAGCTCGTTTCTCTGTGGTTACATCGAACTTACTTATCCTGTACTGATTGAATGGATAGTCTGACTTACGGGCACATTTATCCTCAATAGCTTTGTTGTATGTACTTCGTAGAGTACGGAACAGCAAACTCATTGTGGTTTCTTTGTTGCCCTTTGAGCGTAGCCATTTCTCGTATTTATTGAGCCATGCCACATCTATTGCGCTGAATGGAACATCTAACTTGTCATTAGCAAAGACTTTGAGTGAATTGTATGAGCTTCTATAGATAAGTCTATTTCCACATTTGCTATTCGCTTTAAATTTTTCGATTAGCTCTTCGTAGAAATCACTGACTGTTTTCAACTCAAACTTCTTGCTCTCGTCACAGAGTAGGGTAGTTGTAGTGTACTCTTTCTGTTCGGAGTTAAGTTCTAACATCCTTTGTTGAAGCTCTGCCTGCTTATCAAGAATGATTTTCTGGATAAATTCTTTGTTCGGACAGTTTGATTTCGGTTTGTTACTGGTGAAGTCCCAGAATTTAGGATTGATGGATATGCCTAAACTTTGCATAGTTCGTTTTCCATCTTTTGCCACTCTTGCCATTAGAGGTGATTCACCATTTGCCAAAGTTTTCCATTTGTAGCATACTACGGTAACTGTTGCGTTCATTGTAATTTTCGGTTGACTTCTTGGTTGACTTCATCCGTAGTTTTTCGCCAAATCAAACCCTCTTAAAAAGAGAAAACCTCGATAGCTAATCTCTTAACTATCAAGGCTTTCTTTGAGAGCGGAAGACGGGGCTCAAACCCGCGACCCTCAGCTTGGAAGGCTAATGCTCTATCAACTGAGCTACTTCCGCAATTTTTGTGGGCAAAGATGGAT